>Ga0308169_10003534_pt1 | contig 15201 bp, 11 predicted proteins | sample PhyBR1_2_FD_202139 | JGI IMG/M metagenome (GOLD analysis project Ga0308169, IMG submission 202139) | Phyllosphere microbial communities from UC Gill Tract Community Farm, Albany, California, United States - DLSLSB.R1 | ecosystem: Host-associated > Plants > Phyllosphere > Unclassified | place... | reverse complement strand
GCATCTTCCTCTACGTCGGCGCCGAAGTGGCGGTCGGCTCGCTGATCGTCAACTACCTGATGCAGACCGACGTGCTGGGCCTGGGCGCCGAGGCCGCCGGCAAGCACGTGCCGCTGTACTGGGGCGGTGCGATGGTCGGCCGCTTCCTGGGCGCCTATGTGCTGCGTATCTGCTCGCCGGGCAAGGTGCTGGCGGTGGCCGGCGGCCTGGCCGCCCTGCTGCTGCTGGTGTCCGCCGGCAGCACCGGCGCCGTCTCGGGCTGGGCCCTGCTGGCGATCGGCCTGGTCAATTCGATCATGTTCCCGACCATCTTCACCCTGGCCTCCGAAGGCCTGGGCGAGCGTACCGCCGAAGGCTCGGGCCTGATCTGCATGGCCATCGTCGGCGGCGCCGTCGTGCCCCTGATTACCGGCTTCGCGGCCGACATGTCGAGCCTGCGCATGTCGCTGGCCGTGCCCGCCGTCTGCTACCTGCTGATCCTGGTCTTCGGCTGGTACGCGCGCCGTCCGCTGCAGAACTGCTGATCACGGGCGCAAGTCCGTGCCGGCCGGGCTCCCGCCTGGCTGGCCGGCGCGTTCCGGGTTGGCGGCGCGCAGCGTGCGCGCGTTGACCCGGGCGCGCTCCTCGTCGCGCAGCCAGCCCCATTTGTTGAAGTAGCGCGCCGCCGACACCAGGTGGTGCCGGAACAGCCGCCAGTCGCGGTAAGACCCCCTCCCGAAATCGTGCACCACCGCCACGTGCGGCACGAACACCGTGCGCGCCACGCGGCCGACCCGGCGCGACAGGTCGACATCCTCGAAATACAGAAAGAAGCGCTCGTCGAACAGGCCGACGCGCCGCAGGGTCTCGATCCGCATCAGCAGAAAGCAGCCGGACAGCGCCGGCACGTCCATCACCCGGGTATAGCCGCTGCCATGCAGCTCGTAGCGCGCCAGTCGCCCGCTGGAACTGTGCAGCAGAGGAAAGAAGCGGCGCACCAGCAGTTCGAGCGGATGCGGCAGCAGCTTGCACAGCGGCTGCAGGCCGCCGTCGGGATAGTGCACGCGCGGCGCCAGCAGGCCGACGTCGGGATGCTGTTCCATCCAGGCCAGCAGCTTGCCGATGGCGTCGAGCGGGATCTGGATGTCCGCATGCAGCACGAAATGGTAGGCGCTGCCGGCGGCGATGGCGTCGCGCAGCGCCAGGTTGTGGGCGCGGGCATAGCCGGGATTGTCGGGCCGGTGGCGGTAGTGCACGCCGAAGCGACCGGCCAGCGCGCGCAGTGTGTCGGCCGGCGAGTTGTCGACCAGGTAGACCAGCAAGTCCGGCCTGGCGGTGGTGACGCTGGCCAGCAGCCGCTCGAGCTGGCCGGGCCGGCTGCGGTAGCAGACGATGGAGCAACTGGCCGGCGGATTCACGATCGTCGCGCCCGCCAGCCTGCGTCCAGATAGCGCTTCATGTCATTGCCCATTGCCGCCTCCCGTATCGATGACTCGTCGATGCAGGATCAGAGCGGCGGCGCCGGCCGCGGTTGCAGGGCAATGGCCGGCGCTTGCGACAGATCAGATCACAGGACGGTATCGCTACGCATCACCGGGTAGAGGTTCAGGCGCTCGTCCCAGGACGGATGGCGGCGCGCAAAGAACTCCAGGCGCGCATGCGGATTCCCGGCGAAGGCGGCGTCGCTCTCGACCTTGCGGCGGAATTCCGCGGCCAGCGCCGGATCCTTCGCCATCTGTTCGCGCGCGACGTCTTCGGCCACATACTCTTCCATGTATTCCTTGCGCTCGAAGGCGTTGTTGAACTCGCCCCAGGCCAGCAGCGAATCGGGCGCCTGCGGCTCGAACAGGGCCATCACCAGGCGCGCCTTGGGCTGGGCGATGGGCACGAACAAGGATCCTTTGGCGACCGCGCGCGGCTCCTGTTTCCAGCTTCCCTGCACCGTCAGGCGCTGGTGCGATTCGAAGGAGCCGGCGGAGAAGGTCGCCTTGTCGGCGCGGAAGGTTTCGACGTTCGCCTGGTCGAGCGCCCTGTCCAGCTTGCGGTAATTGATGCCGTGCCGGGCCAGCTTGACGGCGACCATCTGCGCGAACGCGGCCGGCACCACATAGCCGGCGCCCGGCGCCTTCACCTGCAGGTCGTCGACCACCTCGTCGCGCAGCGGCACATGCCAGACCTGGGGCCTGGTCTCGTCGTAATGCGTCATCATCATGCCGGACACGTCGGACATGGTGCGGGTATAGGCATAGCCCTGGAAGTCGACCATCGTGGTCTTGTCGGTGGTTTTATAGCTCAGCGCCACCGGCTGGCCGGCCATGCGGGTGGCGCGCGCGTCGGCATCGAAGGCCAGCTGCTGCCATTCCTTGCCGTGGGCGGCCACCTGGTTCAGGATCGAGACGATGGAATTGTGGGTGATGCGCACGCGGGTCGGATAATCCTTCCACGAATGGGTCTCGACCAGCAGGGACATCCGGTTACGCAGCAGGAAATAGCCGGTCGAAAAACGCGGCTCGTAGACGGTGTTGCGGAAGCCCGAGGCCGGGTTGTCGTTTTCCACGAAGGACATGTAGTAGGACTGCGGCGAGGAGCCCTCCTTCGTGATGTCGGCGATGACATTCGTGCGCAGCGCCAGGCCGGCCTTGCGGAATTCCAGGTCGCCCGAGTTGACCGGCTCGACCTGGATCGAGACGTCGTGCTGGAACATGGCGCCGTCGGTCACGTGCAGGTCGACATAGGTCAGCGGATCCCAGTCGTTCACCAGCTTCAGCATGGCCTGCATCTCGGGCGCGTCGGCCTTCATGTAGTCGCGGTTCAGGTTGAAGTTCTGGGCGGTGGTGCGCCAGCCCATCTCGACCGGGCCGCGCTGGTTCGGGCGGTTCCATTTGGCGAAGCGCTCGTGGCCGTCGACGTTGAACACCGGCACGAAGATCAGCACCTGCTTGTCGAGCGCACCTTCAGCGATGCGGTTTTCCAGCATCTCGCGCAGGGCCAGGAAGCCGGCGTCCTTGCCGTCGATCTCGCCGGCGTGGATGCCGCCCTGGATCAGGGTCACCGGCAGCTTCTGCTTGCGCGCGGCCTCGGGCGTGAAAGCGTTTGCGCGGGTGACGGCCAGCGCCATCATCGGCCGGCCTTCCGGCGTGCTGCCGAACTGGAAACACTTGACCTGCTTCGGGTAGGCCTGCTGGAAGGCGGCGCACAGCTTGATGACTTCGTCGTAGCGGCCGGTGGCCGTGAAGCCCGAGCGCTCCGACACGGTGGCCAGGTCGGGCGCGGCATGGGCAAGGGGAACGGCAGCCAGCGTGGCCAGCAGTAACGCAGAACGAATCATCTAGTGCTCCGGCAGAGTTGGGAAAAATTCAATCCGGAAATTATAGACGTGGAATGAGCCGGACTGCACATCAACGTCGTCCCCGCGGAGGCGGGGCGACGGGAATGCGTGCGGGCTTGTTCCAGCGCAGCGTGTCAACGCTGCCGCGGCGGATAAATCGAAATCTCCTTGACCTGCGGCCGCACCAGCTCCAGCGGCACCGCGCTCGCGCGTCCCGTGCCGGATGCCGGGCAGGCATTCGTGGCGCGGTAGGCCAGGGCTGCGGACAGCAGGCCCTCGGACGTGTCGCCGAGGGCGTGGTTGAGGTCGTCGGCCACCTTGCAGGTCGGTGCGAAGCCGTCCGCGAAGTCGCCGAAGCCCTTGGCGTTCACGCCCTGGAACTCGATCGAGAAATAGGTCGTGCCGCAGTTGTCGACCGGGGTGAAGCCGTAGGGCTTGCCGCAGGTCTGGCCGCCGATGATGTCGACTTCGACGTCGACGCCGCGCAGGCCGTTGATCACGGCTTCGCTGGCCGAGCAGGTGCCCGCGGTGGTCAGCACGGTCACGCGCTTCAGGCCCAGGTAAGGCAGCGCGGTTCCCGACGGCGCCGGGTTCGGCGACGAGAAGCCGTAGGCCGTGTTGCGGAAGGGAATCGGCGCGTCCGGCGCCGTCTTGTTGTTGTAGACCGGGCGCTCGAAGGTCTTGCCGGCCGAGGTCGGGCCCGCGATCATGTAGGCCAGTTCGCTGGCGACGTACAGCAGGCCGCCGCCGTTGTAGCGCATGTCCAGCACCAGGTCGCTCACGCCCTGGCTCTTGAACAGCTTGAAGGCGTCGATCAGCTGCTGCTCGGCCACCGCGTTGTGGTCGTCGAAGGTCAGGTAGCCGACCTTGCCGGTCGGGGTATCGATCACCTTGGTGTTCTTCACGGACGCGCTGGCGACCACCTGCGAGACCAGGGTCACCTCGAAGCTCGTGCCGCCGCGCTGGACCTTCAGGCGGTGCGATTCGCCCGCATTGTCCGGGAACAGCCCGGCATTGATCGTGGCGACAGCGCTGGTACCGGTGGTATTGATGAAGTCGATGCCGTCGACCGCCACCAGCATGTCGCCGCGCTGCAGGCCCGCGTTCGCCGCCGGCGAGCCCGGCTCCACGATGGAGGCCAGCCAGGTGCGCGGCGCGGTGGCGGAATTGCGCGACCAGGTCAGGCCGTAGCCGACTTCCTCGCCGGCCGTGGTCAAGGCATCCCATTCGGCGGTCGTATAGGTGAAGTGGAAACGGTCTTTCGGCTTGCCGGATGCCGTCAGCGCCGGCGTCTTCAGCGCCGCGAAATAGTCGAGCGTGTTGCCGTAGTCGGCCATCCGCACGGTCGACGGGATCTCGTCGTACCACAGGTAGTAGCGGTCGGCCCAGCCGCGCAGGAATTTCATTTCGTCCTGCAGGGTGCCCTGGCGGTCCGGGAAGCCCAGGCCCTGCGCATCCACGCCCGTGCGCGGCTTGGCGCACAGGTTGGCGTTGCTCATGAAGTCGGTCGGGATCGGATCCGCCTGCGTACTCGGGGTCGTCGGAGTGGCCGGCGTGTCCGGATTCGCCGGCGTGCCGCCGACCGGGGTGCTCAGGGATGCGCCACCGCCGCCGCCGCCGCCGCAGCCGGACAGCAGGACGAGGGTCGCGAGGGCAGACGCAAGGAAACGGGAGACGGGGGCCGGACGGCCGGTGCATGCATATGACGGGCTCATGCGCCCGATTATAGACGCGCCGGGCTGGTCAATTGCAAGCAACTGTAACAGTTGGGGCGGCGCGACAATCGCTGCGATCTAACTGTCCAGCGCCAGCTTGCGGGCGGCGGCACGGAGATAGGCGGGATCGCCGTACTCCCGGTATTCGCACAGCGCGGAATAGCAGAGCTTGATGACGTGGTCGTCGCTGGACAGCAGCGCCCGTTCCGCGATCGCCTGCTCGCCGAGCTCGGGCCAGCTGTCGCCGGACGCCCGCCGGCTTGCCGGCGCGACCACGACCGTGAGCCAGGCCGCCAGCGCCGCCTGCCACAGGTAGCGCAGGGCCAGCGCCTTGTCGTTGGCATAGCGCTGCACGATGCGGAAGGCGTGGCAGCCGGTGACGATGTGCAGCAAGGTGAAGTCTTCGCGCTGCGCATAGGCCTGCAGGGCGAAGCCTGCGACCGCGCGCAGGGTGGGCGCCGCAAGCGGCTGGACCACCGCCCCGGCCAGCGCCGGATTCCAGGCGATCTCGAGCATCCTGTCGATGATGATGCCCGGTTTGAACACATGCTTGTCCAGTTTCAGGCGCAGCTTGCCGGCGATCTGTTCGAGTCCGTCGCCGGCCGGCTCAAGCGACAGCGGCAGGGTGACGTATTCGCTGGCCCAGTAAGCCAGCGCCAGCGCGATCTCGTCCTCGAGCCCGCCTTCGATGGCATAGGCCAGGCGGATCATGCCGTGGAAGGCGGACGCCGCCAGGCCCGGAATCAGGGTCGGCACCCAGTCGTGCAGCACGGCGTCGACGCCTGACTCGCGGATCCGGTCCTGGAAGAAGCGCACGAAACGCGGATAATCGCCGCCGCTGCCCAGGTAGTCGTGGGGATCGAGTTCGCTGCCGGAGACCGCGGCGGGCAGCAGCTTGCGCGCATAGCCGTCGGCGAAGCGGCGCAGGGTGCCGGCATCGGCGCCGAGGCGGTCCAGTGCCAGCAGGGCCATCGGCAGGTGGTTGGCGAGCCGGTTGCCGTACAGGGGGGCGTGTTGGCGCGACTGTAGCAGCAGGGTTCGGCATTCGGTGGACATCGCGCTCATAGTGCCAATGTAGCACTGTGCCGGATCAAACGTCGGTATTGAGTGCGGGACGACGGTTATCGAGCGGGAGCGCCGGAGTCGCTGATCAAGCCACGCGAGTCACCGCAGCCGGCGCATGAAACCCCGCCACCAGCTCAGCCTCCCTGCGCTTGGCCGCAGCCAGGTTGCGCTCCTTCACGTGGCCGAAGCCGCGGATGTCTTCCGGGATGCTGGCGATCGCCACGGCCTGGGCCAGGTTCTCGGCAGTCAGCTTCGGCAGCAGGGCCTCGACGGTGCGGCGGTATTCCTGGATGAGGGCGCGCTCCATCTTGCGCTCCTCGGTATAGCCGAACACGTCGAAGGCGGTGCCGCGCAGGCCTTTCAATTTCGCCAGCACGCCGAAGGCCTTCATCATCCACGGACCGAATTCCTGCTTGACCAGCTGGCCCTGCTTGTCCTTCTTCGCCAGCAGCGGCGGCGCCAGGTGGAACTTCAGTTTCACGTCGCCTTCGAACATGGCGCCGATCTTCTGCATGAAGGCCGGGTCGGTGTACAGGCGCGCGACTTCGTACTCGTCCTTGTAGGCCATCAGCTTGTACAGGTAGCGCGCCACGGCTTCGCTCAGGCGGGTGCCTTTGCCGATCCTGGCTTCGGCGGCAAGGACCTGGTCCACGAAAGCCTTGTACTGGGCGGCATACGCATCGTTCTGGTAGGCGGTCAGCAGTTCGACGCGGCGCTTGACGAGGTCCCCGAGCGACTGGGTGCGCTTGAACTCGACGACCTTGGAAGGAAGCGTCAGCCGGGTCACGGAAGCGAGATCGTGGGCGGCGGTACGGCCCCAGTCGAAGGCGGCCTTGTTGAACGGGATCGACACGCCGTTCAGCTCGATCGCCTTCATGATCGAGGCTTCCTGCAGCGGCACCTGCCCCTTCTGGAAGGCGTAGCCGAGCATGAACATATTGGTGGCGATGGCGTCGCCCATCAGCGCGGTGGCGATCTGGCCGGCGTCGACGAAATCGACGTTGTCCTTGCCGCAAGCCTGGACGATGGCGCCCTTCGAGCCTTCGGCCGGGAACTGCCAGTCCGGGTTCTTGATGAAGGCCGCGGTGGTGGCGCCGCTGTTGTTGACGAAGGCGCGGGTGCGGCCTTCTCCCATGCGCGACAGGGCGTCGCGGCTGGCGGTGACGATCTGGTCGCAGCCGATCACGAGGTCGGCGCTGCCGGTGCCGACGCGGGTCGAGTGCAGGTCCGACTGTTTATCGGCCAGGCGCACGTGCGACATCACCGGACCGCCCTTCTGGGCCAGGCCGCTCATGTCCAGCACCAGCGCGCCCTTGCCCTCGACGTGGGCGGCGACGGCCAGGATCTGGCCGACCGTCACCACGCCGGTGCCGCCGATGCCGGTCACGAGGATGCCGAAAGGTTCCATCGTCGCCGGGATGCGCGGCGCCGGCAGGCTAGGGGGCGCAGCTTCAGTGCTGGAGGCCTTCTTGGGCTTCTTCAAACCGCCGCCTTCGACGGTGACGAAGCTCGGGCAGAAACCGGTGACGCACGAAAAATCCTTGTTGCACGAGGACTGGTTGATCTGGCGCTTGCGGCCCAGCTCCGTTTCCAGCGGCTCGACCGACAGGCAGTTCGACTGCTTCGAGCAGTCGCCGCAGCCTTCGCAGACGGCTTCGTTGATCACGGCGCGCTTGGCCGGGTCGGGGAATTCGCCCTTCTTGCGGCGCCGGCGCTTCTCCGACGCGCAGGTCTGGTCGTAGATCATCGCGCTCACGCCGGTCATCTCGCGCAGTTCGCGCTGCACGTCCATCAGCTCGGCGCGGTGACGCACGGTGACGCCTTCGGCCCAGGGGTAATCCGCCGGGTATTTTTCCGGCTCGTCGGTGACGACGATGATGGGCGTGACGCCTTCGGCGGCCAGCTGGCGGCTGATCCTGGCCGGATCCAGCGGACCGTCGTGGGTCTGGCCGCCGGTCATCGCGACCGCGTCGTTATACAGGATCTTGTAGGTGATGTTGACCTTGGCCGCGACCGAGGCGCGGATCGCCAGCACGCCCGAGTGGAAATAGGTGCCGTCGCCCAGGTTGGCGAACACGTGCTTTTCATCCGTGAACGGGGCCTGGCCGATCCAGGTCGTGCCTTCCGCGCCCATCTGCGTGAAGGTCGAGGTCTCGCGGTCCATCCACAAGACCATGTAGTGGCAGCCGATGCCGGCCAGGGCGCGCGAGCCGTCCGGCACCTTGGTCGAGCTGTTGTGCGGGCAGCCCGAGCAGAAGAAGGGAATGCGGTCGGTTTCCGGATTGGCCTTGGCGGGAATCGCCTTCAGCACGGCCTCTTTCGCTTCCAGGTAGGCGATGCGCTGCGCGACGCGCTCCGCCACCGGATGGCCTGCGCAATAGTGCCCGATGCGCGACGCGATGGCGCGCGCGATCTGGGCCGGGTTCAGTTCGTAGGTGCCCGGCAGCAGCCAGTCGCCCTGGCCGGAGCGGTTCCTGATGCTCCATTCGCCGCTGTCGTCGAACTTGCCGACCACGCGCGGACGCTCGCCGTCCGGCAGGTTGTACAGCTCTTCCTTCAGCGCGTACTCCAGCACCTGGCGCTTCTCTTCGACCACGATGATCTCGTCCAGTCCTTGCGCGAACTCGTGCACGCCGACGGAATCGAGCGGCCAGGTCATGCCGACCTTGTAGACGCGCAGGCCGATGTCTGCCGCCGCCTGCTCGTCGATGCCGAGGTCGGCCAGGGCCTGGCGGGTGTCCAGGTAGCTCTTGCCGGCGGTGATGATGCCGATCTTCGGCTTCGGGCTGTCCCAGACGATCTGGTTCAGTTTGTTCGCACGCGCATAGGCCAGCGCCGCGTACCACTTGTAATTGTTCATCCGCACTTCCTGGTCCAGCACGGCGTCCGGCCAGCGGATGTTCAGGCCGCCCGGCGGCATCTCGAAGTCGGTCGGGATCACCGGCTGCACGCGGTCCGGATCGAGGTCGACCACGGCGCCGGATTCGATGATGTCGGTCACGCACTTCATCGACACCCACAGGCCGCTGTAGCGGCTCATCGCCCAGGCGTGCAGGCCGTAGTCGATGTATTCCTGGACCGACGAAGGGAACAGCACCGGCATGCCGACGTGGTGCAGGATGTGGTCGGACTGGTGGGCGGTCGAGGAGGATTTGGCGGCGTGGTCGTCGCCGGCCAGCACCAGCACGCCGCCATGCTTGGCGGAGCCGGCGTTGTTGCCGTGCTTGAAGACGTCGCCGCAACGGTCCACGCCGGGGCCCTTGCCGTACCACATGGCGAACACGCCGTCGTACTTGGCGTTTTCAAACAGATTGGTCTGCTGGGTGCCCCAGACGGCGGTCGCCGCCAGGTCTTCGTTCATGCCCGGGTGGAAATGCACGTTGTGCGCCTGCAGGTGCTTCTTCGCCTTCATGGCGGTCTGGTCGACCGCGGTGACGGGCGAGCCGCGGTAGCCGGTGATGTAGCCGGCGGTGTTCAGGCCGGCAGCGACGTCGCGCTCGTGCTGCAGCATCGGCAGGCGGATCAGGGCCTGGGTGCCGGTCATGAAGGCGCGGCCGCGTTCGAGCGTCCATTTGTCGTCCAGCGTGATCTCGTGGCCGGGCGACGGCTGCGCCGGCTCCAGCTGGGAGCGGTCCAGGGGTGCGTTCATTGTGTCTCCGTTGTAATTTTTTATGCGCGCGGTCCGTTCAGGCTGGCCGCTTCTGTCTGTCTGCGAGTATAGGCCTGAGCCCCCGCCATAAAATTTCAATCAATTCCCCCCGCCGAGTGATTTGCGCAATAAAATTGCGGAACATCCGAAGACCAAGGGAAATTCATGTCAAAGATCGAGCTGGATAAAACCGATCGGAAGATTCTTGCCATTCTGCAAGCCGATGGCCGCCTGTCGAACCAGGACGTGGCCGAGCGCGTCAACCTGTCGCCATCGCCTTGCCTGCGCCGCATCAAGCGGCTCGAGGAGGCCGGGGTGATCCGACAGTACGTGGCCCTGCTCGATGCCGACAAGCTGGGCCTGGGCCTGCTGGCCTATGTGAACGTGCGCCTGGAAAAGCATGCCGAGGGCGCGCCGAACGCGCGCGTACCGGCGACCTCGCCGCGCTTCGAGTTTGCCCAGGCCGTGTCGACCTGGCCCGAAGTCGTGGATTGCTATGCGATGACGGGAGAGATGGATTTCCTGCTGCGCGTCCATGTGGAAGACATGGAGCATTTCTCGCGCTTCATGATGGCGACGCTGCTGCGCCACCCGGCGGTGCTGGACGTGAAATCCAGCTTTGCGCTGCAGAAGATCAAGGAAACGACGGCGCTGCCCATCGTTTAATGCCTATTTTTTGGGCGACAGCCACTTCAAGGCGGCGCGTGTATTCCGCTTGACCGCGTAGTCGATCTTCGCCACCTGCTCTTCCAGCGCCTCGGCCAGCACGCTCGAGGGGCTGGGCGGCGGCAGGCGCAGGTGGGCGTCCGCCTCGCCGTATTCCCGCTGGATTTCCATGCCGGCCTTCCTGGCGATGTGCATCATGGTGCGGTTCGAGGACAGGCATTGCATGTACAGGGTGTCGACGTCCGAATTACGGCAATGCATGGCGGCGCGCTCGAACAGCCGGGTGCCGACGCCCTGCCCGCGCGCCGATGCCGACACCGAGACCCCGAACTCGGCCACTTTTTCCTTGTCAGTGTAATTAATGCTGTCCGGATGCGCCTCGCGCGAGGTGAAGGCCAGGTGGCCGACGCCGACCAGCTGGAACATGCGGTTGACCACGCCGAACACGATGTCGTTCGAGAAATCGATCTTGTTGACGTAGGCGATGACCTGCTCGTCCCGCAGGATGCTGCCGAAGCGTAGCAGGCGGTCGTTGCTGTCGAGGCCCAGGAAATGCCGCAGCACGCGACGGTGGTCGCGCTTGCTCAAGGCCTTGACCAGCACCGGCTGGCGGCCGTGTTTGCCGGTCAGGTTGCCGAGCCAGCGGCGTAGGGGATTATCCGGAGACATACGAAATCACGATTTGTGCACTGCACCAATCCCGATATTGTAATGGATGTGTGCCGCGGCCGAGTTTCTTATTGTCCCTTGCCCGCCACTTCGGCGTTGTGGCGGTCACGGAATGTCAGCAGCTTGCGGGCAGCCGTCGCCAGGGTCCGGGAATGGCGCCCCGCCCGCATCGATATCCCAGGTGGGCGCCCAGGTGAGGTGGTGGATCCGTCAGCGAATTGCCGCCACGGCAGCGACCCGCGCCGCGTGGACCGCCGCGGGAATCTTCGCCTTGTCCGCCACATGGCGGCCCGCGATCTCGCCGGCATCGACCTCGCGCGCCACCGTCAAGGCCCGCAGCAGGCGCGGTGCGTGCGTCTCATGACCGGGCGCCGCGCATTCGACGGCCAGCAGCATCTGGGCAAAGCGCTCCGGCTTGCGAAAGCCGTCGCTGCGTTCGAACAGGGTGACGATGGCTTCCGGGTCCAGGGCCGGCGCGCGGCCGACGATGTCCTGCTCGCGCGCCGTCATGACGGCCAGGTCGCGGCAGTCGACGGGCACGCGCAGGCGCTTGCAAATGTCGGGGATCTGCTTGCCGAGGCCATGCATCAGGACGGCAAAGCGCACCGGCAGCTCGAGTCCGCGGGCGGCGGCGTGGTCGATGGCCTGCATCAGCGGGGTTCTGGCATCGAGCTCCGGCAGGATGCGAGACAAAGCGCCGCAGTCGCTCAAGACCTCGAACATGCGCGAGGGCTTCTGCTCCATCAGCCCGCGCGAGAGTTCCTGCCACACGCGCTCCGGCACCAGGGCGTCGACCTCGCCTTCTTCGACCATCCTGCGCATCAGCGCATTGGTGGCCTCGGCCACGCGGAATTCCGGGAAGCGCGCGGCAAAGCGGGCCAGGCGCAGGATCCGCACCGGGTCTTCGGCGAATGCCTCCGACACGTGACGGAAGATACGGTTTTCCAGGTCCTGGCGGCCACCGTAGGGATCGACGATGCTGCCGTCCGCGGCGCGCGCCATCGCGTTGATGGTCAGGTCGCGCCGGATCAGGTCGTCTTCCAGCCTGACGTCGGGCGAGGTGTGGAAGACGAAGCCGTGGTAGCCGGGCGCCGTCTTGCGCTCGGTGCGGGCCAGCGCGTATTCCTCGTGGGTGTCGGGATGCAGGAAGACGGGAAAATCCTTGCCGACCGGACGGAAGCCTTGCGCCACCATCTGCTCGGGCGTGGCGCCGACCACGACCCAGTCATGGTCCTGCACCGGTAAGCCCAGCAGTTCATCGCGCACCGCGCCGCCGACGACATAAGCCTGCATCGTCTTCAAGCCAGTCACTCCGGCAGTTCGTCTTCGTGGATGGCGGCGACTTCCGTTTCCGCCATCGCTTCCTCGACCCAGCGCGCCACCGCCGGCTGGGCCAGCATGCGGTCGCAATAGGCCTGCAGGGCCGGCGCCAGCGCCACGCCATAGGTCTTGAAGCGCATCACCACCGGCGCGTAGAAGGCGTCGGCGATGGAGAAATCGCCGAACAGGAAGCGGTGATGGCCGAAGCGCGCCAGGCATTCTTCCCAGATCTCGCAGATGCGGCCGATGTCGGCCTGGGTGCCCGGCGTGCGACCGCGGCCCGGCAGGCGCGCCTTGATGTTCATCGTCATCGAGGTGCGCAGGTCGGCAAAGCCGGAATGCATCTCGGCGGCCACCGAGCGCGCCATCGCGCGCGCCGCCACGTCCTGCGGCCACAGGTGCTTGTCGGGGAACTGCTCGGCCAGGTATTCGCAGATGGCGAGGCTGTCCCAGATCGTCATCTCGCCGGCCAGCAGCACGGGCACGCGGCCGGCGTGCGAAAAGCGCGCGATGTTGGTGGCGGTGTCCGGCTTATCGAGCAGCACGCGGACTTCGGTGAACGGGATCCCGGCCGCGACCGCCGCCACCCAGGGGCGCATCGACCACGACGAATAGTTCTTGTTGCCGATGACGAGGGTCAGGCCGGCCAGGCGCGCCTGGTCGAGGGTCTGCGAAAGCGTGGGATCGAGTTCGATGGTCTGCATGGTCTCTTTCTATTTCGGATGGGGGTGTTCCGTGTCGGCATGCCGCGCCCGGGAACGCAGCTCGTCGAGTTGTCCGGTGGGCGCCAGGTAGGTCGGCGCGACGGACTCGAGCGCCGTGAGCTTGATTCCGAGCGCCTCCGCTGTCAAGACCTGATGGGACGGATTGACAACATTATCGACTTTCATGGAATCCAGGTTGTCGCGGGTGACCAGCGGCGTGCCGGGCAGGAGCTCGAAGAAGCCGGCCTGCAGCCGCGCGAGGGCGTCGGGCAACCTGAGCACCGGGCGCGGATGGCCGGACCAGCGCCCGGCCAGCGTGACCAGCTCGGCCAGGGTATAGATGCCGGGACCGCCCAGCTCGAAGGTCTGCCGTCGGGTGGCGTCGTCGAACAGGGCGCGCACATAGGCTTCGGCGACATCGCCGACGTACACCGGCTGGAAGCGCGCATCGGCGCAGGCCAGCGGCACCACCGGCAAATGGCGCTGCAGGCGGGCGAACATGTTCATGAAATTGTCGCCCGGTCCGAACACCACCGAGGGACGAAAGATGGTCGCCGCCACACCCGCTTCGCTGGCGGCGGCCAATTCGCCGTCGGCCTTCGAACGCTGGTACATCGAGGGACCGTCGCGGGCCGCGCCCAGCGCGCTCATGTGCAGCAGGCGCGGCACGCCCGTGGCGGCGCAGGCACCGGCGATGCGGCGCGGCAGCTCGACGTGGACATGGCGGAACTGGGGCCCGTAGGGCATGCCCTGGCGCGAATGCAGGATGCCGACCAGGTTGATGACGGCATCGCGGCCCGTCACCAGGCGCCGCAGGACGGCATCGTCGTGGATGTCGGCCTGGACGATGTCGACGCCCGGCAGCGGCATCAGGTGCATGGCATGCGCTTCGTGGCGGGTCGGCACCACGATGGTCATGTCGTGCTCGGCCAGCCGCGCTGCGAGATGGCTGCCGATGAATCCTGTTCCTCCGAACAACACTACCGACAGATCGCGCATGGCAATCTCCTAAGGCAGGCCGATCATGGCAAGCCGATGCTACCACCACGCGGCATGATCGTCCCCAGGCGGGCCTTGAGCGACTGCGGACGCTTCTCGAACAGTGCGGCGTAGTTCGTTGCATTCGACATCACGTTGCGCACGTAGTTGCGCGTTTCCTCGAAGGGAATGGTTTCGACGAACACCGCCCCTTCCATCGGCGCATTCAGCAGGCCGCGCCAGGTGCGGGTGCGGCCGGGGCCGGCGTTATACGAAGCGGTGGCCAGCACCTGCGAGCCTTCCGCATGGTTCAGCACCATGTTCAGGTAATTGGTGCCGAGCAAGATGTTGGTACGGATGTCGCTCAGCATGCCGTGGCCGTAATCGGTCATGCCGATCTTCTCGGCCACCCACTTGCCGGTCGAGGGCATCACCTGCATCAGGCCGGAGGCGCCGACGCCGGACTGGGCATCGGAAATGAAGCGCGATTCCTGGCGGATCAGGCCGTAGACCCAGGCCTGGTCCAGGCCCAGCCCCTGAGCGGTCGGTTGCAGGATGTCGTCGTGCGGGGCGGGGAAGCGCTGGGTATAGTCGAACTCGGTGCGGGTGCGCTCCGAGGTGTTCACCATGCGGTCCAGGATCTCGTTCTGGCGCGCGTACTCGGCCGCGACCAGCAGCTTGCGGTCGGAAAAGTCGCGCAGCGCCCAGTTCCACTCGCGCGTGCCTTCGAAGCGCAGGCGCATGCCGAAGAATTTCAGGGCGCGCCTGAAGCCGGGATTGGCGGCCATCTGCGCCAGCTCGGCCGCGGTGGGCGCGATTGGTCCCACTGCGCTGGGCGGGATGGTGATCTGCTGGCCGATTTCCTCGAGCGCGAGTTGCCCATAAAAACTGTTCTGGTCGGCGATGCGGCGGAACAGCGCCTGCGCATCTTCCTTGCGGCCCTGGGCCAGGTCGGCGCGCCCGCGCCAGTAGACCCAGGCCGGCTCGGCGCGCTGGTCCGCCGGCATGGCGTCGATGGTCGCCTTCACCATCTTCCAGTCGCCGCGGCGCAGCGCGATCCGGGTCTTCCATTCGGCCTGGAACTCCGACAGGGGGGCGCCGGCGGCGCGCTGCCAGTAATCGTAGGCG
>Ga0308169_10003533_pt1 | contig 15204 bp, 9 predicted proteins | sample PhyBR1_2_FD_202139 | JGI IMG/M metagenome (GOLD analysis project Ga0308169, IMG submission 202139) | Phyllosphere microbial communities from UC Gill Tract Community Farm, Albany, California, United States - DLSLSB.R1 | ecosystem: Host-associated > Plants > Phyllosphere > Unclassified | place... | reverse complement strand
TATTGAGGCGAAACAGGATGTCGGTCTCGAAGAAATAACGGCGGCTGATTTTCGCGAACGGCAAATGGCGCGCCGCTTCCACATGGATCGCCGTGAAGCCGTTGGTCGGGTCGAACAAATCCCAATACCCGGACGACAGCTTGGTCATGAAGGACAGCACCGCGTTACCGAACAGGCGCAGCGGCGGCATCGAGCGGATCTTTTCCAGGTCGAAGAAGCGGTTGCCCTTGACGTAGTCCGCTTCGCCCTCGACGATCGGCGCCACGAACAGGGGAATCAGGCGCGGGTCCATCTGGCCGTCGCCATCGACCTTGACGATGACCGTCATGCCCTCGTCGATCGCCGCCTGGTAGCCGCTCATCACGGCGCCGCCGACGCCCTGGTTCTCGGCGTGGACGATGACTTTGACGCGCGGATCGGTGCATTGCTCGCGCACCAGCGCGCCCGAGCCGTCCGGGCATTTATCGTCGACGACATAAATCCGGGTGACTTCGGGGCCAATACCGGCAATGACGCCGAGGATATGCCGGGTCACACGGTAACTGGGTATGACAACAGCGATAGCGACGTCGGGAATCATGCGGGGCCTGAAAAAATATCAAAAAGTCTCCTATTATTACCGAATAGTCAACAAATACCAAGCACTTGCGTACCCAATCCGGGCAGGGCCGCAGGCGACGCATTTACAACGCCAGGCCGACCGGACGAGTCGCACCCCTTATAATAGCGGGCGTACACGACCCATTTCCGAGCACCCATGCAAGTCACACCCCCTACACCGGACGCAGGCGCCGGTTCCGTCCAAGGCCAGGCCGGCTCCTACGTCAACATCGCCGCCTACAAATTCGTCAGCTTCGACGACACCGAAGAGATGCGTCCGCGCTTCCAGGCGATCTGCGCGGAGCTGAACCTGCGCGGCACGATCCTGCTGACGCCGGAAGGCATCAACATGTTCCTGTCGGGCCTGCCGGCCGACATCGACGCCTATCTCGCCTGGCTGCGCAGCGACGCGCGTTTCGCCGACATCGAAGTGAAGTACAGCCATTCGGAAGAGCAGTCGCACAAGCGCATGCTGGTGAAGATCAAGAAAGAGATCATCACCATGCGCATGCCGCTCATCAAACCGGAGCTGGGCCGCGCGCCCTCGGTCGAAGCGACCACCCTCAAGCGCTGGCTCGACCAGGGCCACGACGATAACGGCAAGCCGGTCGTGATGGTCGACACCCGCAACGATTTCGAAGTCGACGTCGGCAGCTTCGACAACACCGTCGACTACCGGATCGCCAAGTTCACCGAGTTCCCGGAAGTGATCGCCGCCCACAAGGACGATTTCGCCGGCAAGACCGTGGTCACCTTCTGCACTGGCGGCATCCGCTGCGAAAAGGCGGCGATCCACATGCAGAACATCGGCTACGACAACGTCTACCAGTTAGAGGGCGGCATCCTGAAGTATTTCGAGGACGTCGGCGGCGCCCACTACACGGGCGACTGCTTCGTCTTCGACTACCGCACCGCATTGAATCCGAAGCTCGAGCCGACCGTCACCACCCAGTGCTTCGCCTGCCGCGCCGTGGTCACGCCGCGCGAACAGCTGTCGCCGCAGTACGTGTACGGCGTGTCGTGCCCGCATTGCGCCGGCGCCAGCCAGGCATCCTGAGGCACACACGGGCAATGCGCTCGCCCTCCCCCGCGCCGGCATCCGCCCCCCGCCTGCACAGCGTGCTGGTGCGGCGGGCGATCGGCCTGGTGGTGAAGCAGCCGGTGCTGCGGCGTCTCGCGCTGCGCGTCGCCCTGCGCTATCCCGGCTTGCTGCAGCGCTTTAAAAAACAACTGAAGGACGTGATGCTGCCGGCCGAAGCCGGCATGCCGGCAGTCGAGGCGCCCGGGCCGTCCAGCCCCGCCACCGTGCTGGGCCCGCGTTTCAGGGACCTGCTCCTCGACGAATTGCAGCGCCCCGCCACGCCCCGGCAGCAAGGCGAGCCGTAGATGCGGCTGATCGTCGACCTCTTTCCAGCCCAGTCCGCATCGCGCCAGCGCGGCATCGGCCGCTTCACGCTGTCGCTGGCGAAGGCGATGGCCGCGCAGGCCGGCGCCCATGACCTGCGGCTGCTGGCCAATGCATCGTATCCGGATTCGGCCGCGCAGCTGCGCGCCGAGTTCGCCGGCCTGGTGCCCGCGGGCGCCTGTGCCAGCTATACGCATCCGCCGATGGACCCGCGCAACACGGACAACGCGCGCCAGGAACAGCTGGCCTCGGCCGTGATCCACACCGCCTACCAGGCGCTCGGCGCCGATGCGCTGCTGTGCGCCAGCCCCTTCGAAGGCTGGAACGAACGCGGCCTCGTGCCGCAGGCCGCCGGCGGGCTCCCGGCCGGACTGAAAGTGGCGGTCCTGTACGACCTCATTCCCTGGCTGTTCCCGAAACAGCATCTCGATCCGGTCCCGGACTATCGGCGCTGGTATGCGCGCCGGCTGGCCGCGCTCGGGCAATACGACCTGCTGCTCGCCATTTCCGAGGCGACCCGGGACGACGCGATCCGCCTGCTCGGCCTCGCGCCCGAGCGCGTCGTGAACATCTCGGGCGCGGCCGACCCGCAGTTCCGCACCCTCGCGCCGGCCGTCCTCGCCGCGGCCGACCTGGCCCGTTTCGGCATCGCCCGGCCCTTCGTCCTGTACACCGGCAACAGCGACTACCGCAAGAACCTGGGCGGCATGCTGGCCGCCTTTGCCCGCCTGCCGCGCGCCGTCCGCGACGCGCACCAGCTGGTGGTCAACCAGGTGGGCAATATCGAACTGTTCATGCTGCAGGTGGCCGCCGCCGGCCTGCCCCGGGACAGCGTGGTCGTCACCGGCCGCGTGAGCGACGACGAACTGCTGGTCCTGTACAACGCCTGCAAGGTATTCGTCTTCCCCTCGCTGTACGAAGGCTTCGGCTTGCCGGTGCTCGAAGCGATGGCCTGCGGCGCCGCCGTCATCGCGGGCAACAATTCCTCGATCCCCGAAGTGGCCGGGCGCGCCGACCTGCTGTTCGACGCGGCTTCCCCGGAGGCGATCGCGGCCAGCCTGCTGCGCGCACTCACCGACGACGCCTGGCGCGCCGCGCTGCGCGAATACGGCCCGGCACGCGCCGCCCGGTTCAGCTGGGACAAGACGGCGGCCGCCGCCTGGCGGGCGATCGAGGCCGCGCTGGAAACGCGCCGCGCCGCCGCGCTGGCCGACCCGGTCCCGCGCGGCACGCCGCGCCTGCGCGTGGCCGCGGTGCTGGCCCTGCCTGCGATCGCCGCCGAACGCGCGAAGGCGCTGCTGGCGGCACTGGCGCCGTATGCCGATATCGTCGACGTGGACGCCGGCGACGGGCCGGACGGCTTGTCGCGCGCAACGCTGCCGCAGCACTGGAACCGCTTCGATACGGTCCTGTACGTGGCCACGCGCGCGGCCCTGACGCCGGACCTGGTGGACCTGGTGCGCAGCGCGCCCGGCGTGCTGCTGCTGCAGGAAGACGCCGGCGCAGGGCCCGCCGCGAGCGTACCGCAAACCGCCGCCGAGGCCAGCCAGCTGCTGCGCGACGAAGGTTTGCAGGGCCTGGTCGCGCGCCACCGGCAGCAAGCCAGGCGCAGCGGATCGGCGCTGCCGCTCGGGCGCAGCCTGCTCGAAGCACTGCGCTGCCTGGTGCTTGAAGGCGGGGCTGTTGAACTGCCCCGGGCCGGCGCGGCGCTGGCCTTGCCCGAAGTGGTGCTGCTCGACGGCGGCGCGCGGGCGGACGAGGCGGCGCGCGCCAGGCGCCTGGCGGCCGCCCTGCGGGCCGGGGCGGACAAGAGCTGGCGCGGCGCGGCGGCGCAGATTGCCGCCGCATGGCAGGGCGCGCATCCCGGCGAGGCCGCCCTCGACGAGGTGGCGCGGCACGCGGAACGCAACCTGCGGCTCAACCGCGGCGCGCGCATCCTGGTCGATGCGACGCGCCTGGTAGAGGCCGGGGACACAGGCATGGCCGGCGCACTGGTGCGTGGCATGTGCCTGCACGACGACTCGCCGGCCCCGATCGAACTGGTGCAGCCGGGCGATCGCGCCCTGGTCCGCGCCGGCGCCGCCGCGGCCGCGATCTTCGGGCTCGACGCCGCGGCCTGTCCAGTCGAGCAGCTCGACATCCAGCCGGGCGACATCCTGTTCCTGCCGGACGCGCCCTGGGAAGACATCGCGCGCTTGCTGCCGGTGTTCGACGCGGTGCGCCAGTTCGGCGGCCGGATCGTGAGCGTCGCGCCCGCTCCGCTGGCCGAAGGGTTTTCCCTCGCGGTGCGCCACAGCGACCTGCTATTGTGCCCTTCGCAGGCCGCCTGCGACGCCGCCTGGCAGCGCATCGCGCAGGACGCGCTCGAGCATGCCGCGGCCTTGCGCATCCTGCCCTGGCAGGAAGACGCGGATAGCGCGCTGGCGCTGCTGGGAGCCTGCTTTGACTGACGCGACCATGGAGACACCGCGATGAAGGGCCTGCTGCGCCGTATCAAGCACAGCAGCTGGGCACGGCGGATCGTGTTCCCGCTGCTGGAGCGCTTCCCGCAACTGCAGGGGCCGCTGCGCCGGCTGTCCGAAGGCGCGGCGCCGGCGCGCACCGTGCCGGTGGCCGCGATGCCGGCCGACTGGTCCGGCCCGCTGCCGGCCGACTATGCCAACCTGCCCGAAGCGGCGCGCAAGGTCCTGCTCGACCTGGCGCGTCCCGGCACGCCGGAGCGCTAACCGCAATGCGCATCGTCATCGACCTCCAGTCCTGCCAGCACGGCGACAGCGCGCCGGCGCGCGCCAGCCTGGCACTGGCGCAGCAGATGGTCCGCTGCGCCGATGGCCACACGCCCTGGATCGCCTTCAGCAACCGCTTCCCGGCGCGCCTGGCCGTGCTGCGCGCCGCGTTCGCCCCGCTGCTGCCGGCCGACCGCATCCTCGTCTACGACACCCCGGCGCCGGACGGCAGTGCGCGCGTCGCGCGCATGATCGAACTCATTCGCGATAATTTCTTTGCCGCGCTCGGCGCCGACCTGGTGTTCGCTCCGGGCCTGTTCGACGGCCCGGGCGCGCCCGTCGGCAGCATGGCCGCAGCAGGCCGGCCTTTCCTGACGGCCGCCGGCGTCGCCCACGAGAGCGCGTCGGTCACCGCAGGCGCCGACCTGCTGCTGACCGCCTCGCCCGCGATCGCCGCGGGCCTGCGCGCGGCGCCGGCGGCGGGACGCGTCGTCGACATCGGCGCCAGCCTGCCGCAGTCGGCGCAGGCCGCCTGGGAGGCGATCGGCCAGCTGTTGCGCGAGCGGCCCGTAGCGCAGGCGCCGGCTACCCGGCCGACGCTCGCGTACGTGTCCCCCCTCCTGCCGCAAGCGGACGCGCAAGAGCGGCTGGCCGGACTGGCCGCCTTCTACGACATCCACCTGGTCGCGCCCGCTGCGGTGGCCGCGGCAGGCGCTGGTTTCCCGCTCCACGATCTCGCCTGGTTCGACCATAACGCCGCCCGCTTCGACCGGATCGTCTACCAGGCCGCCAATTCGGCGGCGCACGGGGAAGTACTTCGCCTGCTCGCGCGCCACCCCGGCATCGTCGAACTGCAGGACTTCTTCCTCGGCGCAGCGGTGCAGGCGCAGCACGAGGGCGTGCCGCAGGACCTGCGCAAGGCGCTGTTTTACGCGCACGGCTACGGCGCGCTGGCCGGTCACGCGGCAACCGACAGCTACCCGCTCAACAAGGCGGTACTCGATGCCGCAATCGGCGTGATCGTCCACTCGCCCGTCCTGGCCAGGCTCGCCGATGACTGGTATGGCGCGGGCAGCAGCGCACACTGGCGCGTCCTGCCGCCGACCGCGCGCGACCATGCGGACGCCATCGAAGCCCTCGCCACGGCCAGCCCGGCGGCGCACTACCAGGCGCTGTTGGGGGCCATCCGCGCCCTCGGCCCGGCGCCGGACGCCCGCGATCCGGCACTGGTCGCCGCGGCCCAGGCGATTGCCGCCAACCAGCCGCCGGCGCGGCCGCGCCAGTTGCTGGTGGACGTCTCATCGATGGTGCAACTGGACATGAAGACCGGCATCTCGCGGGTCGTGCGCAGCATCCTGCTGTCGCTGCTCGCGGCGCCGCCGTCCGGCTACCGGATCGAGCCGGTGTACGCCGACGGCGCGACCGGCCGCTACCGCTACGCGCGCCGTTTCACTTTCGCGCTGGCCGGTATCGAGGATCCCGGCATGGAAGATGCGCCGATCGGGCACCGCCCCGGCGACGTCTTCCTCGGCCTCGACCTGGCGCCCGGCGCGACGACGCAGAACGCGGCGCTGCTGGCCGAGATGCGCAGCCACGGCATCGCGCTTCATTTCGTGGTGTACGACATGCTGCCGCTGCTGCAGCCGGAGGCCTTTGCCTACGGGTCGAGCGCCTGGTTCCAGCGCCATATCGAGACCATCGCGCGCGAGGCCGACAGCCTGGTGTGCATCTCGCGCGCCGTGGCCGACGAACTGGCCGGCTGGCTGGCCGCGCACCCACCGCAGCGCGCCGCGCCGCTGGGCATCGGCTACTTCCACCTGGGCGCGGACCTGGCGGCCAGCGCCCCGAGCACGGGGCTGGCCGCCAACGCGGACCAGCTGTTCGAACGGGTGGCGGCGCGCCCTACCCTGCTCATGGTCGGCACCGTCGAACCGCGCAAGGGCCACGAACAGGCGCTCGCCGCCTGCGAGCTGCTATGGTCGCGCAAGGTCGACGTCAACCTGGTCATCGTCGGCAAACCGGGCTGGCTGGTCGAGCGCCTGATCAGGAAAATCGAAAAACATCCGCGCCTCGGCGAGAACCTGTTCTGGCTGCCGGACGCCTCGGACGAGATGCTGACCAGGCTCTACGAATCCTGCGCGGCGCTGCTGGCCGCATCGAAAGGCGAAGGTTTCGGCCTGCCCCTGATCGAAGCGGCGCGCCACGGCCTGCCGGTCATTGCGCGCGACCTGCCCGTGTTTCGCGAAGTCGGCGGCGAACACGCCTGTTATTTCGGCGGCGGGGATGCGGCCGCGCTGGCCGCGGCAATCGGGGACTGGCTCTCCCTGCACGCCGCAGGCCAGGCGCCGCAGTCGAGCGCCATGCCCTGGCTGAGCTGGGCGCAGAGCGCGCGCCAGCTGGTGGCCGCCGTGCTGGACGGCGAAAGCTACCGCAGCGTGGCCGCGCAGGCGGCCGGACGCTGACCTTGGCGCGGGCCGTTCAGGCCGGGATGGCTTGCCCCAGCCGCAGCGCCTGTGCCTGCGCGACGATGGTGGCGCCGGTGTCCTTCCAGCTGGCCGGGCGATAGCTGGCGCGGATCGCTTCCTCGCGCAGCTTCACATCCTCCGGATGCTCGATGTACCACCGCAGGCGCTCGGCCCAGCGCGCCACGTTCCACGGATCGGCATACTCGATCAGGTCGCCCCCGACTTCGGGAATCGAGGCCGCATCGGACGCCAGGCAGAATTTACCGTAGGCCAGGCTCTCGGCAACCGGCAGGCCCCAGCCCTCGTACAGCGAGGGATAGGCCGTGAAATAGGCGTGTTCGTACAGGCGCGCCAGGTCGCCGTCCGAGACGTGGTTCAGGATGCGCAGGTAGGGACGAATGCGCGGATCGAGGCGCAGGTCGGACATCAGGTCGTTCATGCCCCAGCCGGCCATGCCGACGAAGACCAGCAGCGGCAGGTCCGTCATCCCGGCGTCGACCAGGCGGGTGTAGGCGCGGTACAGGGTTTCGTGGTTCTTGCGGCGCTCGATGGTCGAGACGAACAGGATGAAGCGGCGTCCAATCACCTCGGCCACCGCGTTCGAGGGCGGCGCGGCATCGGCATGCGCGATCTCGCAGCCGAGGCGGACGATGCCGAGTTCGGGCACCGGTGCGTTCGAGGCCTCGAGGAAGCTGCGCAGGTCGCGCCGCGAATATTCCGAGATGCAGACGATGCGGTCGGCGCAGCGCGCCACGTCGAGGAAGTAGCGCGAGAACTTGGCGGCGACGTCGGCCACGCACAGGTGCGGCAGGCGGATCGGGATGATGTCGTAGCACATCAGCAGCACCTTGAGCCCGAGCTGTTTTTTTAATTCATACAGGTAGGACAGGTCTTTCTGGTCCCAGTCGAGCCCGAGCGACACATAGACGTCGCCGGCGCCGAACAGGATGTCCGGTTTCACGAACACCGGCGCCGCCGCGGCCGCCGGCGCGCCCTGCTGCGGCACGCCGCGCAGCAGCAGGCCCGCGCTGCGGCGCGCTTCGCGCCAAGCCGTGCGCATGCCGCGCAGGCCGTCCATGCGGGGCCGGGCGAAACCGAGCGCGCGGCCTTGCAGCGGGCGCGGCAGGGTTGCCAGGGCGCGCCCGGCGACACGGCGCCAGCGGCGCGGGTCGGGCTGCGGCGCAGCCGCCGCCGGCAGGGCGGCCACAGGGGCCGGCGCCGGTGCCGGGGCCGGCTGGTCGCCGCCGGCGTCGAGCCGCGCCAGGGCGAACGTCAGCTCCTCGCGGCCGACTTCGAAATACGAACCGTAGTCGAGGTCGAAGCGGCAGAAGCGGATGCCGGGGTCGCCCGACTGCAGGAACTGGCGCGCCGTTTCCGCTTCGACCCGGACGATGCCGAGTGCGGGGCGGCTCCAGCCGCGGGTGGTGGTGACATCGAGCCAGATCGTCATGCGGGGGCCTTGCGTTGTTCGAGGATGGTTGCCACTTCGCGCGGCACGGCCGCCAGGCAGGCGTCCCAGGTCAGGCTTTCGCGCATCTCGCCGCCGGCCTGCGGCACCGGTCCGCGTTCGAGCACGGCGCGGATGGCGGCCTGGAACTGGTCGGGCGTATCGGCCACGGTCACTTCGGGCAGGTCGGCGAAGTGTTCGAAACCGCGCAGCGCGGTGCGGGTGCAGATCACCGGCCGGCCCGAATACAGCGCTTCGGCGGTCTTGATGTTGGAACCGCCGCCGGCGCCGATCGGCAGCAGGAAGGCATGCGCCAGGCTTTTCACGGCGGCCAGGTCGGCGTCGTCGAGCACGCCCAGCACCTGCAGGCGCGACAGGTTCAGTTCGCCCCAGCGCGAGTTGCCCAGTGCGCGTTCGAGGTGGGGGCCGACGCCGCCGGCGATGACCAGTTTCGAGCCGGCCGGGATGCAGGCCAGCGAATCGCCGATCGCGTCGATGAAACCGGTGAAATTCGGCGGGTGGGCGCTGGCGATGAAGATCGGCCAGGGCTGCTGCGGCAGGCGCGCGCTCCATTGCGCGCAGCGTTCGGGATCGGCCTGCCATGGGCTGATCCCGTTCGGTGCGTGCAGCACGCGCGGGGCGCCATACGTGCGCAGGATGTCCGCGTCCTCGACCGTGACGGCGAGCGACAGTTCGGCATCGTGGGCGAGCTCGCGTTCGATCGAACTCATGTCGGCCACCGCGTGTTCGATCAGCTCCGGCGTGCAATGCTGGGCGAGGATGCCGCGTTTCATCGGCGCCTCGATGTTGTGCGAACTGTTGACCAGCACGGCGCCGCGGCAGGCGGGCGATTGTTCCTGCAGCCAGCGCGCCAGCGCGTACAGCCAGGGCTGCTCGACCTGGATCACGTCGACCGGGCCCGGCAAGCTGTCGCATACCTGGCGGAACACGGCGTCGGAGGCGACCGCGAAAGGCCCCATCAGGAAATCGGACAGGGCCGGCAGGGGCACGCCGAGGTAATTGCGGAAGGGGCTGTCGTGCGGGAAGGCGATGTCCCAGGGGCCGATATCGTCCGCCTCGTAGGCCTCGGCCTGGTAGAAGCCGACCGGGTGCACCTCGAAACCGGCCGCCTCATACACGCGCAGCATGGCCGCGGCGCGCAGCTGGCCGCCATGGCGCGGGCGCCGTACCGGATACGGCGCCAGGGTCAGCACCCGCGGACGCGCGCGCGGCGGCGGCGGCGGCGGCGCGAGCAGCTGCGCCGCGCGCCCTTCCCCGCCCAGCACCACGGCCATCAGCTGGCGTGCGCTGTCGGCCCAGGTCAGCCAGGACAGGCCGGCCGATGAGGGTGCGGCGCCGCTGTCGCGCTGCGCCAGCCAGGACTCGAGCGCCGCGGCCAGGTCCTGCGATTGGGTGCCGCTGAAATAAAAGGCGTGCTCGCCGCCCACCTCGCGAAACACCGGCAGGTCGCGCGCGATGATCGGCAGCTTGTGCTGGGCGGCCTCGATCAGGGGCAGGCCGAAACCTTCGCCGACCGATGCCGCCACCAGGGCGTTGGAACCGGCGTAGACGCGCTCCAGGTATTCGTCGCTGACGCCTTCGAGCCAGAACAGCCGCCGGCCGAGCTCGGCGTGGCCGCGCACGCGGCGCGCCAGTTCGTCGACCATCCAGCCCTGCTTGCCGACCATGACCAGGTTGACTTCGCGGCCCTGCGCCCACAGCAGTTCGCAGGCGCCCAGCAACTGGCCGTACTGCTTGCGCGGCTCGATCGTGCCCACCGCGAGCAGGGTCGGGCGTTCGGCAAGGTGCGCCAGCACGCGGGCCGCATCGTCCGGCAGGCCGCGCGAGGGCACCGAGTTATGGACGTCGGCGCCGAGGTGGAACCAGCCGATGTCGAAGGGCCGCAGGCGCGGCGCCGCGTGCAGGCGCTGCCACTCGGCCAGTTCCAGCGCGACGGCGCGCGAAATGCAGACCGCGCCATCGAAGGAGGAAATCGCATGCAGCCAGGCCGCGTGGCCCTGCGCGGTCCCGGGCGGGAAGTGCTCGGGCATCAGGACCGGCAGCAGGTCGTAGACGACGAAAAAGACCTTGACGCCGTCGCGGTGCAGGGCTTGCAGGAAGGGCTGGTGCTGGGGCACCAGGTGCGGCAGCAGGTCGAGGCCGAGGAAGACGTCGTCCGGCTGGTAATCGATCGGCTCATCAAGGCCGGCGGCGGGCAGGCCCATGAATTGCGTGGTGAACGCGTGCGCGTAGCGGTAGCCCGCCGCGCCGCCGGTGACGTACACCGGCGCGACCTGGTAGCCGGCCGGCGGGCTGTCGAGCAGTTCCTTGAGGATGCTGCGCGTTACGCGCTGCACGCCGGTGCGCGCGTCATGCTGGACCAGCTCGGAGACATCCACGAACAGCTGGCGCGTCGTTCCTTCCTGCGGAAAGCGACTCAAAAAATGGGCCCACTTGCGTAATTCCGTATCATGTTCATCCGCACCCAGCACCTGCGGAAAGCGCGCGATCACCTGGCCCAGCAAGGCGTCGGCCGGCACCGCCGCGCCAGGCGTGCCGGCCGCATGCAGCGTCTCGAGGGCGTCGATCGCGCGCCGCGCCATGGCGTCCCAGCCATGCGGCGCGGCGCCGGCCAGGTCGACCGCTTTCTTGTCGAGCAAGGCGGCCGCATCGCGCGCCACCTCCGGCCCCAGCGCCAGCAGCAGCGGCGCGCCGGCGAGCTGTCCCGCCTTGGCGCGGTAATGCGCGGCCTCGCCCGGTGCGGGCAGCATGCCCGGTTCGCGCAAGGGGCGCAGGTCGTGCAGCAGCACGGCCGCCGGCGGATGCGCGGCGAAGGCGCCGGCGCTGGTCACGGCGTCGTCCGCATACCCCTCGAACCAGCTGGTCACGAGCACGGCATCGGCGTCCGTGCTGGCGAGGAAGGCTTCGCGGACCGTCGCGGCGAGCGCGCGCCGGCCCTCGTTGCCCGGCTCGCGCGCGGCCAGCGGGCCTGCCGTGTACCAGACCCGGATCGCCGATTGCGGCAGCAAGCCCTCGAAGGCGGCCCGGATCGGCTCGATGGTATCGGGGAACAGACCATTCAGGGCCAGCACCACCTCGTGGCTGCCGCGCTGGCGCACGATGGCCTGGGCCAGCGACAGCGCGCTGCGTCCGGCCAGCGCGAAGCGGTTTGCGCCCTGCGCCCCCTGCATGTCGATCACGATACGCATCACTGCCCTTTGTTGTCGATGGCTTTGTGGATTTCAGCGAGGATACGGGTGGCGCGCGGCGACAGCTCGCGCAAGACGCGCTCGTCGACCGCGTGGACCGGCGCCGCCGGCGGCGCCTCCAGCGGACCGCGCCCGCCATGGCGCACGACCGGGCTGACGCCCAGGCCGGCACGGATGGCGAGTTTGCGGATGCCCTGCTCGAGGCCCGGCGCCGCGGCCAGCACGCGCAGGGCGCGCGCCTTGACGGCGGGATTCGCCAGCGCGCGGCCGAGGACGGCGCGCGCGGTACGGCGCGGCACGCGCTTCACGCCGCGCGCCAGGTCCGCGCTGCGGCGCAGCGGCGCCGTGATGCGCCACGAGGTGCTGGCGTGCATGCTCTGCAGGTCGCGCCGCGCCTGCTCGGCGGCCGCGCGTGCTTCGTTGACCGCGCGCTCGCGTTCCTGCTCGCGCAGCGCGCTGCCGTCGCATTGTCCCTGCATCCATTCGATGTGGGCGTGCAGGCGTGCAAACTCGCGCAGCGCCGCGACCTCGGCCCGCAGGTGCGCGCTCAGTTCGCGCTCGGCGGCGAGCGCCTGCCCGGCCGACTGCACCTGCTGGCGTGCGGCGGCCAGTTCGCCGTCGCGCGCCTGCAGCTGCTCGCGCGCCTGCGCCAGTTCGCTTTCCACGCCCGCAATGCGCTGCGCCAGTTCCTGCCCCTGCGCCCGGGCGTGCTCGTCGAGGCGCGCCATGTCGGCGTCGTGGCGGATCATCAGGCCGCGGCACAGTTCCGAACTGGCCAGGCCGGACAGGCGCGCGGCGTCGAACACGTTCGGCGGACTGGCGAAGGCGGCCAGCAGTTCGGGATGCTCGTCCGCGACATAGAAACGGTTCAGGCCGTCGAAATAGGCGAGCCGGTAACCGGCGCCGGTGACCAGCGGCTCCCAGCCGGCAAAGTCGGTTTCGGCGCTGGTCGGCACGGTCGCTTCGATGACCATGATCCAGGGCCGCAGCACGGCCGGGTCCCAGCCGCGCAGCACCCGCTCCTCGAGTCCTTCGACATCGATTTTCAGCCAGTGCACGTCCTTGCCCTCGAGCCACTGCAGCGCGGACTTGAGGGTCAGCATCGGGACCCGCACCGTCGTGTGCGCAAAGCCGTGCTCGGCAAGATGGCGCTCGGCATACGCGTCCACGGCCGTGCTGAGGCCGGTTTCGGGAATCACGTTCAGTTCGAGCACGCCGTCGGCCTCGGCCAGCGCCACCTGCAGCACGGTCTCGTCCGGGCGGTCCTGGCGCAGCAGGTCGGCATAGGCCTGGACCGGCTCGACGTGCACGCCGCGCCAGCCGTGCTCATAGAAGGCCTTGCTGACCGAGTCGACCAGCGGGTGCTGGGCGCCGACATCCACATACACGCCGTTTTCGACATGCTTGAGCGCGCGCCACAGCATGACGTCTTCAAAATTCTGGGCGTAAGAAACAAAACTCATTGGGTAGCGTCCTCACGCTCGCGGCTGACCGCAAAGTGAGCATTTAAAGAAGTTGATCCGATGAAAAAGTCGCGGCTGGTGTTGACCACGTCGAACACCAGCAGGTTATCGACCCATTCGTAATTGTCGCTCAGGTGGGTGTCGCAGCTGACCAGGGCCGGCGAGACCGAATACGAACCGGGCCCGAGGTCGCAGGTGAACTCCATGTCGTAGACGACGCGTTCGCCCGCCTGCACACCGTCCTGGATCTGGCGCGTATGCCAGGTATTCGTGCCCCACACCACGTGGCCCTGCTTGTCGCGGATCATGTAGCCGAGCACCAGGCGCGGGATCGCTTCGTGCACCGAGGCGACCAGGCGCAGGCGCAGCGCCTGGCCGACCTGGGCCAGCGCCACTTCGGTGCCGGCGGCGCTGTCGAACAGGCGCAGGCTCTCGATGCGCGCTTCGCCGGTGCCGCTTTTCGTCAGCAGCCATCCGTTGCTGGCGCGGCGCTGTTCGACGGTGGCTTGCGAGTTTTCCTTTTGCGCGACCAGGGCGTTGTAGTAATCGACGATTTCGTCCGGCAAGCCGTCGCGCAGCACGCGGCCCTTGTCGAGCAGGATCACGCGGTCGCACAGGGTCCGGATATCGCTCGGGCTGTGGCTGACGAACATGATCGAGACGCCGGATTCCTTGAACTGGCGGATGCGGTCGAAACTCTTGTGCTGGAAATAGCTGTCGCCGACCGACAACGCCTCGTCGACGATCAGCAGGTCGGGCGGAAACGCGGTGGCGACGCTGAAGGCGACGCGCATCTGCATGCCGCTCGAATAGGTGCGCATCGGCTGGTCGAAGTAATCGCCGATTTCGGCGAAGGCCTCGATGGCCGGCATCACGCGTTCGATGTCGGCGCGGCTATAGCCCATCAGGCCGGCCGAGTGGAAGGCGTTCTGGCGCCCGGTCATGTCGGGATTGAAGCCCATGCCGAGCTCGAGGATGGCGGCGACGCGGCCGCGCATCTGCACCTGCCCTTCGGTCGGCTGGACGGTCCCGGTGATCAGCTTGAGCAAGGTGCTCTTGCCGGCGCCGTTCTGGCCGATGATGCCGACCGCCTCGCCCGGCGAGACCGAAAAACTGACGTTGCGCAGCACCCAGTGCTCTTCGCGCGGGGCGACCGACCGGATGAACCACGACGCGATGCGGCGCAATTCGCCGCCCCATTGGCGGTAGGATTTTCCCAGGCCGCTGACTTGCAGTTCGCCGCTCATAACTGGTCCACCATTTCAGGACTGGCTTTACGGAAAAGCACGAGTGAGAAGGCCGACAGGACCAGGCCGATCAGGAAGGTGATCCCCAGTCCCGCCCAGTCCGGCGCACGGTTGTAGAGCATCACGTCCTGGTAGCCGGTAATCAGGGGAATCAGGGGGTTGAGGGCCAGCCAGGGCCGGTACTGTTCGGGAATAATGTGCACCATATAGACGACCGGCGTGAACCAGTAAAGAAATTGCATCAGCACGGGCACCACCTGGCCGACGTCGCGCAGGAAAACGTTCAGCACGCCGACCAGCAGGCCCATTCCCAGCGCCAGCACGATGGCCACCGCCATCAGCGCCGGCAGCCAGAGCAGGGCCAGGCCGGGCATGTGGCCGAGCAGGCCGAAAATGACGAGGATGGCGACCAGCAGCAGCAGGTTGTTGACGAGCGCGCTGCCGATCACGACCAGGGGCAAGGCGATCTTCGGGAAGGCCAGCTTTTTCAGGATGTTGCCGTTATCGATGAACAGGGTCAGGCAGCGGTTCACGACCTCGGCGAACAGCGACCAGCCCAGCGTGCCCGACATCAGGTAGATGGCGTAGGCGTAGCGGTTGTCGATGCCCTGCAGCTTGGCAGACAGCACCGCCGACAGCACA
>Ga0308169_10003531_pt1 | contig 15214 bp, 25 predicted proteins | sample PhyBR1_2_FD_202139 | JGI IMG/M metagenome (GOLD analysis project Ga0308169, IMG submission 202139) | Phyllosphere microbial communities from UC Gill Tract Community Farm, Albany, California, United States - DLSLSB.R1 | ecosystem: Host-associated > Plants > Phyllosphere > Unclassified | place... | reverse complement strand
TTGCGGGGGAGGACGGCATCGCGGGCAGGCGATCGGCGGAGGTATTACTGTCAATTAAGGGTCGAGCGGGGCAGGGGTTTCTAGCGCTCCCGCGGGTCGTCGACGCCTGCTTGTTGGGTGCGGGCGAGATCTGTGCGATGTGGAGTTGGCTCGAGGATGCTCAGGTAATACCAGGCGTGGGAGAACGGTGGGGGGTGTACCTCGTCGTGTACTTCCGCGAGACCACGGGGAGTGCCAGATCCAGTCGCTAGTGCTTATATCGTCGTCGATACTGTCGACGTCAATGTCGTCGTAACGTGCGATGGGAAAGCCAGGTGAACACCGGGAAGACAAAGTCTCAGCGCTCTTTGTATGTCTAGTGCAAGTCTATATCTCTCTATGTACTCTGCTGACAGCACCGGTGACTGTCGCGAGGATCGGCGCCGCCGTCGTTTCCCTGGCGAGAGAACACTAATGAGGCCGCGAGACACACCACCGCAGCGCACCCGATCTTGCCTGACGTTGATCTCTCTGCCCATCCCATGGGCTCGGTCGACCAAACGGTGCTAAGCGTGAGACAAAGCTTACCGTTCCTGACCCATCGAGCAGACTTGCCCTGTTCGGAAGGCGGCCGGGTGGTGGTGGGCCGTAAGAGGCAAGAGAGCAGGAGATGGTGCGCGGGACCATGACGAATGGCTTGACACGGCGTCGCCGGGCAAGGGTCGTCGCCGACGATGATACGCTGTCCGGCGAGGCCCTAAGGGGTAGAGGGGTAGGGGCATCCCTGCATAGCCATCCCGAATTGGCTTGCCGTGGCGCCACGTACTTCCCGAGTGGCCGAGCTGGACGCCCTTTGACTCCAGATAGCATTCCTGATTCCCTCGAACACACGGAATATGATCGACAACAAGCGTTAGGGCCTCCGCGGAGGCAGCCATGGGAGCGCGAGCCTCTGTGGTTCAGAAGGTTAGGCTATACAGGGACGAGCTTTAGAGTTGGCGTATGACCCGAATACTGTTCTGTTCGACGCAATAGGCAAAAAGCGTCCGGCGGAGGCAACAGCTGAGGCACGTCGGCGATCGCCGAGAACAGTTCCCGTTCGTAATGCATTACAAAAGCTCCTAATGCACAAAATCGTATTGACCCGTATAATCGTATTGACCCGTATTGCCCATGCACGATCCGCTCGCTCAACGAGCATCCCACGACCGATTCTCAGGACCTGGCAGTGGCGGACACCGCGCGGGCATACCGCCAGCCAGTGCCGCCCAAGTGCAATAGTCCCTCCGCTTGGCCACCATACGCCAGATCCACCCGACCAGCGCGAACGGGCGACCTCTGGACCAGTGAACTACCGTCAGCTTGAGCTCACATGGACATGATCCGCCGCGCTGCACGCACCGACCCAGATCCGTATCACCGGCCAGCGCAGGATGGTATGGTGCCACCGGAACCAGCTGTCGTCGTATGCCACCTGCACGCCCGGGTTCATGTATATCCGGGGAGGGCGGGCCGGATCATTGTACAGTCGGTGCAGATCATATGACCATAAGAAGCATTCCGAGTGATCGCATGCTTGGATGCCCGATGAGCGGAACTTGATCGGGAGGGTGAGCTCTGGGGAGGAGACGGAGCCGGGATAGGTGTCTTGAGTCAGTTTGTGCACCAGTATGCGTGAACGCGAAGGCAGGAATACGACCATGAGGCGCCGGACTCACCATCGTCAACCATCTTCCAGCCACGTTTGATGGGGGAGGTGCTGTTCTGAGGGGCGTCGCCATTATGGTTTTGTGGGCGGTACTTGTATGGGCCTGCCTGAAAGACGACGACACCGTTCCAGCACGCCGAAACGGGGAAGGGCTTGTTCGCGCGCAGTAGGTCAATCGAGACGGGGTCGTCGGTATATGGCCAGTATGGGCGAAGGGGCGCGCCACATATGTCACGAGCGACCCAAGTGTCGTACAGCCCTGCGCGTCAGTCACCGCATGATCTCGACTTTATTGCACTACGCACCTGGCGCGGCGAGGTCTATTCCGCAGGCCATGTCGTACTCGTCTGCTGTGCCATCTTCCCTCTTGACCCCTCCCGCCTCGTCGTTGCCGTCCACCTTTGTCCCGATGAGCCGAACGAGATCCTCCCACTGAAACAACACATCGTTCAGAAAAATGATCTTGTCGTAGTCTTGGTAGTTCTCCAACCGGACAGCCGCATCGGTTGCTTGTAACGGCTCGAGCACCCTGTTCCGCGCCTGAGCCAAATAGCGGATCCGTTCCGGCGATGTCGGGTAAGGCCACCACCGTCGTTCGTCCTCCGTCGCGATGATCCGGTGAGCGATGTGGAGGTTTGAAAGCGTCGTGTTGAGCGTGTCCAGGTATGTCTTTGTCTTGTCGACCGAGTTGGACTCGTATATCGACACGAAGACGTTCTCGCGTCCGACTGCGCGTCAGCTGGGACCCAGGCAGATATACATTGGCACGTGGGCGAGAACGACAGAGGTGCACAAGGTAGATGCAGCCGATGGACGTACGGTGGAATATCAGCCTCTCCAGCTGCTCGGACCACCGACCGAGGATCTCCTCGTTGTTGTAGAGATTTGCGCCGATGAAGTATTTTTGGACCGGTAGGTCCGGCATCGCTTCGACCGGTGTGCGAAAGCCCCAAATAGCAATGACCACGATGAGAATGGACGTGACGGCGAGGGAGATTGTTTCGGAGCTGGAATGGGCTGCGTGGAACTTCTTGTTCTTGTTGCCCATTTGAACAAGCAGACGGATCCAGTTCGACAGCGTCCAACCGAACATGAACACCAGCAGACCGATGTAGACATGTATCGTTGTTGGGAAGGGGTACGCGAGGAAGACGCCGATGGTCCAGCCAACGGAGACGAACACGAGGCACGCGATGATGGGGTCGAAGCGGCGTTTGGGCGTGCGCGCGGTGTTGGGTGGTGGAAGGGGTGTGATCATGGTTGAACTGCTATCCGGGTCGACTTCGTCTTCATCGTCGCCGGAATAGTCTGGCGGGTCCTCGCCCTGTGGATCCGCCCATGGCTCCGAGGGGCGTGAGGGAGGAGAGAAGATCCCACGTGAGCCGCTACGTGTCCCGCTGCCCGATCCGAATATGCTCGACATTAAGCCTCGTGCTTCCGGAGCTGTTGAGGTCGAGACGCGGCGGTCGAGCAGTGGGTGGTCCTCCGTCTCTTCGTCCTGTGTCGATGGCGGCCAGAGCGATAACATGCGGCGCCAGGCACCGATGCGCGTCGTTGACGAGCTCTCGGCCGGATTGAAAGGCATGACGGGTCAAGTCAATAAAGTCACCATCGAAAATGGAGCAGTGCAACAAAGGTTGATTGATGCTTGGCTAGGGTGCGGGCGGTGGCGGCCGCGCGCGTGGTTCGCGTGAGCGGAGAATGAATCAGGGCACTACGCGGTTTATCCGAGCCCCTACCCCAGGCTGCGGGTTTCATGACTTGCCTCAATCGGATCTCTTGGCTCCCGCCGGTTTGACCTTTACCATCATTGTACCATAAACTCGCATTACACGGCACGGGGCTCACATCTCCTTGCACCCTTGTATATCTCATCGCCTCTTAATCCCACACGTGCATCTCAGGCGTCGGGATGATCGGAGGGCCCTCCACCGCGACGGCCGTGCTCTTTGCATTGGCCGTCATGGCTGCCTATCTCATCACCGGCTCGTTCCTTACCGACCGGATATCCCCTCCACTCTTCTTCACCGCCGCACTCGTGCTCATCGCGTCGGCTCTGAACCCCACCGCCCTCGCCGCAATAGTGTCGGTCGCTTTCGGACTGACGGCGACAATCGTACATGCACTGGATCACATCGTACGTTGCAGTTTTTGACGATGACGGATGCCCGGGGGGCAGGCTCGGTTACGGTCAAGATGTGAAGTCGGATACTGATCTTCAGCACGGTAATTGTGGGGACGACTACAAGGTGCTCATCGGCGGTCGGACATACCACAAGGACCGGTTAGGGGACTATGGGTGGTACCGCCAGTGTGTGCAGAGTGCCCAGGCGTGGTGGATCATGGTCGTACTCACGTGAGCTACCGGCGAAGACTGCAGAGGACTCGCTGACTCCAGGGTGCTGTGGACATCGGCGTTGCTCGTGAGTGTCAAGGTGTGGGTGGGACAGTGCCAGGCGGAGAAGGGGAAGATGCCTGGGCCTGTGGGAACGGCTGACACGGATGACTAATCTGCAGGTACATCTCGTCCAACTCTCCCCTTTCCTCACCAGGCGGATCGCTCTGCCCGATGCGCAAAAGGATCCACTCTTGCCTCAAGAGCACGTAGAATCAGGACAAATCGCTCCGATACATGAGGTCGGTGCCGCCCAAAGCGTACACGAAGGTGTGCGAGTACGCAGCGCCGTATGAAGGGTTGTGACGAAGAGAGGATCATCTCGTGTGTCTGATGTATGTATAGCCGTGTCTTGGTCGCAAAGCATGCATCCAGCTTGCTTCGCTGTGCACCCACTATGTCCAACGCATTACACGCATGCCTAGTCGTCGGTCGCCATCGACTCGACAGCGATGTCCTCGCCGCATATGCTCTGCTCGTACGATCTCATGGCACACGGCCTCCGTAGACAAAACTGTGAAATAGCGGGACAAAGGCGGGAAAGAGGTGCAGGACTTTGACCGCGTAGATCAAGCTTACGTATACATCAGGTACGTGATCGCACCCCTGGGTCGGGTCTCGAGCCTAAATGCGGGATTGCCACGCGCGAGCGAGCGATGCGGGAGCAATCCGGCGAGATCAGCACGCGACCCCGAGACCCGCTCAATCTCCGGGCGCAGTTTAGCCGAGACTGTTCCCTGTCCAGAGGGGGGATCACCGGCTTTGGTTTGATCACGTCGCCATTTTGCTTTCGTAGGCCGGCCCAGCTGGTTGCGGTTGGCTGACTGACTGACTGACTGACTGACTGGCTGATATCTTGCATCATCCTCCACTACAAGATTTTTGCAGGTTTTGCAGACCGGCTGACAAAATCACCATCAGCGCGTCGGTTCGACTGCATGTACCATACTTGACTTGACGAGGCGAATTTCTGTTGTACCATTTCTTATCGCCCGATCCCCACTGTACAACGCTTGTACATCATCAGCGCTCATCAATCGTTGCCACCAGTCGCCAAGCGCCCTCGAGACCTTGAAAAAAAAAACGGATCACTCGTCAGACTCGACACGGACGCTCACTCTTCCTGAACCCTACACATCATGCCGCTGCACCCGGTGCCCATCATCATCGGCACGACCCTCGCCGTGATCGGCGGAGGCATGGCCTTCAAGAAGGTACGTCCGGTACTTCCAGCTGCCCTGTCGACCTCGAGCACCTAGTATGTCTGGGCTTACGCTGACATGCAGTTCGTATACGACCCACACCTTGCGCCCTGGGTCGATGCATTCATCGCGGCACACACACCCTCGCGTCAGAACGAGTCCCGGCGAGCCCACTCCGTCTCTGTCGAGCGCACAGGCCCAGCCTATGCACGCAGCACCGCCAGGCGAGACCGCGGCGTTGAGCTCCGACGTCGGAGGGTATCAAATGAGAACGATGACAGTCGCGAGCCGCTCCTATCACCAGCGCACGGCGACCCCGCCACAGCCGGTCGAGTCGATACGTACGAGCCGTACATGCCGGCTCCTTCCTCCTACGCACAGCCACAGGCACCGCTCCGGCCGTCTTACCTCGATCTCACCACACCCCTCGATCGGCCGTCGTCGCCTCAGGACGACGAAATCCGCGAGGTCATTTTCAACCAGCCTCCCACGCCTTCACGACCGGCCTCTACGCCGGCCGTCATGTCGGTCAATGTCTTTCACCCCTACGGTGCCACCATACCCGACATCATGACGTCTCCTCCGAAAACCCAGATTCACCCACCTCAACCTCCGCTGCTCGAGGCGCCCGCCTCCCCGCGATCTCAACCCGAGTCCACCGCGTTTTCGTTCCTGTCCCTCTCGCAGGTATCGTCGCCTGAAGCGCCGTACGCGATGCTGGGGAGCATGGCCGCGAGCACAAGTTTGGGGCAGTCGCTGGACCAATGGGCAGCTGTCCCCCGCTCGTCCGAGCGAAGGGATACGTTGCGCCTGGAGCGGGATGTGCGCGAGGTGGAACACCATGCAGACCACGATGCCTCGGCCATCGACCACTGGGCGGACATGCGGTCGTCACCGGACGTGACATACAGAGCAGCAAGAGAGGAGGACGTGATGTCTCTCCCCGAGACTTCGACGAGCGGCTACGAGGACGCCGAGTCGTATTCGCCCGGAGTGGAGCGCAGCCCGGTGAGGATACACACCGCGTTGTTGCATGCTTCGCCTCCAAGCCATGTTGGAGGTCTGGGGCTGGATTCAGGTCATGCCGTAGAGGAGAGAGGAGCTCTGAGACGCCCGCAGCTACCTCGAGCACCTGATAGCGTGATCAGCCTGTCGGAGAGTGAAGGATGGACGGGCATGAGCGATTTCGAGGGAAGTCGTATCTAGTAAGCACACGGTGTACGAATGTTGTTCTATTCCGCCTTGTACTGTTCTAGCTGTTGATAACTATCCATGTACATGACCTGCTTCCGTGCTGCCCGGTCCGCCACGGCTATGGTCTACCCGCCGCCCCGAGCGAGAAAACGATGAGGCAGAGGCGGTAAGCGGAGAGAGCCGCTGAAAGCGAGTCGCAGAGCAGAGCTGCGCGTGGAGGCTTATGACTGATCGGTGGTTTCCCAGGTGAGATCGAAATCTGCAGGGGTACATCGATCAAGGGTTGAACTGGGGTTGACGCGGTGGAATGCACACATGTACATCGAGTACAACACTCGACCGCTGAAGGAGACAGACGCACAGAGCCTCCAGTCGGGTCGAACGTGTAAAGCGGGTGGCACAGGCGTTCAGGGCCTGAACATCCGAGTCATCCTCATCTAATCTCTCGTACCCCTCTTCCTCCTTCCTTTCCCTTCCTCTCGTTGTGTCCTTGATCTACACTTCGACTCTTCTCGTCCGAGGCCCTCGACTCCTCTCATAATGCCAGACACATTAGCGCCCATGATGGGGCGCCACCGCCGCACGCCCCTCGCGGACCTGGACGCCGCATACGCGGCCATCATAGAACGCCCATGGCGGCCGGATAGGGACTACAGAATCCTCGCCGCGCTGCGCATCCCCGTCGCCCCGCCCGAGATTCGCCACATGCGCCCCCTCCGTGGCGAACATTTCTGCTTCTTCGCTGCTAGAGAGCCGAAGTGGAAAACGTGGATATGCACGGGTAACGACCTCGCCCCCCGAGCTGGGCCGCCGTGGTATGCCGACGTACAGGAGGCAGAGTTGGTGTTGAATATCGAGGCTTGGGTTTGGTATAGGGCGAGGGATGCACTGTATCGGTTGATTCGGGTAAGTCGGGCGGTCAAGGGTGCTATTGCGGGTGACGTTCCTCTTTCCCGGACGTCCGACAACATCGAGGCGAGGCTTTTCCACCTCCGAACATCGTCCTCCGTCCTACCATTTACCTCGCCTCTCTACCTTTCCCCATGCCTCACAGACCTCCCCCATGAGCCGCCCTCTTGCTTTCATCCCTTAGCTTGACCCGGTCTCCCCACGTGTCCTGGACTCTCTCGCCTCGCACAGCTCAACAGCAGGACCTGGGCGGCACGTCCGACTGGGACTACGGCAACTACACCTACATTGATCAACACACCTACTTTGTACATCTCCCATCCAGCAATGCCCAGACCCCAGAACACGAGCTCGCCCACGGTATATCTCTTGGCGTTTTCAAGGACGCTCTCGAATCGCTCTTCAAAGCTTGTTCACCCAATGGGTGGGACTCGCCGCATCCGGCTCCGGTGACGAAGAGAAATGACAGCACTGCAAGTCCGGTACCTCCTTCGCCGCCGAGTCCAGGGACAAATCCCCGCCCGCTGGCGGGCTACAAGCGGTGCGTCTCTGCGACCCCGTTTCTGCATATCGCGCCGCTGGCTGCCAAAGTGCCGGCTGATAACAGCCAAACGGTCTCATCGCCGATCCCACCCAAACGCCGGCGGCTGGATTTGTCCAGTCCCGTTCCTCCTTCCCAAGTCGAAGAGGTATATGCCGAATACGGCATCGGCGGCCTAGTGGAGCAGGAGAAATCTAAAGCCGGTGAGGATGATGATGATGAGGGCGATTGGGAGACGGTAGACGAGGACTGGGTGAGCCGGTATACGGAACCCGGGGCGAAGATCGACCTGGGTCCCGACGTGGGGCACAGAGTGGATCTGGAGTCGAGTCCAGGGCTCGAGGTGGGCATGGAGCCTAGAGCCGGCACGGAGTTGGAGGCAAAGTCTGAAGAGCAGATGAATTTGCACGACGACGGCGACAACAACGAGGCCGACGGGATACTCCCCGCAGTATACGGCTACGATCGACTCGACTCAGACGATAGCGACGAAGACGATGATGCGTCAAGCGACGATTTCGAGTGGTACGCGTACAATTCGGATGCCGACAACACGCCCCAAGTGCTTAGAAAGCTAGCCAGATTAATCCTTATCGTGAAGGTCGTCTTGGGCCGGTATCCGGAGCTTGGGAGTTTGCCGAGTCTGGGTGAGCAGCCGGTAATAGGGGACGAGAACGATATACCTGTCGGCGACGACGTATCTCGGGACCCTCTTTGGGCGATGCACGGTCATGTCGATCGCGGGGCTGAGGCCAAGAAGGGGAAGGCGAGGGGGCTGAGAATTCAAGGCGTGAGAGAGGGAGAAAGGGAAGCGGTGGAGGCAATCGAAGAGGAACTAGGCGAGAAGCCGGCAGGAGTCAAACTCGGTCAGAGGTCCCTGAATGATCGAGAAGACTTTGCAGATTGGGACAGCGAACCCCATGCGGATGATCCCGAGGACGAGGCGGGAGAGGAGGTGGACTTGATTAGACAGGAGCCACTGGACTAGGGGGGCATTGATCTTCATGTATCTCTTCGTGAGCTGTAAGACGCCTTCTCATTCGTAGCCTCTACTTGTTCTATCTCCTTTTACACATCAACCGTAGGATGTTGCGTGTGCCAGCTTGATCTACGAGATATCCTGCAGCTTGAGTAGGGTCAAAGATTCGACAAATGTCACATTGTACGCCCGGCTTTTATCCGCTCAGCCTACGCCGCAAGACTGTACGCAAACATCTCGCGCCACATCCTCATCAGTGGACCGGGCAAACGGCCTCGACACTCGCCGCCGCCGGGGTGGCGATACGCCCGTGGTCAACGACCAAACGTGCATGCTCTCGCTTGTCCCCTGCTCCTGCACTTTCACCCTCGGGGGGGAAGCTGGAGCTCAAGACTCGACGACATACTCGTGGAGCGGTCAGATATGGTTCCCTCTCACATAGGCGTTCTCTCCCCTGGCCTCAGACTCTTCCGCCATGGGGTCAAGCAAGACGCCACCGCTTCTTCCCAGGCGATCGAGCAGAACTGCAAGCTCCAGGCGGAAGCTCCAGGACGCAGTGCTTAGACCGATGGCATTTGGCACGCCGTGGTGGCCGAATGAAAGTGGCAGGGAGAGACAAACCGTCCACCAGCTCCGGCGTTCGGTGATCGCCGCTGGGAAACCAGACACCAAGGGGAGTTTAGGGGGGTCCCTTTGGATCAAGATCAAGCGTTTGACGTTCACCTTCTCGTTCTGCTTCGATCCAGGTTGTGTTCGAGAACAATTCCTGTCTCTACTCCAGACTGTCCTGTGTGGTCCCCGCCCACGGACCCGTCCCACACACGCTGAGAAGACACCCTGTGAGCTCGCCACTCGAGACTGAGCCTGATCGTAGCCAAGCACCTTTTCTTCGTCGTCACAGTTTCCTGAGTCAGAACGAGCTCGGTGCGAGTACACGTATGTGTGTCCGGATGCAAGGGGGAGAGTCCAGTTGACGATCGTAGACAATGCCCGACACCGACGATACCGACCGTAACGGCACCGTCGTCACGCCGCAAGCTGTCCTCAACCCCGAGATCCTCCGCATTATCCTCTCTTTCGCCAACCACTCCACTCTGCACTCCTGCATTCAAGTCAACTCCACCTTCTACGAGGTGGCAGGCCCGCTCCTCTACCGCGAGGTCCGCATAAACGGCAACGGCTTGTCCTCGTTCACGCGCGCCACCGTCGTCCCCGCACCAATCGCAGATGACGGTAACATCAGCCACTATGTCCGCACCAGTCAGTTGGAACTGCTCAAGCATATCGAGGTCGTCGAGATTGCAAGCCACACCAGCTGCTGCGAATCATCAAGTCCCCATTGTCATGCGGTATTCGATGCCCTCGCCAGAGCCAAGGTTGTCCGTCTTCTTTATTCCCACGGCCACCATTCCCGACGCCACAAGTTCTGCGCAGCCATAAACCTTGTCGACACCTATGAAGGTTATCTGTCGTACAGCAGTGGTAAGGAGACCTGTCACCTGCTTGAGACTTTGAAGCCTTCTGCGCTTGTCATATACTCGGCTCGTAACGCGGGTGATTGTCTCTGGACGATGCCAGAGGCGTACCCAATTTTCGCCCCTCTCTTCGAACACCTGAAGTCGGTCGTCATACTCTATCCGCTGATCCCCGCCCTCGATAACGAGCTTCTCCTGGGAGATTTGCTGCCTCCCCGCTGGTCCGGCCCCACGGATGTCATCTTCACCGATGTATGTTGGACGATATCGAAGCGAGCTGGAGCTCCGGACAGGACGAAGACCGACCGTGAATGCTATACCCTTGGGGAGCTGAGCAAGGCAATTCACGTCTGCGTCGACGCTTTCCCACATATGGTCAACATCTTCTACCTCAGCGACAAAGCGCTGAAGCCGAGGAAGAAAGACTACCACGTCCGAATCATCACCGGCGCTCAAGTCAAGAGCTATGTGAAACGCACCGCGCAAAGTTCGCTATTGGCGCCAGCCGGGATACCTCGACTCGGTTTCGTCAAGTTGAAGGCCGAGTATGTGGCATCAGGACGTAAGCACGAGATCCCTGAGGAGGTCATGATCGAGTGGGCGGAGCACGAGGGGAGCAAGAAGAGCAGGAAGCTGTTGCGGGAAACGTCGATCGGCAAAGAAGCTCTGAATGCCAGGACCGAACTTCCAAAGGGGCAGACGGCGACGGCCGAAGCGGATTTGGGCGACTCGAGGGTCGAGATGGGATGGACTCGAAGTGGACGCGCGAAGAGGCTGAAGATCTGAGTGGCGCCTGTGAGCGCTCCTGCGTGCGTGTAAATGTGCCGGGAGGTATGATGATGCTCACAACAGGGCGACAAATCGCCTACACCTGGCAACGTCTCGGAATGATCATGATCCTGTGACGATGTGATCGATAAAACTTTATGCCTTTTACCTTACATGCAAATCAATGCTTCGGGCGTGGGACTAGAGCTATGCGGCAAGTCGTCGTCACTCTGCGCCATAACTAACAAAATCTCGGACTCATTTGATACATGTCTAGCGGTGACATACATCTCGCAGACTACATGATCTCTCGCGACTCTAAGCTGGGAAACTGAATCGAGCGAAAAACGAAGGGTACGACTATGGGCAGTCGTAAAAGGGGGAAGGCGGTGCGCGAGCGGTAAGTCGGGACGCGCCCGCCGAGGTTGACAACATAGAACGGCGAAGAGGTTGGGACGGTGTCACATGGGGTAGCAGGCTACCACCTCGAGTCGGGGTCGAGGGTTTGGGAGGTGCTCAGCCGGGGGCTTACGATCGCTCGCCTCGGAGTCGTCGAGCGAGCTGGAGGTCCTTGGGCTGGATGGTGACTCGCTTGGCGTGGATGGCGGCCAAGTTGGTGTCCTCGAACAGCGAGACGAGGTAGGCCTCGGAGGCCTCCTGGAGGGCACCGATGGCGGACGACTGGAATCGAACTGGGCATGAACTCCTGCATACGCTCAAGCAGGGAGAGCAAGCCGCAGGCGGGGAAAGTTCACTCACGGTCAGTCTTGAAGTCCTGGGCGATCTCTCGGACGAGTCGCTGGAAAGGAAGCTTTCGGATCAAGAGCTCCGTGGACCTACCCGTCAGCTTGACCTGGATGAAGCGCACGGCGGAACTCACTTTTGGTATCGCCTAATCTCTCGGAGAGCGACGGTTCCGGGCCTGTACCTGTGCGGCTTCTTGACACCACCGGAGACGTGCTGCTGGGGCGCAGACTTTCGAGCGGCCTTGGTGGCGACTGTTGTGCGAATGCATGGGGCATGACGGGACACGGAGTGGAATTCGGCAAAGGAAGTGGAGATCGGACAGAAAGGAGATGAGACAGGAGGATGGAGGGCAAAGGTAGAACTTGATCAGCGGGCGTGCTGGGACGTGGTAGAGACGACTCACGCTGCTTTCGGGGAGCCTTTCCACCGGTGGACTTTCGAGCGGTTTGCTAAGGGGTCAGCGCGGGCTAAGGAGAGCAATGGGTGGAAGCGAGGGGAGGGGGAGTGTGCATGGCTTCGGGTGTGGTGGTATATGATGAAGATGTGACCGTGCAAGCGATGTGTGCATGCATGGGGAATCGGGGGGATTGCGTTGGAAAGAAAGGGGAAGCAGGGCCGGGGAAATGGTGTAGCGGCAAGGTGGAAGTGGGGTCGATTGTGGGGAAGGTCCAGTCATCCGGTGGCGATGACCTTTTCCCCCCCCCCCCCCCCAACCCCAAAAAAAAAAACCCCACTGCATGCATACACATGCAAGCAATGAGCAAGCTGCACCGAATGACAGGAGAGGCTCGAGGAAGGATGCATGGTTGAGTCGTGTGAGGTGCACAAGGAAAAGAAGGCGGCGAAGTGGTTTGTTTATGACCGCAAGAGGTGACGAAGCCTCACCTTAGTTCGGGCTATGCATCAGCACACCATCCCTTCGGACCTCCCTGCATGCATGCACGACCTGGTGCATGCATATACAGATATGAATTTGCCCAACTCACCCATGATGTATGAGTGATGTGACGAGGAAAAGGCGGTTGAAGACTTGTTGATGTGTAAGACAACGGCGAAGTGGGTGAGAGTCGAGTGGACGAAGTTGTGTTCCGTCGATCTGGGGGGGAAGAAGTGATTTCACCGCCTCCGACTGGGGGGTTATGTGACGCGCAGTTCCGGCTGCAGAATGGAGCGATGCAATGGTGCAAGCGGAGAGAGGGGCCTCGGGGATTGTCGGAGATTGCCGTGTGGCGGTTTAATGCGGATTGAATCGGGAGACGTTGGGCGGTTGTTTTGCGCTCGGCGCGCGTTGCCGATGTATAGCTCCGGGGAAGCGGGATAGGGGAAGAGGGGGAGGAAGGGATTGATGGGGGGGTTGTCCATTGCATATGGCATCTATGCCCGCCATGCATGCACTAGGGTCAAGATGAAACCCATAAGTGCTGGCAAATTTGGCAAGAGAGCGTGAATCGATGCATAGCGCGCACAGCAGTTCACCGGGCAAAACGAAGTACAGCGTGAAAATGAGCAACAGGAACATGCTGCCACAAGCCGTTCCTTCATCTTCGTCCGTCCCCCTCGTACATCCTCGTCAACCCATCCATCATGGTCAAAAAAGTCAAGGAGAGGTGAGCTATCTTTGTCGCTTCGGCGTATGCTAGCTGACGTGCCAGACGTATCATCGTCAAGCTCATGTCGACTGCGTTGACCGGCTTCTTCTACACGACGACACGAGTGAGGACGGCGCAAAAGTTGAGCTTCGTCAAGTACGATCCGAAGGGTGAGTTGTGGGTTCGGATGACCTGCGGGTCATCGCGACAACGAAGTGCCGTGACGCGAGGAGAGGCGCAGCGCTGATTGTACAGTGCAGAAGCATGTGCTGTTCGTCGAAGGAGGGAAATTAAAATGACCCATCGCCCCCGTCACCTGGACCTGACCTTGGACTGCTTCACCATCCGACCTCTCGCTCCGATGTCCGGCTGTCCCACTCATTGCATCGCCCGGACCCGCACCGGCATATATCACGACATCGCACATATTGTATCTCATGCAAACCATACAGACTAGCTACAACTGGAGACGCTGACTCGCCTTCCTACCCCTTCCATCCCTTCACCAGCACCACTACCGATCCTTCCGGTATGGCCGACACGGGGTCCGACAGGGCCAAGCCCGCCATGCGCCTTTCCACATCTGGATGGGCAATCAGCGCAACCAGGGTCAAAGACTGCACATCAGCGCGTTCTCAGCAACGGCACTCACCTCAGCTGGAGCAGCATCCCCTTTGGGTCGAGCGATCTTCCCCTTCTGCAGTACGGCATCATACACCTTGCCGATGGGCGTCACCTGGGATGAGCTTGTACACGTTCCGATACGACTCGACTGACCTCATGCACCCAGACCTTTTGCGTCACTCCATCGACCTTCCCGGTCCCTTTCCACGCCGACACCAACTCCTCACCCGTCAGGCCTTCCTTCAGCTCGAACCACCTTCTCGGCAAATCAGGCTTTTGTCCAGCAAACAACGGCTTTGCGGCCATGCGCAGCTTCTTCAGCTGTATATCATGTAGCTTCTCCGCTTTGGTCTTCGTCTTAGGCGCTGTTGTCGCTGCAGGTCCATTGGCGGGCGACTGAGTCGGCTGTTCCGGCTGAAGACTAGGCGGTAGTCTGTCCGGCGAGGGAGGGCGGGCCCGCTTCAGATCCCTCGTATGTGCTACAGGCCGATCGTATGCTTTCTCCTCGCGACCCGGGAAGTGCTTCGCCAGGATATCTTTTGCTTGCTGTTTGCGTACCTCCCCAGCGTCGCTTCGGGCCGTGTAGTCGCGTCGAGCCGGGCAATTGTGTTCGTCCTGCCGTCGATGTCTGCCATAAGCACATGCATAGCGCAGCGGTCAAGATCGAGGCCATAGATGTAGCCAGTCAGTCAGTCGAGAAGCAGGTCAAGTAGCCCACGTACTGGGTACAGAAGGCGCCATTGCAGTACTCGCACCGCACCTGCCGAGCGATCTCCCCATCCGAGTATCCTCCAATCGCTTCGATCCGAGGTCGCTCGCATCGGTCCACGTCGCACTGTGCCTTTCTGGCGAAGCTGCTTCCCTGAGATGTGGGATGGTGATACGTCGATGTCGATGCCTCGGCGCAGGCGTGCGTGCTGATGTGGTCTTTGCAGTACACCAGAGAACAGTGTGGGCAGGTGATGGGCAAGAAGTCGACCAGCGGGCAGATCGCGCATCGTGCCCCAACGTGGAGCGTCGCCATTGCCAGAGTCTACCAAAGTCACCGCTCCGTATTCGTGGCGAGAGCGATCAGATCCAAGTCAGGTACTTATGTGATGTGTG
>Ga0308169_10003530_pt1 | contig 15215 bp, 9 predicted proteins | sample PhyBR1_2_FD_202139 | JGI IMG/M metagenome (GOLD analysis project Ga0308169, IMG submission 202139) | Phyllosphere microbial communities from UC Gill Tract Community Farm, Albany, California, United States - DLSLSB.R1 | ecosystem: Host-associated > Plants > Phyllosphere > Unclassified | place... | reverse complement strand
ACATTTGTGTCATTTTTTTAAGTTTAAAAAACACATTTTTTAATTATTTAATACCCTTTTCCATTACTTTTTAAAAAAAATACCACGTCATTTTATATTTTTCTTATCATAATTTATCTTAAAAAATTAGACCAGTTTTTAAGTCCTATTTAATTCTATAAAAGCTTAACACGTTGCCGATTACCTCTATTATATCATATAATATATGATAACCTTATCATAAAATATAAATAAATGTTATCATATAAAATCGATATGTAACACATTGGTATATAGGGTATAATTGAAAATTTATTTTTTTATGTCGATTCTATTTTTATATTTGTGATGTTACGTAAATGTTAACGATTACATGAGCCAAACTTTTATACATACATATTTTTCTGTTGACTGTGTTGTCTTTGGTTTCGATCATGAAAACAAACTTAATGTATTGTTGGTACAACGACACGTAGATGACATCCCACTCGACAAACAAAAGAAATTGCCGGGAAGTTTGATCCTCAGTGATGAGGATGTTGACGATGCCGCAAGCCGTGTACTTTTTGAACTGACCGGAATAAAAAAAATGGTTTTGAAACAGTTTAAATGTTTTGCAGACCCAAAGAGAGCCAGCAATCAGAATGATATCAAATGGATGGGAACGGAATACAAACACAACATCGACAGAATTGTGACTGTTGCATATCTGTCCCTTTGTAGAATTGATCATAAAATAAATACTTCTAAATACGACACTGTGGATTGGCATCCGATCGATAAAATCCCGCAGTTGCCATTTGATCATAATAAAATCATTGCAGAGTCATTCATAGAAATCCGGAAATGGATAGAGTCAGATTTCTCAATCATATTTGTCTTGCTGCCTAAGAAATTTACAATCAGACAGCTTTATCAACTGTACAATGCCCTGAGTGAAAAGCAAATTGATATTAAAAATTTTCACAAAAAAATATCGTCTTTCAGTTATATCACCGCTTTGGACGAGATAGAAACCAATGTTTCACACCGCGCGGCCAGGTATTATAAATTTGATCCGAAAATATACAAGAAAACTCAAAATAAGCTAATTAAATAAAATTCAAGAATTATATATGTATTTGTTAGGATATGATATCGGCAGTTCATCTGTTAAAGTTTGCCTAATCGAGGCTTCCAGCGGGAAGGTTGTTGCTTCTGATTTTTCTCCAAAAAAGGAGATGAAAATAATTGCATTGCAGGCTGGCTGGGCAGAGCAAAATCCTGCCGACTGGTGGACAAATCTGAAACTGGCACATCAGTCGGTGATGTCCCATGCGGGGATTGATGCGGAAGATATCAAAGGCATCGGAATCACATGGCAAATGCACGGATTGATATTGGTAGACAAAGATCAAAACATTTTGCGTCCGTCTATCATCTGGTGTGACAGCCGCGCAGTGCCTTACGGTGAAAAAGCTTTTAAAGAAATAGGAGAGGAGAAATGCCTTTCTCAATTATTGAATTCACCCGGTAATTTTACAGCTTCAAAATTAGCCTGGGTTAAAGAAAACGAACCGGATATTTTCAATAAAATCGATAAGATAATGCTTCCGGGAGATTATATAGCGATGAAGCTCTCCGGAGAAATAGGGATAACAGTCGAAGGACTGTCGGAAGGTATTTTCTGGGACTTTAAGAACAATTGTATTTCCGAAGATATTATCAATTATTACGGAATCCCGAAAAGTTTCTTTCCAGAGATTGTCCCGACTTTTGGTGTCCAATCCACCGTATCTTCTTCTTCTGCTCAGGAATTAGGATTGAAAGAAGGAACGCCAATCTCGTACAGAGCCGGAGATCAGCCGAATAATGCACTGTCGCTCAACGTCTTCAATCCCGGTGAGATTGCTTCCACGGCAGGTACATCAGGCGTTGTCTACGGCGTGTTGGATAAGATAGACTATGACAATTTATCCAGAGTCAACACCTTTGCCCACGTGAATCACACAGAAGAACAGATGAGATTGGGAGTTTTACTTTGTATCAATGGTACAGGCATTCTCAATTCCTGGCTGAAGCACAACTTTGCCACCTCGCTATCGTCCTATGGTGATATGAATGAGCTGGCATCACTTTCTCCGATCGGTTCCAAGGGTTTGAGTATCATTCCATTCGGAAATGGGGCAGAGAGAGTCCTGGAAAACAGAGATACAAGATGTTCAATCCACGGGATCAATTTTAATATCCATTCCAAAGGTGATGTCCTCCGTGCGGCACAGGAAGCGATCGTTTTTTCTTACGAATATGGGATGAATATTATGCGAGATATGGGAATGGAAATAAATGTGATCCGTGCCGGGAATGCCAATATGTTTCTGAGTTCCATTTTTCGCCAGTCATTATCAAGTGTCAGCAATGCTGTCATAGAACTGTATGATACAGACGGCGCTGTTGGAGCGGCAAGAGCGGCCGGAATGGGAATCGGCTTCTACATAGATTCAGCAGAAGCATTTTCTTCATTAGAAAAAATAGCGGTCATAGAACCTGAAACGGAAAAAAAAGAACAATATCTGGAAGCCTACGACAGATGGCAGGAGCATCTTAGAGAAATATTATAATCAAAAATTACAACAGAATACACAATACGCTTGCTGGTTTCAAAATCGGCAGGACAGGAATTCTACATTTAAAAATTAAAAACAATAATTAAAAAAAATAGAGATATATGAGCACTTTAACACAGACAAAAGAGTTTTTTCCAGGTGTCGGACAGATCCAGTTTGAAGGGAAGGAAAGCAGAAATCCTTTAGCATTCCGCTATTATGAAGCAGACAGAATGGTAATGGGAAAACCGATGAAAGAATGGATGCGTTTTGCAATGGCCTGGTGGCACACACTCTGCGCAGACGGCAGCGATCCATTTGGCGGGCCTACAATTCATCACCCTTGGAGCGCAGGTACAGATGCAGTCTCAAAAGCCAAGTACAAAATGGATGCAGGGTTCGAATTTATGCATAAAATGGGATTTGGCTATTACTGCTTCCACGATACAGATCTTGTAGATCCTGCTGACAACTGGAAAGATTATGAAAAGAATCTGCAGGCTGTTGTAGAGTATGCAAAAGAAAAACAAAAAGAAACAGGAATCAAACTGCTTTGGGGCACCGCCAATGTCTTCACCCACGAGAGATATATGAATGGGGCATCTACCAATCCAAACTTTGATGTTGTGGCTTGCGCAGGAACGCAGGTAAAAAATGCAATTGATGCAACGATTGCACTTGGCGGCGAAAACTATGTATTCTGGGGTGGCAGAGAAGGTTATATGAGTCTTCTGAATACCGATATGAAACGTGAAAAAGAACATCTTGCCCGTTTTCTGACAATGTCCCGAGACTATGCCAGAGGCCAGGGTTTCAAAGGGACTTTCCTAATCGAGCCAAAACCGATGGAACCTACAAAGCACCAGTACGACTACGATGCAGAAACAGTTATTGGATTCTTAAAAAGCCACGGATTGGATAAAGATTTCAAGCTAAATCTGGAGGTGAATCACGCTACACTGGCAGGACACACTTTCGAGCACGAACTTCAGGCCGCTGTAGATGCAGGAATGCTGGGAAGTATTGATGCAAACAGGGGAGATTACCAAAACGGATGGGATACAGATCAGTTTCCTGTAGATTATATGGAACTGGCGCAGGCATGGTTGGTGATTCTTCCAGCTGGCGGTCTGGGCTCCGGAGGCGTCAACTTCGATGCGAAGATCCGACGAAATTCGGTAGATGCAGATGATCTTTTCATCGCCCATGTTTCGGGGATGGATGCATTCGCAAAAGGATTATTGGTGGCTGCTGATATCATGGAAAATTCGGACTACAATAAATTAAGAACAGAAAGATATTCATCTTTTGACAGTGGAAATGGGAAAGCTTTTGAAGAAGGTAGACTAACGTTAGAGGATTTACAAAAGATAGCACATACCACGGGAGAGCCTCAGCCAAAAAGCGGCAAGCAGGAATTATTTGAAGCCCTTGTGAATATGTATATCTAAAAAACAATAGAAAAGTTGAGTTACGGACGATTTGTAATACAGCTTTTTTATATCACTAACTTTAAAATTAATAAATTATGAATCTATTTCATTTAAGTAAAACCAACAGAGCGGCACTATTTTTTGCTATGGCTCTGTTACCTTCCGGTATGGTATATGCCCAAAACTCAAAAGATACCCTTTCGCAGGAGAAGAAGATAGAGGAAGTTGTTGTGATTGGATATGGTACGCAGAGAAAAGAGTCTGTAACAGGTTCTGTGGCTACTGTAAAAGGAGATGCATTAAGAGAAGTCCCATCTGCAAATATCACGCAGGCATTACAAGGCAGGACAGCAGGTGTGGATATTACACAAACTTCTACCAAACCTGGTGCAACAATGCAAATCCGGATCAGAGGAACCAGATCTTTAACCGGAGGAAATGATCCTTTAGTAGTCTTGGACGGAATTCCATTTGCCGGTTCTTTAGGTGATATCAGTTCAAGCGATATAAAGAGTATAGATATCCTTAAAGATGCTTCGGCGACCGCTATCTACGGGTCCAGAGGTGCCAATGGAGTAATTATAGTGACTACGAACCGAGGCAATAAGGGTCAAAAGCCAAAATTTAGCTATAATACTTTTACTGGAGTACAAACTTTATTTTCCAAATATCCAATGATGGATGGGCCACAGTTCTTAAAATTAAGAGAATATGCAACGCCCGCTCCACCTGCTGATAACCCAAATCAGGTGACAAGTCCATTGTATACCAATGGTGCAGACGAAACTTCTACAACAAATACGGATTGGCAGAGTTTATACTACAAGCCAGCTATGATTACCAGTCACGATATCGGTGTATCTGCAGGGACTGACGGTGGTAATTATAATGTCGGACTTTCCTATTTTAAGCAAGATGCATTGATCCCGCTACAGAATTACGAGCGATTTTCATTACGAATCGCATTAGATCAGCAGGTGGGCAAAAATTTCAAGTTTGGTTTCACAACCAATACTAATTATTCTGAATCAGAGGGTAACGGCGTCAATTCCGGAGCCGTCTTGGGATATTCTCCTCTAGCCAATCCATACAGCGCTGATGGAACTCCCAAAAGTCTTATGACTACCGCGGGCGGCATAGACCAGACTTGGATATATACCCGTGATAGATTGCAGGGTCTGGGTGAGAAATATGTAGATGAAACAAAAAGTTTTTCATCCTACAACAATTTATACGGGGAGCTCAGCCTTCCGATTAATGGATTGAAATATAGGCTAAACGTTGGGTTGGATTACCGCACGCAAAATAGTGGTAATTATACAGGTGTAGGAGTCTTCAGCACAAATCCAGCAGCCACATCTTCAGCTGGAAGAGGAAATAATCAGAATTATCACTGGGTTCTTGAAAATCTACTGACTTACGACCGTACTTTTGGAAAGCATAAAATAAACGCCGTAGGTTTGTACTCAGCAGAAGGCAACCGATACATCAGCACGTACATGAGTGCTAGAAATGTTCCCGCAGATTTCTTCCAATATTATAATTTAGGACAGGCTCCGCAGGCTGATATCTCTGTAAAGCCGGAAGATCAGCAATACAATCAGACCGGGCTAATATCTGCAATGGGAAGAGTAATGTACACTTATGATAATAAATATATGTTGACTGCAACTTTGCGTGCAGATGGATCTTCAAGATTAGCACCAGGGAACAAGTGGCACACATATCCTGCTGTTTCTGCAGGCTGGAATGTGACTAACGAAGCATTCATGGAAAATATAAAAGTTCTGAACCTCTTCAAACTGAGAGCCGGATGGGGACAAACCTCAAATCAAGCTGTCCCCGCATATTCTACATTGGGAGCACTCACGGTTGTACCTTATAATTTTGGATCTGCAAATGCAACTGGCGTCTATGTAAGTCAGGCTCCAAATCCGTCTTTGGGATGGGAGTATTCTAAAACGACTAACTATGGGGTAGATTTTGCTTTATTTAATTCAAGAATATCTGGGACTGTTGAGAATTACAGAACCCATACCTTTGATCTTTTAACAAACAAATCTCTGCCGGCCACCTCTGCTGTAGGAACTGTTACTGAAAATGTTGCTGAGACAGAAAACAAAGGATGGGAATTTTCATTGAATGGAGCTATTTTCGACAATCCTGATGGATTTTCTTGGGATGCAGGTGTCAATTTATATACGAACCGCAATAAGATTTTATCTTTAGCATCTGGAACACAGAAAGATGAAAACAATCTTTGGTTTGTAGGTCATAACATCAATTCACTATACGATTACCAGTATATTGGGCTATGGCAGGCAGGCGATCCTTACCAAAATATCTTAGAGCCAGGTACACCGGCGGATGTTATCGGTTCTATAAAAGTTCTTTACACTGGCGGATATAATGCAGATGGAACACCTGTGCGTGCAATCAGTACAGCAGACAGACAGATTATAGATACAGCTCCGGATTTTCAGGGTGGATTTAATACAAGGTTCTCTTATAAAAATTTCGATCTCAGCACTGTTGCAGCTTTTCAAAAAGGTGGTGTCTTGATAAGTTCACTTTACGGCTCTGCAAGTTACCTCAACAGATTGACAGGTAGAGGCAACAATGTGGATGTAGACTATTGGACGGAAGAGAATACAGACGCATACTTTCCGAGGCCTGGCAGACACAACACTAGCGATAATCCGAAATATTCTTCAACATTAGCTCTTTTTGATGCTTCTTATCTCAAAATCAGAACTATTACTTTAGGATATAATGTCAAAAAAGAATTTTTAGAACAACTAAGTCTTAGCAGTTTCAGAATTTATTTTACAGTTACAAATCCTTTTGTGTTATTCTCTCCTTATCATAAGTTTTCCGGTATGGATCCTGAACCTAACTCTGTTGGAGATCAAAACCAGGCAGTAAGCAGTTACAAACAAAGACAGTTGATTATTGGAACAAATAATCCTTCAACCAGAAATTACCTAATGGGTCTTAATTTAACTTTTTAAAATAAACAGTCATGATAAATTATAATAGAAAAATGATATTGGGAGCAATCTTTCTATCTTTAACATTTACCGGATGTAATGAAATCCTGGACGAAGAGCCAAGAGCAAATTACACAGTAGAATATTTTAATACAGAACAAGGTGTAAACCAGGGTATTACATCTTTGTACAGACATTTGCGATCTCTCTATGGTAATGGATATTTTATGAGCAACTGCCAGAATGGTACAGATGAATCTACTTTTGGACAAAGTGCCGACGGAAATTTTAAAGAACTGGATATGTCTGGAAATGGCAACATCAATTCAGCAACTTTTCCAACAAGTATGGTATGGAATTCTGTTTTTCCCTACATCAATACAGCAAACGGGATCATTGAAAAAGGACCCAACTTCGGCATTGCTGAATCGCTGGTTTCCGAAGCGAGATTTTTTAGAGCTTTTGATTATTTTATGCTGGTACAGACTTATGGTGGCGTTCCTTTAGATTTGGGCTCCGGTGAACTGGCTTTTAACATCACAGCAACAGCAACTTCGGTGAGGAATACAGTTCCCGAAGTATATAGCAAAGTGATCTTTCCTGATCTAAAAAAAGCAGTTGATAATTTACCAGTATCTCCAAGGGTCACGGGTGGAGTTACCAAAAATGTAGCAAGGTTATTTTTGGCGAAAGCTTATCTTACGTATGGATGGTGGCTTCAAAATCCGAATAATATCCCTACATATCCAGAGTCGCCAAGGACAGACCTGGACGGGCACAATGCACAATGGTATTTTCAGCAGGCTTATGATATCGCTTTAGCAGCTATCAACAGTCCTTCGCCGTATTCACTTCAGCCAACTTTTTACGATTTGAACTTGGGAGCAAGTGACAGAAATAGTGAGTGTATGCTGTATGCAGATCATACACAATCCAGTGCATATTACAATGAAGGTGATCCGGCCGGACAAGGAGCAGCATGGTCTCCCGACAATTTTGCATCTTGGATGCAAACTTGGAATTACACAGCCATAAAAAGTAGCAAGACAACTGCTTGGGCAGCAACCGATATAGTAAATTCTGTGCAGCGTGCAGCTACTCAGCCGTTAGGTCGTCCCTGGGTTCGTATGGCACCGCCTATTGGGGTCATTACAAACACATTTGCTGATAAAGTAAATGACTCACGCTATGACGGTACTTTTGTTACAACTTACAGAGGAAATTGGAACAGAGCTGGTGTCACAAATCCAACGCTTTACAATGCCAACGACTTACCGGTTCAGCCAGATGGTGCAATTTTATCGTTTTTGGATGACGATTCGCAGCAGCCAACATATCCTAGTGCCAATGAGCCGGTCTACAAAGCTGCTGGTAAAAATGGAGTGGGAGCAGGAACATTGCCTGGCAGAGCAGACTGGGTAATCGCGCCAAATGGAATAAGCAGAATGGTATATCCAGGTTTATGGAAAATAGGAACCTATAGAACAGATAATGGTGCCGGATTAGGAACGCCCAATGCTGGCTTGACGAGACCTTTTAACGTTGCTAAATTTTCCGAATTTTATTTTATAGCAGCAGAAGCAGCGGTAAAAGGTGCAAATGGTCAAAAGACTGCCAGAGATCTGATAAACGTTATCAGAGCACGTGCTGGCAAATGGCGCTGGAATAATAATGGAAATGTTGCCAAAATCGAAGATCACAGTGCAGAAATGACCGCTGCAACACCCGCAACAATCACAATCGACTATATTCTTGCGGAAAGATCAAGAGAATATTATGGCGAATTTTACAGATGGTACGACCTTGTTCGTACACAGAAGTGGGAAGAATATGGTGGCACTTATAAGATCGGCGGTGTTTCTTATGGCGATCACATACCTCTTACAGTTACACGTAATATTCAAAAATTCCATTATCTGAGACCAATTCCCTCAAGCCAGTTGGATGCTATGGAAGTATCAGCAGAGGTTAAAGCTAAATTCCAAAATCCCGGCTACAATTAATTTTTAAGTTCATATCAATCAACAGCAAAGTAGGTGTAGCCCTTTTTACACCTGCTTTGTTTTAATAAAAAACTAAAGAAAAAAATTATGGAGAAGACGTGGCGTTGGTTTGGGAAGAAAGACAAAATAAAATTAGATATGCTGCGCCAGATTGGTGTAGAAGGTATTGTATCAGCATTGCACGATATTCCAAATGGTGAAGTTTGGTCACTTGAGGCTATTAATGATTATAAAAATTATATAGAAAGCTTCGGACTCCGCTGGTCTGTAGTTGAAAGCCTTGCCGTGAGCGAGGCTATCAAGTACGGAGGTGCGGACAGAGATTTTCTTATAGATAATTACATTCAAAGCTTAGAAAATTTAGGAAAGGCTGACGTGAAAACCGTTTGTTACAACTTTATGCCGGTTCTGGATTGGGCACGTACAGATTTGTTTCATCAATGGGAAGACGGTTCGTCGTCATTATACTTTGACAAAGCCAAATTTGCTTATTTTGAAATACATATTCTGCAAAGAAAAGGTGCGGAAAACGATTATTATGCAGACGTTCTTAAAAAAGTAGAACAGCTTAAAAATACTTTAACGGAGGACGATAATAATGATTTGATTGAATCCATTATCGTTAAAACACAAGGTTTCGTAAACGGAAATATTACCGAGGACGACAAAAATCCCGTTCAACTTTTTAAAAATCTATTGGCTTTATATGATGGGATTGATAAAAGTCAGCTCCGTCAGAATATGAAATATTTCCTAGAAAAAATAATGCCTGTTTGTGAAAAATATGACATCCAGATGTGCGTTCATCCAGACGATCCACCATTTTCATTATTAGGTTTACCAAGAATCGTCACTAATGAAGAAGATATCGATTGGTTCTTAAACGCGGTCGATAATCCTCATAATGGATTGACGTTCTGCACAGGATCGCTGAGCGCAGGTCTCCAGAATGATGTTCCGAAACTGGCCCAAAAATATGCCCACCGTACAAAATTTGTACACCTCAGAAGCACCAACGTGTTTGAAAACGGCGATTTTATCGAAGCCAATCACTTAGAAGGAAGAGGACAATTGATCGAAGTGATCAAAATTTTTGAAAAAGAAAATCCAGCACTGCCGATGCGTGTAGACCACGGCAGATTATTAACAGATGATATCGGTAAAGGTTACAATCCAGGCTATTCTTTTCTGGGAAGGATGCTTGCCTTAGGACAGATCGAAGGCGTAATGGCAGCCGTAAATTCTTATTCCAAATAAAAAAAACAGAACCAAAAGTTCGATATTATCAATTATCATTTATCAATCATCAAAAATGAACGAAATATTCAGCATAAAAGATAAAGTAGCCGTCATTACAGGAGCATCAGGCGTTCTTGGCGGAAGTTTGGCTAAAAGTTTTATCGAAGCCGGAGCAAAAGTTGTGGCTTTAGGAAGAAATCAGGAAACTCTCGACACCCGCGTTAAAGAACTGACAGATTTCGGTGGCAACGCTTTCGCCGTAGAAGCCAACGTAATGAATATTGAAAGCCTTGAAACAGCCTCAAAAAAAATCATAGAAAAATACGGTAAAATCGATATTCTTCTCAATATCGCTGGCGGAAATATTCCAACAGCAACATTGACCGCAGAACAGTCCTTCTTCGATATGAATATAGCAGGCTGGGATGAGGTTACCGATTTAAATATCAATGGAACCGTTTATCCGAGTTATGTTTTCGGAAAAATAATGGCAGAGCAGGGCAGTGGAAGTATTGTCAATATCTCTTCAATGGCAGCATATTCCGCCATCACCCGAGTTGCAGGATATTCCGCAGCCAAATCAGCAATTACCAATTTTACACAATGGCTGGCTTCGGATGTTGCTCTAAAATTTGGCGACAAAATCCGAGTAAATGCCATTGCTCCCGGGTTTTTCATAGGCGATCAGAATCGTGCTATTTTGTTGAACCCGGATGGTTCTTTGACCGATCGCAGCAAAAAAGTCATAGCCAAAACGCCAATGGGACGTTTTGGAAATGCAGACGAGCTCAATGGCGCTGTACAGTTCCTATGCTCAGATGCTGCAAGTTTTATCACTGGCGCTTTACTTCCTATTGATGGAGGTTTCAGCGCGTTCAGTGGTGTTTAAAATGAGTATTATTTTCTTCTTACAGTAGCAAGGCCTTAATCTTTTTTCATAATTAAGGTCTTGTTTTTAAAGTTTTATTAAGTGAAAAAACTCTCATTCCGTTTTCTTATTAATTGAAACAACGCATCTGATGTCACACAATTGCAAACCCTAAAAATAAAAAATGAAACAGAATATAATCCATGCGGTTTTAAATCGAAATACTTCAAAACTCATCATCGCTTCCGCATTACTCTCAATTAATTGCATTTCAGCACAAACCTTTACACATTTTTTCTACAAAGGAAATGATAAAATCTACGCGAACAATCCTCTGAAAGAAAACGAGTTTTATTCGCCGATTCTTCAGGGCTGTTATCCCGATCCGAGTATTACCAGAAAAGGAGACGATTATTACCTCGTGAATTCGTCATTTTCAATGTTTCCCGGTGTTCCGATTTTTACTTCTAAAGATTTGGTCAACTGGAAGCAGGTTGGCCACGTTCTTGATCGACCCTCTCAGCTTAAAGTTGAAAAAGGCGGTGTTTCTCAGGGAATCTATGCACCGGATATTAAATACAACAAATTCAACGACACTTTTTATATGATCACCACGCAGATTGCAGGTGGAGTCGGAAATATGGTCGTAAAAACAAAAGATCCTGCAAAAGGCTGGAGCGAAGTTCAGAAACTGAATTTCGACGGCATCGATCCGGCCATTTTTTTTGATGACGACGACAAAGCCTACATTGTTCATAATGATGCACCACCAAAAGGAACTGAGCAGTACAACGGTCACCGTGTCATCAAAATGTGGGATTATGATCTGGAAAAAGATCAGGTTGTAGCAGGTTCAGACAAAATTATAGTGAATGGTGGAGTAGACTTATCCCAAAAACCAATCTGGATTGAAGGTCCGCATTTGTACAAAAAGAACGGAAAATATTTCCTGATGTGCGCAGAAGGCGGTACTGGCGGCAATCACAGCGAAGTTATTTTTATGTCAGACTCTCCGAAAGGTCCGTTTGTTCCGGCTACTAATAATCCTATTTTGACACAGCGTTATTTCCCGAAAGACAGAAAAGACAAAGTAGATTGGGCTGGCCACGCCGATTTGGTGGAAACTCCGGATGGTAAATATTTCGGTGTATTTCTGGCCATTCGTCCCAACGAAAAAGGTCGTGTGAATCACGGAAGAGAAACGTTCATACTTCCCGTAGACTGGAGTGGTAAATATCCTATTTTTGAAAACGGCCTGGTTCCGATGAAGCCAAAATTGAAATTACCGGAAGGCGTAAAAAATCAAACCGGACAAAACGGATTTTTCCCGAACGGAAATTTCACATACAACGATAAACTGACGGATAAAAATCTGGATTTTCGATGGATTGCAATGCGTGGACCTCGCGAAAATTTCATTACGGTTACTAAATATGGCGTAAAAGTGAATCCTATGGAAACGAATATCAAAGCATTGGCTCCGGTTTCGGCATTATTCCACAGATTACAGCACGAAGATTTTGAAACTTCAGTAACACTTGATTTCAAACCAAAATCTGAAAAAGAATTAGCCGGAATCACTTGTTATCAGAGCGAAAGATTCAACTACGTTTTCGGAATTACGAAAAAAGATAAAGACTATTATATCGTTCTGGAAAGAACAGAAAAAGGAGTATCAAAACTGATTGCAAGTGAAAAAATTTCACTTTCAAAAACCATTAAATTGCAGGTGGTTGGGGAAAAAGATGACCTTAATTTCAATTACTCTCTTGATGGCAAAAACTTCAAAAATCTTGGAGGTCCGGTTTCCGGAGATATTCTTTCTACCGATGTTGCAGGCGGTTTTACAGGAAGTTTGATTGGTTTGTACAGCACATCGTCTAACGATATTGTCCCTAACTAAATTTTAAAATCAAAATATTTATGGCAGCTTAATCCGCTTCCGCTCTCAATCTTTTTATTTTTTAGAAAAAAAATAAAAAGGATTTCCGCTCAAGTAGGGCTGCTTTTATGCAGCGTTCCAAAAAATTACAGACAATAAAATATCAAAACTGTGAAAATTAATAAACCATTTTATATAGTTTCTCTTTTCGGATTTATCGGGCTGAATCTACTTTCAGCTCAGGTAAATCCTGCTGTGAAACAACAGAAAACGGCGTTTACAAACCCAATCATTTGGGCCGATGCGCCGGATTTATCGATCACAAGAAACGGCGATGATTTTTATCTCATCAGCACCACAATGCACCTGATGCCGGGCGCTCCGGTGATGCATTCCAGAGATCTTGTCAATTGGGAAATGTCAAGTTATGTTTTTGACAGGTTAAATGACAATTCCAAATATGATTTGATAAACGGAACTGTTTATGGTCGCGGCCAATGGGCATCGTCAATCCGCTTTCATAAAGGGAAATATTACGTTTTGTTTTCCCCGAATGACGAACCGTTCAAATCTTATTTTTATGTTTCCGACAATCCCGAAAAAGGAAACTGGAAACTGATTACCAGAACCAGACATTTTCACGATGCATCTTTGCTTTTTGATGATGACGACAAGGTTTACGTGTTCACGTCCAACAAAGTTTTTGAATTAAGTCCCGATTTTAAAGAAGTCATCGGAAATCCCGATGGAACAGTAGTTTTTGAAAAAGATGCTTCGGAAACCGGACTTCTTGAAGGCAATCAAATTATAAAGAAAGACGGAAAATATTATATGATGATGATTTCCTGGCCAAGAGGTGGGAAACGCCGTCAGGAAGTTTACAGAGCTGATCAGGTGACCGGACCTTACGAGAAAAAAATCATTTTGGAAGACAATTTCCTCGGATTTTCCTACGCCGGACAAGGTGCTTTGATTGATGATAAAAACGGCAATTGGTATTCGCTAATTTTTCAGGACAGAAATGGAGTTGGACGTGTCCCGATTTTGATTCCTGTAAAATGGGAAAACGGTTGGCCGGTTTTAGGTGACAAAGGAAAAATTCCTTTGAATGGCGAAGTTCCGCTTCCGCCGTTTAAGCCAAAAAATAATATTGTAGAAAGCGATGAATTTTCAGATAAAAAATTGAAAATTCAATGGCAATGGAACCATAATCCTGTGAGTGAAGCCTGGTCTTTGTCCGACAGAAAAGGGTTTTTAAGACTTAAAACCAGTAGAATAGTCGATAATATTTACCTTGCTCCAAACACATTGACCCAAAGAATGGAAGGCCCGAAATCTACCGCGATTGTTGCTCTGGATGTGAAAGGTATGAAAGATGGCGACATCACGGGATTCAGTGCGTTCAACGGAGATTCCGGGATTTTTTCGGTGGTAATGGAAGGTAGTAAAAAGTTTGTCGTTTTTTCAACCAATGACGTCAGTTTAGACAGTAAAACGAAGGCGGTTACCGGAGTAAAAAAAGAAGAAAAGAAGAGATTTCCATTAAACTCGGACAAGGTTTATTTTAAAATTGACGCCGATTTCAACCTCGGAAAAGATCTGGCCAATTTCTTATACAGCACAGATCAGAAAAACTGGATAGAGATGGCAAAAGATTACAAAATGATTTTCGATTACCGAAGATTGTTTATGGGCTCCAAATTTGCCATTTTCAATTACGCAACGAAAAAACTAGGTGGTTTTGTAGACGTAGATTTTTTCAGGGTGAATAAAAGTTCCGAGTAAAAGAAATGGAAGTAGGTTTTGGGCAGCTTTATCCGCGCGAGTTTATCCTGAACTTGTCGAAGGGTTCCCGCTTTTTTGTTCCGCTCCGCTACACAAAAAGAGCTCCACTCAGCTCGGGCTGCGAGTGATTCGGGTTAATAAAGAATTTGTTCCACAGGAGCAAGCTGTTAATAGCAAAATTGCATCACCAAACCAAAGCCTATTAGAGGCGACCTGTCAATTAAGATTACGAAAGTTGACCAGAAAAAATGTAAAGAAGATAAACCATTGCAGGTATTATTTTTTTGTCTAAATTAATAAGTGTAAAAACTACAAATAAAAATTATGCGAACATCAGTTGTATTTGTTTTAGGTTTTGTTTTGTCAGGAATATTTATTTCTGCACAAACTTTTGATAAACAGGCTCCGCAAGGTTTTGACGTTGAACAGAAAGATATTCCGCACGGTAAAA
>Ga0308169_10003529_pt1 | contig 15216 bp, 22 predicted proteins | sample PhyBR1_2_FD_202139 | JGI IMG/M metagenome (GOLD analysis project Ga0308169, IMG submission 202139) | Phyllosphere microbial communities from UC Gill Tract Community Farm, Albany, California, United States - DLSLSB.R1 | ecosystem: Host-associated > Plants > Phyllosphere > Unclassified | place... | reverse complement strand
AAAAGGGCCTCACCTGTAGAACCTCGGTATCACCCTATCTAAAGTCGGCTTCCTGATTGCGGAGTTGCCCTCGCAGCTCATCTCGAAGCGGTACGTCGGGCGACTAGTCTTGTGCTCTCCGACAGCTGACAGGCAGACTTGGTCCCGACCGCTGGATCCCGATGCAGATCTGCATCTTCAGTCTGCTATCCGCTCTGCAGTTCTTCATGAAGGGTCGAGCATCGTTCATCGCCTTCAGGTTCATCATCGCAGTGTTCCAAGGCGGAGTGAGTGAAAGGTTATGGGCACGAATGGATGTTGTGCTGATTGCAGGTCATCCCGGACACGATCTTGTACCTGAGCTACTTCTACCCGTCTCGAGCGGTGAGCAAGCCCCAGTCACCTCCATGCGCTAACCTGCAGCTCCCCATCCGGCTGGCATTCTTCTGGATGTCCTCCAACTTTGTCGACATCATCGGCGGCTTCTCCGCTGTGGGACTGCTCAAGATGCGAGGTCTCGGGGGCTACCCCGGGTGGTCCTGGCTCTTTATGATCGAGGGACTCGTCACGCGTAAGCAAACATCATTTCAGCATGCGAGATAAGCTGACGTGCAGTCCTGATCGGTCTCGCTTCCTTCGCACTCATGCCACAAGCGCCCAACAGGACCAAAACGTGGTGGAGGCCCAAGGGGTACTTCACCGACAAGCAAGTCAAGATCATCGTCAATGGCGGTAAGCTCCCACTCCCATGCATCACGGTCTACACCACTGACCCCAGTGATCCGAGACGACCCGGGCAAGGCGGGGATGCATAACCGCGAACCCCTTTCCATCCACCAGATCTGGACCTGCATCAAAGACTACGACATGTACCCGCTCTACGCCCTCGGTCTGCTCTTCGGCATCCCCAAGTACCCGGTGGGGCAGTACCTGTCGCTCTCGTTCCGCGGCCTCGGGTTCAGCGTCATCGAGACGAACCTCCTCAGTATACCCAGTACAGTCGGCGCGATCATCACCATGCTAGGCATCACGGCTCTCTCCGAGATCGTCAACAACCGATCGTTCGTCGCGATGGCGGAGGATGCGTGGCTGTTGCCGTGCTTCATCGCGCTGGTCGCGCTTCCCGATCCGATCTCTTCCTGGGCGTACTTTGCAATCGCTACCGTGCTGCTCTCGTTCCCTTAGTGAGTGATGCACCAATCGAAAGGGACAGGAATGGGCGCTGATGGCAGCACGCACGCCATCCAGGTGGCATGGACGAGCCGGAACTCTGGGACGGTGCAGAATCGAACGGTCTCGGCAAGTCTGTACAATATGTGGGTGCAGGTCAGTGCCATGATCGGCGCAAACAGTGAGTCAGACTGTCCACCCAATGGCTCCGGCTGATCGCAGTATACCAAGCGAGCGACAAGCCGAGGTACAAGAAGGCAAACAGGGGGCTTATCGTTATCTGCGTGTGGATGTGTGTAAGTGGCAATGTCCCACAAAAGCGAAGGACGACGCTGACACGCAGTTCGTGCAGTACCCGGGCACATTCTTCTACTATAGGTGGAGGAACAGGAGCAAGGCTGCCAAGTGGGATAAGATGACGGACGAGGAGAAGGAGCACTATCTGAAGACCACAACCGATGTCGGGAACAAGCGGCTCGACTTCAGGTTCGCCACGTAGTCACATGAATAACTTGATATGCATACACACGCCCGTTCCAGCGGACATATCCCTTGATATACACATTACACGAGTCCGGATGCGATGATCTTCAGTCTTGACCGGCAGTCCGAGAACGCGATCGGCAACCCGGGACGCTTCCATGGTGCGTGCCGTCGAGAATGGGAATTCTACACTTTCTCCCAGCTATACTGGCAGATTGCAAGGCTCCGGCCCTCGTTGACGAGTCAGGACATCCTTCCGTCTCTTTCTCGCCCCGCTGGGTCGGGCAGCAGCAAGTATCAACCCCGCTGTGCCCCGCAAAAGACATCACGAGGCGATCGAGCGCATCACACGCCCTTTGCGTCTCCTTCACTGCCCTCGCTCGCTCCTTGTCTCTCATCCCGATACCAATGGCGCCTGCAACACCTTCGGTCATGATCACTTCATCCGCCCCTGTGTCCGGTGCCGAGATTTCAATGATCCGGGGATCAAGAGAAGCGTCGTCTTCTGGGTCATATTCGTCGTACAGAGTCGGTGCCAGGATGTGCAGGGCCCCCCGCACAGTCGCGAAGTGGCCTATAAAGTTTCCCTCCAAATCATCGGTGGTAGACCTGCCATCTGTAGCGGCGAACCGAAGTGGGCTGGAGAGATCATAGCAATCGGCAGAAGATGTGTGCAGGGCTGTGACGGAGCACTCGAGCGCAGTATCGTCACAGCCCTTGTCGGTGCTGTAAGCGTTGATGACTGCTTTGAACGTGGCGAGGCTTTCCCGCCACCTCGCGTAGAGCGCTTCCGGATCGGAGGACGACTCTGGCCTCTGTGAGGTATCCTCTGTCTCAGACAACATGAACAATGGCTTGACGTGGTAGAGCAGACAGACAGTCAAGTCGCTGAGTCAGGAGAGGGACATCCCAGCAATCCACGCCATACGAGTAGCCAAATCCCTCACGCCAAGGAGCTGTTTGTGCGCGAGAGGCAATTAGGAGTCGATGTCGCTGAAAGGATGGCTTTCTCTCGACTTGGCCTAGCTCACAGGTCTGTCAACCGAAGGAGCAGGCGGCCTTCCACCTACCCGGCTCCACGGGCGTTTCGGACTTACCCTCCTCGGGTGGAGTCGTTGAATGACTGAAAGTTGCTCGCCGCGCACATGAGGGCGTGCGAGGCCGTCGACCTTGGCCGGGGTTAGATGACCATTCCTGCTCCACTTGCTCTCTGCAATACGATCCCGGGTGTCGACGAGCGTTCGCTGTGTTGTGTGTGCGCATGACAACCTTGAAGGGTGACACCCTCGAGGAGCAGGACGACGCTGCAAGCTGCGATGAGTCTTCCAAGTGGCCGCGCAGTCAAAGGACAGCCGGCATCAGCCTTCGATAGCCTTGCTCCACGCGGTTCAACAGCAGATGAGCCTTCTCAGAGACCGTAACGCGCACGCCAGCAGGACTCGAGACTCCGAGGTCAAGAGGCGTGGCTGGCGACGTTCGGTGTATCTACCGTACAGTGCGAGGTCACCGTAGACTTCTCCGTGCAGACCGAGATCGAGAAAAATTCGGACCCGTTCACAGCGGCCTTTTAGTTTTGGTTGCATTCCCTCTCCTCATCGTGCACTATCCTTTTATGAAGCGAGACAGCTCCGTTCGTCTATTTGGAAAGAGCAGCCTGGAGACCCTCGAAGACATCGACCTCAATTCGAGCCTCCTCCTTCTCGGCTTCTGGGGCGGACGAGGCGAGGACCTTGTTGGCGTCGGCAAGGGCGGCTCGGACATTCTGTGGGTCAGTGCTGCACAGCGAGGATGACCTGTCCGGCGAGAGCATTGTGGAAGCATGTGTCCGGATCTCCCCCAAAACTCCTTTCCTCAAATCCGATCAACACTGCCACCGCGGTCCGTTCACCCACGCAAGCCCGTTCCCGACTGTGAGGGCATCCAACCCGCCATGGATTGACCATGTGGTGCACACCGCTTCTTAGTTGCTCTTTTCTCCACTCCCCAAAAGTCCCCCTTGGTACCGTCGCGGTCGCCCGCCTTCCTCACACAACTTGATCCCCAGAAACGTCCCCTCTTGATCCCCAGACACGTCCCCTCCAGCCACCTCGAACATCTCACAGATTGAGAGCCCAACTCACCTCAGCAGAGAACTTGTCCAATGGGTAAGCATCAACGGCGTTGATGGTAAGGGTGTTGTTTCCGTGAACGGTAGCGAAACCAGCCGACACTGGCATCAGCTACGCATTCCTTCATACACCTGATCAGCCTCCGCGCAACTCACCAAACCACTTCTTGCCCTGTCCACCGGCCTCCTCGATGACCTCAACGACACCCGCTCGGAGAGCCTCGACGGACGGAACGTGGTTGGCGAGGATACCCATGTCACCCGACGCGGCCGGGATGTTCACTTGCGTGACGCCCGTTGACGAGTAGAGGGACTGCGAGTCAGTGGTATTCTTTGCCATGTTCATCCGAAGAGGGCCATGTTCATCTGAAGAGAGGTGCTGGGCGTTCATAGATGATGAGCCGGTCCCTTCCCGACGTCCTTTTGTGCTCCTCGCCCTCGAGCTGTGTCTTCCGACGCATGCAATGAGGAATTGTCGTTGTAGACAGTCCCACGGTCCTTCTCCGAGTCCGTATGCTCCTTCCAAGCACACTTCGTTCATCACCCGATGTTCCACTTCGCCAGGCCATGTCGAAATTCCATATGCTGCTTCGTGTTCCTCTGCCTCGCGCGGCCTCCCACCCATGTCCATCATCTCCACAAATCCGTCCTGGCAATCCCCGCAGACCTGTGTTGCCTGCTGCTGCCCACACATTCCGAAACCCTTCCCCCAAACACAACAAGCATCGTCGAACTCGAGGCGACCTGACTAACCTGGTGCGGCAGGACCAGCGAAAGCGAAAGCTTTCCGTCGGCAACATCGGCGTATCCTCGTCGCAGAGTCGTTCGGGGCAGAGCCCGGAGAGCGGGGGCGAGTCGGGCAGCGAACATGGTGGTAGGGGATGAGGAAGTGAGTGGGTAGAGAAGGAAAGCTGATGACGACGATGAGAGCGATGTAAATGGCAGCGAGCGAGCCAGGCAGCGGAGAGTCTCGCTCTCGCGGCCGAAGGGGGATGCTGAGGGGGGGGGGAGCAGCCAGGGGCCAAGTCGCCATTTCACCGTTGATTCCACGTTTTGTGGCAGTCCGACCACCCTCGTTGCGAGCTACACTCGGCGGCGGCAGCCGCTGATACCTCCACCGGCCACAAGATTTCAGTCCACCCGTGTAAAGTATACCACCTCTCTGTATATCTCTGCATACACCAGCTCGACACGGCACCATGGCGCGCAAACTCGGTAGGCCCAACACGGGCAAGCCGTTCTCCGCGACGACAGAAGTCAAGGAACAGCCCAAACGGATTAAAAAGTCCCGCAAGGACCCGAGCAACGCGTACACTTTCATCCCTTCCCTGCCTAAACGGCACCGGACTTCAGAGCAGACGTTGTCGCTTACGCGGGATGAAGCCATCGACGCCAAGGAGAGTCGGCGGGGAAGGAAGAATGATGATGACGATGAGGAGGACGACATGCAGGCGCGGATACGCAAAGTGGCAATGATGATCGCGCAGGATGATGGAGGCGAGGTGGAGAGCGATGAGAGCGATATCGACTCGGATGAGGCGTGGGAGGAGGATGGTAGTGATGAGGAGAGGTGGGGTGATGTCTTCCGGGATCTGAACAAGGGGAAGAACAAGAAGGGCAAGGGGAAAGCGCAGGAGGAGAAGACGCTCAAAGTGGGTGGGATGGCCGAGCAGGCACGGATGGGAGCTGATGCTAGCCGAAGAAACCGCTGACGGTGAACTTGGACGAGAGCGAGGACGAGCAGGTGTCTAAAGCGACGAAGGTGGGTCTCTCACCCATGTCATGGCGGGCCAGGTTGATGGTAGTCTTCAAAGCGGTCCGCGGCTCCGGTGGACGTCGAGTCTGACGAGGAAGAGGATGAGGACGATGAGGCGGATGAGGACGATGAGGACGATGAAGATGATGAAGACGATGAGGACGATGAAGAACACGATCTCGAGGTCGGGTCGGACGTCGAAGAAGGCGAAGACGAGGACGAATCAGAAGAGGACTCGGACCTGGAGTTGCCATCGGATCTGTCGGCGGACGAGGACGAGCCCGACACGCTGGACGGGCTCGACGCTTTCGTCTCGAAGCTCGCCGATGGGGACAAGAAGCGCAAGTCCGCCGTCGATGTCGCCGAGCCAGCGAAGAAGAGGCGCGTCTTGCCGGTCGTCTCTGGACCCGCACTCGGTGACAACGACTTTGGCCTCAAGTCTGGTGAGCTGGAGCCTTGAAATCGGGATGTCAGCTGACAAGCAGGCGCCAAGGTCGACCTTGCCTCGCTGATTGCCTCACACCCGTCCCTGTCCGGCGCATCGTCCCTGCTCCCCTCCAAGTCAAAAAAGGAGAACGCCGACGTCCTCAAACAGGGTGTCCTCACTGCACCGTTGCCTACAGTCGTGCAAGACCGGATCAACCGGGAAGCGGCATACGAGAAGACGAAGGAGGAGGGCGCGAAGTGGTCGACATTGATGAAACGGGTGAAGGAGGCCGAGCACCTGCAATTCCCACTGCAAGGGACGGACCGCGGAGGGGTCAAGTCGTCCGGGGAGATCCTGTCCGAGTTCAAGCCGCAGAACAAGCACGAGAGCGCGGTGCAGGCTTTGCTCGCCAAGGCGAACCTCACGGAGACTGGGGTCAAACAGTCCGAGGACGAAGCGCTCCGAGGCAAGGAGCTCACTATGGAGGAGATCGAGGAACGCCGAGCGGCTCTGCGGGCCCAGAGGGAGTTGATGTTCCGTGAGGAGGCCAAGGCGAAGCGAGTATCGAAAATCAAGTCCAAGACGTTCCGGAAGCTCGCGCGCAAGCGGGCGGCGAAGCAGGGCGAGGCGGACCTGGAAGCGATGGACGAGGAGGAGCTGGAAGAGCGCCGGGAGAAGATGGAGCGCGAGAGGGCGAGGGAGCGCGCGACATTGAAGCACAGTGCGAAGACGGGAAGATGGGCGCGAGATGCTCATGCCGGAGGGGAGGACCGGCAGGAGGCAAGGGCCGAGATGTTCGCTACGAAGGAACGGCTCAAGCGGCGCATCGAAGGCAGGGGTGACGGCAGCGAGAGCGAGGAGAGCGAGGACGATGATGAGAGTGGAGACGAGGGCGATATACGCCAGAATGCGTTTGATCAGCTCGCGAAGGTGGATGAGGGGGACAACTCTGTGCCGGAGAAGGGGCTGATGAGCCTCAAGTTCATGCAGAAGGCGGAGGAGAGGAAAAGGCAGGCGCGGAGAGAGGATGAGGCGGCCCTGAGGGCGGATATCGAGATGTTTGGCGATGAGGACGGTGAAGACAGTAGGGAAGACGGAGAGGGCAAGGCGAGCATGATGAAGATTGGCGGCACGGGCGGACGTATGGTCTTCTCTGGTCCACAGACGGTAAGCTCTTGACGCAGGCACTGTGGGCAACGGCAGCTGACGCTGCAGAACGGCCATGACGATGCTCCTCAGGAGCCCGCTCATGCGAATAACCATGCTCAACCATCCCGCCTTGACTCCCTCAGGTCGCCATCACCCCCGCCCGCCGTCGCTTCCGAGGCAAACCCGTGGCTTTCAGCCTCATCCGCCAGCGGTCCGTCGCGGAAACGCAACATCGCACTTGGCGCGAACAGCTCTGCCGCGGACAAGGCGGCCGCTTCACTCAAGAAGGCGAAGTCCGCCGCGACGAGGGAAGACAAGGTGGACGACGACACGGTCGATATCGAGATGGATGGGAACAAGCTTCTGCGGCAGCAGGAGCCGGACTCCGATGCCGAGCAGGACGAGCTCTTGCCGCGCAAGAAGGGCGTCCGGTTCGGGCAGCGTGATCTCGTTGCGGAGGCATTCGCGGGCGACAACGTCGTAGAGGTCAGTTCACCATCTCCCGCCTGTATCAAGCTGACTGGCAGGAATTCGCAGCGGAGAAGGCTCGCATCATCGAGGCCGATGCCCCCAAGACGGAGGACACGTCCCTGCCCGGCTGGGTGCGTGAAGTTCAACACGTCGTGGACGACAAGCTGACGGCCAGGGCTCCTGGGCGGGCAAGGGCACCAAGAAGCGCAAGACCAACCCCAAATTCCTGAAGACCACGCCGGGCCTGCTCGAGACGGAGCGCAAAGACGCAAAGTTCTCGAATGTCATCATCAGCGAAAAGAAGGACAAGAAGGCGAGCCAGTTCCAGGTCAAAGATCTGCCGTACCCGTACACGAGCGTGCAGCAGTACGAGAAGCGGTTCGAGAATCCACTGGGAGCCGAGTGGAACTCGAGAGCGGGCCACCAGCGCGGGACGTTGCCGAGGGTTACGAAGAAGGTCAGTCTGCGCAACGAATGGGTCGGGTGGGCGCTGATGAGCAGAAGGGCGCTATCATCGAGCCTGTGCGGCGGCTCTTCTAGGAGCCGGATTTTGTGGCCGGGATGCTGTGCAGAAGGCGACGAGGAGGAGGCTTGTATTTGCATCATCATGGGTAGTCTGCGTGATGTCATGTATGTACAACTGGAGATTCCTGGTCAGACGGGCGTTTGTGGGCGATGATCTCCCTTCGTCAGTGAGTCATGTACAGACACAGCTGCGGTGAGACGATGCGGACGGGCAGGGACAGTCGACATGCGAGAGCATATGGCGGACAAGAACATAGAATGGGCCTGACTGGCATTGCCGTCAGCTCAAGAGGGAGTCCCAACCGACCCACAAGCTGACTGCCTCTTGACACGTTGGTGGTCCTGCAGTGCGTTTACTGCTGGCTCGCAGTGGTCGCCCTGCTCTTCCTCTTCGGCAGCAGCTCGGGGTGAATGAGAGGGATAACCCCGCCCTGCGAGATGGTGGTGTTCGGACCGATGAGGCGGTCGAGCTCGTCGTCGTTCCTGATCGCGAGCTGGAGGAAGCGAGGGGTGATCCGAGTCTTGTTGTCTGCATGAATGAGCTCGACGAGGACGAGGCTGATCTAAGCTAGGGAGGAGGCGGACGGGCGGCTGGTGCAATAGACGAACAACACGCTAGACCGGGCGGGTGAACAGGAGGGAAGATGGGGCTTTGACACGTACTATCGCGACAGGCATTCCACGAGAGTTCGAGCAGTTCCGCGACGAGGTACTCGAGGACTGAAGCTACCGTAGGCTACCTGCTCCTTTCAGAAGAGAGGTGAGGGGAGTTGACTCAGCAGTTGACTTAGGAGTTGACTCACCTAAGTACACCCCCGCAGGCTTCGCGATCCTCGCGGCATATCGACCGCGCATCAGCTTGCGCTTGACGGCGTTGACGTTGACCGACGTGAGCTGAGGGTCGACCGGGGCCAGCGAGCTCACAGATGAGGCCGTAGTTCTTTTCGCGCGCTGTGGTCGTGTTCTTCTTAGGGACGTACTTGTTTGATGTGGAGGTGCGTGACGTCTTCCCCGCTTGAGTCTTGCGGAAGGTCATCTTGCTGTGATCCGAGTCTTGCTTCTTGAGGTGTTGAGGTGATGTGGACGAGTATGGATGGGGGAGGATGGGGGAGGGTGACCAGATGACAAGGAGAACCAGGCCGGTGGAAGTGGGAGTGGTGTGAGTCGGTCAGCGTGCAAGGTATACGTGGGCAACAGAGGGTCTGTGCGAGGACAAGCTGTGCCGCACGAGCCTCCCGAGTGAGATGTCGTGCCCGACGTACACACCTTCCGAACACCATACGCTTGATGCACTTGACGGTCGTCGACAACAAAGGGGTCGCGACAAATCACCTTCGAGTGAGCCATAATGATGAGACGCAAGCGCGAAACATCCGCGGCTGCCGAAAACGTCCCTTCTCCCGACCGTCTGCATATCCACCGCAGCTCCAGACCGGCCGCTTGGATTCAACGATGGACAGGTGCAGCCGTTGTCAACACGATGCGCAACAATATCAGGCGGGCACGGCAGGATACATCAAAAGGGTAGGCCGGCGCTCAACAAAAGACTAAGCAAATCGAAAGATATAAAAGACAACCACGTCGGGGATCGGCGCGCGCGCTCGCTCCGGCAGAGCCCGGCCCTCACCCCATCATCTCGCATCCCTAAATCCTAGTCGCTCGCGCTACGCTTACGATCGCTCGCCTCGGAGCCGTCGGGCGAGCTGGAGGTCCTTGGGCTGGATGGTGACTCGCTTGGCGTGGATGGCGGCCAAGTTGGTGTCCTCGAAGAGGGAGACGAGGTAGGCCTCGGAGGCCTCCTGGAGGGCCATGACGGCGGAGGACTGGAATCGGAGGTCGGTCTGGGGTCAGCACGGGTAGATGAATGAAGAGGGTCGACTCGCCTTGAAGTCCTGGGCAATCTCTCGGACGAGTCGCTGGAAGGGGAGCTTTCGGATGAGGAGCTCGGTCGACTTCTGGTATCGCCTGATCTCTCGGAGGGCGACGGTACCGGGCCTGTACCTGTGGGGCTTCTTGACACCACCAGTGGCGGCACCGGCGGTCTTGGAGGCGGTCTTTCGGGCGGCCTTGGTAGCGACTGACAGTCAGCGTAGTTCAACGAAGAACGTGTGTCGACCCACTCTGCTTTCGGGGAGCCTTTCCTCCGGTGGACTTCCGGGCGGTCTGCTTGGTTCGGGCCATTGTGATTGAGTGTGGGTGTGGTGGGGGTGTGGTGAAGTCAAGTGGTTGTAATGGAGTGTAAGATGAGAGAGGGGGAAACGACGGAAGGCGGCTGGGTTTATAACGAGGTGGTCGTGGGTAGGGCACGCCGAGCACACTATTGCTGCACCGGAAAACGGTGACGCGAGGCCAAATGTCAACAAAGATGGGTGAGGATGCGAAATCACGTGATAAATCAAAAGTCGGCGTTTCCGGTATTACCGTGATTCTCCCCCGGGGATCAGTCGTTCATGCTGCGACGGGATTAACGAAACGCCGCGATGACGCTGAAAGGGTGCTTGTGTGACGGGCTTAGCGGGGGAGTGGGGGAGCAGGCTTGGAGAATACGGACAAGCGTGAGGGAAGGAGAAATGGACTCGCCGTGACGCGTCCGTGAAGGCAGTCGCGTCTCGCGCTGTCCACCACCATGGCTAAGCAGCTTCAGGATGCAGCTTGCCGCATGGCCCCGCCGAAGCTTGCATGTTTCATGTGCGTGGATCTGTCATCCGCCTGCACGGTCTTCAGTGATACCAAGCGATCATGCATATCTGCTACCCGACTATCCATTATCAGCTGGATCATCGTTAGCCAAGCCACAGTTGTGCTGCTGCAGAGGGTCACTGAAGCTTTCTGGTCCATATCCTGTCCTGCATCCACGCTGGACGGCTTCATTGCCTGCTGCCCAGCGATGCTTACAATCCCCGTTACCGTCGTAGTCACCAGCTTCAAGCAGTGCCTCCCTCACATCAAGCCCGAAGTCGCTCCCCGGCGATCTCCGCTGCTGCAGATCAGCTTTTTGCCACCCATCATGTTTCATCCCTCTGTCGGCCATCGCCGTCGGAAAGTTGCGTCGCATAGTCCCGGCCAGAAATCTTTGGAAGTCCCAATCTAGGCCACTCACCTACGAGTAGCTGCACATCACCGCTTCAACCGCAACAAACCGCCAGACCAGTATGGACGCCCTCATTGCGTCCGCCGCGCCCATCCATCGCCCCAAGGCCGGACCCTCGCGCCCGCGCGCGCCGCACAAGAAACCCTCGCACACGCACAAGACCGTCGACAGGGGGGAGAACAAGGAAGCGATCGACCCCTCCACTTACTCCGTCCTCGCTCAGACCCGTCTACCCGGCTCCTTTCACCAGCGGAACCTCGCTACGGGATCAGGGGATGCACCGATCAGGCCCGATGCGAGCGTGGCGAAGATCAAGGACAAGAAGCTGCGTGCCAAGGTGGGGAGGAACGACATTGCGAGCAAGCGGGCCGCACAGGAACGGGAGGAGGTGAATGAGTGGCTTGGGGGCAGCACGGTCGCGGGAGGGATCGAGGTGGACGAAGAGGCGGGAGAGAGGTCTTGGCGTGTCAAGCAGGACGAGATCAAGAGTGCCGTGGGCGTCTCGGCGGGTGCGAAGAAGTTTGATCTGCGGTTTGACAATATGGGGGAGTACATGGTGGATTACACACGGAACGGGCGGTGAGTCGCCTAGAGGGTAGCGCTTATGCTCGTGTGGCGCTGAATCTAGACACCTCGCGATCGCTTCGACAAGAGGGCATGTCGCGACGTTTGACTGGCAGGCGGGGAGGTTACATTCCGAGATCCAGCTCAAGGAGACCATCCGGGACATCAAGTAGGTCCCGAACACACTCCAGCCTTGGTCGCTGCTGACTCCAGATTTCTCCAGTCCGAGTCGTTCTACGCCGTCGCCCAGAAACGCTACGTGTTCATATACGACCAGAACGGCGTGGAACTGCACAAGCTCAAGCAACACATCGACCCCACCCACCTCGAGTTCCTGCCATATCACTACCTCCTCGCCTCGCTCGGTCATGCCGGATACCTGAAATACCATGACGTCTCCACGGGCGTGATGCTCACGCAAATACCGACACATCTCGGTTCGCCCACGTCCATGTGCCAGAACCCGCATTCGGCCATCATCCACGCGGGACACACGAACGGGACGGTCACACTGTGGTCGCCCAACATGACGACACCACACGTCAAGCTCCTTGCGCATCGGGGCCCGGTGGTCGCGATGGCGGTGGACGGCTCGGAGGGCAGTGTGGGGCGGTATACAGCCACGGCGGGTCTGGACGGGACGGTGAAGCTGTGGGATGGGCGAATGTGGGGTAAAGAGCTGCGGAGCTGGAGCAACCGTAACACGCCGAGCAGCATCGACTTCTCGCAGAAGGGGATGCTTGCCGTTGGGGGCAAGTCGGGCGTGACGGTGTACCGCGACATCCACCACTCGACGACCAAGTCGCCGCAACCATACCTCACTCTCCCGTTACCGGGGCTCACGGCGTCGTCGGCGCGATTCTGCCCGTACGACGATACCCTCGCTGTCGGGCACGGGAAAGGCATGTCGTCGTTGCTGGTCCCCGGATCGGGAGAGCCCAACTTCGATTCGGGCGAGGCCGACGTCTTCGAGAGCCATTCGCGCAGAAGGGAGCGCGACGTCCGCAGCGTCATGGAGAAGATCCGGCCGGAGCTCATCACGATGGACACGGACTTCCTCGGCAAGGTTGGCGAGAGGCCGATGGGGACGTACGCCGAGCGCGAGGCCAAGAGCTACCGACAGCTGTCGCGTGTAGAGCGGCTCAAGGTGGACGGCAAGGCGGATGACGTGGAGGATGCGCCCGGTGCCGGTGCGGACGACGACGACGGAGAAGAGGACGAGACGCCCGTGAGGAAGGAGAAGGAAAAGTACAAGGCGAGAGGAAAGAGCGGGAGCATGAAGAAGTATCTCCGAAAGAAGAAGAAGAACGTCATTGACCCGAGTCTGGTGAGTGATAGACGCGGGCGTGAAGATGAGGCAGCGCTGACGGCAGCTCGCGATGAGGCAGAAGGTCTCGCAGCAGCGGAAGGAGGCGGAACAGAAGCGCAGAGTGGAGAATGGGGAGATCACCCGCGAGTCGGGTGCACTGGCCAGGTTTGGCTAAGGTCTGGTCTGTGGCAGGCTGGTGGGTTGCGCCGAGTGGCGAACGGAGTGGCGACGTGGATGGCGGAGTGGTCTCTGGGAGCATCTCTTGTATCACATATGCCTTGATGCACCTTCTGTAACGGCACGTTTCTCGTGGTCGACTTGCGACGTGCCGGCGTGATTGAGATGATGGTCTGGGGGTGTCTTTCGGCGATGCTGCGGAGCGATGTCAGCGCCCTTAATCAAACACATGGAGCGGTGACCCGTGTTGTAGTGTACGTGAAAGCGCGTTGTTTGGTTTCGTCGACCGCTGTCCCACGGCACGTATGCAGCAGGACACTATGCCCGTGTCGTTCTAGCGCGTCGTATCCACCACTGCATCACCGGGGCGAGAGAACGCGCAAAGCTGAATACTAATAGCGTGGCCAACACGAAATGCCGAACTGCATGGTCCGCCTCAGCTAGCTGCATAACGATTCGGCTTTCGGTACATGGAACTCACAGTCTCGAGGACAGATCCACAAGTACTTGATGAACCTCGGCAATCAATCACGGGAGCTCGCTGCAATGATAGGACGCTTGAAGGGACACCTGGCAGGAGAAGGATGCAGAGGGCGAGTGGCGGAGTGGCAAATGCGCTGAAGCCACCTGGCTGTGCTCCCTCCGAACCGGCTGGTGCCACCGATACACGCTTCCACATGCAAGATCGCCCATAGGTGTCCCCCGACGGGACGGGAAACGCAGGCTAACATGCCATGGTCAGGGGAAGTTGCGATGTCCTCGAATGTTTTGAGGCGATGCCGCCGCAAAGTGTAAGGCGTGAGAGGTACGGTGACGTGACCTCCACTGCTGGCCGTCTCAGGTAGCCCCGTTGCCGGGACTGGGTCGTCGAGGACTGGAGGGAGACGGGTCTGCTATGCTAACAGGACACCGACGAGTCGGGCAGCGCGTCTTGCTCCACTGCCTTCCGGTCACTGATTAACTCCATCACCACATGATGCGTGACAGTCGAGTGGGGACCTCGCGCTCAGCGGGGCACACACGGTCGGTACGTCCAAATCCTTCGCATCACAGAAGAAACCGAGACATAGTACATGCCAGCCGGAAGCCAAGACACGAGGCAAAGAGCTTAGGTCACGAAGTACATCTCATGAAGTGGATGACTACAAAAGAATAAAATGAAGCTAGCGAAAGCGAAGTAGAAAAACACCGTCAAAACGGCCCAACCCAGCGTGGGACCCCCATCGCCCCCTCCTCAGATCTCCAAGCCAGTTGCCGCAGCAACCGCTTACACGTCCTGCGAGGCCTTCGCGCCCTTCTTGGCGGTCTTGGCGGGGAGGAGCTCGGAGAGGATGTTGGGCAGGACACCACCCTGGGAGATGACGACGGAGCCGAGCAGCTTGTTGAGCTCCTCGTCGTTTCGGACGGCGAGCTGCAAGTGTCGGGGCACGATACGCGACTTCTTGTTGTCTCGGGCGGCGTTACCGGCAAGCTCGAGGATCTCAGCGGCGAGGTCTGACAAGTCAGCACAATAGACCTGGGGGGAAGACGGGGTGGGTGGACTCACACTCGAGGACGGCAGCGAGGTAGACGGGGGCACCGGAACCGATTCGCTGGGCGTAGTTTCCTCGCTTGAGGAGACGGTGGATACGACCGACCGGGACTGGAGTGAGCGAGGCACGAGGCAGATGGGAATGAGGTAGACTCACACTGAAGACCGGCCTTGGACGATCGAGAAGAGGACTTGGACTCGGCGCCCGACTTTCCGCCCTTGCCACCGGAAGACATTGTTGATATAAGTTGGGGTTGGTTGGGGTGGGGTGTGGTGAAGTAGTGGAGTGTTGTGGTTGACGAGAACTTGGATGAGGGAAAGAGACGAAGAGTCGGGTCGAGCTTTAAAGGACGGCGAGGGGTGGTGAGGGGATTGCTGCAGGGTGTGGGTTGGCGCTGGGATGTTACGTCGCGTCGGATGGGCTCAAACAATCATGACGCGACATTTGAAAATGATTGTCGGTCGAAAATGATGACG
>Ga0308169_10003528_pt1 | contig 15219 bp, 14 predicted proteins | sample PhyBR1_2_FD_202139 | JGI IMG/M metagenome (GOLD analysis project Ga0308169, IMG submission 202139) | Phyllosphere microbial communities from UC Gill Tract Community Farm, Albany, California, United States - DLSLSB.R1 | ecosystem: Host-associated > Plants > Phyllosphere > Unclassified | place... | reverse complement strand
ATGATGGGCGCGAAGATCGGCGAGCGAGTCCATATCGGCACCGGGATCATCGACACCGCCGACCTGCTCCACGCCGACGACGATGCGATCATCAGCGACCAGTCGGTGCTCTCGACCAGCTCGGTCGAGCGCGGGTTGCTCCGCCTCGGGACGGTCAAGCTCGGCAAGGGCGCGTTCGTCGGATCGATGGCGGTGGTCGGCCGCAACGCCGCGCTCGGCGACGACGCGATGCTCGACGATCTGTCCGCGCTGCCCGCGGATACGACGATCCCGGCCGGCCAGCGCTGGGCCGGCTCACCCGCCGCGCATGACGGCGATGCGCCCCGCCGCCCGGCCACCGCAGCCCCGCGCAACGCCGGCCCGGCGATCGGCCTGTTCCTGTGCGCGCTGATCCTGCCGCTGGTCGCGATCCTGCCGATCGCCCCCGGGCTGATCGCGCTGATCGAGCTCGACTGGGCGACCAGCGGCTATGCCTATGTCGCGGTCGCGCCGCTGCTCGCGGTCACCTATGTCGTGATGATGTGCGTGCTGACGGTGGCGGCCAAGCGCCTGATCCTCGGCCGCGTCGCGCCCGCGGTCTACGCGCTGAACAGCGGGTTCTACGTCCGCTACTGGTTCGTCCAGCAGATCAACGACCTCGCGCTGCGCCTGCTCCACCCGATCTTCGCGACGCTGTACGTGGTGCCGTGGTACCGCGCGCTTGGCGTGAAGGTGGGCCGTCGCGCGGAAATCTCGACCGCCAGCGCAATTGTGCCGGACCTCGTCGAGATCGGCGAGGAGAGCTTCATCGCGGACTCGGTGATCTTCGGCGCCGCGCGGATCGGCCACGGCACGATCGAACTGGCGCATACCAAGATCGGCCGCCGCAGCTTCATCGGCAACTCCGCGCTGCTGCCGAGCGGGACGCAGATCGGCGACGAGGTGCTGGTCGGCGTGCTCTCGAAGCCGCCGAGCGACCCCGCCCTCGCAACCGAAGCCGGCAGCACGTGGTTCGGTTCGCCCGCGATCAAGCTGCCGGTACGACAGGTCAACACGATGTTCGACGAGGGCGCGCGGTTCAATCCGTCGCGTGGGCTGATCGCCACGCGCCTGTCGATCGAGGCGGTGCGCACCACGCTGTCGCTGACCGCGTTCCTCGTGTTCTTCAGCCTCCTGCTATCGGTAGTCGGCGACCTCGACGATCTCGACAACGGCGCGCTGGTAGTCGCTGCGACCTTCCCCTTCCTGTACGTCGGCTTCTGCCTAGCTTGCGGGATATTCGTGCTCGGGCTCAAATGGCTCGTCGTCGGCCGCTACAAGGTCACCACCGCGCCACTCTGGAGCACCTTCGTCTGGCGCACCGAGCTGGTGACGGCGACGTACGAGAATCTCGCGGTCGCCAACCTGCTCGAACCACTCCGGGGCACGCCGTGGATCGGCGTCTACCTCCGCCTGATGGGCGCGCGGATCGGCAAGCGCTGCTACATCGACACCACCGACCTGACCGAGCACGACCTCGTCGATATTGGCGACGACGTCGCGCTCAACGATTTCGCCGGCTTGCAGACGCACCTGTTCGAGGACCGCGTGATGAAGGTCGGCGCGATCCGCGTCGGCGACCGCGCGACGATCGGCTCGCTCGCAATCGTGCTGTACGACGCGGAGATCGGCGCCGACGCGCAGCTCGGCGACCTGTCGGTCGTGATGAAGGGCGAGACCTTGCCGGACGGCACGAGTTGGGACGGGAGCCCGGCGCGGATCGCCGTCGCGACGTGACGCCGGTCTGGCACGACGGTCCGCTCGACGCGCTCGTCTGGGACGGTCAGTCTCCAGTGGTGTGGAGCGTGGCCGAGACCGGACCGTATGCCGCCGGCTTGCAAGGCGATGCGCGCGCAATCCGGCGGGGTCTGTCCGCCGCCTTGATCCGCAAACTCGCCCGCGACTCAGACGATGTTCGACTGACACGCAGCCCGGCTGGCGCGCCGATCGTTTCCGCTCCCGGCGGCTGGCATCTCAGCCTCTCCAGTCGCGGTGCACGCGCCCTGATCGGCGTTGCGCGCGCACCGATCGCGGTCGACCGCGAGGTGATCGACGACCACCCGCCCCTCTGGGACATGCTCACCAAGACCGAAGCCGACGCGCTCCGTCACCTGTCCGCCCTCGCCCAGCCCCAAGCCTGGCTCCGAAGCTGGACGATCAAGGAAGCGCACGCGAAGCTCATCGGCGAACCCCATCGCATCCGCCCCGAGGCGATCGAAACCATCGTCACCGATCCAACCCACGCGACCGCAACGTTCGAAGGCACTTCACGCTGCTGGAGCCGTTCCACCACTGACTCGATCGAAACCATCGCGCAGTGGAGCCAGCCATGACCAGAATCCTGACCCGCCGCTACGAGGAGAAGGACCGCGCTGCCGTCCTCGCGATCTTCGACTCGAACCTCCCCGAGTATTTCGGCGCCGGCGACCGCGAATGGCTCGAGGAGACGCTCGACGAGCTCGACGGTCCGGCATTCGTGGTCGACGTCGACGGCGTCCCCGGCGCGTTCGGCGGCTACGAGATCTGGGAGCATTACAACAAGGCGCTGCTCTTCTGGGGCATGGCCGCGCGCGCCTATCACGGCACCGGCATCGGCAAGCTGCTGCTGTTCGAACGTCTGCTCCACGTCACCACCAGCGCCGAGCCACTCACACGCTACGTCACGGTCGACACCTCGCCGCAGGTCTCGCCGTTCTTCCAGCATTGCGGCTTCGAACTGACCAGCGTCTGGCCGGCCGGATACCGCTCGGGCATGGACATGCACGAACTCCGCTTCGATCTGGGTGCGGTGACGCTGGCCGATCTCGTCCAAAGGCGCGACGAGGCGCTGGCGAAGTGCCGGTGACAGGCGCTTCTATCGACTAGCCATCATGGTCGTCGGCGAAAGAGGTGTCGCCAGCGTGTCGATCCGGTAGCGCACCGAGATACCGACATGATCCGACAGCATCGCGCCGTTCGTGGCATGGCCGAACGGCGCGGCCAGCGCGATCGGGTGGATCGCGACGGTCGAGGACGGGCGGTACATCATCCAGTCCTTCGCGCGGCCGATCGAGAACGCCATGTCGGATGGTTCGGCGACCGGACATCTGGCGGTTCGGCATGATGCAACGGCGGCTTGCAACGCGGCTGCGCCACCCAGCATGCGCACGTCGAAATGCGTCCTGCGCTGCAAATCCTGGCCGACGTTGAAATCGCCTGCGACCAGGATCGGACGGTCGCCGGCTTCGAGCGACGCGACGAAATTGGCGAGCAGATCGAGTTGGCGGCGATAGGCATAGCTCGCGCGCGGCGATCCCGCCCCCGATGCGCCGTTGCTGTTCAGATGCGTGTCGACCACGATGATCGGTGTGGCGATGCCGGGCACCGCGATGAGCGCGGCGACCGCGCCCTTGTTGGCCAGGCAGTCGTAACCCGCGCATACCGGGTACGCCATCCGCCGCACCGCCAAGATCGGATAGTCGGAGAAGATCGCGAGGCCGCTGTCGACATGCTTGCCGAGGCGTTCGCCGACCATGCGACTGCCGTCCGACACGAAACCGTCGTCGGCACGTGGCACCGGGGCAGCGTCTTCGCCCGGGCCGAACGCCGAATAGCGATAGCCTGCGGTCTGGCCGATCGCCTTAGCATTGGCAACGAACGCCTCCTGCAGGACGACGATACCTGGTTGCTCGCCAACTGCACGCATCGTCTTCAGCCGCGTACCGATCGCCGCCAGGTCGGCGGAGCGATCCTCCGCGATCGGCCAGGGCAAGCCGTGCACGTTATAGGTCATCAGCAACACGTCGCGCGTTGCCGGACGGACTGGCGGATTGGCCAGTGCAGGCGCGGTGAGCAAGGCAGCAGCGGTCAGCGCCGCGCCGATTTTCCGTATCATCATGCTGATATTCCTGTGTTCTTACAGCGCAGACGCCGCCACGGCGGGAAAACCGCAGTCTTTTTATCGAGCGCGGAACTTTTATGGCTTGAGCGGTGCGAACGAGAACAGCCCACTGCGATAGTTCATCACGACATGAATGGTCGTGATGCCGTCATGCACCACGACCATCGCTTGCTCCGCACGCGGCTTGGAGTGGCCGAGCTTGGGATTGCTCGCAAAACCGATGCCGTCGTGAAGCAGGCTGAACCCGTGCCCGCCGTCGCGCGCATGGACGACACTGAGCGCGTAGGTGCCGGGTCCCGGAACTCGCAAGCACAGCGAGACCGCGCCGGTCGCGGGCACCGTGATGACGCTGCGCCGGAACGTCTTGCCTTGGCCAACCAAGACGTTGTCGTCGGCAAGGAAATCGCCGTCGCGCGCGGGATAGAGTTCGGCACGGAGCACGCCGGCGCGGTCCTTCAGCCCATCGACGTCGACGAGCAGCGCGGGCCCCGGTTCGTTCGGACGGCAACGGGCTTCGAGAGTTCCCAACCGTGGAGTCGAGAGCGGCGTGACGGATGGGGTAGTGGCAAGGGAGAGGGCCAGCAGGATCACTTGGTACGCTCCATGGTTGCGAGTTCGACGGCGGTCAGCGCGGCGCCGAGCAGCAGATGCGTGACGAGCCACAGCCCGGCGATCATCGTCAGCACCGCGGTCACCTCGGACGTCCGGCCGACGGTGAACGCAACCAGCCCGGCGAACACGATGTCCTTGTTGGGGAGCAGCGGCAGCCGTGACACCAGCAGCCGCAACGTCGCGAGCGCGAGCCACCACGCGAGCGGCGCGGCCGGCATTACCGCCGCCCAAAGGAGCGCCGCAAACAGGGTCGTCGCGACGATCCGCAGGAAATGGATGACCGCGATCCGGCTCAGTTCGGGCCGGGGCAGCGTCAGCAGCGTCTTGCGCAGGACCAACGTGACGATCGACGGGATCGCCATGCTGGCGGCCGACACCGTCATTACCTTGGCGTCGGTGCCGAGGTGGAGCGCGCCGAGTGCCCGCCAGCTGACCAGGGCGAGCCCAAGCGTGCAGATGTTGGCCACCACCGCGGACAGGATCGAGACGTCCTTGATCGCACCGAACGGGGTGCCCACCATCGTCGCGTGTTTTCGCGCCCAGCCGTAGAAATACAGCTCGCCCGAATAGCCGAGCACGATCTCGTTGCTGATCCGCTTGCGCAGCAGCGCAAGGATGCCGCTGGCAGGCAGGCGCCAGAGCCGCCGGTAGATCACCCATTCGCTGAACGGCGTCACCAGATAACCCGCTACGAAGATCGTCCAGAATAGCGGCGAGCGCGGCACGAGGTGCAGCGTGGCGGCCACGTCGAGGCTGCGCAATTGCCACAAGGCCGCGATCAAGATCGCTGCGGACAGCAATGGCGCCAGCCAGCGGGTGAGGAATGGCTTGCGGACGATCGTCGGGGTCAATGGCGGGAATATCTCGGCACGCGTCAGCGCTAGCGGCTGGGTCATGCGATGATCCTCTCGGGACGGCTGAATCTGGCAGGGCGCCGCCAGCCAATGCTGGCAGGAGCTGCGACGGGCTGGCGGGAGGTCGTCATGTCGAGAGGACGCCGCCCCTTCCGGCGAACCGCAGCCATCCCGCGAACCGCTCATGAAAAAATTTCGGTGCAGGACGAAGCCAGGCTGCGGCCAGGACCATGCGGCGCCGTCCCATCATCAGCGAGTCCACGACGAGAGCGAGACCATGGTGAATACCGAACACGACCCGGTTTTGCGCGAACGCCCCCCACGCGACGGCATCGCGCCAGACAAGCGGCTGATCGTCTCGATCCACGACGTCTCGCCGGCCTTCGCCGTACCGATCGCGATGCTCGCCGAGCGCATCGAGGCGATCCTCGGCGGTCCGCAGTTCGCAATGCTGGTGGTTCCCGATCACTGGGGCGCAGCGCGTCTCGATCATCATCCCGCCTTCATCCGCCGCTTGCGCGAATGGGCGGATGCCGGGGTCGAGATGTTCCTGCACGGCTGGTTTCACCGCGATGCGAGCGATCATCGCGGCGCTGCGAGCGCGTTGAAGGCCAAGTACATGACCGCCGGCGAAGGCGAGTTCCTTGGGCTCGACGCGGACGAAGCGGAGCATCGCATGCGCGCCGGTCGCGACATGGTCGAACAGGCGATCGGGCGTGAGGTCGCGGGGTTCATCGCCCCCGCTTGGCTATATGGCCCTGGCGCGTATACCGCGCTGAAAGCCTGCGACTTCGCGCTAGCCGAAGATCATTTCCGCGTCTGGCAACCCCGCACCGGTGCGATCGTCGCGCGCGGCCCGGTCGTCACCTGGGCGAGCCGGACGCCGGCGCGCACCGCAAGTTCGCTCGCGGTCGCCGCGGTGGCGCGCGCGATGCCCGACTGGATGCCGACGATGCGCGTCGCGGTTCATCCAGGTGACGTCACCAAGGAGACGCTGCTCACGAGCATCGACCGCACGCTGCGCACGCTCGCCGAACGCCGTACCGTTTCCCGGTACGCGGATCTCGTGACCGAGCAGGTGGCGGCATGAAGATCGTCGACGTCTGCGCGTTCTACACGCCGACCGGTGGCGGCGTCCGCACCTATATCGACCGAAAACTGGTCGCGCTCGCCGGACGCGGCCATGAGATCGTCGTGATCGCGCCAGGCGAAGAGGATCGCGAGGAACAGCGCGGTCCCAACGCCCGTGTGCGCTGGCTGCGCTCGCCGCGCTTCCCGCTAGACCGGTCCTACCGTTATTTTGCAGACCGCGAGGCGCTGCACGCCATGCTCGACGAGGAGGATGCCGACGTCGTCGAGGTCTCCTCGCCGTGGCGCAGCGCGTCGATGGTCGCGGACTGGCGGACGCGGTCGGGGTCGCGCGCGCGACTGTCGCTGATCGCGCATGCCGACCCGCTCTCCGCCTATGCCTATCGCTGGTTCGGCAACGTCGCCTCGACGCAGGTCATCGACCGCGCATTCGACTGGTATTGGCGCCACCTCCGCCGGCTCGACGCGCAGTTCGATCATATCGTCAGCGCGAGCGACAGCCTGACGCAGCGGCTGCGGAACGGTGGCCTGCGGAAGGTCATGACCGATCCGATGGGGGTCGAGCCGGGCCAGTTCTCGCCACGACTGCGCGACGCCGACCTGCGTCGCGAGATGCTGGCGTTGTGCGGGCTCGGCGAGGATGCACTGCTGCTGATCGGCGTTGGCCGCCATGCGCCGGAAAAGCGCTGGGACATGGTCGCGCAAGCCGCAGCGATCGCGGGAACTCAGGCGCCGGTCGGGTTGCTGATCATCGGCGGCGGCGGACGCCAGCGCCGGGTGATCGATGCGATTGGCGACAACCCGCATGTCCGTCTGCTCGAGCCGATCCGGGAGCGCGGCGCACTCGCGCGACTGATGGCGAGCGCCGACGCGCTGATCCACGGTTGCGAGGCGGAGACGTTCTGCTTCGTTGCTGCCGAAGCGATCGCTTCAGGGCTGACGCTGATCGCACCGGATCGCGGTGGTGCGGCCGACCTTGCCCGCGCGAACGATGGCGCGCTGTACGCGTCGAGCGATGCACAAGCCGCTGCCGACGCGATACTCGGCGTGGCAGAAACGATTGCCGTGCAGGGTGCCGGCCGACCGGATCGCCCGGTTCGGACGATGGACGATCATTTCGACGCGTTGCTGGCGCTCTACGTAGACGGGCTGGCCACGCCGATGCGTCGGCTTGAAAGCGGCCGATGATCGCGATCGCACGGCCGCGCGAAATGCCTCGATCCGAGCCCGTCGCATCGCCTTGGCGCGAACCGTTATTCTATCTCTCGCTCGTTGCGGTGGCACTGCTCGTTGTCGCGATCGGCGTGATCCTCGGTTGGCGCCTGCTGCACAGGGGTTGGGATTTGATAACGACAAGGGCGGTGTGACCCGGTATCTGCTACAGCCCCTGCGTTCTGGAGCCGCGCCGTAGCCGATATCGACCGTCCTCAGCCTGCCGGTCTGTCGGCAGTGCTTGCGGCGAACCGCCCGCAACTCGTCCGGTTCTTTGCCGGGCGAACCGGCAGCCTCACGGAAGCCGAAGACGTCGTGCAAGAAATCTGGCTGCATATCGGCCGGTCAACCGATGATCCTGTCGCAGGCCCGATCGCCAACCCGCTCGCGTACCTGCACCGGATAGGCTTGAACATCGTGCTCGACCGGGTTCGTGCCAATAGCCGCCGCATCCGCCGTGACGCGGGATATGTCGATGCGACGATATCGGTCGCGGGCTTCGAGGCGATCGACGACGCGCCCTCCGCTTTCGACGCAGTCGCGGGGCGCGAACGCATCGCGCAACTGGCTACCGCGCTCGCTGGACCGCCCGAAGGTGCGATGCGCGTGTTCCGCCGGCACAAGATCGATGGCCTGTCGCATGCCGAGGTCGCCGCTGAATTCGGCATCAGCCGGAGCGCGGTCGAGAAGCACATCGCGGTCGCGCTGCGCCATCTCCGAAAGGCGCTCCATGACTGAGTGTCACGCGAGACTGAGGTGCCCCCCGAGCGGCGGCGTCTATGACGTGAGCGGGGGGCATTCGCTCGGAACGAGGGCGCGATGATGGACGCAACACAGCAGGATCCGATCGACGCCGCCGCCGCGTGGCACGCGCGGATCGATGCGTCCGACATGGACTGGGCGGGCTTTGGCGACTGGCTGGCGGCCGATCCGTCGCACCGCGCTGCCTACAACGCGATCGCGCTGCTCGATGCCGAGATCGGCGCAGCGGCCCCCGGGATCGCAGCCCTTCTGCCCGCCAACGACGATGATGCCACCGATGCTGCGCCGGTATCCCGCCCAAGCCGCTGGCGATGGGCCGCGGCGGGTACCGGTAGTGCGCTTGCTGCCGGTCTCGCATTTTTGCTGGTCGGACCGACCGTCACCGAAACGGCGCAAACCTACGCCACCGGCACCGGCGATACGCGGGCGGTGACGCTCGCTGACGGCAGCGCGATGCAGCTCGATCGCGGATCGCGCGTATCGGTGACGGGCGGCCAGACCCCGGCGATCGAACTCGCGGATGGCGCGGCGAGCTTCTCGGTCCGTCACGATCCGTCGCGCACGCTGATCGTCCGTGCCGGGGCCTACGATATTCGCGACGTCGGCACGCGGTTCGCGGTCACCAGCACGCGGGGAAAAGTCTCGATCGCGGTGGCCGAGGGTAGCGTCAACGTCGCGCCGCACGATCCCGACGGCAGCGCGCCGACGACGCTCGTCGCTGGCCAGCGCCTCGACATCGATCCGTCCGCCGGGATCGCCGAGCGGCGTTCTATCGCCCCCGCGTCGGTCGCTGACTGGAGCGACGGCCGGCTGAGCTATGACGGCGCGCCGTTGTCGCTGGTTGTCGCCGACATATCGCGGTATGCGAGCGCCCCGCTAGTGGTCGATCCGTCCGCCGCCAGCCTGCGTTTCTCCGGGGTTTTGACGATTGGCGACGGCTCGCGGCTCCTCGATCAGCTTCGCGCGGTATTGCCGCTGCGCCTGCGTCGCGCTGATGGCGTCGTGCATCTGGAACGCTCCAGCCGCCGCTAGGTCTTCAGGCGCTCAGCCCGCCGCCATCGTCATCGCGGCGGGGTCGCTCCGCACTGCCCTAGACTCGCTCGCGCGACAGACCGGCATCTCGATCGGTATGGCCGGCACGCTGCCGGCTACGCAAACCCGCAGGATCGACGCATCGAATGTTGCGCAGGCGCTGAAACGCCTATTGTCGGGAACGCATCTCCGTGCGGTCCGCGTCGATGCAACGACCTGGCGGATCGAATCCGCGCCGCGCCGCGCCGCTCGATCGTCGACCTCCGGTTCGCCCGTGCGCGCGCCTGCCACTGTCGAAGGTGCTGACATCATTGTCACCGCCAGCAAACGTGACGAACGCCTGTCCGACCTGCCCGTATCGATCACGATCGTCAGGACCCAAGCGCTTGACGGCCTTGCCGGCAAGCGCGGCCTCGTCGACCTGCTCGCGACCACCGATGGTGCGTTCTCCACCAATCTCGGACCCGGCCGCGACCGGGTGTTCCTGCGTGGCGTCGCCGACAGCGCGTTCAACGGCACAAGCCAGTCGCTCGTCAGTCTGTATGTCGACGATGCGCGGATCGGCTATTCCTCGCCCGACCCCGATCTCCGCGTGGTCGATATCGACCGCGTCGAGATCCTCCGCGGACCGCAAGGCACGCTGTACGGCACCGGCGCACTCGGCGGCGTCATCCGGATCGTCACCACTTCACCCAACCTCGATCGCACTTCGGGAACGGTCGCGGGTGAGGCGACCGGGATCAACAACGGCGCTGTTGGCGGCGCACTCGACGGCACCGTCAACGTGCCCATCGTCGCCGGTAACCTTGCGCTGCGGGCATCAGCCTGGACCGAGACGATGCCGGGCTGGATCGACGATAGCGGACGCGGCAAACGCGACGTCAACCGCACTGCGCGGAGCGGTGGGCGGGCGGCACTGCGCTGGGCGATCGGCGACGGCTGGAGCGCGACCGCCAGCGGGATCGGCCAGTGGATCGACGCACGGGACAGCCAGTATGCGACGAAGGGCCTGTCGCGTGCGACCTCGATCGCGGAGCCGCAGGACAATGATTTCATATCGGTCGCGCTCGATGTGCACGGGCCGATCGGTAGTCTCGATGCGCAATCGACCACCGCGATCGTCTCGCATGATTTCGGCAGCACCTATGATGCCAGCAGCATGGCGGCGGCGCTCGGCACGGTCTCCCCCGTCGCCTATGTCGAGGATCGATCGATCCGCCTGGTAACGCAGGAAGTCCGCCTCAGCGACCCAACCGCACGGCATCCCTGGATCATGGGCGCATCCGTGCTCGATGCGACCACCCGCCTCAAGGGGCGCTTCGACTCCAACAGTACGAACATCCTCGCGCGCGACGACAAGGAGGCGGTATTCGAAGCGGCGATATTCGCGGAAGGTACGCAACGTCTGTCCTCCGCGCTCGATTTCAAGCTTGGCCTGCGCGGCTTCGTCACGGTCAGCGACATCGAGCAGCAGGGCCCCGTCGAACAGAGCGCGACCAAGCTCGGCGTCACCCCGAGCGCCACGCTGAGCTGGCATCGCGACGACACCGGGCTGCTCTGGTTGCGTTATGCCAGCGCGATACGGCCGGCCGGCGTTACTCGTACGATCGCCACCACCGAACAGCGTATTCCCGGCGACGAACTTCAAAGCCTCGAATTCGGCTGGCGCATCCGCGGCCTCGACGACCGTCTCAGTCTTAGCGGTGCGATCTTCGGTTCGGTTTGGGAGCATCTGCGCAGCGACGTGGTGGGGTCGGACGGGTTGTTTGGCACCGTTGATGCAGGAAACGCCACCAACTTCGGGGTGGAGTTCGGCGGGCGGTTCGAGGCGGGGCGCGCTACGATCGACTTCGGCACCACCCTCCAGCGCGCGCGGCTCACCTCGCCCGCCGACGACAGGGCCGACGACCGAGCCGCCCCGGACGATCGCCGCCTGCCGGTGGTCCCGGACTATTCCGCACGGCTCGGGCTGACACGACGATTCTCGCTGATCGGGCTGCCTGCGAGCGGCTATGTCACCGCGCGTTACATCGGCCAGACGCGGTTGAGCTTCGACCCTGCGCTCGACCGGCCTGCGGGGGATTATGCGACGATCGGGATGGGAGCGACGCTCGCCGACGGACCGCGCCACTGGTCGATCGATATCGACAATGTGCTCGACGGGCGCGGCAACAGCTTTGGTTTCGGCAATCCGTTCACGCTGGCGACGACGACGCAAACCGTCCCGATCCGCCCGCGCGCGATCACGCTGCGGCTCGCGATCGATTTGTAGTAGGGGGCGGGAGGGATAGATCATCACGGTCCACGTCGAGCGCGAGCTGGACAAAGCGGGTCATTTCATTCCGCCGCTGTCGTCACACGATGACCGTAAACTATAGCGACAAGCTATTAGTATATCCGACGGGACGAGCGCTATAGTGCAAGCGCAGTCATCACGTTTCACAGCGAACGACACCAAATCGTTTCGACTCGAGTTCCGGCTTATGCTTTAGCCAATCGATCCCGTCCCGCGTTTGCGGGTGCAATGATCTTGCGAGAATGCTCGAATTGAGTCCGCATACAACCCGTCGTGCCAAGCAAGGGGATACGTAATGGTCACCAGAGGATTCACCGGCCGAGGCTCGGGCGGGGACCAGTCGAACCGGATTCCGCCAGGCCAGCATCTCGTGGAAGATTTCCCCGTCCTGTCCGCCGGACCGACGCCGCACGTGGAACCGTCCGATTGGAAATTCACGGTCAAAATCGGTCCAAAGCCCGTCAAGGTCTGGAACTGGAGCGAGTTCAACACGCTGCCCAAGACGAAGCTGACCAAGGACATTCACTGCGTCACCTCATGGTCCAAGCTGGATACCATGTGGGAGGGTATACTCGTCGAAGACATCCTTGCCGATGCAGGGCTCGACCCGCCGACCGATTTTGTGCTGGCGCACTGCTACGACAAATATTCGACCAACGTGCCGCTGGCGGATCTTCTATCGGGCAAGGCGATGGTTGCGCTCACCTATGCGGGCAAGCCGCTGTCGCGCGATCATGGAGGTCCGGCGCGCCTTCTGGTCCCGCATCTCTATTTCTGGAAGTCGGCCAAGTGGGTGAACGCGCTGCAATTCACGACGCGCGACGAGCCGGGATTCTGGGAGGGGCACGGCTATCATATCTACGGCGATCCGTGGCGCGAGCAGCGATACACCAATGATTGAAGGCGTCGCGCAAACCGTGCCGTGGCAGTCTTGCACGATCGAGGACATCGTCCAGCAGACACCGAGCATCAAGAGCTTCTTTTTGCGGTTGAGCAAACCGTTCGCGCACATCGCCGGGCAGCACGTCGATGTCCGGCTGACCGCGCCCGACGGCTACCGCGCGATGCGCAGCTACTCGATCGCGTCCGCGGCAACCTCGTCTGGCATCATCGAACTCGCGATCGAGCGCCTGCCGGATGGCGAAGTCTCGTCGTACTTTCATGATGTCGCGGCGGTCGGGGACGAAATCGAGCTTCGTGGTCCGCTCGGCGGTCATTTCCTGTGGCCCGAGCCCGCCGTGGATGCGGTGCTGTTGATCGGGGCGGGCTCCGGTCTGGTGCCGCTAATGGCGATGATCCGGCACCGCCGAACGCCGTCCCCGGCCGTGCCGACGGCGCTGCTCCTGTCCGCACGGACCGCGGCGGACGTTCTCTTTTCGGACGAGCTTCATGCCCTTGAGATCGACGACGCGGGATTCATCCTGGCGCTGGCGATCACGCGCGAGAAACCGACCCGCGCGTCGGACTTCGGCCGACGGATCGACGGCGTGATGGTGCAGGACGTCGTGGCCCGGCTTCACCGCAGGCCGAGCCAGCTCTTCGTTTGCGGGTCCAACGGTTTCGTCAACATCGCGACCGAGGGCGCGCTGCTGGCCGGCCTGCCCCCCTCGATCATAAAAACCGAACGCTACGGAGGCTAGCAGGGCAACGCTACCGCGTCAGCCGCCACGTCCGCGCGCCCGATCTTCGGCGAGGCAGAGACGAGGCAATCGTCCGATCCGTATGCTAGGACGGAGGAAACCGCGCGCGAACGGCCGTCGCGTCGCAATCGCGGTCGGGATGCAGGCGATCAAAGCTTGGAGACAATCATGCCGTCCGTTCCATTTACGATCAACGTGCCAGATGCCGCGATCGAAGACCTGCAGAACCGGCTGTCCAGAACGCGCTGGCCGCACGCGATCGACGATGAAAGCTGGGACGATGGCGCGAGCCTTTCGTTCATGCGCCGCCTTGCCGATCATTGGCAGAACCGGTTCGACTGGCGACGGCAGGAACGACGGCTGAACCGACTGCCGCAGTTCCTCGCGACGATCGACGGTCAGGACATCCATTTCGTCCACCAGCGCGGCGTTGGCCCCAGCCCGATGCCCATCATCGTCACGCATGGCTGGCCGGGATCGTTCGTCGAGATGGAACAGCTGATCCAGCTGCTCGCCGATCCCGGTGCCCATGGCGGCGATCCCGCCGATGCCTTCCACGTCGTCGTGCCCTCGCTGCCCGGCTACGGCTTCTCGCCTGCGCCGACGAGACCGGGCATCAGCTCGCGGGAAATCGCGATGCTGTGGCGCACGCTCATGACCGAGCTCGGTTACCACAGCTTCGCCGCGCAGGGCGGCGATATCGGTGCAGGCGTATCCGTCTGGCTGGCACGGCTGTTCCCCGACGTCATCCGCGGCATCCACCTGAACTTCATCCCGGGCAGCTACCGCCCCCAAGTCGGTGCCGACACCGCGCCGGTCACAGTCGAGGAACGGTCGTTTCTCGATCATGTCGCCCAATGGTCCGCGCAGGAGGGGGCCTATGCGGCCCTCCAAGGCACGAAACCACAGACCCTATCATTCTCGCTGACGGATTCCCCCATCGGCCTGGCTGCCTGGATGACGGAGAAGTTCAGGTCCTGGACCGACTGCGATGGCGACCTCGAAAGCGTGATCCCGCTCGATGACCTGCTGACCGATATTTCGCTGTATTGGTTCGGCAACTCGCTGGCCGGATCGCTCAGGCTCTACAAGGAAAACCGGCTGCGACCACTCACGTTCGATGAGGGCGAGCGCGTCGGGCCGCCGCTTGGCGTATCGGTGTTTCCGCGCGAGATCGCCATGCCACCTCGGTCCTGGGTCGAGCGGGTCTTCGATGTCCACCGCTGGACCGAAATGACTGCCGGCGGACATTTCGCCGCGCTGGAGAAACCGGACCTGCTTGCCGCCGAGATGCGGGCGTTCTTTCGTCCGTTTCGATAGCCGGCCGAACACAAGACGATATGCCCGCTCCTTTGGTGGCGGTGTCGAACGCGCTGGCGCTGACCAAGCGATGATCCTCCTAGGTCAGCGCTCGGCCGAGCGGGTGCTGTTCAGACTTAGGCCTCAGCGCACAGCAATCCACGCATCAACTTGTTCGGCCAGCACGCCGAGCGGCAGCGCACCCTGTGCCAGCACCACCTCATGGAAATCGCGGATGTCGAATCGCGCGCCCAATTTGGCCTCCGCCTTGTGCCGGAGGGCCGATATCCGCTGCTGCCCGACCATGTAACTCGTCGCTTGCCCCGGGTTGTTGATGTAGCGATCGACCTCCTTGACCACATCGCGCGCCGAGAGTGGCGCGTTCTGCGTGAAATAGGCGACCGCCTGATCACGGCTCCAGCGCTTGGCGTGCATGCCCGTGTCGAGCACCAGGCGGCACGCGCGCCACACCTGCAACGCCAGCATCCCAAGTTCGGAATAGGGATCGCGATAGGCCCCCATCTC
>Ga0308169_10003527_pt1 | contig 15221 bp, 10 predicted proteins | sample PhyBR1_2_FD_202139 | JGI IMG/M metagenome (GOLD analysis project Ga0308169, IMG submission 202139) | Phyllosphere microbial communities from UC Gill Tract Community Farm, Albany, California, United States - DLSLSB.R1 | ecosystem: Host-associated > Plants > Phyllosphere > Unclassified | place... | reverse complement strand
GGCCGCAGGCGTGCCATCTGCTCGTCCGTCAGCCAGTACAGGTCGCTCATCCTCAGTCTCCTCACGGAGCCTGAATCAGATCGCGCCTCTCACATCAATGGGTCCTGACCCTAAAGGGGCTACGCTCGCATCAGCAGGAGAAATTCACGGAGAAAAGCGCCTAACTCGTGAAATTGTCGAAATCCGGGAGAGGGTTAAGCGTGAGGATTTTTACCGGCATGTAGACGCTTACTTGACCGTTACCGAGCAACCAAAGGTCGATGATCCCGCTGGCTACGGCGCTAACCTTGAAGAAATGACCTATTTCTGGCGGACCGGCGAAGACGAGGAATATCGCTTTGCATGGGGCGCGGAAGCGAGCGGCGGGGCCACCGGGGATGGCGCAAAATCCATGATCGCGGTCGACGTCACCGCCGTTCTCTACGAGGTCTGGAACCGTTCGGAAGACAGAACTCTCGCATGACCGTGGGACCTTGCAACTCGACTGACCCGTACGCTTCGTTGGAGACGGTGCCGAGGCCCCGCCCGGTTGGCGAGGCTTTCCAAGATTTATTGGTCCGCTGGTGGCCGTCGCTACTGGCGCGGGCGCACCGCGTAAGCCCCAAGCCGCGCCTGCGACCGCCCAAGGCCAAGCTTACCTACTAATTTCGACACGTCCGCCCTGACCATCGCTCGGAACCCGCTTCCGAGAACGCCACCACCTTGCCGGAATGCATTTGATGATGAACGCCAAGTCTATGGCCGCCCCAACAGCGGCTCCCGCTGCAGCGAACGACAATCGGCAGGCTCCGCATATCGTTCGCGCGACGCGGCCCATCGTCGGCAAGACGCTTAACCCCGACCGCAAGTACAAGGAGCCAAGTAAGCGAAATAGTTGTTTACCCGAGAGCACAAAGAGCGTCGGCGGGACCGCTGCCAAGGGGGCAGCATGAACGCCCCGTCCATCGTGAAGCTAGCAGGGAAAATGACCCGCGCTGCCGAACGGGGGAAAGGTCTTCGGATCGAGTCCCCCGACCTCGACCTACTTGGGAGCCTCGGGCTCTTCGACATCATCAATCGCGCTGTAGCTGACTACTTGAGAGAAGAGACAAAATGTCGCGACGCACACCGCCGATCTACCAGCGTGGAAAATACTGGCTCGGCTTCAATCAGCTTGCCGACGGCAGGCAGCGCAGCCCTAATTTCTATGTCTGGTGGTACGACGCAGGCGCGAGACGTGAACGCGGCACGTCAACGTGTACGGTAGATCAGGCCGCTGCAATACTGTTCCTCGATAAACTCTACCTAGCCGACAAAGGCGAAGCACCGGCATTTTGCCAATCATGCGGCCAGACGCTGGTGCAGGCGAATGCGTACCTGCTGACCGATGCTATCGCAGACTATAAAATCGAGTGGGGCAATACGCGTGCATCGGCCGACACGATTGCGAGCCGACTGACCCACGTCATCGCATTTCTCGATGCCGAGCAGGCGTTGGGTGGGCAAGGCCGGTTTGGTCACACAACAACTTGTGCGGTAGCATGCGAGTCGGTGTTCGTTCACGCGTTCCGCGCTTGGTCCAAGCAGCAGCCTATCGAATGGCGAAATGGGAAAGGCGACGTCACTGTATCGCGTGCACGATCACCGGCAGCGACCGAAGCATCGATTGCGCAGCTTATTGCGGTATTGAATCATGCGGCCAACGCTGAGCCACCGCGCTCTGACAAGCGGCCGATCTACAAGCCTCTTCCAGCTCGCCAAGTGCAGCGCAAACGGCGTACCCGGATTGGGATCGAAGAGCTGGCGCAGATGCTTTCCTACGCGGCCGAGCCAGGTCGCCAGCGCGGATCGCTGCACGCATTCCTCGTCGCCTCGATTTGCACTCTCGCGCGACCGGGTGCTGTTGTGGACGTCAACGTCGCGCCCGACCGCGAACAGTGGTGGCCAGGTGCGACAACGATCGATTTGAACCCGCAAGGCAGAACGCAAAACAAGAAGCATCGCGCTTTGGTGCCCGTCCTCCCTGTGCTCGATCGCTGGCTACGGGCGGAATATGCCACCTTCATGGATCTGAAGCCGGAAGACCGCGTCGGCCGCGGCTGGCTGGTCAACTATCATGGCCGACCCGTCCAAGACGTCGATCGAGCATGGGACACCATGCTTACGAAGCTCGGACTGCCGAAGGGTCGCGAGTGGCGCTCGTACCTGTTGCGCCACAGCCTTGCGACGCTCGCACGCAACCGCGGCGCCACGAAATGGGAGCTGGAAGGCTTCATGGGCCACAGCGACGGAAGCCAGACCGAAGTTTACGCCATCGGCGAATTCCCCAGCGTCGTCACCGCGCTGATCGGCATTTTAGCCGACTTTGAGCGGCTTGCCCCCGGTGCATTGCACCGAACCCGCACCGAACAGCCCGAGGCCGCGGCGCCCACCGGAGCGACCAAAATGTGAGTTAAAACAAGCACTTGTCGCTTGGAAAAATGGTGCCGCTTACAGGACTCGAACCTGTGACCCCCGCATTACGAATGCGATGCTCTACCAGCTGAGCTAAAGCGGCCCGATACCGGACGTGTCCGGTCGAGGGGGCGGCAACTACCAGCGGTTTTGCGGGCTGACAAGCGGTTTGCGAGTTTACCCGGTGTTTACCAAGCGCGGTGCACTACCGCGGCGACGATACGGGGACCTTTGAGCATGACGACGGCACGCAGCGTAGAGGACGGACGCGGAGCGGGCGCGGATATTCTGCCACACGCTGGCGCCGCACCACGCACCCCCGCAGACGCCGGCACGCGCGATTCGATCGACGCGGGCGTCAACGACGTGATGTTCGATCTCGGCGGTGACGAACGGCGTATGCACGTGCGCGCATATAATCACTGGGTCTCGCTGCTGAAGGATCGGCCCTACCCGTCGATCGCCGATCTCGAGCCCGAGACGATCACCGATTTCGGCCCACACAGCGTGCTGCTCGATTTCAGCCGTGGCATGGGCGACCCGAAAATCGCGTATCTCGGCCGTGCGCTGCGCGAGGAATGCGGGCTCGAAGGGCCGATCGCGACGATCGCCGACGTGCCGAGCCGCTCGCTGCTGTCGCGACTGACCGATCATTATCTCCAGATCATCGCCAATCGCGCCCCGATCGGCTTCGAGGCGGAATTCGTCAGCAGCCGGGGCCGGACGACGCTGTACCGCGGCATTCTCATGCCGTTCGCGTCGGGCGGGGTGACGATCGATTTCATCTACGGCGTGATCAACTGGAAGGAACTCGCGGACGCCGACCTTCAGGCGTCGCTGTCGGCCGAGCTGGACGCCGCGGTCCACGCCACGCCGTACGGCTTGGGCGCGGGCGCGCAGGTCTGGGCGGACGGCCCCAGTGGAGGCTTCGATGTCATGCCTGCCGAACCGACGCCGGTGCAGGCGTCGGTGCTGGATGATGCCTTGCCCGCCGACTATGCGCTCGTCGGTCCGTTCGGCGAGCATCTGGCGATGGCGCGTGAGAGTGCCGCGCAGGTACGCGCTGCCGAAGCGCGCAGTCGTGCGGCGCTTCATCGGACGCTGAGTCGGGCGCATGATCTTGCCGTGTCCGCCGAGCGGGACGGCGATAGTTTTGCCGCGACCCTCTCCGCGGCCTGTATGCCAGGTGAGACCGACGCGATGGTGCAGATCGTCACGCTGGTTTTTGGGGCAAATTTCGAGGCGACCCGGTTGGAGACGTTTGCGGCAGTGCTGCGACATGCTCGGAGGCACCAAGTACCCGCTGGCGGTTTCGCGAGTTTCATCGGTGGTTTTAACGACGATCTTACGGCAATCGCAGCCGCTGAACGATCCGCGTTCTAGGTGCAGCGCAGCATATCTCTTCGCACCTGCCACAAGGGTTGAGATAGGCGAATTGCGGGCGCATAGGCCCTGACCTATGGCGAACCAATCGTTGAACACGCTCACCGAAACCCTTGCGGGCCGGCTGACCGAACGGGCCCTTCCGGGCGAACTCAAGGACTTCGGGGCAAGCGAGGTCGCGCAGGCCGCGGCGTTCGTCGCCGCCACCGCCGCGCACCGCGACGACGGTGCGCCGGCGATCGCGATCGAGCCGATCAGCGCGGACGATACGCGGCGGCGTATGCGCCTCGCGATCGTCAACGACGACATGCCGTTCCTGGTCGATTCGATCGCCGCGGCGATCGGCGCGCAGGACATCGCGGTGGATCGGATCATCCACCCGGTGGTCCGCACGACGCGGACGCCTGATGGCACGCTGCACGCGATAGATGCCGATGGGCAGGGCGCGGGCCGCCCCGAATCGATGATCTACCTCGAGATGGAGCGGGCGGATGCGCGCGACCGTCGCGGGTTGATCGAAGACCTGACCGCAGTGCTGGCCGACGTCCGTGCGGCGGTGACCGACTGGCGCGCGATGCAGGCCGCGCTCGACGACGATATTGCAAAGCTACCCGAGGGCGAAGGCGCCGCGCTGTTGCAGTGGTTTCTGGGCGGCCATCTGACGCTACTCGGACATCAGATCTGGTATCGCGACGGGAGCGGCCATGCCGCGCTGGGAATCGCGCGCAACGAACACCGCGTGCCGATCCTCGCCGAAGCCTCGCGCGCTCTGGCGATCGAATGGTTCGAGGCGGGCAACGATGCGCCGTTGCTGCTGAAGTCGAACCTGATCTCGACCGTCCACCGCGCCGTGCCGCTCGACCTCGTCGTCGTGCCGGTGATGGAGGGCGCGACCGTCGCCGGGCTGTCGATCTACAGCGGCCTGTGGACCAGCGCCGCGCTAGCCGCGATGCCGCGCGACGTGCCAGTGTTGCGCACGCGGCTTGCGGCGATGAAGGCGAAGTTCGGCTTCGATCCGCGCGGTCATGCCGGCAAGGCGTTGACCCACGCCTTCACCGCACTCCCGCATGACTTGGTGATCGCGTTCGCACCCGATGCCTTGGAGGATCTGGCGCTGACCGCGATGAGCCTCGCGGATCGGCCACGGCCGGCGCTTGTGCTGGTGGAGTCCGCACTTGGTCGTCACCTGTTCGGGTTCGTCTGGTTGCCGCGCGACGACGTCACCACCAGCCGCCGGGTCGCGATCGGCGACATGCTGGCCGAAGCGGCGAATGCGAGCGTGCTCAACTGGTCGATCGCGCTCGAGGACGGCGAGGTCGCGATGATCCGCTACACGCTCGATCTGCGCGGCGATGGTCGGATGCCCGACGTGGCGCCGCTCGCGCTGCGGTTGCAGCGGATGGTGCGGGGCTGGGTGTCGGACGTCGAGGCGGCGCTCGTCGAGACGTTGCCGCCGCCGCGTGCCGCGCGGCTGGCGCTCAAATGGGCGGCGGCGTTCCCGCAGAATTACCGCAATCTCAGCACGCCCGCCGAGGCCGCTGAGGATATCCAGCGCATCGCCGCGCTGGCCGACCCGGATGCACGCGGTGTGCGTCTCGTACCCGGTGAAGCCGGCGCCGATCCGCAGTTGAAGATCTACAAGCTCGGCGGCGCGTTGCCGTTGTCCGACGCGGTGCCGGTGCTCGAGAATTTCGGCTTCCGCGTGATCGGCGAGCTGCCGACGCGGTTGCGCGACGACAGCGTGCCGTTCGTGCATGACTTCGTGCTGGAGGCGAACGATGCGGCACAGCAGAGCGATGCGCCCGTGCTCGAAGGCGCGATCGCGGCGGTGCTGGAAGGCGCGGCCGAGAATGATGCGTTCAACCGGCTGATCGTCGAACTCGGGATGCGTCCCGAGGCGATCGTGCTGTTCCGCGCATGGTTCCGGTATCTGCGCCAGGCGGGGCTGCCGTACGGTCTGACCACCGTGGTCGATGCGTTGCGACGTGCGCCGAAGGTTGCGGCGGCTCTGATCGCGCGGTTCACCGCGGTCCATCATCCGGAGCACCCGGGCAACGCGATCGAGGCGGACCAGGCGATCGAAGCCGGGCTGGATGCGGTTACCGCGATCGACGACGACCGTATCCTGCGTGCGTATCGCAACCTGATCGCGGCGACTCTGCGGACCAACGCGTTCACGCCGGCATCGTCCGAGGCGCTCGCGTTCAAGCTCGACAGTCATTTGATCCCCGGCCTCCCTGCCCCCGTGCCGTGGCGCGAAGTCTGGGTCTATTCACCGCGAGTCGAGGGCATCCACCTCCGCGCCGGCCCGGTCGCGCGCGGCGGCCTGCGCTGGTCCGATCGTCGCGACGATTTCCGCACCGAAATTCTCGGGCTGATGAAGGCGCAGCGCGTCAAGAACGCCGTCATCGTGCCGACCGGCGCGAAGGGCGGTTTCTATCCGAAGCAGCTCCCTGCCCCGTCCAACCGCGATGCGTGGCTGGCCGAGGGCACCGAGAGCTACCGGATCTTCATCCGCACCTTGTTGTCGATCACGGACAACATCGTCGAGGGCAAGGTCGTCCATCCCGAGGGCGTCACGATCCTCGACGGCGAGGACCCGTATTTCGTCGTCGCCGCCGACAAGGGCACCGCGACGTTCAGCGACGTGGCGAACGCGCTCGCGCTCGAACGCGGCTACTGGCTCGGCGACGCGTTCGCCTCCGGTGGCTCGGTCGGCTACGACCACAAGGCGATGGGGATCACCGCCAAGGGCGCGTGGCTCAGCGTCCAGCGGCACTTCGCCGAACGCGGGCTCGACGTGCAGAGCGAGAGCATCACCGTCGTCGGCTGCGGCGACATGTCGGGCGACGTGTTTGGCAACGGCATGCTGTTGTCGAAGACGCTGAAGGTCGTCGCGGCGTTCGATCACCGCCACATCTTCCTCGATCCCGACCCCGATCCGGCGACCAGCTGGGACGAGCGCAACCGGATGTTCGCGCTGCCACGGTCGAGCTGGGCGGATTACGACGCCAGCCTGATCTCGAAGGGCGGCGGCGTGTTCGCGCGCACCGCCAAGGTCATCAAGCTGTCGCCGCAGGTGCAGGCTGCGCTCGGCGTGACGGTGAGCGAGATGGAGCCGGGCGCGTTGATCTCGGCGATCCTCAAGACGCCGGCCGACCTGCTCTGGTTCGGCGGCATCGGCACCTATGTGAAGGCCGCATCGGAGGCGAACGTCGCGGTCGGCGATCCCGCGAATGACCGGCTGCGCGTCAACGCCGAGGATCTGCGCGTCATCGCGATCGGCGAGGGTGCGAATCTCGGCGTCACCCAGGCCGCGCGCATTGCGTTCTCGGCGCGGGGCGGGCGGATCAATACCGACTTCATCGACAATTCGGCGGGCGTCGACTGCTCGGATAACGAGGTCAACATCAAGATCGCGCTCAACCGCGAGATGATCGAGGGCCGACTCGAGTACGAGGACCGCAACACGCTGCTCGCGAGCATGACCGACGACGTCGCGCACCTCGTGCTGGAGGACAATCGCCTCCAGACGCTGGCGCTGTCGATCGCCGAGGCGGATGGCGCGGTCGCGATGCCGAGCTATGTCCGCGTGATCGAGATCTTCGAGGGCACCGGGCGGCTTGATCGGGCGGTCGAGGGGCTGGCGTCGAACGACATCCTGCTGCGGCGCGGACAAGACGGGCTGGGGCTCACGCGACCTGAGCTAGCTGTGCTGCTCGCGACCGCCAAGCTCGGGTTGCAGGATGCGATCGAACATGGCGACATCGCCAAGGACGATGCGCTCAAGCCCGACCTCCACGCCGCCTTCCCCGCGGCGATGCGTGAGCGGTTCGCGACGGCGATCGACGAGCACCGGCTGCGGCCCGAGATCGTCGCGACCAAGCTCGCCAACCGGATCGTCAACCGCCTGGGCATCCTCTACCCGTTCGAACTGGCGGAAGAGGAAGGCGCGGCGATGGGCGATATCGCGGCGATGTTCGTCGTTGCCGAGCGCCTGTTCGACCTGCCGGCACTGTGGGCGGAAATCGAGACGGCAGTAATGCCCGAGGCGGCACGGATCGCGCTGTTCGACGAGGTGGCGGTCGCGACCCGCTCGCAGATCGCCGACCTATTGCGCGTGTCGGCGCCGGGCGCCGTGCCGGGCGAAGTCCTCGCGCGGCTGGCTAAGGGGATCACGCAGCTCGACAGCCAGACCGCGGCGTTGCTGCTCGAGGAAGCGAGTGCGCAGAGCAGCCGTATCGCGGGGCAGCTCGAAGCGGTCGGTGCGCCGGGCGATCTGGTGCGGAAGGTGGTCCGCCTGTTCGAGATGGACGGCGCGGTCGGTCTGGCCGATCTCGGCGAGCGGATGGCGCTCGACGAGGCGGTCCTCACGCGCGCGTTCACGCATCTCGGGCAGGCGCTCGGGCTCGACTGGGCGCAGGCGAATGCCGCGCGGATCAGCCCGACCGATCCCTGGGAGCGCCTGCTGATCGCCGGCCTCGCACGCGATTTCCAGCAGTTGCGGCTGGAGTTCCTCGCCCGCCGCGGCGCGCAGGATCCGCAAGGTGCGGTCGAAGCGTGGCTGACGGCAAACGCCACGCGCGTGGCGCAGTTCAAGGCGGTCATCGACCGCGCGCGTCATGCGGCTGTTCCGAATGCGGCGATGCTAGCGCAGATCGCCGGGCAAGCGCGCGTATTGCTGGGGCGGTAACTTAACCCCTCTCCCCTGCGGGGGGAGGGAGGGGCCCGCGTGCTCTTGCGCGTGGGAGGGTGAGGGGAATAAGGCTCGGGACGCAAATCCCAACCACCCCTCACCCTCCCGTCGCGAGAGCTCCTCCTTCCCTCTCCCCGAAGGGGCGAGGGAAAGCTTACGCCGCCCGCCGCGCCGCCAGTTCCGCCTTCCACCCCCTTGCGCGCCACCACATGATCACCCCGGTCACCGCCAGCATCGCCGGCAATATCCCGCCGAGAAAGATAATCACCTGCCACAGCGCACCCATGTCGGTGCCGTCATGGATCCGTCGCATCCACCGCGCCACGCCGCCCTGAGGCCGCGCCGGCGCCGCGGTCGCGCCGCCGGTGTCGTCGGCGATCTTCACCCCGACCGGCGTCGTCCCATGCGCGAACGTCACGGTCCAGTCGGCGCTGAGATCCGTCGGCCACGTCACGCTGCGCAACGGCGCGCCGCCCGCCAGCGCCCGTGCCTTGCCGATCGCCACGGCGAGCGGCTGCGCGGGCTTGGCCAGCGGTTTAGCGCGCATCATCGCTCCGCGATCGGGCCCGCCCCTCGGTCGCGACGCTTCTCCCGTGATCTTCGCGAAGAATTGCGGAAACGAGATCCACGCGCCGGTGAGCGACAGCACGAACAACGGCAGCGCGATCCAGAACCCGAACAGGTGATGCAGGTTGGTATCGACGTCACGATGCCTTCGGAACCGCAACCCGCGCGACCATTTGCCTACGGTCGGCCACCACAGCCAGAGCCCGGTGAAGCACGACACCATCATCGCCACGCCGATCCAGCCGACGATCGATCGCCCGACGCCGGGCAATTGGAGGCTGCCGTGCAGCACGTGCAGAAACCGCACGAGCCCACCGTGCGACGGCGAAACCTCCAGCACGCGCGCGGTCGGCGGATCGAGATAGACCATCGTCCGCTGCGGCGGCCCCGGTCGCTTGGTCACGGCACCGGCGCTGGCCGCGATCACCACCGGTCCGCCATCGTCGGGCATCGTCAGCTGCGCGATCCGCTCGCCGTGAGTCAGCCGGGTCGCCGCCGCCGCGACATAGGCGTCCGGGCTAAGCACGGTCGTTCCCGACACCGCATAGCGCGTCGGATCGACGATCCGGTCGAGCGCATCATGCCACACCAGCGCCGCACCGCTGAGCGACAACGGAATGATCAGGATCGCGAGGATCAGCCCAATCCACTTGTGGACCTGAAACCACGCCCGCCGCATCGCCATCTTGCTCATGGTCTACTCCCTGTACGACGTCCGTCGCATGGGTGGCGTGCCGAAGTCCATCACAAGGACGGCACGCGCAACGCGCTTCCCTCCCTCAAAGGGAAGGGGGAAAAAGATCAGACATCCGCCCAGCGACGCAGGAGGTTATGGTACACCCCCGTCAGCCGCACCGTTGCCGGATCGCCCTGCCCCTGCGTGGACGCGACCGCCTGCACGCCTTGGTCGAGATCGAACAGGATCCGCCGCGCGCCGTCGTCGCGTACCATCGACTGCAACCAGAAGAACGACGCGACGCGCACGCCGTGCGTGACCGGCGCGACACGGTGCAGGCTGGAGGCGGGATACACCACCATGTGCCCCGCCGGCAGCTTGACCGATTGCGGGCCGAACTGGTCCTCGATCACAAGCTCGCCGCCGTCATAGGTTTTAGGATCGGCGAGGAAAAGCGTCGCCGACAGGTCGCTGCGGATGCGAAAATCCGAGCCGCGCTTGATCCGGATCGCGGTGTCGACGTGCAGCCCGAAATCCTGGCCGCCGGCGTAGCGGTTGAACAGCGGTGGGAAGACCTTCAGTGGCAGCGCGGCGGCGACGAACAACGCCGACCGTCCGAGCGCATCGAGGATGATCCCGCCAGCCTCGCGCGCGGCGGCGGAATCCTCCGGCAGTTGCTCGTTGCGCTTGGCGAGCGCCGATTGCTGGCCAGAGGTCGCGTTCCCGTCGATCCATTCGGCCGCATCGATGATACGCCGAAGCCGCGCCACTTCTGCAGGATCGAGCACATCGGGAACGGCGATCAACATGCCGCGCCCTCGCGCAATGCGGCAACGCCGGAAGTCCGGAACGCTGGAATATCGCTCGACGCCAGCCATGCTTCGGCCTTGGCAAGGAACGCCGCGTTGCCCCGCGCGCCGGCTTGTTTCAACCAAACCAGCGCCGCGTCGACATCCCCCGCCGCGCCCAGCATCCGCGCGTGATTGAAGCATCCGCGGAAATCGCCGCCCTCCGCTGACCGTGCGTAGCATTCAGCGGCCCGCACCAGATCGCGCTCGCACGCCCAGCCATCTTCCGCAAAACTGCCGACGAAGTTGATCGCCTTCGCACTCGCTAGTCCCGTGTCCATCGCCGCGACCCTCTCCAGCAACGCCAGCGCAGCCGGTTTGTCTTCGGCGACACCGTCACCCAGCGCGAGCAGCGTCGCGTAATTATACATCGCCCAGTCGAGCCCCCGCTCGGCGGCGATCCGATAGCATTCGGCTGCACGCGTCTTGTCGACGCGCGTGCCCCAGCCGAGATCGTAGCAGCGCCCGACCATGTTGAGCGCCATCACGTGATGCTGCGCCGCCGCCTTCATGAACCAGCCGAGCGCCGCTTGCCGGTCGGCAGCCACGCCGGTGCCGTCGAGCAGCATCTGGCCATACACCGCCTGCGCCTCGGCCACGCCCGCGTCCGCCGCCTCGCGTACGAAGGCCGCGCGCTCCTCCGGACTTCCGGAGAGGCGCGCGGCGATGGCGTCGGGCGTGAGCGTATCGATCGCCATCATATCCTCAGAACCGCAGGTTTACCGTCCCGAACACCGTACGGCCCGCTGCGATCGACGCAAAGTGGCTGGTATAGGTCTGCGAGAAATAGGTCTTGTTCGTGACGTTCTGTGCGTTGACGCTGAGGTCGACATTGTTGGTCAGCTTGTAGCTCGCGCGTGCATCGAAGCGCCAGTAATCGGGGATGCTGCGCGTCAGCACCTTGGTCGCCGGGTTGACCGACACGACACCCGCGGCGGTCTGCGTCGCGGTGCGATTGTCCGCATAGCCGCCGATCTGCTCGTCCATGTACAAGGCCGTGCCGCCGATCTGGAGCCGCTTCGTCACGCTGACGTTGGTCGTCGCGGTGAAGCTGTTCTTCGCGGTCTGCGGGACCTGCTTGCCGGTATTGACCGACACTACGCCGATGGTCCGTGCTGGCTGGATTACCGTGGTGACGCCGTTCGCAGTGCGCGTGATCGCAGCGGCGGTCAGGATGGTCGAGCCCCCGTCGATGATCTTCGGATCGAGATGCGTGAAGCCGCCGAAGACGGTCCAACCGGGCAGGATCGTGCCGCTGACGTTGAACTCGACGCCACGGATCCGCGTCTCGCCGATGAACGACGCGGTATTGTTGTCGTCGAGCACGCGCGCATTCGCGATATCGGTCTGGAACACCGCCGCACCAAGCTGGAGCCGCTCGCCGAACAGGCTGGCCTTGGCACCGACCTCGTACGATTTGGTCTTTTGCGGCTTCAGCAGATTGAGCACGGCAGCGGTGATCGCATTGTCCTCGCGGCCTTCGCCGAGCAGGCTGTTGGGCGGCGTCGCAGCGGTCGCATAGCTTGCATACAGGCTGGTCTCCGCGGTCGGCTTGAACACGAGGCCCGCCTGCCAGTTGAACAGATTGTCGACGCGCTTGATCCGCGTCTGCTGGGCCGCGGGCAGAGTCACGGTCGACTGGAACCGGTCGTAGCGTGCGCCGAGATTCAGGATCAGCGACGGCATCAGCGTGATCGAATCGAATGCGTAGACCGCCTTGGTGTTCGCGTCGTTCTGCGTCTCGGTTGCGGTCGCCCCCTTCACGATCGGCGTCGGCGTGGTCGACGTATCGCTCGTGTAGTTGACCCACGGCGCATTCGGGTTCGGGTTGAACAGGCTCACGCAATAGAAGCGTGCGATCGTCGCGGTGTTGCAGCGCGGCGAGATCGTCGATCCGTTGGCCGACACCAACGTGCCGCGTCGCGTCTTTTCCCACGAGATTTCGGTGCCCAGCGAGAAGCTGTGCTCGATGCTCCCTGTATTGAACTTGCCGTACAGATCGGTCTGGTCGACGATGCTCTCGCTATAACCGTAGCGCGTGTTGCCGCGCGTCCAGACATAGCCGCCGGTAAGCACGTCGCCGCGCGCGCCAGCGGCACCGCTGGTCGGATTAACGGCCGCCGTGCCGTAGACATTGCCCTGGCTGTCGTCGGGCAGCGTGAAGATATAGCTTTGGTCGCTGTGCGTGTACCGCGCGGTGTTGCGCAGCGTGATGCCACCGAAATCATGCTCGACGCGGAGCGTTGCCTGGTTGGTCGTCGCATCGCGGAAATCGCGCGCCGCAAGTCCGTAGAAGTTTTTCCGCGAGACGTAGCCGGTCTGACCGCCCGCCGTCGTCACAGTGCCGAGCACAGGCTGGGTCGTGACGTTGCCGGTGCCAGGATGATTGGCGATCGTGTAGAGATACGGGATACCGCTATCGGGCAGTTCCTTGCTCTCCATATGGTAGAAGCTCGCGGTCAGCCGGGTGGGCGTGCCGAGCCCTACCGCGAACGACGGTGCGACACCCCAGCGTTTCGCCCAGATCGCATCGCGGCCGGCGACGTCCTGGTCGTGCCACATGCCCTCGATACGGAATGCGGCGGTGTCGGAGATCTTGAGATTCACGTCGCCGGTGACGCGCTTATAGTCCGCCTCGCCGTAGCTGCCGCTGAGGGATCCGAAAGTCTCGAGCTGCGGCAGGCGCGACAGGATGTTGATCGTGCCGCCCGCGGAGCCGCGGCCGCCGAGCGTCGAATCCGAACCGCGGACGATCTGGACCGAGTCGACTGCGAACACTTCGCGCGTCTGCGCGGCAAGATCGCGGACGCCGTCGACATAGATGCTGCCCTGGCTGTCGAAGCCACGGATGAACGGGCGGTCGCCGATCGGGTTGCCGCCTTCGGCCGCGCCGAAGGTGATGCCCGGCACGGTCCGCAGCGCGTCCGCCAGGCTGTTCGATCCGGTCTGCTCGATCACTTCCTTTGGCAGCACGATCACCGATCGGGGCGTGTTGACCAGCGGCGCGACCTGCTTGGGGCCTGCGTCGTGAATGCGCTGGCCGTTGACGAGGATTTCCTCGCGCTGCTGCGCATCAGTCACCGGTGCCGCCGACTTGTCGGCATCTGCCGCATACGCCGGCGCGGTCGCGAACGCGCCTACGCACGACAGAGCGAGAAACGCTGGCACGGTGGACGGACGCGGCAACACTGCTCGCGACGACGATATCGACATAGACAAACCCCTTTGCTCTTGGGGGCTCGCTATTGAGAGTCGTTCGCACTGTCAACGCTAATGAGAGTAGTTCTCAACCTGGATTGTCGAACAGCCATGTTCTCAGCGCGCTGGCGAGGTTGGGCGGATCATTCGCGACGATCCGAATCGCGTCGATTTCCGCGACCAGCGCGGAGAGTGGCAGAGCGAGACGCGCTGCGGATGCTTCCAGCGCCTGCCAGAATACGGGTTCGAGGCTGATCGAAGTCTGGTGGCCAGCAATCGTGATCGAGCGCTTGACGGGTCCGTGGAATCCGCCGGCCGGCGCCGCGATCACGCCGCCCACCTGCGGATCACTCGGTATCGAACAGCGAGGCCAGCTGTTCGATGATCGTCCCGCCAAGCTGCTCGACGTCCATGATCGTCACGGCGCGCGCGTAATAGCGAGTGACGTCGTGGCCGATGCCGATCGCGACCAGCTCGACGGGCGATTTGCTCTCGATCCAGCCGATGACCTGACGCAGATGGCGTTCGAGGTACGACCCAGAGTTCACGCTGAGCGTCGAATCATCGACCGGTGCGCCGTCGCTGATCACCATCAGGATGCGGCGTTCCTCGGGCCGTGCGACCAGCCGGGCATGCGCCCACATCAGCGCCTCGCCGTCGATATTCTCCTTCAGCAACCCCTCGCGCATCATCAGGCCGAGCGAGTTGCGCGCGCGGCGCCATGGCTCGTCGGCGCGCTTGTAGACGATGTGGCGGATGTCGTTGAGGCGGCCCGGCTGCGGCGGACGCCCTGCCGCAAGCCAGGTTTCGCGCGACTGCCCGCCCTTCCAGGCACGCGTCGTAAAGCCGAGGATCTCGGTCTTCACGCCACACCGCTCTAGCGTGCGCGCGAGAATGTCCGCGCTGATCGCCGCGATCGAGATCGGGCGTCCGCGCATGGAGCCGGAGTTGTCGATCAGCAACGTCACGACGGTGTCACGGAAGTCGGTCTCCCGTTCGGCCTTGTAGCTCAGCGACAGAGTCGGGTTGACGATCACGCGTGCGAGGCGTGCGGCGTCGAGGATGCCCTCCTCCTGATCGAAATCCCACGACCGCGACTGCTGCGCCATCAACCGTCGCTGAAGGCGGTTCGCGAGCTTCGAAACGGTCGATTGCAAGTGCACGAGCTGCTGGTCGAGATAGCCGCGCAGCCTTGCGAGTTCGTCGGCGTCGCACAGCTCGGTGGCGGCGATCACCTCGTCGAACTGCGTCGTCCACGGCTTGTAGTCGAACGCGCCGCCCATGTCCGCGAACGGACGGTTCGGGCGGACCGGCTGCATGCCTTCCTCGCCGTCGTCGCCGGGCTCGCCGTCGATGTCGTCCATCGACTCGTCGCTCTGCTCCTGGCCGTCGCTTTCCTCGTTCTGCTGCTCGGACTGTT
>Ga0308169_10003525_pt1 | contig 15225 bp, 15 predicted proteins | sample PhyBR1_2_FD_202139 | JGI IMG/M metagenome (GOLD analysis project Ga0308169, IMG submission 202139) | Phyllosphere microbial communities from UC Gill Tract Community Farm, Albany, California, United States - DLSLSB.R1 | ecosystem: Host-associated > Plants > Phyllosphere > Unclassified | place... | reverse complement strand
TCGTGGGATCGACTATTGGGCTCCTGTCGGCGCGTCGTTCCAGGTGCGCTCGTCCTCGTCGTTGCCGTTTCGCTCCCCGACCTTCCTAAAGCCCTTATCCCGGACCTTCCTGACGCCCTTCTCGCGCACGCAGGTCCACCAGAACGACCCCGAGACCAACTACTGCTACATCTCGGGTCACTTCCTCCTTCCTGTGAGTGGCCCGGGCGTCACCGCAGCGGGGTGGGAGCACTTGGCTGACCCTCTTCCTCCCAACTCGCAGACTCGGTACCGCGCCCTCCTCGACCTCTCCTCCTCTTCTTCTTCCTCTCCCTCTTTCCTCTACTTCATCACGATGTCGGACTGGGGTGAGTCTACGTATATAATGCCCGTTCGCGAGCACGCCGATCCGCCCAAAGGTACGGTCGACACGGCCGTCTACGTCCGCCCGGCCGACCACTTCCCCTTCGCCCTCATGTCGGCGTACTACACCTACGAGTTCATCAACGGTTCGCCGCCGACCATCACGTCGCCCGCCATCTTCTGGTACCACCGCATCACGCCGGCCGCGTCGACGCCGACGAACGACCCGCTCCCCAAGAGCAAGTCGTGCGACGGCCTCTACGACAATCTGTACGCGGTCGTCTTTATCCCCGAGGGCTCTACGGCGTCGTCCCTCGTCTTCACTAGTGCGTCGTCGTCCCCTTTCCGCTCCTCTCGCCATCGGCGCGTCCTCGCCGTCGGCGCTCGGACCTCCTCCCGAGACCGCCGAGCACTCTCGCTCACGCTTCTTCGCTCGCTCGCAGCTGGCGGCAAGGCCCTCGACGCTCAAGACGTGCAGCCAGGCGTCAACCTCCTGATGGCACCATTCGTCGTCGGCGACACGGCCGTTGTGCGTCCTCCTCGCTCGCGCCCTTCTCAACTTGAGAAGGTCCCGACTGACCCTTCTCCTCTCCCTTCGCTCCTTCCTTCGCACATCCTCCTACCCCTCTCTCCACCCATTTTCAACTCCTGCGCGCTTTCACCTCGCCTCTCCCGCCAACAGTCGCTCCAGGACGCCGACGGTAAGGTGCTCCTCTCGGGCGACGGCGCGCGCATCGTCGAGTCGACCGAGATCTGGGACGCCAACTACCGCGCCTTCGCCATCCCCTCGGACATCATGCCCTCGTACGTCCTCAGTTTTCGCTCTCGAGCGGTAGGAAGCCTGCGACTCGTTGCTGACGCCGTTCGCTCGCAGCGACTTCCTCGACCTCGGCGGCTCCTCCTCCGGGTCCGACTCGGGTTCCACCAAGGACAACTCGACGACCGATGTCGCGACGACCGGGGCGGCTGCGACCAAGATCGCTTCGTCGGCGTCGCAGGCCACCTCTCGCGGCGCCGGCTCGTCGACTTCCTCAACTTCGAACGACGACGGCGAGTCCAGCACTACCGCCGCCGCCTCGAGCTCGTCGACCACGTCCTGGTGGGTCATCATTTCCCTCCTCGTCGCCCTCGCACTGGTATGCGCGCTCGTCTGGTACTTTCAGCGAGAGCGCGAGCTCACTCGCTCGGACGAGTCGCAGCTCTCGTCCTCGTCGTCAGCATCATCACCATCGTCCGACTCGTCGCGGGCCTCATCGTCATCGTCCGACGGCCTGAGCACCACCGACGACGAGCGCTCTCTCCGCTCTCTCTCCCAGCCTTCCTCTTCCTCCTCCCCTCTTGCTCGTAGACTAGCTCGGCAGGCCCGGCGCAACTCTTCCGACTAGCACGTGTTCCTGCTGTGGACCGAATAGCGAGTGGCTCGAGAGCTGTATCGAGCGAGCATCGGCCACTGGATGGGCGGCGAGACGCAGCGCTACACGGTCGACGACTACGCGGCCGACATGCGCCTCTCGAAGGCGGTCGGCATCAACGCGTGGGCCGTCAACTCCGGCAAGGATACGTATGAGCAGGACCACCTCGACCTCCTGTTCGAGGCCGCCAAGCAGGAGAACTACAAGATCACGCTTTCGGTCGACATGGTGCGTTCGCAGCCCTCCCTCCTCCTCCTCCTCCTTCTTCCTTCCCTCGTGTCGGCGTCCTGGCACCTTGCGTTCCCCTGCATCTCTCACTGACTCCTACACTATCGCTCGCAGCTCCACTGGAACGTCAAGGGCTCGTCGGACCTCCTCATCGAGCGCCTCAAGCGCTACGCCGTCAAGGACGAGTGGCTCAAGATCGACGGCATGCCCGCCCTCACGACCTTCAGCGGCAACCAGCAGGGCACATTCATGGACGGCGTCTCGACCTTCAAGGAGTCGAACGACCTCTGGAACAAGGTGCTCGACGCCGCCGCCGAGGCCGTCGGGTCCAAGTTCTACTTCGCGCCGACCTGGCTCTCGAACAAGCAGCTGTCCGACCCCGACTCGGCCGACCTCCAGCTCTCCGGCATCGCCAACTGGTTCGGGCACGGCGAGGTCGGCTCGCGCAACAACGTCACGGCCGACGCAGACACGAGTGTGCGTCGACCTTCTCAAACTGCCTCACGCTCTCCTTTGCTGACTCTCGTCCGCAACAGTGGTTGGAAAAGGCGGCTGATCGTGGGATCGACTATTGGGCTCCTGTCGGCGCGTCGTTCCAGGTGCGCTCGTCCTCGTCGTTGCCGTTTCGCTCCCCGACCTTCCTGAAGCCCTTCTCCCGGACCTTTCTGACGCCCTTCTCGCGCACGCAGGTCCACCGAAACGACCCCGAGACCAACTACTCGAGAGCTGTATCGAGCGTGAGAAAGCGAGTCAACTCGAGAGAGGAAGAGCGAGGAGCGGTGCCAGAAGGCGCAGAACGGCGGGCAGGGGGTCCGTGCGCGTCTTGTCGCGTCGCTTCCTGGCTTCCCCGGATCCCTCGCTCTCAAGCTCTTCTTGCTGTCGCGCACCCGCAATTGCCTGCATCTCTTGTCGACATGTGCGCAGTCGCTCGCAGCTCTACCGGAACGAGAAGAGCTCCCGATTGGCCCAGCAAGCCCGGCGCTTCTCTCTCGACTAGAACGCGCTCCTGCGGCGGACCGAATAGCGAAATGCTTTGCAGGTGTATCAAAAGAGAGCGCGAGAGGCGGTACAAGGTAGAGAGGGGTATCGAGAGGGAAGGAGAGGGCGAATACAACAGGAGAAGCAGCGAGCACGACTCGCTCACGACGACGACGACGGCGCGCCGGCGCCGCGCTCGGACGAGGATGACCTTCGATCGGCCGACGATGTCGACGACGACCTGCGCTGCTCGAGCGACGGCCTGCGCTGCGAGCCGTCGAGGCTGTTGCGCCGGTGCGCGAGGATGATGTCGTCGGCCGGTGCACGGACCGTCCTTCCCTCGACCTCGACCTCGACCATGCCGTCCTGCGTCAAGTGCGCGCCGGGGTGCACGCTCGGGCCGAGAGGCTCGGTCGGCGAGGTAGCTCGGTCGGCGGCTGTCGAGCCGTCGGGCGCGTCCTCGGCGGCGGTCGAGGTCGCGAGGGCGTCGTTGGCGAGGGCGTCGTCGATGCTGGGCAGCGGCTTGTCCTGGACCTCGGCAGGGCTGCCCGGCTCCGACATGTCGCCGAGCGAGAGGCGGCCGAAGCGGTCGGACCCGTCGTCCTCCTCGGTCGTCGCGCGCTCGAACGGCGGGCGGTCGACGGCGCCGCCAAAGCTCGGCGCGGCGGGTCCGCCTGCGCGCGTCTCCTCGCCAAAGTCGAAGTCGTCGAAAGAGTCCATGGGCGGGAGCGTGATCGAGGCGCCCGAGGGGAACGCCTCGCTCGAGTCGCCGCCCTCGAAATCGCCAAAGTCGTCCTCGTCCTGCTGCGGCGCGCTCAAGGTCGACGCCGACACAAAGTCGGAGCCGAAGGTCGGGGCGAACGAGGTGAAGCCGCCGTGCGAGGTCGCAGAGGTCGAGGCGACCGTCGGGTTGAAGTCGTCCGAGCCGAATCCGTCGCCGCCCGAGGTCGAAGCCGATTGCCCGGTGCCGTACGACGTCCACTCGCCGTCCTGTAGCGCAGATGAGAGCATGAGTACCGCACGAGAAGAAGGAAGGACCGAGCGAGACGCAGAGAGAGAGAAAGCGGCACGCACATCGTCCGTGGTGCCGACTCGCGACCCGAACGCAGATGGGCCGGCAGCGTCGAACCGGTCGTCGAAGCCGAAAGCGCGCGGCGTGCGGCTGTCCGAGTCGGCGTCGAGCTCAAAGTCGACGTCGCCCGGGTCGAAGCGGCTGCCGCCAAGCCAGTTGTCGTCCTCGTCGTCCTCGTCCGAGCTGCCGACGGCGCGGTCGCTCGTGAGGGCGTCGGCGAGGTAGCGCGAGAACTGCGAGCGCAACAGGCATGAGCTCGAGCGTCATCACAGGAGCTGAGAGGTGGAAGAGGACGCACCTGGTCCGAGACGCCGCCTGCACCGCCCGCCTCAGTCGCCGCAGCAATCTTGCCGAGCCCGCCTGCCGCCTCTCCTCCTGCGCCCGGCCCGCCCGCGGCGTCCATCGCGCGCATCGCCCTCGCGCTGTTCATCGGGAACTCGTCGTCCTCGTCGCTGAGCGAGCTCGCCGACGGCGCCTTGTCGACCGAGAGGTTGAGGCCCGTGCGCCCGCCGCCGAGAGGGGCCGAGTCGCGCTCGCGCGCCTCGCGCAGCGTTGTCGACACGAACTCGCTCCAGGCGGGCTGCGGAATCGACGACTCGACGGCCTGGTGCAGCTCGGGGAAGCGCTCGAACAGCTTGACGGTCTCCTCGGCGATCAGGACGAGGTGGCTCATGTAGCCGAGGCGCATGTTGGTGCGCGCCGCTCTGCAGGGAAGTCATGGAACATGAGCAAGAGCTCATGCAGGAGAGGAAGAGAGAGGGAAATGGGACGCACGCTGCGACGTCGTTGGCCTTCTGGCCATCGAGGATGCGCTCGCACAGCTTGCCGTCGGTGAAGACCGACTCGGCGAGTTGCCGGTCGAGCGTGCGGTCGAGACGACCGTGGAAGATCTGCTGGATGAGGTCGAACACGACGTTGTGCAAGAAGTTGTGCCAGGGGAACTCGAAGAAGAGCCGCTGCGGGGAAGGAAGGTCGACGTCAGCTCTGCACGACGTCGACAGGACAAGACAAAGGAGGGAAGGAGGACGCACAAGCATGGTCGGGACGACGCCGTGCTCGAGGAACTTGCTCTTGAGGAGAGGCCCTGGCGGAAGGGGAACGGCCGGGAGCTGGCGCGACGCGACCGAGTAGACGCTCGGCGTCGGCGGCAGGTCGTGCTCCTCGCGCAGCGACGAGCCGTTCGACGTCCTGCTGTCGCGCTTGGCGCCGTCGCTCGCCGCTGCCCTAGGCGTCGCCGACTCGTCCACCTCGTGCGCCTCGTCCGCCGCCGCCGCCGCCGCGCGGCCTCGCTCATCGTCGCCCTCCTCCTCGTCGATCTTGCCCGCCGCCGCGATGATGGCCTTGAGCTCCTTGGCCTCGGCCTTGGTGAGGACGCCGCCCGACTCCTCGTCGAGCGACTCGCGCCCGGACGGCGTCGACATGCCCGAGTACGGCCCGAAGCTGTGGTCGTTCGGGCTCGTCGAAAAGTCGGACGGGACGGGGATCTCGGGGCTCTGCAGCTCTCGAGGAAGGTCGAGGTCGTCCTCGGCCGACGTCTGGCCGGGTGCGGCGAGGGCGGCGGCGAGCTCGTCGGCGGCCTCGAAGCCGCGGGCGAGGTGGCCGCTCTCGTCGTAGAGGGCGGCGGTGCGGTCGGTGCGGTTGAGGAGCGACATGTTGGAGCAGTGGAGGAGCTCGGCGTAGAACTCGCAGATGCGGAAGCGCTCGAGGGTGAGGGGGGAGAGCATGCCGCCGGCGGTGCGGACGGGCGCGGTCTGCGGGAGCGTGCGAACGTCAGCAAGCTGCAAGCAGCAAGGGCGAAGCGGACGGTGAGAGGGAGAGCGAGGGACGTACCGAGCTTCGGGGCTTCTGGACGAGCTGCTGGAACTCGCCTATCCGCCTCGCGACGAGCGAGAGCATCGTGCCGAGGTCGACGACCGACGGGCCCTTGTCGTCGACGCGCTCGTCGCCATCGTCTCGAGGGTCGCGCACGACCTCGGCGCCGTCTGCCTCGAGCAGCTCGCGCTCGGCCTCGGCGGCCTGCCGCCGGCGAGCCCACGTGAGCATCTGCTGCTCGACAAAGTCCGAGTTGTTCTTGCGGATGAGCTCGGTGAGGACGGCGAGCGACGAGATGAGCGACGAGGTGCGCAGCTCGCGCTGTCGGGCGTCGTCGGCCTGCTCGTCGACGACCGTCGGCGAGCCGGCCTCGCTCGCCGTCGCCTCGCTCGGCGGCGGCGCAGGTGCGGCGACGGGCGTGCCCTCCTCGACGACGACCTCGACGACGGGCTGCGGCCAAGGAGGCGCCGCCTCGTCCTGCCCGGCGAGGACCCAGTCGAGGAGCGTCCGCACGCTCTTCTCGTCGGCGATCTTGCGCGCGAGCGTCGTGTCTCTCCACTCGAACACGGGCTCCTCGCCCGCGCCGGGTCCTGCACCCGGCCCGCCGAACGGTGCGCCGCCGGGCCCGCCTGCGCCGCCTTGCGCGCGCGGGACGGCGAGGCAGATCTCGATGATGCCGCGCAGCAGCTCCTCGGCGGCGACATGCCCGGGCTTGCCAAGCGCCGAGAACGGGTCGAGCATGCGGATCGTCTGCGTGACGGCCGAGGGGACGAGCGGCGAGGGAAGTCGAGAGACGCGGAGGAGGAGGAGGAGGAGGTCGTTGATGGGCGAGCAGAAGGGGAGGAGGGCGAGGAGGCGTGCTGGGAGGTGAGGGATGGTGAGGATCTGGGAGAGGACCTGCAAGACGAAGAGTCAGGAAAGCTGCAGAGACGTAGAAGAGCGTCGAGGGTACGAGCGACGCACCTCCTGACCCATCGGGCCGTCGAGGAGGACGCTGTTGACGCGCGCCCAGAACCCGACTTGCTGCGCTCGCGACGCCAGCTGCAGCTCGGTGCTGCCGAGGATGCTCTCCCTGCGCGCAGAATGTGGGTCAGTCGATGTTCGGTACGGCGTTGGAGCGTGAGAGGGACGGACCAGAAGGGGAGGAGGAACGAAGCGGGAGAAGGGCAGGTGTGCGGCTTGCTCGACGCCGAGTCGTGGCGAAACAGGCTGTCGGTGAGGCTTGGCGAGCTCGATACGAGGATCTCGGTCGAGATACGAGGAAAGCTGCGCAGCACGAGGACGGGCGTCAGCTGCCGGCGCAACGACAGGAAGCTGGAAGAGGAGAGGACGGCAGACGCACTTGGCCCACTTGCGCTCGCTGTCCGTCTCCTCGACCGGGTCGCCCTCGGCGAACTTGCCCTCGGCCGTAACGTCTCGCCGCCGAGGAACGCCGCCCATGCCCTTGCGCTCGCGCTCGCCGGCGGCGAGCACCTCGTCGGGGACCTTGCCCTGCTCCATCTCGTCCGGCAGCAGGCCCGAGTCGATCCCGCGCCCGGTGGTCGCGCCGCCCTCGTCACCTGCCGCGTCTTGCGGGTCGACGAAGCCGCGCCCGAGGCCCCAGACGACCCACCCGCCGAGCCGGAGGACGATCTCCTTGCGGGCGAGGAAGTCGGTCAGGCGCGGGTTGCTGCCGCTCTTGATCTCCGAGAGCAAGTCTGGCTCTGCGAGGAGCGTGTCGAGCGCGCGGTAGTGGGCGGCGAGGTCGTCGGGCGAGAGCCAGTCGGGTTCGGACGAGGTCGAGGGCGACAAGGAGGGGGAGCGGACGGGCGGGTCGACGTGGTCGTCGAGGGCCTTGAGCGGCGCAAGGACGCCGTTGATGCCGTCGGTCGGCGCGGCCGCGAGCGCCTTTGTGAGCTTCCAGAAGCTCATCGCCGGCGTGCGAGATGACCGCGGCGGGGCTCGACGAGGACCTGGGACGAGTGGGGGACGAGGCGCGCCGGCTCGACGTGGACCGTGGCGTGCGGATGGTCGTGGGGCTGGTGGACCGCGCGCTGCTCCTGGTCGGCGTGTCGTGTGCTGGCGAGGGCGGGCGAGTCGGATCCGAGGACGAGGGAGGCCGGGGTGGAGACGAGCGAGCCGGCTCGGTCTGCTGGGTCGACGCGGCGGCTGTTGTTGTGGTGCGCTCGAGTGGCGCAGCTGTGCACGAGCTTGCGGGGCGAGCGCAACGCCGTGGCAGCGAGTGGGGGAGCTCGACAGCCGACGCTGCGAGGGCTCTCGGACGCGACGAGCCGGCTCTCCAAAACGAAGGCACAAACGAGGTTGCAGGGGCGAGGCGCGACGAGGGGTACGAGATGCTGAAAGGAGAGCTGCAAGGACACGAGAAGGAAACCATGCGAGGGCGAGGGAAAGTACGAAAGGGGGGAGAGCTGGGCGCCGGCGAGACTCAGGCCTCGAAGCGCTGCGACGACGGCGAGCGCACGATGGTCGCGCTCCCAGGCTCGCCGTCCATCTCGTCGTCGCTCGTGTAGTACCGGCCGGGAAGCTTGGTCGTGCCGCCGTACGCCGACTGGACCCGAGGCTTGGTCGAGGTCTTGCGCGCCCGCGCGACAGCGCCGCCCGGCGTCGAAGCAGAGCGCGCCATCGGCTCGGCCGTGTGCGTGTCTTGGTCGGGGTGACGAGGAGCACCAGGCTCGGACGTCGTGTCGAGGTCGTCGGACGGGACGTCGGCGACGTCTTGCGGGACGCCCGGAGCGCTCGTCGGCGCGACCTGCGCGTCGTCGACCTGGTCGTCCTCGTCGGTGTCGGCGCCGTAGGCGTCGAGGATGTCTTCTGGCACGAGGTCCTCGGTCTGGGGCACGAACGCGTCGAGCTTGTCGGCGCCCGAGTCGGTCGAGCGCTTCTTCTGGCGGCGCGGGGTCGAGGTCGAGTCGTCGGTCGGCGGCTCCTCGTCGTCGAGCGGCTCCTCGGGGACGTCGGGTGCGGCGCGAGGCGGAGAGGCGGGCGCCGAGAGGGCCACGGGCTCGGGCGCGGGAGGAGACGAAGGCGGCGACGAGAGGGCGGGAGGGAGGCTCGAGCGCGCGCACGAATGGTCGGCGAGTCTGTATACACGAAGCACCGACGTCAGCACATGGCACTCTGTGAGCAGGAGGAAGACGAGGACCGAAGCAGGAGGGAGAGTCGGACGCACTCGATGAGCTGGACCTCCTCGCCGCAGTCCGAGCACTTGACGCCCGGGATGGGCGACGTCGGCGTCCTCGCGCCCGGCTTGGGCGTCTCGGGCCGCTCCACGCCGAGTCCCTCGTCGCCGCGCTCCTCGACGGCGTACGGCGGCTCCTTCGACTCGCCATTCTCGCCGCCGCTCGGCGACGAGCCGGGCTCGTCTTCCTGGTAAGGCCCGAGCGCCGCCGGGTCGCGCTCGTCCGACTCGTACTTGGCGAGCTCGGCGCTCATCTGCGCGTGACGAGCGCGCTCCTGCGCCTCGCCGCTCGCGCCCTCGCCCTCGCGCTCGCCGTCGCCGTTCGCGGACCCGCCGCCGTGCTCGAGCCCGAGGCCGGTGAGCTCGACGGTCGGCGTCGACGCACCGCCGTAGATGCTGCCGTTGGTCGACATCTCGGAGAGGTCGGCGACGTCCTCGGAAGCGGCCTCGACGCTGAGCGACGAGATGGACCGGATCGAGCCGGGGCGAGGGCTGCTCGCGCGGAGCGAGTCGAGCGGGCCCTTGAGCGCGGGTACGACGCCGTCCATGGACGAGACAGAGCCCTCGGAGGGCGCGGGGATGGCGATGCCGGCGAGGACGGGCGACGAGAGGGGCGAGTCGGCCATGTCGCGAGCGGCGAGCGACGCTTGGACGTCGATGTCGGCCGGGTCGGGCCCGCCCTCGATGCTGCTCGTGCTGCCGACGCTGCCGGTCTCGACGCGCATCGACGAGACGGACATGGCGCCGGGCGTGCGCAGGCCGCTCGGGAGCGAGAGCGAGTTGAGCCTCGCCGACGTCGGCTGGCTCGGCGAGGGGACAGGCGTCGCGTCGACCGGCTCGACCGGCTCCTCGCCGCTGCTGCCCTCGCGCGTCGAGCCCTCCCTGCTCATGACCCGGCTGCCCGGCGCCGACCCGCTCTCGCTCGTCGCGGGGCTGTGCCCGGCGCTGACGCTCCTCGGCTTGACGACGTCGAGCGGGACGGGTGCGCGCCCTGCGCCGAGGCTCGCGACTCGCGGCTTGGCGTCGAAGCGGCCAAGGCCACCGCTGGCGCGCGGCTTTGCGGGCGCCATGGCGAAGGACCCGCCCTGCGGAAGCAACGGCTTCTCCTCGCCGTCGGCGGCCGCGAACCGCGAGCGCTTGTCGCTGACCGAGAGGGCGGCTCCAGTGCGGATGGGCGTGCCCTTAGACGCGGTGCTGGGCGAGGAGGGGGACGGGCTCGAGGGGGTGGTGGGGGAGCCGGAGCCCTGGAGGCCGAGGCGCTTAAGGCGGTCCTGGAGGCTGCCGGTCGATGCGATCTTGTCGGGCGTGCTCCTGCAGAAGTAGCTTGAGATCAGCTCTGCTGCGCGTGCGCTGTGGGTGGGAGGAGGGCGCACATCTCGTCGTCGGGTCGTCGGAGGAGCGTGCTGGGTGGATGGCGCGGCGGTGCGAGAGGTTGCGGTGTGGTACTGCTGCCGTGTAGTCGTGCGCGCTGCTGAACGTGTGCTCGTGACGAGCTGGTGGAGGGCGAGAGCAAGTGCGGCGCGTCGACGTCGTCGTCGTCGGCGAGCTGCGAGCGGCGCGGGCAAGCGCGGGGCGCGAATTCTGAAACGACCACAGCAAAAGCTCCTCTGCGTGCGCTCGCTGATGAGCTGCTCGTTTGTATGACAGCTAGACAGCTCGATCGGGTCGAGCGCCGCAGCCTGCTTGCGAGGAAAGTCGACGGGGACGAGAAGGAGCGACCGGAGAACAGCTCGAACCCGCGGATTTGACTGCACAGCGCTACGACAAGCGGAGGGGAAGCGGGAGAGAGATCACCCTGGTCACAGGAGGGACGAGGCGACAACGAGAACGGCCGAGATAAGGGAGAGGGCAAGGAGAGGGACCGAGCGCCCGCAGCCGCCGCTCGTCGCCGACGTCGTAGCAGCCGAAGTACCTCCTACTGACCCGGTGGCCGACGGCCTACCGCTCGCAGGCGTCTCGGGGACGGAACTCGCTGTCGGCGAGGCCGTGCGGGACGCCGCTGCCGCCGTCGCCCCAGCGAACCTCGACGACAGCGCCGCCCTCTCGCCCGAGTAGCTCGCGCCGCCGTCCCTCAGGACCGACGACACGTCCTCCGACGTCCCGTCGAGGCTGAGCGACACGCCGCACGCGCGAGCGTAGTCGATGGCGAGCTGCTCGGCGATCGAGAAGGCGCGCGAGCCGGGCGACGTCGAGGTGAGGACGCACGAGCCGCACTGCTCGACCTGGCTGACGACGGGCGAGGCGCACGCGCAGGCGTAGGCCTTGGCGAGGGCGGCATTGTTGCCGACGGCGGGGCAGGCCTGCGGGCGAGCGCGCGAGGCGAGGGACCGGTGTCAGCTCGAGCGACCGCCACGAGGAGCGACGAGAGGCCAGGACGCACCGTGAGCGTCTCTTGCAGGGGCTGACAGGCGATATTGCACTGCTCGGGGAAGCCCGAGATGGGGAAGCCGTCGTCGAGGAGCTGGGCGGTGGCGAGGAGGGGCGAGAGCGCTGTTTGGGAAGGCCGTCAGCGCGAGGGAGGGGGGAGGTGCAGGTCCCGAGAGCAGCACGCACTTGCGAGGAGACACAGCGTGCGCTTGCAGAGCATCTTGAGAGCGTATGAAGGGCGAGAAGGAGAGAAGCGCGAAGCGAATCGGCCGGAGAGGGTGCCGGCTGGATGAGCTCGCGACGCCCGGATCGCCGCTCGGACCTCCGACCTCATCAGCCTCGTCGCGGCTCATTCACGAGCGCGCAACTTCACCGACACCAGCTGGGCGTGAAGGCAAGCTGCAACCGCGCATCAATGATCGGCGACGAGCGTGCTGCCGGCTGGACCCGGGCTCGGGCTCGCGCTTCTCTCGAGCAGGGCAGTGCGCTCGCTTTGCTCTCTCGAAGTTCGATACGCTCGTCGAGGCTAGAATGCTCGCAGAGGTCGAGTGAGAAGCATGCTGAGTTGCAGAGGGGGTGAATAGAGAGGAAGGGAGGTATCATAGGTCGACGCGCTCGAGCTGCGCCGCTCACGACCGCTCGACGCGCCTAGCGCAAGAGTGCCACCGCCATCAGGACAACCGTACCGAGAGCTCCGCCTGCCACCAGACTCGCTGCGCCCGAGCCTGCGTCGCCCGTCGCGCTCGCGCTTGCGGCGCTCGAGCTGCTCGTCCGGCTCGCCCGCTCGGCCATCGACGTCTGCTGCGCACTGACGGCGGACGTAACCGATGCCGCCATCGACGTCGCGCTGTCGGTCTGCGCCGCGTCGTCGTCGGCCGTCGCGGCGAGCGTGTTTTGCGCCGCCGCCGCCGTCGAGACGTTCTCGCGCCAGCTCGTGTACTCCGAGCCGCCGTCGGCCAGGACCGACGAGACGGAACCGTCGACGCCGTCGATCGACAGGCTCATGCCGCAGCCGCGCGTGAACGAGATGGCGAGCTGGAGGATCGTTGCGCCCGACTCGGACGTCGACATGTCGGCCGTGTTGCTAACGATGCAGCTGCCGCACGCCTCGATGGCAGAGCCGATGGAGTCGGTGCACATGCACGCAACGACTGCGGCCTCGTCGGATGCCGTGTCGCCGGGTGAGGCGTTCGAGCAAGTCTGCGGACGTCGAGCGCAAAGGGTCAGCGCGTCGCCCTTCACCTAGCCCAATTGCTGCGGCGAGCAACTCCTGACTCACCGTGGCCATCGACTCGAACGCATCGCAGGTGGAGGAACAGCTCGAGGGGAAGTCGGGGTAGCGACCGCTGTCGTCCTCGCCGAGGAGCTGCGCGCTCGCGGCGAGAGCGCAGGCTGCAGGCGAGCGGAACAGAAGTTAGCTCGAGGCCCTTCAGGCACAGTCTCGCTGCTTGTCGAGAGCTCCTCTCCTGCCGAAACTCGTGCCCTCGACCGCTGCCCCGTGGTGGAGTGAGGAGGAGGAGGGAGGGCGGGGAGAGACCGACCGGGCGAGGTGAGAGAGGGAGGAGGCGGACGCACCGAGTAGAGCGAGCACAGCACGGCCGTGAACCATCTTGCGGTCTTAGGCGGGGCGGCGAGAGGCAGAGAGGGCGAGGAGGGCTCGCGGAGCTGACCGCGGACGGGTCGTGCAGCGACGTGCTCGCACCGCGCGGTCGGCCATTGTTCTCGCTTGGCGAACAGGGGCGAGGTCCGGGCGTGTGTGTGTGTGTGTGTGGAGCGTGAAGAGGTGGTGCTCTGCGAGGCCGCCTGAGGTGCACAGCGAGGCTGCGAACGAGGCCGAGCGGGGAAGCAATACAAGCGAGCGGGAGATTAGCTTTTGCCTTAGCCCGCCGTGGTAATGCCAGTAGCCGCGGCTCGGCTTGGCCCCACTTGCGGAGCCGACGGCCGGCCGGTTGCGCCCTCGAGGCCTCGAGGCCGTCACCCTCGTCCACGTCCCTCCCATCTCGCTGCACACGCACTCGCTAGCGCTACACCAGCTCGCCTACAGCTCGCAGGCCTACTCTCCCACCCTCATCTCGCCCTTACCCTGGCCGCCCTCCGCCGCCTGTCCGCCCTCGCCTCCTCCCTCGCAGCTCCCTCCTCCTCGCCCGACATGTCTGCGCCAACGTCTGGGTCGTCGACATTCGCCCCCGTCAAGCTCTCCGACGGTAGCTCGGTCCCGGGCGTCGGATTCGGCATCGGTACGGCGCACTTTGGCAACGACGGCCCGGAGCTCGTCGAGACGATCAAGACGGCGCTCAAGGTCGGCTTCCGACACCTGGATGGCGCCGAGAGCTACAAGGTGCGCACCTGCTCTCGATCCACTCGCTGCGGTGCACGATTCGAGGCGCTGATCAAGCTCTCTCTCTCTCGTCCGCAGAACGAGGAGTCGCTCGGCAAGGCCATCGCCGAGTGCGGTCTTCCTCGCGAGGAGCTCTACGGTCCGTCGTCTCTCACTCCCACACATGCACAGGGACGAAAGCTGACCCTGCGCCTTGCAGTGACGACCAAGTGCGGCGCCGGGCTCAAGGACATCCCGACCTCGTTCGACAGCTCGCTCCAGAAGCTCGGCCTCGCGCACGTCGACCTCTACCTCATCCACTGGCCTCAAGACTTCCCCAAGCCCGGCTACCCGACGATCGAGCAGGCGTGGAAGCAGCTCGAGGCCATTCGGGACTCGGGTCGCGCAAAGGCCATCGGCGTGTCCAACTTTCGCGTGCGCGACCTCGAGAAGATCCTCGCCATGCCCGACCTCAAGCACAAGCCGGCGTGCAACCAGATCGAGTTTCACCCCTTCATGTACACGGCAGGAGAAGAGCTCTACCAGTTCTGTGCGTCGCTCGCTCTCCCTCTTCTTCCTCGCGCGCGCCCCGCACTGACCCTCCCTCGTCGGCCGCCCGCAGGCAAGCAGCACGACATCGTCATCGAGGCCTACGGTCCCACCTCGCCGGCCTTCAGGTTCGACGGCAACCGCGGCGACTTCGACGGCGTGCTCGACAAGGTCACGAAGGCCGTCGCCGCTCGCGCCGGCGAGGGCAAGGTCGAGCCGAGCCAGGTTCTCCTGCGCCTTGCCGCACAGCGCGGCGCCGTCGTCATCACGACGTCGGGCAAGGACTGGCGCATGAAGGAGCAGCTCGCGGCGGGCGCACTCCCCGAGCTCACGCAGGACGAGATTGACGAGCTCGTCGCAGCCGCAAAGCCGACGCCGCAGCGGGCGTTCATGAAGCACATGGACGACACCGAGACCGAGTTCTGAGCAGGTAGATACATTTGCAACTCGACGAATCAGCAGTACGCGCGCGAGGTGTAGTCGAGAGGGTCCGTGCGGAACGAGCGAGTCGAACTTGGGAAGGTCGCCCTCTTGCTCTCGCTCGCGCTCTCTCCTTTTCGCGCCGCAGTAGGGTCGCTCGCATAATTGCAAGAGGGAGGCTAATATGAGACGAGGAGGGAAGCTACGAGAGGAGAGGCGCGCCCTAGTAAGCGCGGCGAGAGCCTGCGCGCGAGCTCGAGCGGCGCATCGACGCCCGGCTGTTCGAGCGGCCGAGGCTCATGCCGGCGATCGCGTCGTCGAGGTCCCTCGCGCTCATCGACTCGCGGCGAGCAGGCTTGCGCCCGGCACGGCGGCCGGCGTACTCGTCGTCGTCGTCCGAGGTCGAGTCCTCGTCCTGCGCGACGTACGACCCGCGGCGGGAGCCGCCGCGCGCGCTGCGAGGGGCAGCGTACGAGTCGTCGAACATGCTGTCGCGGCGCGAGGTCGAGCCACGGCGGCGGCGGGACGAGGTCGGCGGGAGGTACGCCTC
>Ga0308169_10003524_pt1 | contig 15229 bp, 28 predicted proteins | sample PhyBR1_2_FD_202139 | JGI IMG/M metagenome (GOLD analysis project Ga0308169, IMG submission 202139) | Phyllosphere microbial communities from UC Gill Tract Community Farm, Albany, California, United States - DLSLSB.R1 | ecosystem: Host-associated > Plants > Phyllosphere > Unclassified | place... | reverse complement strand
CCCCAGTTGCTGTTATCAGCGACGATTCTTGCCGGCCATGCTGTGTACGCACAAGAACTCCTCGCGGACCTCGGGGTGGTCGTGGTCGACTACTCGATCAGCTTAGGCACGCTACCGGATCCGAGACGTACTGTCGGCCTGGACCATCAGCTGCCGGGCAATCACGAGTCCCAGGGCGCACTCACAAACATGAGGTAGTCGTAACCGCCATTCTCCTTGTCAACATCCGTCGCCCACCCCTTGCCATCGCCCTGGATCTGCCCTTCAGCTACGTTGCGAGCCCCGGGACCGCGCATGACGCACCTTGAAGATCGCAGTCGTCTCCGTCTTGGCGTCGTAGTCCACGCCCGTGAAGTGGTTGAAGTTCTGCCGTTCAGCCACTGGCCCACTACCTCACCAGGCTCCCACTGACCCATTTCATAGGCGAGTACTTGTCCCCTCGGCCCGGGAAGTCGAACTTGGTCCAGCCCTCGATATCGTGCATCTCTCCGACCTCCTTGCTCCGGTTGTTCTGGTCGACCATCGTCGCCTTGAATGTCTCCTTGTCATCCGCGCCGGCTCTATCATGAGCATGCACCTCATACCTGGGCCAGCCCACTTACTTGTGGTTCATCACAGCGTCAATGTACGTGATGATACCTAGATCGGCGGCCTTCTTGATCGCGCCGAGCAGCTCCTCCTTCGTTCCCCAGTTTGTGCGCACAGCTCCTTTCTGGTCGAACTCTCCCAGATCCCAGATGTCGTAACTGGGGTCAGCGCGTTGATCCCCTCGGCGATTTTGAGACCTGAGCGGTTGGGAGGCCGTCGGAGAGTCGGAATGCTTGTGCTGCGTGGGCCACTCACATGTCGTAGCCCGTCCCGTCGCTACATGATCAGCCATGTCTCGCTCCCATCAGCCATGTACTCACACGCTGGATCCCTTGGTCGGGGCTTGTCGTCAGTCATTTGTTGCGCACAGGACCTTCATAGCTCACGCGGGAGCCAACAGGCCGTGATGCCCATCTCGGCCAGACGCTCCGCCTCGGACTCATACTTCTTCCAGTGCACGCCTTTGCCCTCGGCGTACCATCTGCGCGTGAGCCCGCGCCAAGCCTCTCCGACCAGGGCTGCTGCTCACTCAAAGTACTGCATCATGGTGAAATTTCCTGGGGGGTCAGGTTGGACGCGACACGGCAATGCGTAGAGGCAATGCAGCGAGCAACGCTGCAGCAGATAAAGGGTTTGTTTATGAGACGTACCGGGTTTCCCCCTGTGTTCTTCGTTCGCGTGGTGGGCCATGTTGCTCGTGTACGGGTATGGGTATGCTCAATTGGATGATGGTATACAAGTACTTGAGGGTGCGCGTGGGATATGGGACCCGAGTTGGCCAACAACGCGGTCGCTTTCGCTGCCTGACCCGGTCCGAAACGCAGTTTGTTTCCCATCGCAGCACACGTTGGTTGTTGTGGATTCAGGGGTGAAAATGATGTTGTGACGGAAGAGGCACCAGGCACCATCAGCCTCCTTTCGATCGCGGTCCCCGGTCCATCAGACCGCGCCCTCAAACGCCGCTGCCAGCAATCACGCAAACGCGCCCCCCGCGCCTGGACTTTGGCTTCCCGCCGTCGTCATCGCCAGTCCCATCCATCATTACTCATCGCTGGCCGAGCCCCTTTTGATCGGATCGACATTACGACACCGCCCAGTGCGGCGGCCAAAGCATCCCATGCATCCTCGCTCCGCGATCTTGGCCCGAGGCGAGTGAGATACATCACGCGATATGACTCGCGCTGATTCCTAGGCGTGTATGCGGAGATTATCCTGCAGCATAGCGATTCTCGCCCCCTGTCGGCCCCCGACGAGCCGCCCGAATGGAATGTGGTGAAAGCGGTTCATGCACGCCGGGACGGATATGACCCGCACAGGATACCGCACAACATCGTCCTGGAGGTAAAGGTTCTCCACAAGGTCGCACATGACAACGTCAGCTCTTGCCTATGAAAGCGTGGGGCCGGTGCTGATGCCAGATAGTCGAGTTGCTCGAGTATGACTTTGATGCAGAAACCTCATTGCACCGCATATCCCTCCCTCTGCTGGCTTTCACTCTCGCCGACCTTGTCGCGACCGTCTCTGCGCAGGACGCCGGAGTCATCGCTCGCTCGGTCGCGTATCAAGCTTCATCAGCCCTGACGTATCTGCACGAACGGGGCATCGCGCACCGCGATGTCAATCCCAAAAACATCATGTTCGACTGGGATGGGGTCCTCAAGCTCGTGGATTTCTCTACGGCCTTCGCTCCGACTGTGTACCATACGGGCGAGGAGGCGGACGAGATGGTTTGTCAGGTCGGCACAGGGTGTGTCCACGTCTCCACCTGGCCTTGCGACAGCCTTGCCCTCCATCGCGAGCTGACGTTCAGCTCGTACCGCGCCCCCGAGCTGCTCTTCGGCACATACTCGTACCGCGCCCCCGCGTTGGATTTATGGGGATTGGGCGCCTGTCTTGCGGACATCTTTCGCGGGCTCGGACCGTTGTTCGACGCTTCGTTCGGCGATATTGGTCTTTCAGCTTCGATCTTCCGCATAAGAGGGCATCCGTCGCTGTCATGGCCGGCGAGTACCGCCTCTCATGTTGGCAACCATCACTGACGGGCAGAGCTTCAACAGTATGCCAGACGCGAATAAAGTCACCTTTGAGCCGTCTGAGCCGCAACCGCTGGCCGATCATCTCCCTCGTTTGACCCAATCTGCGCCGGATCGGGAAGAAGCAGTCGATCTCCTGGATGGGCTCTTGCGCCTCGACCCGTCTCAACGGATAACTGCTAAGGATGCACTGCGGCATCCGTGGCTCCATGCACCGGTTCTCTTACCAGCCGACTACCAGGTCCGATCTGGTGACACCCCCGGGACTCGTCTCGAAGATGGCCGAACGCTAGTCGACTTGTTGCGGCCCGATATGCAAGCGGCAGAAGCTCGGTTGGACGGTCTGTTCGAAAACGACCTGGACTGAATCGACGACGAGCTGGCGTTTGTCCGTCGTGCAGGAGCAAGTTAAGGAAAGAGTCATGGCGCAACCATTCGGAAACTCTTACAGCAAAGGGTCCATCGGTATCGTAGTATAGCAACATACGCTTGTAGCGCAAGGAAAACTGTAACTCTAGTGTGTACAACGATCATGTATCTACAACTCCACCTCGCATGTCCTTTGCAAGTAGTATCCGCACCTCCATGTCCGTCAAGATCACCTCGTGTTCCGAAGCGAGGTGTCTTCGCACATCGTACACCCGCGAGTATCGCTCGCGGCAGTCCGCCTGTTCCCCCGCGTTCCCAGGCCCTTCTTGGTCGTTCCCGGCGGCCACGTCGTCTCCTGCGTGTCCCGATGCTTCGCCTCTGCTGCGAATATGACGAAACGGACAGCCATACTTCAACTTGGCAAATCGCGTCGTGCCGGTAATCTCATCCAGCAGCCCTTCCCTCTCCTTCGACTTGCTCCGACTACGAGGTGTGGACGGAGCGTCATGCCCCGCGAGATGGCGTCGGAGGTTGGAGCGATGTGCGAAAGCCTTATCGCATCCTTCTCGGGGACAGGCGAACTTCTCGCCGAGATGGGAGGCGGATACGTGGCTGGCGAGTGCGAATTTCTGGCGTCAGCGGATTCAGTCTCACCGGCAGGTACAGGTTCCACTCAGTCGCTGTAGACAGGCGAACCAGATCATGCACGACCCTGACAAAGAGTAGGGGAAAAACAATCTCGACATACCGTCTTGAACGCCCTCTCACATCCCTCATGTTCACAAGTCCATCTCTTCCCCGCCGACCCATCATTCAGCCGTCTCAATTTGCTCAGCGCGCTGTCCTCCTTGGACGCCTCGCTCTTCCTCCTCCGCTTCCGTCGACCGGGCATCCCATCCAGTATCACATCGGGCACGTCATCATCGACCACCTGAGTCGCAAGGTCAACCTCCATATCCGCTTCCCGCTCCGCGTGCACTTTCAAATGATCCCGTAGTCGATGGGCGGACTTGAAATGCCGGCCGTGGCATTCGCGGTACGGGCATGTCGGGGCATGTGCCTCGCGCATGTGGGCTTGGAGTGCCGACCATGTGGCGAATGAAGGTGGATCGGGGTGGGAGTCGTGTGAGCAGGTGTACCTCGATTCTGCCGTCAGCCTGGGTCCCGCCATCCTCGTCGCGATGCCATGAATGGTAGCTATGTTACGAGCGGTACTCACGGTCGTGCGTTTTTTCGTGCGCTTTCAGCTGGTTTCGCAGCGCGAAGGAAGCAGAGCAGCCGGGATGCTCGCAGATGTACGGCTTCGTGCCCGCCGGCATATGCGCCAGGACGACATGATCCCGCAGATGGTGGGCTTTGGTGAAGGCCAGCTCGCAGTGTTGGCACTTGTGTAAGCATCGGCCATGTCAACGTTCCGAGCCTTCGAGACCCACCTTGTGCGTCGGTACCTCGTCATGGACCTCCTGGTGCCGCTTCAGATGCGTGCTCGTCCAGAATCGTTTCCCGCATCCGTCTCGATCGCACAAGAACGGTCGGTCCTCTTCTGACAGGTGCGTGCGGAGATGGGCGGTCAGGTGTGAGGCCCTGAGGTAGCTCTGTGAGCAGTGAGGGCACGGGTGCGGTCGCTGCATGTCAGCTCGAGTCCATACGGTCAACGTCGGGATTAGCCAACCTCGCCGGTATGCGTCAACTCATGCTCGGCCAGTCGGGAAGGCTTGTAATAGGCTTTGTCGCATCCGTCGAACGTGCATTTGAACTTCTTCTCGGTCCGTGAAGGCGGTCGCCGGATGGGCGAGCTCGATAATGTTGGCTTCGCAATGGTGGACGATAACGTTATAGGCTGCAGGGGTTGCTGCTGGTGCTCGGCGAAAGTGTTAGGCCGGACGGGTTGCGGCGCGAAGACCGGCGGAGAGGGCGGACGTTGTTGCCCATTCTGGGTCGGGAGCAAGCCGGGAGGTCTGTTTGCGACTATAGCCGACATGGTCGTCGACCTCGAGGGATCATAGGAGCTCAAGATGGTTGATATAGCGTATGCTCATGAGCGTGATACCCTTGTACGATCAGTCAGTCGACTTTGTCAACAAAGCCCAGCGGAAAAATCTGGTTCCGCTGATGAAGAAGGCCACGTGGGTTTGATTCCGCTTGTGTTGTCGGCGCGTCTAGCTTTCCACCCAGGTCCAGACGCGTATTGTTCACTGGTGATTGACTTCACGATAAACCAACATAGACCATCCACAACCTGTCGCTTCAGGACACTGCGAAAGAGTTATCCACCACACACACTCGATATAAACCATTCTGAAGACCGCAAAACAACCACATACCATGTCGGTCAGTGCACAACAGCCAGTCATGGCTCAGCTAAGCGCAGCACGAGCCCGGACCTGCCCGCCGCCCCGATATCAAGCGCAAACTCGTAGTGGTCGGCGACGGCGGTGAGTCACAACAATCGCTCTCAGCAGCCCCTGAGTCTGACTCCAGGATGCGGAAAGACATGCCTCCTGACTGTGTACGCCGAGAACCGGTTTCCAGAGGTAAGCCCCCCTTCCTCCCGCTCGGACCGCCCCCATCCCCGTCAGCACTGTATACTCTGTCCACGTGGCCGAACAGCCAGACGTAGACGCGACCTGACCCCCAGCAATACGTCCCGACCGTGTTCGAGAACCTCATTACGATGATCCCGTCTCCGACAGACCCAAGCAAGATAATAGAGCTGGCGCTGTGGGATACGGCCGGCCAGGAGGATTTCGACAGGTTACGCCCGCTCAGCTACAACGATACGGACGTGATTCTCATCGTGTTTGCGTGCAATCATCGGCCGAGTCTGATGAATGTGCAGGATAAGGTGAGTCTTGGCCGGCCGGCGCGTGGCGTGGATCAACGATGAAGGCAACAAGCGAAGACAAGCGAGGACGGAGGTGACCGGGCGCATGGGAAGAATGGCTTCATCAGGGCGTTTCACCTTCATATGCGAGGACCAGAGAGAGCGGTTCGAGAGATTTCGTCCGGCGCCGGGCCGGAAAGGAAGGGATCTGGCGAAGGAGACAGATCGGGACTGTCATGCGCGAGCACACTGGCGCGACGTCCTTTTATCTGACGACGGTGAGGGAGCATCATCGGGCTGACTTACAGTGGCACCCCGAAATGGCACACTTTTGCGAAAACGTCCCCCTTCTACTCATTTGCACGAAGACCGATCTTCGCTCCGACGCACAAACACAATCGCTCATGGCCGCACAAGGCACGACGCCAATAACGCCCCTGGAGGGCGAGAAAGTCGCGAAGGAGATAGGGGCGAGGCGGTATTTGGAGTGTAGTGCCAAGGAGGGGAGGGGCGTACGCGAGGTGTTTGACGCGGCGATAAGAGAGAGTCTGCGGAAGGGAGGGTTGAAGAGGCTGAAGAAGCATGCCTGTGTGGTGCTTTAGGGGCTTGCCATGCTGGCTCCTCCAATGCGGTGTCGGGGCGGACAGGGACAGTATGAGCAAGTGAGGCGGACGGGTTGCATACGGCGGTGCAGGTATGACACATGACCCTCATATACATGGAGACAGGGGAACGATAGTAATGGTATCACGTCACGACCACAGCATACACCGACCAATCACCTTGATGATCCCCTCCGATCCATCCATCCAGCTGATCCTCTGCGTTGATGGGACCCACAAGATAATCGTCGGCACAATTCGAGAACGGCCCACGCAAGAATCACAATCACGAAGTGCGGCTTGAAATAAACGCGATGGCCACACTGACTTCGACCTTTGCATGGTATACCTCATGCGCTGGCGTCACCTTCTCCGCAAACTCTTGTCATCGACCCAGGCACGGTGGCCCTTTCCAGGGTTTGTCCAGTCCATCAGCTCCACAACTGGTCGCACGATCGCTGGCATCGGCAGGAGGGTAGCGCCTTCGTTCGAAGCGGAGCCGCCACTTGTTGGCCATCGGAAGGTGGGGGCAAACGCCAATACGGAACGGCTCGACTGGCCCGCAAGCTTGTCTTGAGTGCATTGCTGAGGGTTTCCTCTTCCGGCAAAGGCGAGTCGCTCAGAAGCCTTGAGATCGTTGGCGTCGGTCCGGGCGGGGGTATGGGTTCGGAAAATGGGACATCGGGAAACTCCTACGCCCAACTGAAGTCCACCGTTTTCCCCTTTTCGCCTGCCAAGCACTGCAATGTGTTCATGAACCAAGCTTGTGTCATCTGTGATGGCAATACCAAGGACCGTTCGCGTATGAGCGCATCAAAATCATGATGGGTGCTGGGTTCGTACCGGATACCACGATTAAGCAGAGCCCACGCCTCGCCGGTTTGGATGAAGTGATCCACGTACCAGTAGCAAGTGAGAGACTTCTCCACGCTGTCGCGGGTGACAGCCAGCAAGGTATCTGTTGCGGTCCCAGATTCGGCGACCAGTAAGCCTTTCGCACAAGTCTCGGTGAACCGGAGTGCCTCGGATGCTTTGGTCGCCCAGTCCCTGAATGATATAATGGTCTCGGACGTGGGTGGCCGAGTTGCAGTAAGCCTGATTGACTCATCCATCGTATAGTCTGGAAAGCCTGTTGTAGTTGATGTCGGTCAGTCGGGGGGAGAAGTAATTCCTCGTCCTTGTTTGCTGCTTTTCTGGCTGGGGCTTGCGTGCACCTGGCATTCTGCCCTCGCTCCTCTACTTCCCTTCCTTTATCATTGCGTTCCACCCCTCACAATCTGCCAGGTGCTCACCCTTTCTCATCGCCCCCCTCAGGCGGAGCCACGCCAAGCATCGCCTCATGACGTATTGCCGTCCCCTGCGCATTTGCTCCCCCAAGTTGTGGAGTCTGGGCCTTCGGATAGTGCTCCTCAAACCCCAGGTCGGCAAGTAGCCGACTTAGTCCTTCTCATCGACTTGCTGCGAGAGCTGGAAGCAGCAGGTCGTTCAGTGCCTCGAGTACCGGCGGGAGGTCCGCAGTGGCGCACGCGCCTGGCGGTTGGGTGCTACAGCTTCGGGAGGCTTCGTCAGTCTGTAAGCGATGCCTTGCACTCCGGACATTCCATATTGGGAACGATGATGATTCCCTCTTGCATCGCTCCAGAATTGCAGCACGCAGCAAACGTTGCGCGCGGAAAAAGCTTGCCTGACTGCGGATCTCCAAGTCGGCTTGGCTCCTCACCTCATCAGTCAGAAGGATGAGGAGCAATGAGGTGTTCCAGCTGGACGCGACCCGTGCCGGCTCCAATCGATGGTCGACGTACTTCTGGAGGGGGCTGAAATCAACGGTCGTGTCTAACCGGCCATCACCGACTGCCTCCGAGTACGCTGCCATAAACTCGGGCGTCAACTCGGGCGGTAAGCGTCCCTGATCGATCAAGGTCGTCACGTCTTGCCGAGTCAAAGGTCGGTGCACTCGACTGGACGTGTTCGCGGCTTCGTAATCGTACCCATAACGTAATGACATTTGCGTCTGCCACCATCGTTGGGCAGCCCTGCTCAGATCCTGCACCGTCTCCTCAACAAGGTCATTGACGTCCTCCTTGTGTGCCCCGCTTGCCCGGTCGAGCTGGGGCGACCCCCGTCTCTCCCCTTGCCTCTCTCGTTTCTGCACCTCTGAAAGACGATGAGTGGACATGCCCGAGATCAGCCGCGATGCGGCATCTGCCGCCTTGCTGAAGCTGTCAATGATGCCTCCATCAGCCGTTGCGTTGCGGTGCATTGCGCTCACAACGCACGCATACCGATCCCTGGTATCCTCTGTGTCCTGCCAGGTGGATGCTTCGGAGCGGGGTGGGGTGATGGTGCGCCGTTCTGCCATTGCACGGGATCGGGGCAGGAAAAAAAGCGGCGGTAGGTGGATCTCCTGGGGGGGAATGGTCGCCATTTCAGGCCGTGCTCGAGGAGTGTCGTAGGTCGTACGGAAAAGTTGGCCTTCGGTGCAAACGAAGAAGCGTGGTTTGCGTGCGTTTGTCCGGTTGTCGAGCACTCAGGCGTCTTTCAACGCCACAAGCCATGAGCCTAGTCTTTCAACGCGCTCGAAGGCTTTGTGAAGCGGCTCGCGGCGAGTAACGCGCCACAGAGGTCCACACACTCCGCTTTCGAAGGCATACAGTGAGCACTGACTCGATTGTCGTCATCAGTTGGCCTGAAATTCTGGCAGAATACTACAAGGCTGACCCACGAAGCGACCGTCCGGGTATGTGCAGCTGTATCACTGGAGAGCTGGACAGGGTGCCACGGTCGAAGTCTCCAGGGCGGTTCCATCCGCGACCACTTCGTACAAATGTCTCATCCACTGGTCTCCGGTTCGTCCGGCACATGACCCAGCTGTCTGGCTTCCGTCAGGTCATCTAGGGTGAAATGCTTTGAATGTCCCGCTGGTGCATCGGAGGGAGAGGTGGAAGGGACGTTGCAATGCCGCGTTGTCCTTCTCAGCAAGAGCTCCAATGTAATTTCAACCAGCTGTGTTAGGCAGAGTAGGGTGGACTGCATGAGCCCGCCCAAGCGGGTGTCTTCTTCACAAACCTTGAGCGTCACTCGTCTATCGTAGTCGATCCTTTGAGCAAAAGCACTGCCTCCTACTTCACGTCGTCCGTGTACTCACGGACCACTGGAACGTTTCGTTGACTGACCCCTTCCCCTCCACACCCTCTGCACCGAGACATGCCACCGTTTGTGTGGAGCGAGAAAGCTGCGGACTTGGCGAAAGAGACGTCGCAAAAGCGTGCATCCTTATCCCCATCACCCACAGTGTGAGGCGACTGATGTTCATGCAAAGACCGCCTTCTTGCCAACTGGGCTTGCTTGGGCGCCGCTCGCATACGTCTCAGAGTACATGATCGTGTCTGTAGCTGCTTCAAATCCCTCGGCTAGGATCAGAAAGGCGCTTCTTTCAAGTATGGATTATCAGCTTGCTTCCGTCGTACTGCCCCTCGCCCGCTGTGTTTCCGATCGATGCAGCCATCCCGCAACCACATTGTTTGTGCGAGGACAATTCATGCACTGAGTATGCATCACAGCTGCCCCCCGAAGGAGTAGAGGTTTAAGACTCCCGTTCCAAATCCAGCGGGAACCCTTGTGGTCAGTTCTGAAATCCTGTGACAGCAGCACCTGACGCACCTGCAAGATCCTTGCTCGCCACAAGCGCCACCAGATCCTGTCGCCCCATACTGCCATCAGCATCCGCGTCTCTGTCACATCCGCGCGTCCACTCACTGCAGACAGGCATTTCGCAAAGTCGTCCACAGTACCCCACTGGTCACACCCTTCGGCGCTACCTCGCCGAGCTGGTTTGACGCATAACCCTCCGTGGCATCGGCATGTTGTAGCCGCAGGGCATCAAGCAGACTTTGGGCGGCTTTCGTATACTCCGCAAGGTTGATATACGATATGCCGAGGTTGAACAGCGCTCGAACGAAGTTTGGGTGGAGAGAGAGGGCCTTGTGGTAAAGCTCTACGGCGTCTTGACTGCGGCCGCTGTTAGCGAGCGTTGCCCCCAGTCGATTGTACAGAAGCCAGTCCTGAAGTCAGCGCACGAGGTTCAGACCGAAGCATCACTCACGTCTGGTCGGACTTCGAGTGCGGCGGAGAAACAATCTTCGGCTTTGTCGTATTCCTGCTTTCAGTGATCACTACAAAGCGACAGAAGCCTTGGCTGCTCACCTCGGATGCGTTGAACATGACTCCCAGAGCGATTTGCACATCCGGATCGACGACATCCGGGCTTGCCCGCGCCAAGTCGATCAATCTCTCCACCAGCCTGCCTCTGCGCTCGTTGTAGCTCGCTCCACTACCAACGCCATCATACTCGCCATCTCGGCGCTCGTGTGACCCTAGGTCAATCCACTTCTCCAGCATGGTATTCGCCGCCTCCTTCTCCCCTTCGTTCGTATACGACACCGCGAGAGCGAGATAGGCGTCCCGGTAGTCTGGCTCCAGCTGGATGGCTTTCGAGAGCGCCAGTATCGCCTGATCCTCCCGCTCGTTCTCTTGCTGCTTCAAGCCGAGCGCGTACCACGCCTCGAAACTAGTCGGGGCGGTCTGTACCTCTGCCTCGAGCTCGAGCACACCCTGGTATCAGCGGAATCTGGCGTTGTGGCAGTCTGACGCACCTTGAATGTCGGTGAGGATTGGACAAGGTGTTTCTGCTCTTGCGCATCCAGCTCCGCAGTGTAAGGATTCTTGCTCTGAAAGAGATACCGATCCGAGCCCTCCTTCATTCTCATTTGGCCCAGATAATCGGTCCACTGATTCTCCATCTTCTTCCATCTTTCCAAATCGCTCACCCCGGTCCTCGTATCATGTGCCGTCTGCATCGGCCCGTTGAAGCCGTAGAAGGTCTCCTCATCGAAATCGAGGTCGTCGCCCACCGCCTCTTGCCATGCGGACGAGGCACCTGGGACGCTTGCGATATTGCTTGTGGCCTCTTGGAGCGACGAAGGTACACCGTTGCCGAGCGGCTCGACTACATCACCCTGCTCGAAGTGAACCGACTTCCGACGGGCTCTTTGCGGAGCTTGACTGCCGGACTGCCGAGTTTGCAAGAGTGCTTCCTGATCCGAGAACCTGCGGTCCCATTCTGATTGAGTGACCTGGTTTACTGCTTGTTCCGGTAGACCGGTAGCAGCTCGTTGTAGCGAGGTGTAATGGCCGAAAGAGCGGTGCACGTTGTGAGACTGGGCATGCTTCAAGTCCCCCTCGCCAGACCGCCCGTGGGCGACGGACTCGAAGGCGGCGCCATTAGGTATGTTCCTCACCTCCTTCGTCTCCGTTGCTGTACGATCCACGAAGGACGCCCCCACGCCGACTTCGTCCCCTGCCTTGGCATCACCCTCTTTCACCACCACCCGCCGCTCCTTCAACCCGTGCATGAGCCGCATGAACTCGCTCTGGCCGAGTTTGGGGTTTTCCGACAAAAAGTTTCGGTCACTGTATATTCCGTCCACCAGATCACCCGCAGTCTTAGCCAGGACCTCTTGCGAAGGGTTCAGCGGTGTCTGTGGGACGGGGACCTCCGTGGCCGTCTCGGGTTGATGTGGTGTATGACGCTCGTCGAAATGGGCATGACGGGCGGGGAATGTCTGGAAGTGGGCCGGCTGTGGAAGTCGTGCAGGCGCGTGTCGCTGCCACGGTGCAATGACCGGAGGATGGCTCTGCGTAACCGGAGTTAGTCTCTGGTGCGTGAACTCCTGGCTCCATCCCGCAGCAGCCGGGGCTGGCACAGCTGCCGTGTACTGGCCGTTGAAGGCATCGGCCCAGTTTGCGGACTGCGCGGGTCGCGCTTGGTGATGCTGGATCGATGAAGGCTGGTACTGGGGCTGAGATGGAGCGGGTGACAGATGCTGACGAAGCGTTTCGAGGTCGAAGGGGTTTGCGGGTGGTCGATTAAACGCCTGGCCGGCTGCTTGCGCTGGCCTTTGCCCGTTGAAAACCTGGGATCAGAAGGCATTCCGTTCCGGCACTGAGACTGCTCACTCCTCTACTTGGCCCAGCGGTATTTGGCGTCGAGATGAGCCGGTCCTGCACGTTAGTTTCGGATCTGCGTGATGCCGGAAGCAGAGTTGGGCGTACATGTTGCAGAGACCGGTCGACGTTGAGTCTGGCTCCAGCATCTTTGAGGCCATTGCTGGGGCCACACTCGGCAGCTGACAGGAAGGTAGCCATCTACGGCTGACCCTTGGCAAGTGATGGGCTGTTGATGGTGAAGGTAAGAGATGCATGACTGGGTTTTTGCGAGCAGCAGTCGACCCGGCTATTCGGTCGACCCGCAGCCGGGCGCATTGGCATTACAATTCTGATTGTAATGAAATTGTAATCAAGCCTCGATGACGGGATCGTCGAGCCATGTCCGCGTCAGTGTCCAAACAATTTGATCCCGCCCTCCTGGTTCCACTCCCCCCTTCCCTCCCATTCTTCTCTTACAACCCCCTGTAGCTCAGCTCTTACATCGCCGTACAGGGGCCAATCTCCTTTCCTGTAGTCTACTCTAGCCTCCAGTACACCCTGTGAAGCCGACTCGACTCACTCAGCCATCAACGAGGCTCTCATCTGCCCCGCGGCAACCCCATCAACCCTCTGGAGGCATGTCTATACCCTCCCTCAAACGCCCCAGATCAACATCACAACCACCATCCCCTTCCGCGTCATCATCACCAAAGAGGGCCGCATCTGAAGACAACTTTGCCTCTTCGTCCGACAACGGTCACCAAGACACGACTTTCTTGACGGTCATGCATCAGTCCACAGCTCCCGGGAGCAGCCCCCTTCGACAACAGCCCGAGGCCGATGAGGGCACCTGGGTCAAGCGAACAGAGGATGTACACATTGGCGAGGGTGAAGATCAAGAGGACGGTCTTGCGGCCGAGGATGAGAGCTTCGCCGAGCGTTACGGACAGCTTCTGGGTGGGTTTAGAGGCGTTCCCAGGAGCCGGAGCTGACGTCAGGCTGTCTCCCACCTCCGTTCGAACTGTTCAAGCGATACTACATTGTACCGACCGAGGTCCTCGACGCGATCAAAGTGCAAGCGAGCGGGGGTGGCAGTAGTAGAGGCACGGCCGAAGACGGGACCGTACACCGTCTGGACCTTTCAAAGCTCATCGCCGAGCCTGTTGGAGAACCGATATACACGATTGCGACCGAGCTCGACACGTCGGGGCGAACCATGCTCAGCGGGAAGGGGAAAGTTGAGACGCTGTGGAGCGTGCAGCCGGGACTGTTGGAGGACGATGACTTCAAATTTGTGTCTGAAGAGGGGTGGAAGATGTTGCTGGAGTGGTGAGTTTGTGATGCAGCGGATTGGAAGGCCGGCTAACCGCAGGTTTGGTCCGTATTCTGGTCCCTCACTAGGGCGCTTCTGCAGTCAGGGCGACCGGGTAGAGATGGTCCCTCCGGTATACACCATACACATTATCGAACGTGTTCGAGCCGGTCCCCAGATCCCACTGCTTCCCTCGGATCAGTCCAGCAAACCACTCCGCGTCACTTGTCCATCAACCACCAAACTCTCGACATTTGTTGCATTCCTGAAATCGGCGATCGCGGAGCACCTCGATGCGGACGCGGCTGTACGTGTATGGCAACTCGAGGTCGGAGACGATCCTTCCAATCTCACCGCACTCTCATCGCTCAAGTTGCCCGCCACGTTATTGCCGAGCTTGGCGAGTGGATTGCTCACGGACGGAAATCTCGGCGTGGCGGAGTTGGGCCTCGTCAACGGCGACACGCTTGCAGTGGAGATCGGGAAGAAGCTGCCGGTCGGAGGGGAAACGTGGGTGGTGGACGTCAACGGCGACGGAAAAGCCGTGGAGAAGACGGTTCCGAGCATGACAGTGCCGACCGCTCCGGCCCCGCTGTTTTCCAAGCCGGCATTCTTCGGCGGCAATGGCGCATCGAGCTCTGCGTCGACATCAACGGGGTCCGGTGTTCAAACGAGAAGCCAGACGCGGACGGAAAAGCGGAACACGAAGGGCCTGGTGGGATTGGTGAACTTGGGCAACACGTGCTTCATGAACAGCGCGGTGCAATGTTTGTCGAATACGCCAGAGCTGAACGAGTACTTCTTGTGTGAGTTTCCTGAGTCGTCGCCTGAGTCTCGCTGATGACAGCCGGCGTGTACAGGGAGGAGCTGAACCCCGACAACCCGCTGGGCATGGGTGGCCTCATCGCTCAGGCGTTCGGCCAGACGATCGAGACTTTGTGGACTGGCGAGTCCGGGTCGTTTGCGCCGAGAGATCTCAAGTTCAAGACTGGCCGCTTCGCCCCGCAATTCGTCGGTTATGGCCAACACGACACGCAGGAGTTCATCGCCTTCCTGCTGGATGGACTGCACGAGGATCTCAACCGGATACAGAAGAAGCCGTATATCGAGAAGCCCGACTGGAAGCCTGGAGGAGGAGACCGGGAGTTGGCGCAGCTGGGCAAAGAGTGCTGGGAAGGGTACAAGAAGAGGAATGACAGTGTTATCGTCGACCTTTTCCAGGGCCAGTTGAAGAGTACCCTAGTGTGTCCGGAGTGCAGCAAGGTGAGTCCGTCGGACTGAGCTGGAGATTATCGCTGATAATAGGAATCGATCACCCTGGACCCGGTGGGTTCTGCGATGTGAAGGCGTGCATGGCTGATGACAGTTCATGTACCTCACTGTGCCGCTACCCATCGCTCAGACCCGCGTAGCAAAGTTCGACTTTGTCCCGCTCGATCCCACGCAGCCTCCCGTTCATGTGAAGCTGCTGTTGCCCACCAATGCTTCCTGGGGTCAGCTCAAAGAGAAGCTGGCC
>Ga0308169_10003523_pt1 | contig 15229 bp, 13 predicted proteins | sample PhyBR1_2_FD_202139 | JGI IMG/M metagenome (GOLD analysis project Ga0308169, IMG submission 202139) | Phyllosphere microbial communities from UC Gill Tract Community Farm, Albany, California, United States - DLSLSB.R1 | ecosystem: Host-associated > Plants > Phyllosphere > Unclassified | place... | reverse complement strand
CATTGATCGCCACACGGCGTTCCAGCGCCTGGCGCTTGAGCACCTGCGGGCTGGTCGACGGCACGAACTCGACCACCTGGCGCAGCGGCACCATGATCGGGTTGCCGGCCGCGTCCAGCTTGCTCGATGCCACCGACAGGTCGGCCAGGTCGGCCACCTTCTGGCGGCCGGACTTCGGCAGCTGCACGTTGACTTCGTAGTTCTGGCCGTCCGGCGCCAGCCAGCGGTTGGTCTGGTCGCCGCCGACGAAGGGACGCAGGGCGGCACCGATCTGCTGCACCGACAGGCCCAGGTCGGTCGCCAGTTCCTGGTTGATCTTCACGATGGTGGCCGGGTTCGCGCCTTCCTGGCTGTACTGGATATCGGCCACGCCCTTGATCTTCTTCATCTTGTCCATCAGGACGTGGGCGACCTTGTCGAGATTCGCCTCGTTGCTGCCGAGGATGGCGATGAAGATCGGGCGATTACCGACGGTCATCTCGATGCCGGCGATGCTGGAGAGGCGGTCGCGGATCACCTTTTCCATCTCTTGCTGCGAGCGGCGGTGGGTCTTGCGCACGTCCGTCAGCTTCAGGTTGATCGCCGAGGTATGGCGGCCGTCCCAGGCGCCGACCACGGTCTGCATGTTCTCGATTTCCTTGAACTCGCCCAGCGCGGCCTCGATCTGGCGCACCTTGGCGTCGTTGTAGTCGAGGCTGGAGCCGACCGGCACCTTGAAGTTCAGCTGGATGTAGCCGTTGTCGACCTGGGGCACGAATTCGCCGCCGATCATCGGCACCAGCAGCAGGCTGCCGGCGAACACCGCGAAGGCGAAGGCCAGGGTCGATTTGCGCCAGGCCAGCGAAAAGCCCAGCACCTTCGCATACCAGCCGTGCACGTGCTCGATGCCGACGTCGATGCGCGCCATCAGGCGGCCCAGCCAGGGCAGGTACTTGAAGCGGTCCTTGACCGGATCCGGCCACACCGAGGACAGCATCGGGTCCAGCGTGAAACTGACGAACAGCGACACCAGCACCGCCACCGCCACCGTGATCCCGAACTGCAGGAAGAAGCGGCCGATGATGCCCTGCATGAAGGCGATCGGCACGAACACGGCGACGATCGCGAAGGTCGTGGCCATCACCGCCAGGCCGATCTCGTTGGTACCGTCTTCGGCGGCCCTGGCGTGGCTCTTGCCCATGCCGAGGTGGCGCACGATGTTCTCGCGCACCACGATGGCGTCGTCGATCAGCAGGCCGATCGACAGCGACAGCGCCATCAGGGTCAGGAAGTTCAGCGTGAAGCCGAAGTATTTCATCGCGATGAAGCTGGCCAGCACCGAGATCGGCAGGGTCAGGCCGGTGATCACCGTGCTGCGCCAGGAGTGCAGGAAGAAGAACACGATCACCATGGTCAGGACCGCGCCCTCGACGATGGTTTCCTTGACGTTGTCGACCTGGTGCTGGACCCTGCTTGATACGTCGTCGAGGATGCGGAACTCGACGTCCCTGGGCAGGGTCTGTTTCATGGCCTCGATCGCCTTCTTGACGTTGACGCCGACGTCGACCGTGTTCGCATCCTGGACCTTGGCGATTTCCAGCGACAGGGCGCGCTCGCCGTCCACCCGCGACAGCGATTGCTCTTCGGCGGCGCCGTCGCTGATCTCGGCCACCTGGTGCAGGTAGATCGGACCGTTGGCGCGCTTGGCGACGATGATGCGGCGGAAGTCGGACGCTTCCTTCATCTTGCCTTCGATGCGCACCAGGTTCTCGCGCTCGCCGTGGCTGATGCGGCCGGCCGGCAGGTTGGCGTTGGTGGCGGTGATCGCGGCCATGACTTCGTCGATGCCGACGTTCAGGCTGCGCAGCTGGTCGGGACGGATGTCGACCAGCACCTGGCGGTTCTGCTTGCCGTTGATGCGCACCTGGCCGACCCCGGCCACCGCCTGGATGCGTTTGACGATCACCTGGTCGGCCAGCATCGACAGGTCGCGCAGGCTGCGCTCATGGGACAGCAGCGCCACCTGCAGCACCGGCTGCGCGTTCTCGCCCTCCTGGCGGTAGACCACGGGCTCCTTGACCTCGCGCGGGAAGCCGCCGCGCACGGTACTGATGCGGTCGCGCAGGTCCTGCACGGCGCGGTCCATGTCGACGCTCAGCTGGAATTCGACGCCGACGCCCGAACGGCCTTCCCAGGAATTGCTGCGGATGGTCTTGATGCCGCCGACGGTGTTGGCCGCTTCCTCGATCGGGCGGGTGACGTCGTTCTCGACCTGCTCGGGCGAGGCGCCCGGGTACTGGGTCTCGATCCAGACGCCCGGGATCTCGATGTTCGGCATGCTTTCCACACCCAGGCCGCGGTAGGAGAACAGGCCGAGCACCATCAGGCCGACCATTACCATGGTCGCGAAGACGGGATGCTTGATGCTGATACGGGTGATCCACATGGGTTCAGCCTTTCTTCGCCGGGGTGGCCGGGGCTTCCGGCAGCTTGACCTTGTCGCCCGGCTTGACGCCGTCCAGCTTCACCGCCAGCACCAGCGCGCCGGGATCGATGCCGTCGATCGCCTCGACCAGGCCGTCGTCCTCGTTCTTCAGGCCGAGCGTGACCGCTTTGGCCTCGACCTTGCCGCCGTCGACGCGGTAGACCACGTCGCGGCCGCCTTCCTTGCGCACGCCCAGCAGGGGCAGCAGGGGATGGGCCGCCGATTTCTCGGTGGTGACCATGCCTTTCGCGAACATCCCGGCGCGCAGCACGCCGTCCGGGTTGTCGACGCCGATATACACCAGCATCGCGCGCGATCCCGCCTCGGTGGCGGGATTGATGCGCACGACCTTGCCGGCGAAGTTGCGCTCGCCGAAGCCGTCGACCTTGAACTGCACCTCCTGGCCCGCCTTGACGCGCGGGATGTCGGAAGCCGGTACCTGGGCGTCCAGGGTCAGCTGCTTCAGGTCGACGATGGAGAACACCGGGCTGTCCGGCGACAGCTTCTCGCCGGCCTGCACGTGGCGCTTGCTGACCACCCCGGAGATCGGCGCGCGGATCGCGGTGTCGGCCAGCGAGATGCGCGCCAGTTCCAGCTGGGCGCGCGCGGCATCGACCGAGGCCTGGGCCAGGTCGACCGCATTGGCGGTGGTGTCGAAGGCGTTCTGGGCGATGTAGTTCTGCTTGAGCAGGGCGGCGCTGTTGGCCATGTTCTTCTTCGCCAGCGCCAGGCGCGCCGAGGCCTCGTTCAAGGCCGCCTGCTGCTGGGCAACGCGGGCGCGCGCCTCGTTGTCGTCCAGGCGCGCGATGACCTGGCCGGCCGTCACGTTCATGCCTTCCTGCACCGTGGTCTGCAGCACCACGCCCGACACCTTGGACTTGACCGTGGCCTGGGCCAGCGGCGTGAGGGAGCCGGACAGGGGCAAGGTCACCGCCAGCGGCCGCGCCTCCACGCGCGCCACGTCGCGCGCCGACAGCTCGTGCACGGCGGCCTTCTTTTCCGCCGCCGGCGCCGGGGCGGGCGCGGCGCTGCCCTGGTGCGTGAAGGCATAGCCGCCGCCGGCGACGGCCAGCACGGCAAGGACGATGGCGGGCACGCGCCAGCGGCGGCGCGCGGATTTCGGTTCGACGGGGGGAGGCGCCAGCGGCGGCAGGGATTCGATCTTCATGGCGGATGGTCCGGTCTCTTATTCGCGTGATGAGAGAATAAGGAAGGGGATGACGAACAGCTATCGGAATGCGACGAGCCGTGCAATCGGACCGACGAAACGTCGAAAAGGCGGATCGGGCGTCCGTACGCGAACGGTGTCCGGACACTTGCCCGCGGGTGGCGGCTCAGGCGTCGCCGGGGTGATCGGTCTCGAACAACCGCAGCCGCGCCAGCACCTGCCCATGGTCGGAGGCTTCCGGCAAGCCCAGGTCGAGGTGGTCGTTCAGGTAGACCACGTCGACGATTTCTCCCAGCGCACCCGCCAGTTCGCCATTGAATTCCGCGGACACGAGGATGTGGTCGATGGTCGTGTATTGACCTTCATGCAAGTTGGAAAATCCGACGTGGCGCAGGCGGTCCTGGCGGCGCTGCAGCTGGCAGGCGTCGTACAGGCGGTCGCCGCTGGGGGCGCCGAGGCCGAGCACGATGCCGGTGGTGACGGCGTCGGCAACGTCGTTGAAATCGCCCAGCACCACCCGCGGGCGGCGGCGTTCGCGGGCCAGCTTCGACAGGATCACGCGCAGGGCGGCGGCTTCGGTGCCGCGCCGGATCAGCGAGCGCAGCGAGGCGAGCGCGAACAGCTGGGGATCGTCGCCGGTGTCGTTGGCGCGGTAGTCCGGGCGGCGCGACTTCAGGTGCACCACCACCACGTCGGCCACCAGGCCGGGCCGGACCTCGATCGCCGCGTGCAGGGGCGCGCGGGTGAAGCGCTCCGGGTCGCGGTTCCCGGGCGGCATCGCGATCCCCGGCGGGAAATAGGTAAAGGATTCGGGGGCGTCGGCCAGCGGCAGGCGCGACACCAGGGCAACGCTGGGCGTGAGCTTGTCGGCGCCCGGATCGGGGTCGAAGCCGACGTGGATCGCTTCGCGGTAGCGGCGGGTGCGCGACAGGGCCTCCGCCAGCGAAGCTTGCGAGAAGACTTCCTGGAAACCGATCACGTCGGCGCCCAGCATGTCGATCTGGTGTGCGGTCCAGGCGATTTTCGCTTCGTACTCTTCCGGCGTACTCGGTTCCAGGTTCTCGTACAGTCGCGCGCCCGGTGGCGCCAGGTTGCAGACGTTGAAGGTGGCAAAGCGAATTTCTTGCTGCATAATAAGCAACTCCTCCGTTTGCTTTTAGCGTAACACGCATGGCCAAGAAAGAGCACATTTCAGAGACCCCGGCAACGCAGTTCCTGCGCAAGAACGGGGTCGTATTTTCCGAGCATCCCTACGAGTACGAGGAGCACGGCGGGACCGCCGTATCGTCGCGCGAACTGGGCGTGGAGGAGCACGCGGTCGTGAAGACCCTGGTGATGCAGGACGAGGCGGCGCGGCCGCTGATCGTGCTGATGCATGGCGACCGCAAGGTATCGACCAAGAACCTGGCGCGCGCCATCCCCTGCAAGTCGGTCGAGCCCTGCAAGCCGGAGGTGGCGCAGCGCCATTCGGGCTACCTGGTCGGCGGCACGTCGCCGTTCGGCGTGCGCAAGGCGATGCCGGTGTACGTCGAAGAGAGCATCCTGTCCTTGCCCAGGATTTATATCAATGGCGGCCGGCGCGGCTTCCTGATCGGGATCGATCCGAAGGCGCTGGTCGAGGTGCTGAGGGCCAGGCCGGTGCATTGCGCCCTGGCGGATTAGCATTCAGCTCGGCCGATGGTGTATATTCCACGCGCCTGAGCAAATTGCCCAGAACGGATTTGCCGGCGCAAGCCATATAAGAAAGAAACAGCATGGACAGCTCGACCATTTACACCATTGTTTTCACCATCGCGGCCTACCTGATCGGCTCGATTTCCTTCGCGGTCGTGGCGAGCCGCGCCTTCGGCCTGTCCGATCCGCGTACCTACGGCTCGAAGAATCCGGGCGCGACCAACGTCCTGCGCAGCGGCAGCAAGAAAGCCGCCATCGCCACCCTGATCGGCGACTGCGCCAAGGGCTGGCTGGCGGTGTGGCTGGCGGTGCACTTCGGCGACCGCTTCGGCGTCGAGGACGGCGGCATCGCGCTGGTGGCGGTCGCGGTCTTCGTCGGCCATCTGTGGCCGGTATTCTTCCGCTTCGTCGGCGGCAAGGGCGTGGCCACCGCGCTGGGCGTGCTGCTGGGCCTGAACGTCTGGCTCGGCCTGGCGACCCTGGTGACCTGGCTGGTGGTGGCCTACGCCTTCCGCTACTCCTCGCTGGCGGCGCTGGTGGCGGCGGTCTTCGCACCGTTCTACTACGGCCTGCTGTTCGGCGCGGACGAAAAACTGTTCGCCGTCGTCATCATGAGCGCGCTGCTGCTCTACCGCCACGGCAAGAACATCTCCAACCTGCTGGCCGGCAAAGAGTCGCGCATCGGCAGCAAGGCCAAAGCCACCAAGGCCACCGCCAGGAAAAAATAACCCCAATTCGGGGTCAGAGCACTTTTTCAGGCAAATTCGGGGTCAGAGCACTTTCCTCGGCAATGGCTCCCGCGCAGTATCCTCAAGCCCTGCCGCGCCTTGCGCGTGGCCGGGCTTTGCTTTTTGATAGCCGTCCAGTGGCGCTGTTTTGTACGCTGGCCATTTCCTGAAAATGTGCTCTGACCCCGAATTTTTGCTAAAAAGTGCTCTGACCCCGAATTTTGCGGTGTCGTTAATCGAACGACGGGGCGTTTTCGTGCACGCGCTGCCTGCTTTCGCTCGATGTGTCACCATATGTCCCAGGCCGCATGAACGGCGGCGCCAATTCCAGGAAGGTGGTGATTCGTGAGCAAGCAAATGAAAATCGATTTCGTGTCGGATGTATCGTGTCCCTGGTGCGCGATCGGCCTGAAATCGCTGGAGAAGGCGCTCGAGCGCGTCGCCGGCGAGGTCCAGGCGGACATCCATTTCCAACCGTTCGAGCTGAACCCGGGCATGGGTCCCGAGGGACAGGACATCTTCGAACACATCACCGAAAAATACGGATCCACGCCGGCCCAGCAGGAGCAGTCGCGCGAGATGATCCGCCAGCGCGGCGCGGATGTCGGCTTCACGTTCGACATGAGCAAGCGTGGCCGCATCTACAATACTTTCGATGCCCACCGCCTGCTGCACTGGGCCGAAAACCAGGGCGAAGGCCGCCAGCGCGCACTGAAGGAAAAGCTGTTCGAAGCCTATTTCACGAAGGGTGAAGACCCCAGCTCGCGCGAGGTGCTGGTGCGGGTCGCCGGCGAGGCGGGACTCGACCAGGAACAGGCGCGCGCCGTGCTGGAATCGAACAGCTTCGCCGACGAGGTGCGCCAGCGCGAGTACTACTGGCAGCGCGCCGGCATCCGTTCGGTACCGGCGATCGTCATCAACGAGCGTCACCTGATTTCCGGCGGCCAGCCGCCCGAGGTGTTCGAGCAGGCGCTGCGCCAGCTGGCACAGCAGGAAGAGACGGTTTAAGAACGTCCGAGAAGCCACTCAGGGCAAGGCGCATCGGCGAAGTCGGTACGCTAGTATGGCGAGACGATGCAACGCCGCCATGAGGGGATTGCCGGGTGCTCTAAGCGAGGTCCAGCACGACCGGCTGGTGATCCGAGGCCGCGGTCTCGGATTGCACGTTGACCTCCACGACGCGCGGCGCCAGATCCTCGGTCACGAAAAAGTAGTCGTAGCATTCCGCGCGGTCCGGCCACGGGTAGCCGTGCAGCCCGGCCGTCGGCGCCCGCGCCATCGCGCCGTGGCGGACCTTCCAGGCATCCACCAGGGGCAGCACGCCATCGCCGGGCGGCGCCAGCAGTGCGCGGTAGTCCTCCGAATCCGGCGTGAAATTGAAGTCGCCGCAATAGATGGCGGTGCCGGGCCGGAAGCCCAGCTGGAAGGGCGGATCGAGATCGGGCTCGGGCTGGTAGATCGCGGCCCGCGCGCAGGCTTCCGCATGCAGTTCGCGGATACGCGCCACCTGGGCGCGGCGCTGCGGCGGCGAATAGTACTCGAGATGGGTGGTCAGCAGGCGCAGCTTGCCGCCGGGCGCGTCGAGCACGGTTTCGATCAGCCCGCGCGGCATGCCCGACGGGTGTTCCGGCGCCGCCGGCCACGGCAGCATGTGGCGCTGGGCCTGGGTGATGCGGTACTTGGACAGCAGGAGATTGCCGAACTGGCGAGGCAGGTTGTTACGGTAGATTTCGCTCGGCGCGTGTTCGATCATGTGGAAGCCGCCGAGCGCTCCGCCGAGCTGCTTGAACTGGCTGGCGGTGGCGCTGCCCTCGAGTTCCGGATGATTGGCCGCGACTTCCTGCAGGCAGATCACGTCCGGATTCAGCTTGCGCAGCACATCGATGATGGCGTGGATCCGGATGCGCCCGTCCTTCCCGCAGCCCCAGTGAATATTCCAGCTGACTATGCGCATTCGATACCTCCGTAAAACTCGACTGCCCGATATTGCCATCTATTCGGGCCGAAAGGTCACACGTTAGGATCAATATCAAGCTTGCAAGTTCACATTTCTCAGGCGGCTTCGATCTCGTCCAGCGGCCAGCGCGGACGCACGTTGAAGCCGTAATCATGCGTCGCCGCCGCCGGATTGCGCTCCAGCCGCAGGGCGCCGGCAAAGGCGATCATGGCGCCGTTGTCGGTGCAGAACTCCAGCTCCGGATAGTAGACCTTGAACTTCTTCTTCGCCGCCGCCGCGTTCAGCGACTCCCTCAATTGGCGATTCGCGCCGACGCCGCCGGCGATCACCAGGCGCTTCAGGCCGGTGTGCTTGAGCGCGGAGACGCACTTGGCGGTCAGCACGTCGACGATCGCATCGACGAAGCCGCGCGCGATGTTCGCCTTGTCCTGGTCGCAGATGTTGGCGACCTCGGATCCGCTGTTCTTCACCACCGTCAGCACGGCGGTCTTGAGACCGGAGAAGCTGAAGTTGAAGTCCTTCGAGTGCAGCATCGGGCGCGGCAGTTTATAAGCTTCCGGATCGCCGAACTCCGCCAGGCGCGAGATCGCCGGCCCGCCCGGATAGCCCAGGCCCAGCAGCTTGGCGGACTTGTCGAAGGCTTCGCCGGCGGCGTCGTCCAGGGTTTCGCCCAGCAGGGTATAGCGGCCGACGCCGTCGACCCGCATCAGCTGGGTGTGGCCGCCCGAGACCAGCAGGGCGACGAAGGGGAATTCCGGGCGCTCGCTGGCCAGCAGCGGCGACAGCAGGTGGCCCTCGAGGTGGTGCACGCCGAGCACGGGTTTATCCAGCGCCAGCGCCAGGCTGCAGGCCACCGAGGAGCCGACCAGCAGGGCGCCGGCCAGGCCGGGACCCTGGGTATAGGCGATGGCGTCGATGCGCTCCTTCGGCAGCTCCGCCTTGGCCAGCACCTGTTCGAGCAGCGGCAGGGCGCGGCGGATGTGGTCGCGCGAGGCGAGTTCCGGCACCACGCCGCCGTACTCCTCGTGCATCGCGACCTGCGAATGCAGGGCATGGGACAGCAGCCCGCGCTCCGTGTCGTACAGAGCCAGGCCGGTTTCATCGCAGGAGGATTCGACGCCGAGGACAATCATGGGGAAGGTGAGAAAAAAACGCGCAATCCGCCATTGTATCGTAGGGTGGGCACACCGTGCCCACGCAGCCGTCGATTACGGGCGCTGTAAGAGTTCCTTGTGCGCCCCACGCAGCATCGCCTCGGTATCTTCCCAGCCGATGCAGCCGTCGGTCACCGAGCAGCCGTACTGCAGCTGCGACAGGTCTTCCGGAATCGGCTGGTTGCCGCTGACGATGTTCGATTCGATCATCACGCCCACCAGCGACTGGTTGCCGTGCTTGATCTGCTGGATCACGTCCGACATCACCAGCGGCTGCAGTTCCGGCTTCTTGTAGCTGTTGGCGTGCGAGCAGTCGACCACCAGGTTGGCCGGCAGCTTGGCCTTCCTGAGCGCCTGTTCGGCGATCGCCACCGACACCGAATCGTAGTTCGGACGGCCGCCGCCGCCGCGCAGCACCACGTGGCCGTAGGCGTTGCCGCGGGTGCGCACGATCGATACGCCGCCCTGGCCGTTGATGCCCAGGAAGGAGTGCGGGCTGGACGAGGACAGCACGGCGTTGACGGCGATGCTGACGTCGCCGTCGGTGCCGTTCTTGAAGCCGACCGGCGTCGAGAGGCCCGAGGACATCTCGCGGTGGGTCTGCGATTCGGTGGTGCGTGCGCCGATCGCGGTCCAGGCGATCAGATCGCCCAGGTACTGCGGCGAGATCGGATCGAGGGCTTCGGTGGCGGTCGGCAGGCCCATCTCGCAGACGTCGAGCAGGAACCGGCGGGCGCGTTCCATGCCGACGTCGACGCGGAAGGAATCGTCCATGAAGGGGTCGTTGATATAGCCCTTCCAGCCGGTGGTGGTGCGCGGCTTTTCGAAATACACGCGCATCACCAGCACCATGGTGTCGGCGACTTCAGCCTGCAGCGCCTTCAGGCGGCGCGCATAATCCAGGCCGGCGACCGGATCGTGGATCGAGCAGGGACCGACCACCACGAACAGGCGCTTGTCCTTGCGGTCGAGGATGTTACGCAGGGTCTCGCGGCCCTTCATCACGGTGGTGAAGGCCAGGTCGGTCAGCGGCAGCTTCTGGTGCAGCTCGACCGGGGACGGCATGGTCGCGAACGAGGTAACGTTGGTATTTTCGATATCGGGCGTGATCTGCATGGCTAGACGATTTTCCGGGCGTTGTTGTCGTTGGAAGAGGACCAGTCTAGCCGGAAATCGCATATGTTGCACTGCAATGCGGGAAAAATCGCCGGACGCTGGTGCATTCGCGACAAGCGCCTGCGGTATGCTATCGCCATGACTACCAATCACGAACCCGATCTCGACCCCGATCTCGCCCCCTTTCCTGCGGCCCAGTTCATCAGGGAGATCGGCCGTGGCGTGAAGGGTGCGCGCAGCATGTCGCGCGAGGATGCCGGGGCGCTGTACGGCGCCATGCTGGACGGCCGCGTGTCCGACCTGGAGCTGGGCGCGATCCTGCTGGCGATGCGCATCAAGGGCGAGTCGGTGGACGAGATCGCCGGCTTCATGGATGCGGCCGAGCATTCCTTCGCGCCGCTGCCGTCGCCGCCGGGACCGTATGCGCCGGTACTGATCCCCAGCTACAACGGCGCGCGCAAGCTGGCCAACCTGACGCCCCTGCTGGCCCTGCTGCTGGCGCGCGAAGGCGTGCCGGTGCTGATCCACGGCGTGCAGCAAGATCCGGGACGCGTGACCACGGCCGAGATCCTGGCCGAGATGGGCATTGGTCCGACGGGCTCCACCGCCGACATGCCGGATGCCTTCGCCAAGCGCAAGCCCTGCTTCATGCCCATCGAGACCCTGGCGCCCAGGCTGGCCCACCAGCTCTCGCTGCGCCGCATCCTCGGCGTGCGCAATTCGACGCACACCCTGGTCAAGATCCTGCAGCCCTTCGAAGGACCGGCGCTGCGCCTGGTCTCCTACACCCACCCCGAATACCTGACGATGCTGACCGAGTACTTCCGGAACGCGGCGCCGGCCGCGCGCGGCGACGCCTTCCTGATGCGCGGCACCGAGGGCGAGACGGTGGCGAATGCCAACCGCGCCCAGCAGATCGACTGGTTCCATGCGGGCACGCAGACCCTGCTGGCCGAGCGCGATCCGCCGGCCGATGAACTGGCGCCGGCGCCGGAAGGGCGCAATGCGGCCGCCACCGCCGACTGGATCCAGCGCGCCCTGCGCGGCGAACAGCCGGTGCCGGCGCCGATCGCGGCCCAGGTGGCGCATTGCCTGCGGGTGTCGGCGGCGCTGCGGGCCGGCTGATTTCAGTCGCGCCGGTTCGGGCCGAGTTTCGCGAGCGCTTCCTGCTGTCTGGCGAGGCGATGCGCAGTCGCCTGCGCCGGTTTTACGCGCGCGCCGAAATCGGCGAGGCTGGCAAAGTCGCCATCCTTGCGGCGCCTGGCGAGGGTGCGTTCGGCCGTTTTGTCGTCCAGGCCGAGGGCCAGCAGGTGAGGGCGCTCGGCCGTGTTCAGGTCGACCGCCAGCGTGGGCGAGGCCAGCAGCCAGATCGCCGGCTTGACGTGGCTTGCCAGCCGCTCCGGCTGCGCTTGCGTGTCGGCGACGGCCTGCGCGAAGCGCGCGCGCAAGGGCTTGAGCATGGGGACGAAGGTCTCGCCATCGCCGGCCAGCGCCGGCGCGAAGCTGGCCTGGCTCGCGGCCGCCAGTTCAGGCGATACCAGCGCGCCGCGGCTGGTCTCGGCCAGGACGGCGATGAAGCGTTTCCCATCCCCGGGCGCCTCCTGCGCCAGGGTACGCGCCAGCAGCGGCAGCAGCGGCGTCGCGGCGTCCAGCCTTGCCCGCGACATCGCGTGCAGGGCGCGGAACATCGGCGCATAGCGCGCGCCGAGGGCGGCCGCATCGGGCGTGGCCAGCTGGCGGTAGAAGAAGGTGGACAGCACGCCTTCGCAGGCCAGCATCTGCGCCGCGCTCTTCAATTGGGCCGGGTCGAAGGACGGCGAGCGGTCGAAGGCTTGCGCCGCTACGCCCGGCTGCGCCGTTTGCCGGTAGACGAACCAGTTGCGGCGCATGCCGTCGATGCGCATCGCGCGGTCCAGGTTGCTGAGCCATGGCGCGGTGTCCGCCTTGCCTTCCAGGCCGGCGTCCTGGGCGCGCAGGCGGGCGTTCTGCGTCAGCAGGCGCGCCAGGCCCTGGAAGTGGGAGGCCCAGCCTTCGTCGAAGGCGGTCTGCTGGTCGGTCACGCTGAAGCTGTGGTGGGGCGTGCGCGAATAGCCTGCGGGGAGGCCGGGGAGCAGGCGGCGCAGCATCACGTGGCCCAGTTCGTGGGCGAAGATCTCTTCGAAGCTGCCGTCGTCCACGCTGCCGGCATCGACCACCAGGTCGACCATGGCCTCGTCGACCCAGCGCGTGGCGCCCCCTTCCTGCAGCCAGAAGCCGCGTCGCGCGAAGCCGCCGTCTTCCTGCGACAGGTACAGCCAGGTGGTGCCGGCGGGCGCGCCGGCGGTCTTCATCGCCAGCTCGTCCAGGGCGAGGACGGCGGCGGTGGCGCCGGTGGCGGCTTCGCGCTGCAGGGCCGCGTAGAGCCGGCCCTCGCGCACCCGGGTTACCACCGGCGCCAGGCCGGCGCTGCCGGGAGCGGGACGCATCAGGACGGTCTTGTCCTGGATGACGGGAGCGAGCACGCCGAGTTCGGCGGCGCCGGCGTGGATGGACAGGAGAGTGGCGGCGGTCAGGAAGCAGCGCTGGACGATGTTCATGGCGGAAAGCATAGCGTCCTGCCAAGCCGCCGTGTTCAAAATCGGATATGTATGCGTGGATGAGCCTGCCGGCTTACAATCTCGTCTTTTGTCGGCAGGGCGGGACGGTTGGTATGGCAAGACGATACGATGTGGTGGTGATCGGCGCGGGCGCGGCCGGCATGATGTGCGCGGCCGTAGCAAGCCAGCGCGGCAAGCGCGTGCTGCTGGTCGACCACGCCGCCAAGCTGGCCGAAAAGATCCGCATTTCCGGCGGCGGCCGCTGCAACTTCACCAACATCAACGCGGGCTGGCAGAACTTCGTGTCGGAGAATCCGCATTTCTGCCGCAGCGCACTGTCGCGCTACACGGCACAGGATTTTTTGACACTTGTAAAAAAACATCGCATCGCCCACCACGAGAAGCATCGCGGCCAGCTGTTCTGCGACGACTCGTCCGAACAGATCATCCGCATGCTGAAGGCCGAATGCGATCTGGGGAGCGTCGAGTGGCGCATGCCCTGCAAGGTGACTGGCGTGGAAAAGCTGGAAGACGGCTCCTTCATCGTCGGCACCGACGGTGGCGATATCGGGGCTGCGAATGTGGTGGTGGCCACCGGCGGCCTGTCGATTCCGAAGATCGGCGCCACCGACCTCGGCTACCGCATCGCGAAGAAGTTCGGCATGAAGCTGATCGAGCCGCGCCCCGGCCTGGTGCCGCTGACCTTCGATGGCCCGAGCTGGCAACCCTTCGTGCCGCTGGCCGGTATTGCGCTGGAGGTCGAGGTCGAGACCGGCAGCAAGAAGGGGAAGGGCGGTGGCGCTAAATTCGGCCACTTCCGCGAAGACCTGCTGTTCACCCACCGCGGCCTGTCCGGCCCGGCGATCCTGCAGATTTCCAGCTACTGGCAGCCGGGCACGCCCATCGTGCTGAACCTGCTGCCGGAACTCGACGTGGCCGATGAACTGGTCGCTGCCAAGACGAGCGTGAAGAAGCAGCTCGGCAATATCCTGTCGCAGTGGCTGCCGGCGCGCCTGGCCGAAGGTTTATTGATCGCCAACGGCTTCGCCCCGGACGCGCGCCTGCCGGACATGGCCGACGCCAAATTGCGCAAGCTGGGCGATGCGATCAACCGCTGGGCCATCGTGCCGAACGGCTCCGAAGGCTATCGCAAGGCCGAGGTGACCCTGGGCGGCGTCGATACGCGCGAGCTGTCGCAGCAGACGATGATGGCGAACAAGGTGCCGGGCCTGTATTTCATCGGCGAGACGGTCGACGTGTCGGGCTGGCTGGGCGGTTATAATTTCCAGTGGGCCTGGGCTTCGGGCTACGTGGCGGGCTCCAGCATCGAGTGATTTCGTGATGTGGCAATTCAGGCACATGCGCGGGCCATGTTGAGAAAACCTACCACGCATTTTGAAAAGCTGTTAGAATTTCGTTCTTACCTAAATCCAACGGTTTCATTTTTACATGACCACTATCCGCCTTAAAGAAAACGAGCCGTTCGAAGTCGCTATGCGTCGCTTCAAGCGCACTATCGAAAAAACCGGTCTGCTGACCGAACTGCGCGCACGCGAGTTCTACGAGAAGCCGACTGCAGAGCGCAAGCGCAAGCTGGCCGCCGCCGTGAAGCGTCACTACAAGCGTATCCGCAGCCAACAGCTGCCGAAGAAGCTGTACTAATTCCATTCAGCTGCCTGATCCGGCGACGGCCTGTGCCAGTCCCGGCTTTCGAGGCCTGAATATGTCGAAGCCCGCTCCGGTCGATACCGCAGCGGGTTTTGCCTTTTTCCCAATCCAAAAAGAATACGGAGAATCCATGAGCTTGAAAGCACAACTGACCGACGACATGAAAGCCGCGATGCGCGCCAAGGAAAGCGGACGCCTGGCCACCATCCGCCTCGTCCTTGCCGATATCAAGCGCAAGGAAGTGGACGAGCGTATCGAACTGGACGATGCCCAGGTGACCGCCGTCGTCGAGAAGATGATCAAGCAGCGCAAGGATTCGATCACCCAGTTCGAGGCCGGCGGCCGCCAGGACCTGGCCGATATCGAAAAGGCGGAACTGGCGATCCTGACCGCCTACATGCCGGCCGGCCTGTCGGACGAGGAAATCGCCGCCGAAGTGCAAGCCGCTGTCGCTGCTTCCGGCGCCGCCGGTCCGCAGGACATGGGCAAGGTGATGGGTATCCTGAAGCCCAAGCTGGCTGGCCGCGCCGATATGACGGCCGTGTCGGCACAAGTGAAGAAGGCGCTGGCGGGCGCATAAATAATCAATGCGCGCCTGCCTTTCACGATTCAGGGTGGCAATGCCCTGTTGCCTTGCTGCAAATCAACCTGTAGCGAGCGCTGCGGTATAGTCTGCGTTTAGACAAACACTGTACAGGTTGCTTCAAAATGGCCATGACTAGGC
>Ga0308169_10003521_pt1 | contig 15235 bp, 13 predicted proteins | sample PhyBR1_2_FD_202139 | JGI IMG/M metagenome (GOLD analysis project Ga0308169, IMG submission 202139) | Phyllosphere microbial communities from UC Gill Tract Community Farm, Albany, California, United States - DLSLSB.R1 | ecosystem: Host-associated > Plants > Phyllosphere > Unclassified | place... | reverse complement strand
ATTGGCTAACCAGTTATCTTCTGCTTCTAAAAGTCCTTTTTGTTGGAGTAGCAAAATTTCATAAGCATCTCTTTTTTCTTTTTCTGTCCATAACATCCAAACTCACTCCTTCTATGCCCAAAATTATAGCCTAATTCAAGGAGCAATGCCATGATTTGTTTTTCATTCTTAATGACTAGATCATTCTGCTTGCTCGATTTCAGCAGCTAGATCTGCATAGTCGATTTCATTTTGGATAAAAGTCGGATCATTTGTCGGAAAATGTTGCATCAAAGATTCCATTTGACTGATTTCTACTGTTCCTTGCGACACATCAAAATCAAGGATATGCCCTCCAAATGTTTTCTCATCGTCAATAAAATGCAAATGGAAGCCTGCAGCAGCCACCCCTTGAAATAATTCCGGTGTATAAAACCCAACAATTGTCCCTTGAATATCTGATCGATGGAACTCTGGCTGGGATTCTGAGATCTTCGCTAAGCGTCGGTATGGTTTCTCTTGTTTCGGCATGATCCGGATATGCATATCTTTAAATAAACCGCTGATCTTGACAGCTAAAAAGAGATTTTTTCCTGCTTCGTCCTTCAGGATTTGTTCTTTTAATGCTTCGCTAGATAGCTGTTTGACTGCAAATGAACGATCCGCTGAAAATACAGTGATTGCCGCATAAGGAGTGGACTCTTCTCCGGACAAATGGATCAATGCGCCATCTGATCTACCTTGATAGGCTTCACCGTCTAAAAATATCACTTCTCCGTCTAACCCATGCAATGTTCCAAGACCTAGTGTACCGTACTTTAAGACCTCAGCGATGGAAGTTGTACCGTCCATCAGTCCCGCCATTAGCGCACCTAATGTACCATGTTGATATAATACTTTCTCTGTCATCTGAACATCCCCTTAGTAAAATTGGTCTGGTAAGATCGTTTCACCTAATTTTTCATTATCCCGATAGTCAATCGGGATATCGATGATGACTGGTCCTTCTGTAGCAAATCCTTCTTCTAAGGCAGATGCCAATTCTTCTGCATTGCTTACTCGCAGACCTTTAGCCCCAAAAGCTTCGGCATATTGAACAAAATCAACTGGACCAAAATCAACCCCTGATGCTCGATCATATTTCATGATTTCTTGAAACTCGACCATATTATAACGACCATCATTCCAAATCAAATGAATGATCTTCAATTTTTTACGCACAGCTGTTTCTAAGTCTTGGGCAGAAAATAAGAAGCCACCGTCTCCTGACACAGAGATTACTTGCGTATTTGGACGAACCAGTGCAGCAGAGATTGCCCAAGGAAGTGCGACTCCTAATGTTTGCATGCCATTACTGAATAGCAAATGACGGGCTTCATAACTTCTAAAGTGGCGGGCCATCCAAATGTAATGACTACCTACATCAACCGTCACAGTCATATCGTCCGTTACTTTCGATTGCAGTGTATTGATCACTTCTAAAGGATGTAAGATCCCGTCTTCACTACTGGTTTCACAGATATCTCGTGCCTTCAATTTTTCTTGCAACGTATTTAAATATTCTTGCGCATCTGCCGATACTTGTGTTTCTTCTAATGACTCTGTCAGTAAATCTAATGTTGCAGAAATGTCCCCGATTAGTTCACGTTCTGGTTGCATGTAACTGTCGATTTCAGCTGGTGTTTCATCAATGATGATGATTCTAGCATCTTTTTCAGCATTCCAGTTTCTCGCTTCATATTCGATTGGATCATAACCAATCGCAATTACTAAATCACTCCGTTTTAACAGCATATCTCCAGGTTGATTGCGGAATAGACCTACTCGACCAAAAAAGTGGTCTTCTAATTGACGAGAAATCACACCGGCTGCTTGGAAAGTTTCTACCACAGGCAATCCTGTTTTTTCAACAAGTTGACGAATGGCTGCTGTTTCATCTTTACTTGATCCACGCATTCCAACTAACAATACGGGTAACTTCGCTTCACGAATCCGTTCAACCAAGTAGTCGATATCTCCTGAAGAAGCTGAGCCTAATTTAGGATCTTGTAATGGTTTGATGACATCACTTTTGACGGGTGCATCCACCACATCTTGAGGGATACTGATAAAACTAGCGCCTTTTTTCGAACTCTTTGCCATTCGGTAGGCATTAGCGATAATTTCTGAAATTGTTTCAGGATCTTGGATTTCTGCACTATATTTTGTGATTGGTTCAAACAACGCGGCATTGTTCATGCTCTGATGTGTTAATTTTAATAAATCACTTCGTTTTACTTGCCCTGCGATTGCCAACACAGGATCACCTTCTGCTGTCGCTGTGACTAGTCCGGTTGCTAGATTACTCGCACCTGGCCCACTTGTCGCAATCACCACACCTGGTTCTCCAGTAATACGACCAATTGCTTGCGCCATAAAGGCGGCATTTTGCTCATGACGCGTCACGATCAACTCTGGACCATGATCTTCTAATTCATTGAATACTCCATCGATTTTCGCTCCTGGAATACCGAATACGTAATCAACTTGATGATTGATTAAACTTTCTACTACAGTTGTTGAACCTTGTTTTTCTTTAATCACTTCTTCTGATACAATTTCCACGCCTTGTTTTTCTTTAATCATTTCTTCTGATACAGTTTCTACGCCTTGTTTTTCCTTAACCAACATGAGACATCTTCCTTTTCAACGCTATTTACATGGTCATTACATAATAAATAGAAATAATATTAATACAGATATTCATACCTGTTTCATTTATTAGTCTAGCACTTAATGAGTCATTTGTGTAGTAAGAAGCAAAAAAAAAGAGCATACATTTTTGTCACATGGACAAAATGTATGCTTTTTTATTGATTTTAATATTTTTTTCCTAGAATGATCAGGTCATTTTCTTGATCGCCCATGTTGGCAATTTTTGGCAAATGTCCCCAAATGGCATATCCATTTTTGAGAAATAACTTTTTACTCGCCTGATTTACATCAAAAACAAATGCCAGCACTGTCTGGATTTTTAAACGATGCAGTTGAGTTTCCACAAAGGCAAGTGCGGCCTTACCTAAATGATGACCACGTGTCACCGGGTCTAGATAAATACTGATTTCAGCTGTTTGTTGATACGCAGGCCGACCATAAAAATCACTAAGGCTGATCCAACCGACGATATGATCGTCGTGATACATCACCCAAAGCGGTCTGGTGTCAGGATGATGCGCTTCAAACCAAGGGATTCTCGAGTCAACCGTTATCGGTTCTAGGTCCGCCGTTGCTTGCTTCGATGCGATAGACTGATTATAAATGTCAACAATTCGCGGTAGATCCTTGATCGTTGCATAGGTATACTTGATATCGATTGGTTTCGCCCCCTTTATTTTTGAATAGTATAACACGTTTTTTATCATCGTTATACAGGAAAAAAAGGAGTTCTTTTGAAACCAATGATATTACTACTATTAGTATTTATTCTTCATTCTTTTTGATTGTTGGATGATTTTGAGCGCACGTTTTCGTGTTTTGATATTCGGGCTTTTCAATCTTCTGTATGCACTTGAAAGATCTTGCTTCTCCATTTTATCCCACCTTTTCTCGAATGTTCATTCCATACTATTTCACTTCTGTAAAAAGCATTTTCTTTCTTAACTTAGGTGAATATTTTTTCAGCGCTAATCGTTCAGGGGTATTTCTTTTGTTTTTACTCGTCAGATAGATCCGTTCACCGGTTTCCTTGCATTCTAATGTAATGTTTTGTCGCATCTTTTTTTCCTTCTTTCACTTATTTTTATGATTCAATCGCGGACTTATTTCGGCTTTTACTCAAATTTTCTATCCATCGCAAACAGTAATGATTACGATTTATAAAAAATAATATACGCTACTCATTTACTTGTGTCAATAAAAAAACGAATGAAAATTCACTCAAATGAATGCGCACTCATTTCACGCTATGAAAAAATAACAAAAAAACTGCTGTTTAATGAGGCAACTGCATACTCCATTGACCGACAGTTTTTTGTCTTTACTATTAATTAGTACATGTTTCTAGCAATTCAAATAAATCTGTTAATACAAACTCTGCTTGTGGCTCATCTGCCCAAATACCGACCATACTCCCCTTCCCCGGTAATTCAGTACCGCTAACTACAGTGGATGTTGAGATTGTCGCTTGTGCGGTTTTTGCTGTATCAAAGGAGTAATGTCCTTGTTCACTTGTTTTTCGACCGATGACCCAATACCAGTGATCGTTCGTATTCACTAGTTGATGCCCTTGATCAAGTAAAAATTCGGCAGAACTGACGTGATAGTTGTCCCACCCTGCTGTCCAATAGGCAATCACTAAGTCTTGATCGAATCGACCAAATTGTTCTTTTTCCTCATAGTAGATGCCGTCGTTAAATACGATCGGAATCATCCCATAGGTTTTAACCAGTTGAGCCAATTGATTGGTATAGGTGACAAAATCTCGATACTTCCCAGACTGCTGGAGCCCTCGCCACCCGCCATCAGTTAAATCATTGGCAAATTCATCGCAACCTATATTGAATGAACTAGCTATCGTTGAGAAGTAGCTCACATATTTTTCAAGCAGTGCTTTCGTGAAAGCGACCGCTTCTTGATTGTCCAGATCAAGTGTGCGAATGGACGTTTGATAGCAGGGATGTTGAATACCTAATTGTTGCATTCCTGTTAAAATCGCATCCATATGTCCAGGCGTATTGATCAGCGGGATCACTTCCATGTTTTCTGCCTTAGCCACACTAGCTAACTCTGTCATTTCTGTTTCCGTCAAATAAGTACCATTAGGATCATCATAATACTGTTTTGTTCCTGCAATCAATGCTTCTTTGACTGATTGACTGGCATAAGTTATTCCTTTGACAGTCAGCGTCATGTCATCCAGTAAAAAGCGTAAACCATTATTTCCCAATGCAAAAGAAATTGCCGTATATTGACATTGACTTGCTTTTTTTATGATCCGGATCAATTGTTCTTTTGAAAAATATTTACGTCCATTATCAATCAATAAAACCTTTTCCATCTTTACCTCCACAAAAGAAATCGTTTACATATTATACAATAAAGGAGGACCAACGAAAATACTCTTTTTCATTTAAATAAAAAAATTCCCCTCCCAACCAGATTACTCGATTGTCAAGAAGGAGAGGGTTTGCTTATTCAACTGGAGCTACACAGAATGCCTTTTCTTTGGCTAAAAAGAACGGACGGAGATAACCGACAGTGTTTGATAAAGGCAGCAATTCTTCACTTAAATGAATCTTCAAGACGTCCGCTAAATATTGCTTACGTCTAACGATCCGCTCCCACATGTCTGGATATTGCTCCTTCAGTTCATTTCTCAATCCTTCATCTGCAAGTGCCACACATTCTTCTGCACTTACTCCAGTATATCCTGATACAGAAGGAATAATATCTAACTGGAAGATCATACCACTCTTGATGATTGCTTGCGAACCAGAATAAATGGGCGAGGCTAACCATTCTTCATCCGCCGTCAAGTGTCCTGGATTCAAATGCCAGTGATAGGTCGCTTGTGGCAAGACTGTTTCAATCAACTGATAGAGATCAGCCCCTTTCATTCCGATATGGATGGCTTCTAACCAGCTGACGATAGCTGCGTAATAAGGTTTTGCTACGCGATCAAGATAATCGGCTTGTTCTACTGGCAGTTGTGTTTCTTCTTCGATCACAAACCCTGTACGACTGGACAAGCCACCTTTGAAGCCTGTCGTCAATGACATCGGATCACCTAATTGAATCGTTTTTGCTGTCGGATAAAGATTTGCAAATTCAAAACGGCGTCCAGTTGCAGCAATCGTGATCACTGTATTTGCTTGTCCTTGTCCCTGCAACATCTCTCCGATCTCGGATTCTTTCACACCAGGTTCAATGGCATCCAATGCACGTAGCATGCAAGAAGAAGCAAGATTTGCACCGTATTCGTAGTGTGCGATTTCATTTGCATTGTTCGTGACACGTGCCCCTTTCTCACCAATCAATAGATGAGTGCCATTGACGATAGCAGTTTCCGCAGTGGTTGCTTGTTTTAGCGCATCTACGATAAAAAATGGTACATCGAACAATTGGCTATTGTCTTGTGTCGTAGACGTAAACAACTTCCAACCGACTAAACCGATTTTCTTTCTATCTGCTACCTCTAATGATGCAAAAATAGCTGACAGATTTTGTTCATGGTCCATTGGTTGATTCGGTAAAGAAAATGCTGGATAATGGATCAAATCAGCAGTGATCCGCGCATGTGCATTCATTTTTAGATTCTCATTCCCAAGGATCATCGTGAATTTGCCTGTTTGATCTAACACCAATAATCCTTCTTCAAATCGCGGGATAAAGCCTGTAAAATATTCAAAATTACCACCATGCTCTTTATCTGCGTATATCACCAACAGTTCGATCGCTTCGGCTTTCATGCGTTCGATCGTTTTGTTGATTCGTTCGGTGATCGTGTCCTCTGTCAAAAAAACAGGGGGAACATCTGGAAAAATCGCTGGTTTTGGTATAGTTGTTAACTGGATGTTTTCTTTTTTCATTCATTCTTCCTCGCTTCTATGAGTTCTACGTGGTTCTCAGTCAGTGCTTTGGCTAATGCTTTAGGAGGCTTTTGATCCGTTATCAAATAGTCAATCGCTGATAAGTCGCAAACTTTATAAAAACCAGTTTTATCTAGTTTTGTATGATCCGCTAGCGCGATCACCCTGCGTCCTTGTTGGATCATCTGGCGTTTCACTAAGCCTTCTTCCTCCGTATGGATGAACAGACCTTCGTTTGACAATGCAAATACGCCAAGTAGCGTATAGTCTGCTTGATAATTTTTCAACTGCTCCACTGTTTCCGTTCCAAATAAAAACAACTGTTCTTTGTGTAATCTACCGGGCAATAATGAAATAGCTGTTTTCGGATAATTAGCTAATAATAAAGCGTGAGATAAAGAATTGGTGACCGCATGGATTTTTTTGTCCGGTAGTTCTCTGATCACTGCTTCCACCGTGGTCGAAGAATCAAAGATGATCGAGGAAGGATCTGCCATTATTTCAAGCGCCTGCTCAGCCATTTGTTTTTTCACATCATTTAGGATCGTTGACCGTTGTTCATAATCAAAGATCGTTGCTTCTTTTTGAATTGCTAAAGCACCGCCATGGGTCCGTTTGATTTGGCGCTGTTTTGCTAACTGGATCAAGTCGCGGCGAATCGTATCTTTCGACACATCTAAGCGATCTGCTAAATCTTCGATCGAAGCACTTTTTTCTTGATCAATCATTGTTTTGATACGCTGGATGCGTTCTTCCTTCAACATGATGCTCACTCCTTTTATCTAAGATACGCTATTTTGCATTTTTTTGCAACATTCTGCTGTTTTTTCATAAAAAGTGGGGCATTCACCCTCTTGCACCACTTAAAACTGAATGAACGGCAAAAACAGAAGGAACTTCTTCGAAAAAAAGGTGTCATCCACAAAAATTTGAAGAACAATTCTTGTGGATGACACCTTATTGCTCGAGGTTAAACACTTCTGTGCAGACCTCTTGATGGTAGGACGAATCAATTCATAACAGCTTGCTTCTCTTCAATCATTTCTATGAGTCTTGGCAAATCAGAAAACCGATCGATCACATGATCTGCACCAGCTTCTAAAAATTCTTGACGCACCCGTTCAAAAAGTTTTCCTTTTTCAGCAGCTGACAATTGCTGATACGTGTCAAAGGAATAACCAGCTTGTGAACTTCCTTCAATTACGCCCACAGAAAGGACTCCTGCATTCTTCCCTTCGAGTATATCAGAGATCGTATCTCCTAGTTTTAACACTTCTTGTCTATTTTCCTGTTTAAAATAGTTCAAGTTCCTTAATAACATCTCTGGGGAGGGACGCCCTTTGCCGTCTACTTCATCTGGCGTGACGATGTGATCTGGTTGATACCCTTGTTCTTTCGCCTTCGCAACAACGATTGCCATCATTTCACTCGTATAACCTGTCGTACTACCGATTTTGATTCCACGCTTACGTAAAGTCGCGACTGTGTCAAGTACACCTGGTTTCACTTCTGCATGATTTGCCAATTGTTGGAATAATACTTCTTCAAATGTTTCATAGATTGCCTCGATATCAGTAGTTTCAGGCTGACGTCCGTGAGTTTCTAACCAACTTTCAGCAATACGAGGCATTTCTAGCATCATTTGGATATGCTCGATTTTTTTCATTCCCATCGGCTCTCTGATTTCTCGTTCAGTCACAGTGATCCCTTGATGTTCAAAGGCTTCGCGAAACGCCGCCACCGGTGCCATACAACCAAAATCGACTGCTGTTCCTGCCCAATCTAAGATGACAACATTAATCATACTTTTGTTCCTCCATATATTGCTGGATCAACCCAGCTACTTTTTCAATATCTTCCAGATAGATCTCACCAATATTCCCAATCCGGAAGCAATCAGTATCACTGATTTTTCCAGGATAGATTGCGTAGCCATGTGCTTTTAAATAGTCATAAAATGCTTGGAATTCGAATTGGATGCTCTCGGGATATTTGAATGACGTGATGAAAGGTCCTTGATTCTCACTAACATAGGCTTCAAACCCAATTTCCGCCATTCGTTCACGCAAACGCTCATTGTTCATCTGATACCTGTCATAGCGAGCATCGATACCACCTTCATCCGCCAACTCTTCTAGCGCTTGCCAAAACGCTAATACAGTATGTGTTGGCGAAGTGAAACGCCACTTCCCATCAATGTCCATCACACGAAATTGATCATAAAGATCCATACTCAACGTGCGTGCTTGTCCGGCACTTTTTTTTAGTAGCTCTTTTTGACAAATCACAAAGCCAAATCCAGGCACTCCTTGGATACATTTATTTGCACTCGAAACAAGAAAATCGATTCCTAACTCTCCAACAGGGATCGGAATGCCACCAAAGCTTGACATTGCATCAACGATAAAACACAATTTGTGTTTCTTTGTCACTGCTGAAATCTCTTCTAAAGGATTCAAAATACCAGAAGTCGTTTCACTGTGGATCATTGCAAGTGCAGTAATATCAGGATGTAACACTAATAGTTCCTCGATTTTTTCAGCTTGTGGTATTTCATTTTCAGCCACTTGATAAATCACATGATCAATGCCGTGGTATTCAGCCATTTGAACCATCCGTTGGCCATAAGCACCATTTGTACAGATCAGTAAGCGGTCTGTCGAGCCAACAACTGAACTTAACACAGATTCAACCGCAAAGCTGCCACTTCCTTGCATCAAAACAGCTGTATAAGCCTCATTGGAGACACCAGCAAGATCAAGCAATCGTTGACGAATCGCCTGGGTGATGACTTTAAAATCATCATCCCATGTACAATGATCGACAAGCATTGCTTCTTTCACTGTACGACTCGTGGTCAGAGGACCTGGTGTCAATAATTTATAATTGATTTTACTGTGATTGATTTCTTTTTCATACTGTTCAATCACCTTTGTTTTTCCACTCATTTTCTTTCTCCTATTCAACTAGACTGGCATGTTTTTTTAGTAGATCTGGGGTTAATGCTTCCGGAAAGACTTTTTGATTTTTGGCGGTTTCAACCCCCGATAGATCATCTGTTTCATAAAGTTTACTTGGGTAGAATTGTAATAAATCTGCCCGACCTTCTTTAAGGATCACATTCAGCATTTTTTCGGCTAAAGGATTCGTCGCTTCTCCTTTATCGATCACCGCGAGTGATTCTGTTAAAGCGTATGTTCCTTCACTTGGTTCTACAAAATCGATTGGCAATCCTTCATTTTTATCTTTGATTGCTTGATGACGTAACCCAAAACCCAACGCCACTTCACCGACGCGGACTTTTTTCAACGGACCCGAACCAGACGCTTCTATATGGTCGCCTGCATTGTCATAAATATCGGCTAAAATCGCTTGCGCTTTTGTCTCTCCATATTGATCAATCAATCCTTGGAACAATAACCAAGCTGTTGAGGAATGGTTGATATCAGAAATCGCTAGTTGCCCTTCGTAGATTGGATCAGCTAAATCAGCTAAACTCGTCGGTACAGGTAACTCCGCTTCTTTCAGTGCTTGAGTATTGTAGAAAATGACACCTTCTTGTGTCGTCATCGGTGCTTGGTAGTTTGGCAGATCATCCATCGGTTGGACTTCTAACGCCAATTCTTTGAATATCGGTTCATTTTCTTGGACACCATCCAAATAGAACGTACTCATTGTCACTAGATCCGCTTCAATATCTGTGCCTTCTGCCCAAAGTTTTCCGCTCAATTCCGAAGTGCCGAAGGATTGTAGCAAGTATTGGTTTTCAAATCCATTCGAATCAAGGACATCTTTGATGATTTGAACCGGCTCTTCATCTGCGTTGGTGTAGATGATGACTTTTTCATTGTTGTCATTGGCATTCTCACTTGCATTTGACGTACTACACGCCCCTAAAATTCCTAAAGCGCTGACGAATGACAGATAAATGAACCCTTTTTTGACTAATTTTTTCATTTGCTTCAAATCTCCTCATGATAGATTGTGCAAGTATTCTTGCGGTTAAATTGATCAATAATAATAAGATAGATAGGATAAAGATTTCTGTGAATCTGCCGAAATGCTGTAATTCTTTGATTTTGGTCGTGATCACCATCGTTCGGGCACTTGTCAGAAACACCACTGCACTGATCGTAACCATCGAATTTGTAAAATAATAACAAGCCATCTCAACGATCGTCCGCTTTGAATTTGGAAGAATGATTCGAATCACTGTATCAAGCCAACTATCCCCCATCATCTTCGCTGTATTTTCCCAGTTGGGATTCATTTTTAATAAGGCACTTTTCGCTAACTGATAAGGAGTTGCAAAATAATGCACCATGTTGGCAATCACCAAAATACTGATCGTACTTTGAAGAGTCGTTCCGCTAAACACTAGCAAATAGGCAATCCCTAAAACCATACCTGGAATCGAGTTCGTGACAGAAGCGAGACTATCGATCGTTTTTGTGATCACGCTTTGTTTTGTGGATCTAGCGGTGAAAATTGCTGCCAAATAAGCAATTACTGTTCCAAACAGCGCCGTCCATAGGGCAACGAAAATCCCTGTATTCAACGTTCTTCTTAAATCAGACGTTTGTAGGAACGCTTCGATATGGCGTGTGGTAAAAGTCATATCAAAGGGCCACCCTTCGACAAAAGGAAGAAGGAACATCACGAGGAAGACTCCTACAATAAACAGGCCACCAACTGTCAGTCCTACACCAAAGAAAAAATCTCTGACAGGGTTGCTTTTTACTGACATATTTGTCCCGGGGGTTGCATGATCATTTTTTTGGATCTTACGCAAAAACAGAACACTAATGATCGAAGGAACTAACATGATCAGTGCAATGACGGCTCCGCGATTAAAGTCTGGAATCGACCCCATAAAGTACTCATACAACAAAGTCGTGATAAACGGTTCTCGGCCACCCACCGCTACAGGTATACCAAAATCCGTAAAACTCATGAAAAAAGCTTGGACGAAAGCAACACCAAATGTTTTGCCCAACGGTTGCAGGATCGTGATTTTCAATCCTCTAAAAAATCCGTCTCCCATCAATCTGGATACCGTCAAATAGCGTTTATCCAAATAATTCATGGCGTCATTCATCAACAAGAAAGTCACTGGGATCGTATAGATCAGTAACCCTAAGATCACACCTGATTTTCCATAGATCGAAAACAACTCTTGACCGACTAGTCGTGTCCACAATCCTTGACGGCCAAAAGAATAGATCAACACAAAGCCGTATGTGATGGTCGGTAATAACATTGGTAATATAAAGCATTTCTCAATCATCCACTTGAATCCTTTAGGTAGATTCGTAAAGTGCATCCCGTAAGCAAACCAAAAGCCAAAGAAGGTCGCAAAAATCGCTGTGATCCCAGCAATGAGCAAACTATTACTTAACGCATTTAGCCAATCGAAGTCCCTTGCTAGTTCTCGGAACAGCTCAAAGGAAAAGCTGCCTTCAACAGTCAACGCTTCTTTCAAAACATTCGCTAATGGATAAAACAATACGAGGACAAAACCAAATAAGATAATCGTTGGCAATAGCGTTTCTATTTTCATCCTTCTCATGAGAAGCGAACCACTTTTTCATGAACTACGCCGGTTGCTTGAGTAAAGATCCGTTCAATATTGCGTCGTTTGATTTTTAGCTGATCGACAATAAATGCCTGTACAAAGGGTTCCATCGTATTTGTCACGATATCTTTCGGTGTACTGTATTGTGCGATCCGACCATCTTTCAAAACCATGATTTTATCAGAAAGGGTCAATGCCTCTTCTGGATCATGTGTGACGATGATCGTCGTTAAGTTCAGTTTTTTAGCAATCAATTGGATACGTTCTTTGATCGATTCTTTGATGACACCGTCCAATGCACTTAATGGCTCATCAAGTAACAATACTTGGGGTTTCATCACCAGAGTCCGACCTAATGCCACCCGTTGTTTTTGCCCGCCAGATAATTGGTGGATGCGTTTATCCAAATGATCATTCAAATCCAATAGATCGATCAACTCTTGTAATTCTTCTTTAGAAGTGATATTTTTTTGTTTTCGCAACCCGTAGACCAAATTTTCATAAGCACTTAGGTTAGGGAATAAAGCATAGTCTTGAAAGACAATATTAAATGGTCGTTTTTCCATGACCTGTTTTGTGATATCTTCGCCATCATAAAATAGTTGACCGTTTGTTGGTTGCTCCAATCCAAGGATAATATTCAATAAAGTTGTTTTTCCTGAACCCGAAGCACCGAGTATTGAAACGATCTCACCTTTATCGATCGATACATTGATTTCTTTTAAAACTTCATGATGATTAAACGTCTTACTAATACCATCTAGCTTTAACATGCGTTCACTCCTTTGTTCTTTCTATACTGCTAATTGTAGAAAATCACTTTTTACTTCTGATTAACTTTAAGTAAATTCTTTGTAGGAATATATATTTTTTGTGTAAATTTTCTAATGATTTTCAGATAAATATTTCTATAAAAAAACAGTGGCTTGCCTCAATGCGATATCCTCAGCATTGAAAGCAACCCACTGTTTCAGTAATTACTTGTTCAATTATTTTATTTATAAACTTGATGTAAATTTGATTCAAGCTTAAGCTCGCCTAGTTCTAAATCTCTCTCCGAAAATCAGCACTTCTTCGACTTGACTAACGTTGATCGGCGAGCGTTTCTTCAATATTTTTCACGATATTCTCTACTGTCAAACCATTTTCCGCTAATAGTTCCGTTGTTTCATAGCGATCATGAAAGGCTTTATCTAAGCCGTAAGTTTGCACACGGATCGCTGCATCTCCTAAATAGCCAGCGACCATTTGACCGTAGCCGCCTTCCAAGATACCATCTTCAAATGTGACAACTACATCGTGCGTTTCTTTAAGTTCATCCAGCAATTCAGTATCTAAACCAGAGATGAACGCTGGATTAATCACCGTAGCCGTTAGTTGGAGAGCTTTCTTCAATTCAACAGCCACTTCTTCTGCCAAACCATAAAAATTACCTACACCCATGATTGCTACTTTTTCGCCTTTTTGGATGACTTTGTTCTTATTTAATTGACTGTAATCTGTTCGATCTACTTCACCAGAAGAAGTGATTGGGCCGACTGGTACGCGGATTGCCACTAATCGATCCGTTTGATCGATCGACCATTCAAGCATCGCTAAGTATTCTTCTTTAGTTGTCGGTGCTAAGTATACTAGATTTGGGATATGACTCAAAAATGGAATATCAAAGATCCCTAAATGACTTTCATCATTCATTCCATTTACAGAAGCAAGTGTCACGAGGATCGTACCCGATAAGCGATTCAATGCTAAGTCATGAGAGATTTGATCATAACTTCTTTGTAAAAACGGTGAATGGACTGCCCATATAGGTTTTACCCCGCCTTTGGCTAATCCAGCAGTCATCGTCGCCGCATGTTCTTCGGCAATCCCTACATCAACAAATTGTGCGCCGACTTGTTGACGCTGTTCCGGTGAAAATAAAATCATCGGTGTGCCTGCATTTACTGCCACAACTGTCGGATCTTCCTCCATTTTGTGCAATAAGAAGTCTGTTGTTAGGCTGCTGTAGGTTTCTGCCCCTTTCGCTCGCAGATACTCGCCTGTTTCGAGACTAAACGGCCCTCCCGCATGGAACTTTTCGCGATTTTCTTCTGCAAAGGAGAACCCTTTCCCTTTAACGGTATGGATATGCAATACAACCGGCTCTTTTTGATCTTTTACTTCTTCGAATAACTCGATCAAAGCAGCTAAATCATTGCCTGCATCAAGATAACGATAATCAAGTCCTAAGGCTTTAAAGAAATTGTTCGTGGCCTGACCATTCGTTTCCCTTAGCTCTTTGAGATTTTTGTAAAGTCCCCCATGATTTTCTGCGATCGACTGGTCATTATCATTGACGATAATGATCGTATTCGTACCTAGTTCAGAAATATTGTTCAAACCTTCATAGGCTAAACCACCTGATAAAGACCCATCGCCAATCACTGCAACGACATTATTTGTTTCGTTTTTCAAATCTCTCGCCTTAGCTAGACCATTTGCTAAAGACAATGAAGTCGATGTATGCCCGATCGTGAAGAGATCATGTTCGCTTTCTAATGGGTTCGTGTAACCCGAGACTTCCTGATAATGCGCTTGGTCTAAAAACGCTTGTGCTCTTCCTGTCAACATTTTATGCACATAGGTTTGGTGTGAGACATCAAAAACAAATTGATCCTTTGGTGAATCGAACACATAATGTAGCGCCACCGTCATTTCAACAACACCTAGGTTGGGGCCATTATGCCCACCGTATTGGCTGATTTTTTCTAATAACGCGGCACGTGCTTCCTCTACCACTTGTTGAAGCTTTTCTTGCGTCATTTGTTTCAGATCTTGAGGACCTTTTATTTGTTTTAATAACATAGATTTCCCTCCTTTATTTCTGCTTAATCATACACCTTGAACCGAACTCTAAGTCAAGTGATTTTTTTAACAAATAATTCTAATTAGCGAAAATGTTGATCATACTGTTTTAAAGCTATTTTTTTATAAAAAAAACCGTAGATCCTTCAATCTACGGTTCAGATTGTAGACAAAGTACTTATTTATAGTGCTTTGTCTTTTTTTATACGTTAAAATAAAACTATGAATTGGAGGTGTAACCCGATGCTCTCAAAACAAGATATGAGTA
>Ga0308169_10003520_pt1 | contig 15237 bp, 13 predicted proteins | sample PhyBR1_2_FD_202139 | JGI IMG/M metagenome (GOLD analysis project Ga0308169, IMG submission 202139) | Phyllosphere microbial communities from UC Gill Tract Community Farm, Albany, California, United States - DLSLSB.R1 | ecosystem: Host-associated > Plants > Phyllosphere > Unclassified | place... | reverse complement strand
CCATTCTTCATGTTAACCTTGAGCTTTCTTTTCTCTGATGCATAGGCGATTTTTACCGATAAAGATACAGATATTGCAAATAAAACATCCATCTTTGAAAAAGTGCCACAAAAATGTGAGTTTAAAAGTGAAAATCTTTAACAGCCCATACGTCTTATTCTTCTCTTACCTTTAGTGATGCTCTTTAACTTTTTTCCTGCCATTTTAGTCGGTACTATGATATTTACCTTTTCCGCTATTGCAAGGAGAGTTTTGCTGTATGTCTTTGGTCTTAGAGATGCTGATGTTGAATATAAATACACCTTAAACACTTATATAGCTGAATCTATCTTTACTTTTGCTTTATTGCTGTATCTCGTCCTGAAAGCACAAATAAATGGTTTTCAGATTTCCCTTTGTTAGTAACTCTGATCTTTTATGGCGTAGCTCTTGGCATACACTACGTAGCAAAATTGTTTTTAAGCACTTTGTTAACTTTTTTGCCCAACACTTCGCTAAAAATTTGCACAATTTTAACAACAAAAAAATGAACCTTAATTTGAATATAAAGTTTTTTAAATATATCTAGAGTTTATCGAAAATTTTGCAAGCATTAAAACAATTATGTTTCAGCAAATTGATGTTTAAAGCATTTTAAGACTAAAAATTTTTTTTTGTAAAAAACTAAATATTAGACACTTAGTAGTTTTTTATTGCAAATCTTTTGATATGGTTTATTAGCAGAAATAATTAGCACAGAGTGTCTGAAGATTGCAGAATTTTAATTTTCTTTTTTCCTGCTACTTTTGTCAAAATTTTACTTGTAAATTTCTTTAAATAGAAATTTTAAAGCAGCCCAAATGTCTCATAATGTTCAAACACTTAGCGATGTTATTCAGATTGTACTAGGACCTTATCCGCTCAGTGTTATTACATTTTTCTTTTGTGCTACTGCAATCAGATACTTGCTGTATGCCTTTCGTTTAAAGGATGCTGTTATGAGATTTGACTACATCTCAACAGCCTATATAGTCGAATCTATCATTACATTTATCCTCCTTGTTGTATCCAGCTGTGATAGTACTAAAGAATATTTTGTTAATTTCCCTATCATAGAGGATCTTATCATTTACAGCGTAACTCTTGATATATTTTTGAATCTAATACTTTTTGCCTGTAAAATAACAAAATTGCTAACAAAAGAAATACTTATATTTGAGGTGTATATCATCATAGCCAAGCTTCGAATTTGCAAAGCATTGGACTTTCCTACTTTTTTATTTTTATTAGCAGCCGTGACTGTAGTAATATTCAGCATTTTGCATTTTTTCTCTAACAAAGATAATGCAAGAGCTATATATAATCCTGATCATTAAACTTTTCAAATTTTTGTTTTAATTGTTATTACTGATCTTAAAATTTTGATTTAAAATTGTCATGACTAATTTTTACATAAATTCTTTTTTTTTCAACAAAACAAAAAATTTATCAGTCTTTAGCAACGATTTACAATTTTTTACTTTTTTTCTTTATAATTTTAATAAGATTTTTCATATTTTGCAATGTTGATTAAATCTAAAATGTTTGTGATATACATTACTAAAATTTTTAGTTTATGTTCTAAGGTAATTTACCCTGATATGGAAATCCCTAAAATCATATGTTTGAATTTTGAGGACTATCTGACCTCTGAAGAGATAATCCTGTGTGTCACTAATTTTGCTTTTTTTCTGTTGATCTTGCTGTATGCCTCTATTATGTTATTCAAATATTTTTTGTACTTAGTTTATCCGATTGAAGAAGAAGTAGACCAAAAAGCTGTTTCTAACACTAGAATCTTGGAGACTGTAGCTTCTCAGATAGTATTTCTCGTTGTTTTTTTCGAACTACATTTGAAAGCTTCTACAATATTGATAAAAACACTGCAAAAACTCACCTTTTATAGCCTCTCTGTAGATTTTGTTATTAATTTTATCATTTTGTTTGGGCATCCGAGATTTCTTTTGTCAATTTTTTGGCTTCTGTTTGAAATTCACCTTTTTTTGCTAAAAATTTGCATTTGGAATCTGTATACTTTTAATACTTATGAGGTTGCTGTACTGATAGAAATTCCCATTTTATTTTATTGTTGCTATGATTTATTTTGGAAGAAAGAAAACCCAAATTTTCCAGTTTTGGAATAAAAATAATAGAAGCTTTTGTCATAAATTCAGTTTCCGTTGACGCCTAAGCTACAATCTCTGAATTGTAAAATCATTAATGATTTTATATGCAAACTAAAAAGTGCTGATCAATCATATTTTATTGAAGTAAATTTACTCTGATGATTATTTCAGTCTTAAAATTTTAAAAATTTAATCTGGGGAATGTCAAATAGCATATTTGATTTATCGGAGAACATTGTCCCTAAACTTCTTAGCTTGACCATCGTAGGACTTTTCCTGTGCTATGTGATAATTATAGGTGCTAGATTTTTGCTAACTGCATATGTGTTTACTGAGAGAGGCAAATTAAGAAGTCTTCCCGTCAAAGCCAAAATTGCTGAGATTATTGTTTCCCTAACCTTGCTTACTGCAGACTTCCTATCTGGTTCCCATCTTAAAGATCATCCGCTGGTCACAATCTTGCAAAATATCGTTTACTACACGTTTCTTGTCGATTTCCTCATCTTCTTTATTGATTTATTAGTCTTTCTCTTTCGTATTAATAACGTACGTCTTCAAGGTTCAATATTTGTAATTGTTCTTTTAATTGATTTTTATCTTTTATTGGTAAAACTTTTCATATCTCAGACCCTTCCTAACTATACATTTTTGTATTTGCCAATGATTGTTATTATGATTTGCATATGTTATGTTAAATTTATTATTAAAAAAGAGATAACAGTTGTATTAAGCAAACGCTAATCCAGAAATAAACAGGTTTAAAAGATCTATTTTAAAAACTATTTTATTTGATTTTTAAGTAGATTCCTAAGTTTTTGCTTCAAACTTGAAAATTTTGTAATTCTTGTCCAAAATCTAACAGGACAATCATAAAATAGTTTATCGCCAATAGTATTTAATAAATGACTAGTAATTTTATCTTAAACTTTGTTTTACATATTTGTATGCTTGAACATGCTAAAGAATACACGCTTTAGGAATTTTTTATCTTTTCTTCAAGAAACTCTATTTTGTTCCCTGAAGAAGCACTTCTTATTTTACTGCATCATCTTGAGAGAGTTTAAGCAAAAGCCTTTCAAGTTAAAGGTCAGAGATGCTTCACAATATTCTGATCATCAATAAAATAAATATTTCAAATTCTTTGCATGAAATTTAAAAGATAAAAATTTTAAATATAAATTTGCAAAAAACTGCCTCGCTATGAGTCTCTTTCAGGAATTTACTAAAAACAGCTCTTTTCCAGACCTGGAAATTAAGACTGTTTTTAACTTGGCCTTGATATTCTTCTTTACACTGTATGCAGTATCGATCCTGTTTAAACATTGTTTTTATGCATATTTCTTCGTCAGAGGAAGCATGCTGGCCAAGGCTATTTCCTACAGCAAAATTGCTGAATTTTGCATCTCACACTTTCTTTTTGTCATTCTTGTTGTGAAGCACTTGCTTGCAATCACCACTGGCCTGGCTCAGGTTTTCCAACTTTTTATTCTTTATAGTCTTGTTATTGATGTCATAATTTATGCAGCTGTGTTCCTCTATTGTCCTCAACAACGCCAAGAAATAAAGCGGATCTTGCTGTTTGAAGTCTATATCTATCTAATCAGGCTTTGTCTTTACGGAATGCCTTTATTGTACAGCAGTGGATTGCTGCTAGCCTTAGCTGCAATATTCCTTCTGATGTACAACTTATACATATTTTCGTTTCAAGCAGAGGAAAAAATGCTCTGATTGTTGCCGAAGCAAGGCGCCAAAAGTATTAAAGCGACTGGTATAATTTGTATCTGCGGTAGATATTGTATCTTTTAATGTGTGATAAATCTTTTAACCAGAATATGATATAAATTGTGATATTGCGTGTATTTTGTAAACTGCTATTTTATTCTATGATAATTGTTTTGTAAGCTAATGTTTTAAAAGTAAAAGGCTAATGTTTTACAATGAAATATAAGGCTAATTTACATATCATTTAACCGCATAACTAATTTTTAGAATTTTTCTTCATCAAAATTTTTATATTATAAAAATATTATTTCTTTCACACCCAATGTCAGATACAATTTATTGCCAGCTAATTTTTAAGAGCCGCTCGATTGTTTCCAAGCACAAGCTCTATTATTTGTACGACAGAGGGAATTCAGCAACATTTTTCTACTCAGACATCGAGAAATGCTGGCTTGTGACTGTAAACAATGGGTTTATAAAGGTGGGAGACAGACTTCTTGCTTCGTCTGGGGAGAACACACACATCATCAATTACAAGACGGACATCTCATTTGGATCAGACACATTCTCATTCTTTAATTGTGCAGAGTCCAAGGGAATGGTAAAGATACTTGTAGACTATCTTTTGAAGGCAAAAGACAATAAGACGAAGATTGAGAAGGTTTTGAATATGATTCAGACAAACTGCGGGTCATACAAAGACTTCTATTTTGTTCTTGATTGCCTGAGGAGAACTCCGATATTCGGATATCGGTATGGGGAGCTGTCACTGAATATTGAGATTCTATTTAAGCTTATCGACATGAAGGAGAATCCCTCAAAATCGATAGTCGAATACGAGCTAGCGAATGGAATACAAGCTAGAGAGCTGGGAAAGTCATTTAATATAAATAAAATTTGGAAAGATGGGGAATTTGGAGTTACCACAGGCCGAATGCCGTGTGCCATGGACAACAAATGGTCAGATTGGCAAGTGTATGGCAGCATGGCCAGTGCTAGGAAGAATAGGCAAAAGCTGTTTCACTCAAGCAAGTCTGCCAGTATAGGATACCGAAAAGAGCCTGCTCCTGTGGTTACTAAGAGGAGCTCTAAGTATGTGAATCCCTATGTTGTAAAATCGTCAACGGAGGACTTTCAGTCTGACGACATTCTTGCAAGCGGAGACACAATGTCTTTGAGCAGTTCCAAAAGATTCAAAAGTGACAATTTTTGCAAATCGATCAGTTATGGCAGAATGTATGACAGTGGAGAGATGAGCTCTGTCTTAACTAGCACCAACTCGTGCCACGGGAGATCAAGTAGCATTATCATGGCCAATGGGGACAGTATGAATCTTAGTGTTGCAGAGTGTTTTTCATCTAGCAACTTAAATGCCGTACCTAAATATTTGAATAGCTCTCCTAAATGCTTCAGTAGTGCTGACCACCGAGTTGAGTCGTGCTATGGGGCATACAAGTATGGTAGTTGCCCAGGTTCAAGAATTATAAAGTATTCTAAACAGGCAAGAAAAATAAATTATAAGAATGAAGTATCAGATTCAGCTGAGATTTCTCGGAAGTTACAGTTAAAAGACGAAAGAGACGGGCCCAGTCCAGGCTCTCGGCGCACAAGTGGCAGGTCAACTGCCGAGGAGGACTCTTCGAACAACAGAACTGTCTCTGAGGAGGACTCCTCTGATGATGACTACACCTCGTCATCGATCACACACAACAACAATTCAGTAAAGAGAAAAGCTAGTCATGTTTTTACAAATAAAAGATATAAGCACTCATTTGAAGTAAACTTAGAACCTGTTGTGGAAGAAATATGCTCTCCAAACTCGATCGAGCCCCAGAACCCGGGATTTCAAAGTGACAACGAGCTTGAAAGGTCCTGCAAGAAGAAAATGCTGAAGTATCCGCGAAGTGCATCTACCGTCGAGGATGGGTTTCTCTGTGAGCGATACTGTCAGGCAAATCATGATATTAAAAAGAGAAATAGGCTTGTAAAAAACATTTCAAAGTCTGGTAATTGTAAAGTAAAAAGGTTGTGATCTGTGGTAAGTTTCATCGTCTGCTTTTGTGTAATAAATTCATTATATTTTGATTCTACTCTGTAATCTATAAGTTATGTTAAAAATCATTATATAAGTATTTAATTTACACTGCTTATATACAACAAGTTATAACTTACAAAACATGACAAGTAGAAGAGTGCATAAAAAATCTTTAAATTTAATTTGAAGAATGGCATGACAGAATACCCAGATCAGTGCTCCTCACTAAAATATTCTACAACATTGAACGATTCATCAAATTCTGCATAGTACCTCCATCCTAGGCACCAGTAAGACATATCGTTTGCTTTTTTAATGTTCAGGTACCCGTTCGTCTTGCACTTCTTCAAAAACTCATCCAAACTGAAGTTTTTGAAATATTTGCATTCTTTGATTTGTGATAGCTTCTGCTCCTCGAGATTATCATTCTCCAGCTGAATTAGGCAGAAAAGCATAAACAGCCGCTTTTCATCAAGAGAAACTGCTACTCTGCAATCCCCCTTTGGTGCTTCATCGTAGGTTTTTCTTAGGAAAATCTTCTGGCATGCGGAAATAGCACATATTTTAGAATCTGCTATTCCTACCATCTCTATCCCAAGTCTTTGCAAGTAACGCGAGGTGTACTCAAGTATCTCATTAAATCCCTCTTTGTTTAGCTCCAACAAGTCTGCCAACTCGAGCCTTGGCACCAGTCTTCCTTTTCTGTGGTTGTTTATCAAATGTCTAATCAGCTGTCCACAATATTCTTTTTTCATTTATGCCTCAGCCAAAAGCAGTTTTAAAGAAGACATGTATTTATTTTGTATTACAAATATCAGAAGAATTGCTGTTGAGCCAGCGATTACCAAATAAAAGCTTTATTTAAACTTGCTTTCTTCAAACTAGAAGAATTTATTATTTCTTAATCGTTTAAGTATTTGCACTAAGAGGGCCAAGCAAAGAACAATAGCAGCAAAGCAATACCACCCATAAAAAAGATATAAAGTAGGCCAAACCACAATGCAGACTTTTAGAAGGAAAGCTGACAGCTCGAAAAAGAGCCCATATTTAGTCTTTATCCACTCTGGACTGAAAAAAAGGATTGCAATGCTAATTGCTAGATCAATCACAATATTTGCAACAATAAAAATTTGCAATAGCTTGAAAAAGCTACTTGTAATTCCTAAGGAAAATCCTAACATTACAACTATCATTGTGCAACCTAGAATGATAAGCTCCGTGGTTTTGGCACTTTCTACCTCCCTTCCTAAACTATAATTATACTTCCTGATTGCCCTGTAGAAAAGCAGAATGTATTTGTATGAGACAACAGAGACAAACGAAAATATGGCAAGGAAAATAATCACATCATAGAAGCTCATGTGTGTTGTTATCAGAACCATTTCGTCCGCACCATTTCTTAAATAATCGTACATTAAAGGCAGTCATTTTTTAAAAATTTTATAGTCAAAAAAGTTTTGTTTTACATCGCATATTTTCACGTATTTTAAAAATTTTACCAAATAAATTCCTATTTTTTGGAAGCGATTTACAAAAAAGATGACAGCATATGAAATTTTGGCAGAGAAGTCAAACAAGGCCAATGAGAAAAATTAGAATGCTAAGGACTCCTAACCTGAACCTTGTTTCTTTGTTCTGTCCCAAGATAAGATCAAGATTATAAATAAAGAGGCTCATTTGAGCAAAGACATAAGTTACAGCTGTAATATGAGGCACTTACTAATCGGCTTTTGCAAGTTTCTTCCAACAACAATTCTTTCTTAAAATTGTTTATTTTTCACTCCCTGAGATGAGTCTGGAAGAGCTGTATCCAGAAATCAGAGACGCCCATGTGTATTCTAAACATAGAAAGTATTCAAATGCATTGCAGGTCTATGTTGACATTCTGAATGACATCAACCAGGACTCAGAGGAATACTGTTCTGTGCTTCTTGAGTATGCACAGTGCCTGCTGGAGTCTATCATGGTCCAGTCTGAGCTGAATTATTTAAAGATTCTCCAAACCAGAAGCCAGATTGACGAGGAAGCAATTGAAGAAGATCTGGAAAACTGTTGGGAAAGCCTTGAAATATGCCGCATAAGCTTTACGGATCTGAATAAGAGAGATAAGCTGTGTGAGGTGCATAAAGGCCTGGGTGATGTGCTGTGCCTGAAGAATCAGTTTGAGGAGGGAAAGAGGGAGTATCTGAGTGCCCTGGATTTCGCGGACGACGATGAAACCTGCATTGAGATTCTGGAGTGTGTTGCAGACTGCTGCAGAAGTCTAAAGAAGTATGACGACTGTGTAGGCTTCTACAGGCAGATAAAGGATGTTTATGCGAGGATGAATATGAAAGAAATGGAAGAGGAATATGACATTCTTATTGATGAGACTATCAGAGCTGAAGCTGCAAACAAGCAAGAAAGCAAAAAGGCTAAAATGGACAAAGATGATGCGACAAAAGAACCAATCAACGTAAATCATCTCAAGAAATAAAATTTATTGAGTCATAAAGCAGCATACTAATAAGATTTAAATAGAACAAAGTCCTATTGTTTGAGTCTAAACATGAAAAACAGTGCTGTTAAGAGATTAAACACTTTGATCTCGACTAATGCTGGCTTCTGAACCAGAGAGAAGATGAGCAGAGCAGAATAAATGAATTTATTAAACTATAAGATAATTTTGAAATCCTAAAAATTTTATAATTTTTTACTGATCAAAAAATCTTTCACTAACACTTTTGCAGTATTAAAACAACAGTCTTTAGAATCTAATATTATAAACACTACAATAATGTTTAATTCTGCTTGATCTATCAGTTCACTAAGTTTTATACCTTTTACAATCAAATCTTTCTTATTCAGCTCTCACAGCCTGAAGAACAACTTTCCAAATCTTTCTTATTCATCAAAAATTGCTTCCAAATTTATTTTCATACCCTGAAAGCTCAATTCCCTGATTCTTTTACATGCAAAAGATACTCTTCTATAAGACTCTGCACTATCCTCAGAGGCCTGTATCCACAAATACCCATTGCATCCTGCTATGATTTCTATTCCATCAAATTTCAAAAACCTTGCCTTCAGGGGACACAGGAGAATATGCGGAACCTGAATAAAAACACCGTTGGAGAGCTTTCCGTATTTGTCATTTCTGGTGTGGAGTGCAGCGGACCCTGACTTATTGACTTTCTGCACTTCACAAACCAGTAGATCATCAACATCAAAAAATCTATTCATGTTAATTTCGTCTTCTTCTGATTTTCTTCGTTGTGCAACACCAGGCAGGCTGATAGCACTGAGGCTGAGAACTGTGTCATTTTTGCTGTTCGTTTCCACACGCCATTTCTTGTTGAATATCTGTGTAACCCGCCCAACAACAACGTCTCCAACCTCTGGAACGTATCTGCAGGGAGACACTGGTACAACTGTTATTAATTTGTTAATCTGCTTCACATGCCCAAAGTACGTAGACAATATTTTATTGCTGCTCAGCTCAGTCCCGTGGCCTTTGATAAGCCCCTCTGCCTCGCAGATGTAGTCTCCTGGAAGATAAATTTTATTTCCCATGGCCAAGTTCTTTCTGCTTTTTTAAAAACAAAATCAAAGCAAAAAATGAATAAAATCGGCTATTAAAAGACAATACATTTTATTTGTAAAAGACAATACCTTCAATTTGTAAAAGCCAATACCTTCAATTTGTAAAGTCAATACATTTTATTTGTGGGAGTCAATTTTGAGTCAGCGCTGTTGTTTTAGAAACTGATTGGCTGATGCCAAACAGCAGCCAATACATGAGCATACTTGCTTATTGGACAAATAAGGTCCTTTTATAACACAAAATGCCTAACACCCAGAAGACAGGTTTGAATGCAGAACAGAAATTAAGTACACTCTTTGACAGCATATACTGCAATTGAGATTGCCAGAATTGGTTTTAAGCTGATTTACTGGAGCAGAAATGGTTTAAGTGTGTGTTACAGAAATAGATTTACAGGCAAGAAGACAGCATTTGTGTAATGCAAGGTTATGTATATGTTGTGCTTTGTGAGCATCTACGGCCATATCCGTTATGAAGCACCGGAACCCGTCCGAACTCCGAAGTTAAGCTGACGCGAGCTCATACAAGTACTGAGGCGAGAGATCCCTCGGGAACGTTGAGTGCTGTAGTTTTTGACTTTGCATCAGACAATAGATTGTTGCATGAGCAAGTAAAACATGCTTTGCACCAGTTTAAATATATTTATAATCTATCTTTCAAACATCTATTCTTTCTCTGCTGTATTTTTGTGGTGTTTCGGGAAAATCTGATTTCATTTAGCTTATTAAGGGGTCTATGTAACTGCAATAGAGTACGTAACTGCTGGACACGCAGAAAGCAGCCACCTTTGACAATGTCTTTTGGCAATGTCCGGCAATGCTTAAAAAGGCTAGAATTCAAATTTTTTCAAATTTTTTGTCCTTTCACAATGGACGCATCTGACATAGAAGTATTCAAGCAGAAGAAGCTGCTGAGATTTCTCACAAATTCCAGAGGAGACGGAACAAGCATGATATCGATCATTATTCCCCCCAAAGAGCAAATTTGCAGAACTACCAAAATGTTAACGGACGAGTATGGGACAGCCACGAACATCAAGAGCAGAGTCAACAGGCTAAGTGTGCTGTCGGCTATAACATCTGCACAAATAAAGCTACGAACATACACCAAAACGCCTGAAAATGGCCTAGCACTCTATGTGGGAGAGATTATTGCGGAGAACAATAAAACCAAGAAGGTTGCCTATGGGATTGAGCCAATCAAGCCTATCAACACGAGTCTCTACATGTGCGACAGCAGGTTCCACACTGAAGCGCTGCTTGCCCTGTTTGAGGACGATACGAAATACGGATTTGTTGTGATAGACGGCCATGGCGCGCTGTTTGCCACTCTTCAAGGCAACTTTCAGACAATCTTGCAGTCATTTTCGGTTGATCTTCCCAAGAAGCATGGACGAGGTGGACAGAGTTCAGTCAGGTTTGCCAGGCTGCGGGTGGAGAGAAGACAGGCGTATGTCAAGAAGGTGAATGAGATATGCACCAGCTTATTTATTACCAACTCAGTCTCCAATGTTGAAGGAATCATTCTTGCAGGACATTCTGACCTTAAAAATGAGCTGTCCCAAATCATTGACCAGCGGCTAACCGTCATCAAAGCAGTTGACACAAACTACGGCGGCAAGAATGGGCTGAACCAGGCCATTGAACTCTGCGAGGATGTTTTGAAGGATGTAAGATTTTCCAAGGAGAAGAAGCTTCTGCAGGAGTTTTTCAACCAGCTCAATCTGGACACAGGCTTGTTCTGCTACGGCTACAAGGCGACAATGTCGTGCTTGGAGTCGGGTGCTGTCGACACCCTGATTGTGTGGGAGAACCTTGAGCTTACACATGAGGATACTCCCTTTATTGATTGGATAGCCGAGAACTACAAGGACTATGGATGCAAGCTCATATTCGTTAGTGACAAGAGTGGAGAAGGCACACAATTTGTCGAAGGCTTTGGTGGACTGGGCGGTATTCTCAGATATAAAATTAGTATAGAAAGCTTCGATGATGAAGTGAATAGTCTAGAGTCATTGTCTGACTATGATGATATATTTTAAATAAAGCATAAAATCTCACTGCTTTTCTTTTCCTGTTTCACAAGAGTTCTTAATAAGCGACTTGTAAAAATAGTAATAAACCTGAAATTAAGAAGGTGGTTCAACTAAATGTTTTATCTATTTATTTGCTTCAAAATTGTGTGTTTTTGTTCACCCTGAAAAAGGTTGACTTTAAAATTGTGTGTTTTTGTTCATCCTGAAAAAGGTTGACTTTAAAATCTCACTGGATAAAGACCTGTTCTCGCCATTTTTTACTTGTAGTCGTTAGACCACCACAATTACTATTTTTACTCCTGATGGAATGTGCGAAAGCTCAGGATACTTCTTATAGTCTACAAAACACTGGAACCTGTGCTTGACTCTGCAAAAAATATACTCGGGCTTGCTCTTGTATCCTCTTACTATGGCTGGATCTAAAAAGTAGAGCTGTCCGTCGCTTACTTGGTAGAAATCTTGCTTTTTGGCCTTTCTCCTCTCTGCAGGCACATACTCGATCTCTTCACAAGGCATGCCTGTCTCTTCAAAGTAGCACAACGAGTATGGCTTGGAAAAAAAGTCGTCCACGTGAATGTTGGAAACCGTCTCTTCGTTGCACTTTTTGAACAAAATTTCTTCAGCGACTTCGTCAACAAAGAAAAATTTTACTGGCTTGAAAATCCAAAAAAAATCTCCGCACATCGGGCAGTTGTTTGTGTAGTCAATGGACCGCGAAATGCAGAGATTGCAGTAGCAGTGCCCACATGGTAGGACCTTGGGATCGTCCATAAAGAAGAGGCAGATTGGGCAGTCGTTTGTGTACTTTACAAGAAAATAACTGGCCTTCTGGAAAACCCTTTGTGTGTTTCTGTTTTTATAAACTCCCCGAATGTCCAAATATGGCATGGGCTTTTTGTTGTTGTATTATAATTTGCTTCTAAAATAAATAAAAGATAATATTTATTTTAAACTCATCAGTAATATGAATTAAAATCTGTTTTGTCGCAAGATGCCGATTTCTGAAAGACTCAGGCATTTCATCTTGCAAAGATGACAGCTTGTTATCTTCTCCAGCAAGCAGGACTGTCTTTGATCTTTCCATCTCTTCTTTTCAGAATCTTATTGTACGCTTGATCACTATATGTTTCAGTTTATTTATCACCTGTCAATATTTACTGTAGAACCTGTGCTGGCCTTTAACCTGAAAAATACAGTCATTCTCTTTTGATGCCATCTCTTTTTTTGGTATGAAAAGATTGTCTTATGAACAATTCAAGCCAAGAAGCTTTGATTGGCAAAACTTGTTCTTTTGTCTATTTTATTTGCGCACCCTTATATGGACGTAGAATCTCGTTCGTTCGAAGCTATCAAGCTTGAAGGCGCTGACTTACTGGACTATTTGAGAGTGAACAGTGGACTGGTGCTCAAATCTGATGAGATTGCATATTTTTTGGAGTCTCCAATCAATGAATATGCACAAGTCATATTCCACTTGTCAGAGACAAATAAAATCATATTTTGGCAAACCTTTAGGAAAACGTACATTTTTGAAAACTACTGCAATTTCAGCGAGGAAGAGATGTACTTTTTGTGTGAGGCAATGAAAAACCAAGTTCAAAATGGCCACGATGACTTTTTTTACATTATGCACCATTTTTTTAAGAACATCGAGGCGTCCTGGCCGCTCCAGAGGCTTTTTATCTATCTTTCGAGCACCATGTGCTTTAAGCTGAGAGAATTTGTTATTACGGAGAATTTAGTGGAAAAAGTGCTGAAAAACAAAAGCACCCCTGACATTTTCAAAATAAAACTGATCAAAGCTGTCACTGATGCAAAGAGTCTGGTTTTGAACGAATACCTTTGTGATAAGAAGCTGAAGCTGGAAATGAAACAGCCTCGGGGATGCTTAGCATTTTTCAAAAAATGGTACAGTAAGTCTAGCCTGATTAAAATTAAATTTGATCACGACTACGTTTGACAAACTCTGTAATTCTGTTTCGTCTTTGCAGTGCACACAATCTCTGCTGCGTTGAAAAAATGGACTAGAGGCATCATTGAATCAGACTGCAATTTTCAACTTTCTCCCTGTGAAATAATAACAGTCTTAAGAAAGCTTGTCTTCTGACTTTATTTTGATTGTTGTAAAATCATGTTTATTTTTGGCCTGCTTTTTACGATTAAAAACATTTTTTCAAAATTTTATTTTGGTCTTTGTTTTATCATTCTTGTGTTATTTCAAATCCTGAAACTGGCAAAATAAATTAATCTCTTTATTTTGTCAAATGGGATTACAGACTGTCTTTGTCCAGTATGTTCTCTATTCTCTGATGGCAGTATCCCTGTTTTTGGTACAGCCGTATTTTTTATCTGTAAAATCATGGGTTGTTGCAAAGTATGCTACACTAATGAAGACTACGGTTCTTAAGCAGATTTTCTATGGCTTGTTCTTTATGATCTTTATTATGTTCCTGGATTCTTCGTACAGATGGAAGAGTACCGACTCCTTAATCTTAATTTATCAGTGTGAAAGAAATTTTTATTTGGGCGGGTTTACCTTATTCCTGATGGTCCTCTTCAACAAACTCTGCTCGACACTTGAAGACACATACAAAGCATACAGGCTTAACAAAGACTATGTTAAGCAGCGAGGCTTCTCTATGGACTTCATCAGCACTGTTGCGAAGGATGCTGAAAGCGAAAAACTTCGAAACCAAGATCTTGTAAAAGAGCTGGAATCTCTCAAAGCTGAGCTGGAGTTAAACAAAGGCTTAATTTCTGAGATAGAAAACAACAAAAGGGCTTATTCAAAACTTAAAACAAAGTATGAGGCCTTAAGGAATAAATAATTTTCGCATCACAAGGCTCTTCATTGTAACAGAATTGAATCTTGTATACTGAACTTAAAGTATGTTTTCAAAAATAAGGATGTCTTTAAGCATTAGATACATAAGTCCTTGTTGATGTGAAACAAACAGACAGATCAATAAAGATTCAGATTAATCTTTTTTATTTAATGCTAACTAAAAATCACATTTTTGAAGACCAAATTTTACTCAATAAAGAACACATGAGAGCGTCATCCAAAATATAAAGTTGTAATAGCTATAAAAAATGTAAAACTTTTATCGAGTATCTGTTCCGAATGCTCTGCCCTAACCAAAACATCAAAGTATTCTGGTTGGGTAGTAAACAATGGATAATCTTCTCAAGCTAAAAACATTGATCTGCAGGTTAGTTTGGCCTTGAAAAGTTGCTGTATGGAAAAGAATTTTTTAAAAAGAGCAAAAATTAAATCAAAATAGAAAACATAGATTTTTAACAATTTCCCATTATTTTCTATCAAGAATCTGACAAATCACAACATCGATGTAAAATCACAAAAGCTTGTTTTGTTAATAAAATTTTTTAGCCGAAACAGAAATTCAGCATTTCAGATATGGCTTAAATGGAAATGTTTTAGTAAAAGTGCCTCTTGTTTTTTTTTTGTTTTGAAACTTTTAGATAGTTTGAGCTACATAATAGAAAACCAACAACAATTACTATCGAACCTTAAAGTACAGATAGTTTGAAAACAGTTAAAAAGCATAAACAGCTGAAAATGTCTTGTTACACGATACAAAAATGGGTATGTTAATTTATTATCTGTCATAAACGACCTGAAAACTCTCAGTTTTAAAGTCTAATACAGCATAAGCACGCTCGCCGGCAGGAGGAAGGCTGATGAATTTGACATTCT
>Ga0308169_10003519_pt1 | contig 15245 bp, 10 predicted proteins | sample PhyBR1_2_FD_202139 | JGI IMG/M metagenome (GOLD analysis project Ga0308169, IMG submission 202139) | Phyllosphere microbial communities from UC Gill Tract Community Farm, Albany, California, United States - DLSLSB.R1 | ecosystem: Host-associated > Plants > Phyllosphere > Unclassified | place... | reverse complement strand
AAACACTGCCAGCCAATAGACGGGCAGGGCCAGTAACATGCCCGCCACGTAGATCATGGTCCCCAGGAATCCCGGCCTGGATACGTCGCTTGAGCAGTCCCATGTCGGTGGGTGTTCTGGTGTCCACCCGAAGACGTCCTTTTGGGTAGGGGAAGCGACCAGGCGCGGCGGGCGTTTACGTTTCATACGACGGGCTCTGGCAGAAAACCTGGCCATTCTCGTAGCAACCGCCCACGCACGCCTAGTCATTTCGCCTGTCGTTATCGCTACGCCTGCGCTTGGCTGTCGCTCAGAAATTGCTCGGTACTGACGACGTTCGCATAAGCAAACCCCAGCGCCGACATGAATGCGGCGTGGACTTGTGCGGCCGGGACGACCACGCCGTTGAATTCAAGATCGCGAGTCGCGCACGCGTCGTGAATCACCGTGACGCCGTAGCCCAGGTCTGCTGCCGCCCGCGCGACGCCATCGATGCACATATGGCTCATGCTACCGACGACCACCACCTGCTCAACGCCTTGCTGATCGAGGATCGCCTGCAGTTCGGTCTCGCGAAACGAATTGACGAAATGCTTGAGCACCACCGGCTCGTCAGCACGGTTGCGTACCTTGGAGTGCAACTGCGCGCCTTCGGAGCCTGGCGTGAAAAAGGGCGCTTCGTCGGAAGTGAATTCGTGGCGAATGTGCACCACCGGGTTTGCGGCCTGGCGAAACGCTTCGATCATTTTGGCGGCATTGTCGGCTGCAGCCTCGACGCCGGCCAACGGCCATTTCCCTTGGGGGAAGTAGTCGTTCTGGATATCGACTACGATGAGCGCTTGCTTGGACATGGGGACTTCCTCGGGTTGATTGCGGTGAAGCCAGTATTGGCCAAGCCCGGCGATGGGAGGATTGGCCGTAACGACAATAGGCGAGGGAAAACTGACAATGGCGCAGGAAAGGGCATTCGCTGAACTTGGCGTGCTGATGTATCCCGGTGCGCAATTGGCGGCGGTGCACGGCTTGACCGATCTGTTTACGGTCGCTGCCAGGATCGCGACCGAGCAGGCCAGTGCGCAGTTGCCGAGGTTGCGGGTGAGTCATTGGCGCACGGAGAGCGGTGAGGCGCCGCTGCGGGTGTTCGACAGCGAGGACGGAGCACCGGGCAAACTGATTGCCTTGCTGATCCCGCCCTCCATTGCCGGCTTCAATGAGAAGCTTGCCACGCCGACCCTGATGGATTGGTTGCGGGCGCAGCATGCCGACGGCACGGTATTGGGCGGGGTTTGCGTCGGTTCGATCCTGCTGGCCGAAAGCGGCTTGCTCGATGGTCGCAGCGCCACGACCCACTGGACTTCGGCGAAGTCTTTCGCGGCGCGTTATCCGAAGATCAAGCTCAACGCCGACAAACCCATCGTCGATGACGGTGACCTGATCACCACGGCGGGGCTGATGGCCTGGTCGGAGCTTGGGCTGCGATTGGTGGATCGCCTGCTCGGCCCCAGCATCGCCACGCGCACCGCGAAATTCCTGGTGATCGAGCACAGCGACAGCGCGAGCCAGTGCGGCAGCAATTTTGCGCCGATCCTCGGCCACGGCGACGCCGCGATTCTCAAGGTGCAGCACTGGCTGCAGCGTAGCGGCGCGGTGGATGTCTCCCTCGGCGCAATGGCGGAGCAGGCCGGCCTGGAAGAACGCACCTTCCTGCGCCGGTTTCGCGCCGCCACCGGCCTCAAACCCACCGAATATTGCCAGCATCTGCGAGTCGGCAAGGCGCGGGAAATGCTGGAGTTCACCAACGGCACCATCGATCACATTGCCTGGACCGTGGGCTATCAGGACCCGAGTGCCTTTCGTGCGACGTTCAGGAAAATCACCGGGCTGGCGCCGAGTGATTACCGAGCGAGGTTTGGGGTGAGTCCACAAAACGCTTCCAAAGGCTGAAACCGACCCGTGGCGAGGGAGCAAGCTCCCTCGCCACAGAGAATCCGCAGTGGCGTCGTGCAATTTGCCGGACGCCTGCTTCCCTTCGTGCAGAATGAAACAGGCCCCGTGCCACATCATCCATGCATTCCCCCGTGTCCTCGACCGTTCGTCCGCCACCGCGCCGTTGGCCTGATCTCTGCAATCCTTATAGCTACAGCTACTGGCGAAGTTAAAAGGACAACGCATGAGCGCGACCCATCGCAACAAACTGGTGCTGGCCCACTCGGTCAATCCCCAGGCGCCGCTGCATGAAGTCGAAACCAATCGGGCGCTGGCGCGCTGGTTGGCGAATATCCTTGGCCTGGAGTACGGCGGCAGTTACGACAGTCGACAACACGCCGGTCGAGACCTGTACCTGTTGCCCACGCAGACGCTGATCGGCCCTGAGGCTGCATTGCGCCTGGGCATCAAGGGACCGGATGATCTCTGGGGCGGTTACGTCGACCACGATTTCATCTGCACCAAGGCGATCGCCCATGGTCTGTTGAATAAGGACGCGATTGCGCCGAAGGGCTGGTCGCCGCTGTTCGCCAAGCTGACGCGGGGCGTTGTGCTCGACGGCATCAGCGTGTTCTCCCTCAAGGATGCGCGCCAGGCCGCCGAGCATCTGCTTTACGCCGGACCGATTCGCTTCAAGCCAATCCATGCTTGCGCCGGACGTGGCCAGCGGGTCATCCGAAGCATCGCGCAATTCGACGAAATCGTCGCGGCGCCAGACGCCCAGGCGGTGTTCAGCGAGGGCATCGTGCTGGAGCAGAACCTCAATGAGATCAAGACCCAGAGCGTCGGCCAAAGCTTCATCAATGGCAGGGTCTTGAGCTACTGCGGCGTGCAACACCTGACCCATGACAACGAAGGGCAGGAGGTCTATGGCGGCTCCGACCTGCTGGTGGCCCAAGGTGGCTACATCGAGTTGCTCGGTCTGGAACTGCAAGACGATGTGCGCGAAGCGGTGCGCCTGGCCCAGGTGTTCGATGACGCCGCCAACCAGGCATTTCCGACGTTCTTTGCATCGCGGCGCAATTACGACATCGCCCAAGGGACGGATACTGGTGGCCAGCCTCGCGGCGGCGTGCTGGAGCAATCCTGGCGAATGGGCGGTGCCAGCAGCGCGGAGCTCGCGGCATTGCAGGTGTTTGTCGAGGATCCTTCGGTCCGCGCGGTCCGGGTGTCCTCGGTCGAAACCTACACCGATCAGCCGCTGCCCCCCCGCGCGACGGAGGTTTATCGCGGTGCGGCGGAAAACGGTGATTTCCTACTCAAATACGTAACGGTTCAATCCTATGACGGCTAGAAGCGAAACCATCCAGATTGCCATCGATGATGAGCATATGAACGGGACCTTCCTGAGCCCCAAGTCGAAGGTCCCCGGCGTTTTGTTCGTTCACGGCTGGGGTGGCAGCCAGGAACGTGATCTTGAACGGGCCAAGGGCATCGCCGGCCTGGGCTGCGTGTGCCTGACCTTCGACTTGCGCGGGCACACGGGGGGCGCGGGCATTCCGTTGTCACGGGTTACGCGGGAGGACAACCTGCGGGACTTGCTGGCGGCCTATGACCGATTGCTGGCCCACCCCGGCCTGGACACATCGGCGATCGCGGTGGTCGGCACCAGCTACGGCGGTTACCTGGCCTCGATCCTGACGTCGTTGCGTCCGGTACGCTGGCTGGCCTTGCGGGTGCCGGCGCTCTACCGGGACGAGCAGTGGCACACGCCCAAGCGTGACCTGGACAAGACCGACCTGCTCGATTATCGCAGCACCTTGGTCCACGCCGACACCAACCGGGCCTTGCAGGCCTGCTCGCAATTCACGGGCGATGTGCTGCTGGTGGAGTCCGAGACCGATGACCATGTGCCCCACGCCACGATCATGAGTTATCGAGCGGCGTGCCAGCAGACCCACTCGTTGACCCATCGGATCATCGACGGCGCCGACCATTCCCTGAGCGACCCCGTGTCACAACAGGCCTACACCTCGATCCTGGTGAGCTGGATCACGGAGATGGTGGTGGGCGAGCGGCTGAGCATTATTCAGGAGCGGTAGACATGAGGTGCCCAGGCGGGCCTCTTCGCGAGCAGGCTCGCTCCCACAGGGCAGAAAGTCTGAGCCCGGGTTCACACAGGTCTCTTGTGGGAGCGAGCCTGCTCCGGGCGGCGATCCGACGAAGGCGCCAGGCCAGGCACCGCATCACTTGACCCCAGGCTTGACCCGCAAAGCCTTGGCCTTCGCCTCGATCACCAGGTACATCACCACCGTGACCAACAGCGGCAGGATGAAATAGATCGCCCGGTAGGCAATCAGTCCGGCGATCAAGCTGCCCCGTGACACCTCGTGCTGCAACAGCGCGACAAATACTGCCTCCAGCACCCCGAGCCCGGCCGGAATGTGAGTAATCACGCCAGCGATGCTGCTGATCAGCAATACCCCGAGCACCACCGGGTACTCGAGTTTGCTCGGCAACAGCGTAAAGATCACCGCCGCCATCAGTGACCAGTTCAGCGCCCCCAATGCCAATTGCAGCACGGCCATGCGCAGCGAAGGCAGGTTGATTTCCATGCCGCGAATCGTCCAGGCCCGGCGCTTGGAGAAACGGCAGGCCAGCAGGTAGCCGGCGCTGATTAGCAATAGCAGCACTCCGACGCCTTGCAGCGCATCGCTGCTCAGCTTCCAGCCAGGTGGCATCGTCACCAAGCCACTGCTGAACACCACGCCGGCCAAGGTCATGTAGCCGAACCAGTTGGTAGCCAGGCTCAGGCCGAGGATCTTGGCGATATTGCCCGTGCTCACCCCGAGCCGTGAATACAGCCGATAGCGCATGGCGATGCCGCCGACCCAGGCACTGAGGTTGAGGTTGAAGGCGTAACTGATCACCCCCACCGGAAGTATTTGCCGCCAGCCCAGTTTTTGCCGGATGTAGGTGCGCCCGATCAGGTCGAAACCGGCATAGGTGATGAAGCTGGCGATGGTCAGCGCGGCGGCGATCAGCAAGGTGCGCAGCTTGAAATCGGCCAGGGTCGTGAACACCTCGGACCAATCGATTCGCCGTGCAAGGGTGGTGAACAGTACGATCAGCAGCAGGAAGAAAGCCAGGGTCAGCGGGCGTTTCCAGCGGCTCCAGCGCGACTTGGGCTTGGCCTGTTCCGGCGCATGGGCATCTCTCGGCGCGGTGTGCGCTTCAGAGTGGTTCATGGGGTTCGCTCCGGACCGCCGTCGGCGGCGAAAAAGGTTTCAGACGCGGTTTATGGGCCGGCAGCCATCCGGCCCAGGCCGGAAAATGACGCAGGAAGTGGAACACCATGAAACCAATGGTCATGCGCCACAGCAGGCCTCGACGGGCATGATTTTCCGGCATGACGGTGCAGTGATTGCGGCTCAAGTGATCGAGGCGCTCGAACAGCTCGCGGTTGAAGGCGCGGTCGCGGATCAGCACGTTGGCTTCCAGGTTCAGCGACAGGCTCAACGGGTCGAGGTTGCTCGAACCGACGGTGCTCCAGTCCTCGTCCACCAGGGCGACCTTGCCGTGCAACGGGCGCTCGCAATACTCGTAGATCGTCACGCCGGCCTTGATCAGATAGTCATAGAGCATCCGCGCCGCGAGCTTGGCGATCATCATGTCCGGTTGCCCCTGGAGAATCAGCCGCACCTCCACGCCACGTCGCGCGGCGTTGCGGATCTCGCGCAGCAACCGATAACCGGGGAAGAAATACGCGTTGGCGATTACCACCCGCCGCTGGGCGCTGCGCAACACTTGCAGGTAGACCTCTTCGATGTCGGTCTGATGCTCGTGGTTATCGCGGTAGACCAGGCGCACCTGGCCGTCATGGTCGTTGAAGGCCAACTCGGTGCGGCGGCTGCGGCGACGTTGCCACCAATACTTGGCCCGGGCCGGCCGCCCGCTTTGCAGCAGCGCGAAGTGATGGATATCCACCACCGCCGGGCCTTTGATTTCCACCGAATAATCCTGCTTGGCCTCGGGACCGAAGTCGCCCAAGTGGTCAGCGGAAAAATTGATCCCGCCGATGAACGCGATCACCCCGTCCACCACTACGATCTTGCGGTGCAACCGGCGGAACCAGTTGGTGCGGATGCCCAGGTGCCGGGGGGCCGGATCGAACATCTGCAGGCGCACCCCGGCGTCGCTCAACGAGGCGAGAAACGCCGTGCTCAGCTCTCCGCAACCGAACCCGTCGAGGTTGACGGTGATGCGCACGCCACGCTTGGCCGCATCCACCAATAAATCCCGCAATTCAAAGCCGACCTTGTCTTCGAACAGGATGAAGGTCTCCAGGAGAATTTCTTCCTGGGCGCGGCGAATCGCTTCGAAAACCCGTGGGAAATATTCCTCACCGTTTTCCAGCAGCGTGACGCGGTTGTTGCCGTGCCAGCCGTATTCGACGTCGGCCAGCGCCGGGTTGCGTTCGGTCGGCGGCACCTCGACCTTTTCCACCGTCGCCTTGTCCATCGTCGCGTTCATAATTCGATCTCCACCGACAGCGGTGCGTGGTCGGAAAGGTGCGACCAGGGGCGTACATTCAGTACCTTGGCGTGATGGGCCTTGAGGTTGCGCACGTAGATGCGGTCCAGGCGCAGGATCGGCAGGCGCGCTGGAAAACTGCGGGCCGGCTTGCCCCACTGTTCGGCGAACACCTCCCGCAGGCCGCAGGGCGCGAGCAAGTCGTTGGCCTTGCCGCGCCAGTCGTTGAAGTCGCCGGCAACGATGACCGGTGCTTCGGGCGGCAATTCGCTCAAGCGCTGGCAAAGCAGTTTCAGTTGCTCGACGCGATGGCCTTCACGCAACCCCAGATGCACGCAAATGGCGTGCACGTCCCGTCCACCGTCAGCGTTCGGCAGGCGCAGTACGCTGTGCAGCATGCCGCGGCTTTCGTGGCCACTGATGGACACGTCGAGGTTGTCGTGGCGGATGATCTGGAATTTCGACAGCAATGCATTGCCGTGATCGCCCGCCGGATACACCGCGTTGCGCCCATAAGCGAACTGCGGCCAGAGGGTGTCGGCGAGAAATTCGTATTGCGGGATGCTCGGCCAGTTGCTGTAGCGCTGGGGATGGTGCTCGTGGGTGCCGTGGACTTCCTGCAGGAACACCACGTCGGCAGACACGCTGCGCACGGCTTCGCGCAGTTCCGGCAGGATGAAGCGCCGATTCAGCGCGGTGAAGCCCTTGTGCGTGTTGACCGTCAGGACGGTGAATCGATTGACTCCCTCCAGCAGTTGTCGCGCCGAATCGTGCAGCGGCTCGCGGGTGGCTTCGCTGGATTCTGGCGTGTTCATGGCAATACTCCTTCGGTCGGGCGCACACCGGGAGCGGTGGCGAGGTGCTTGTCCAGGTCGAAGCGCTCCAGCAGGTGGCGCGCGTCGTAGGGCGCGCGGACTTTGATGTCGTTGTCGAAATAGCAGAACACCTCCCGGCTCTTGCGCGGCCGGGGTTTCTTCTTCGGATCGATCAACTGTGCGTCGCTCGGCTGCGTGCCGTGGCTCCAGGCCTCGATCCGGTCGCCCCAGCGCTTGAGCGCCTCGTCGGTGTAGCCGCTGGCGTACAGTTCTTCGGCTCCGTGCAGGCGCAGGTAGACGAAGTCGCTGGTGACGTCCTCGCGGTAGGGCCATTTTCCGGCGGTATCGGCGACCACCAGGGCAACGTCGTGGCGTTTGAGCAGGGCGACGAAGCGTGGGTCGATGAAGCTCTCGTGGCGGATTTCCACGGCATGGCGCAGCGGGCGTTTTTTATCGGTCTCGGTGCTGGCGTGGCCATCCAGGCGCGACTCGTGCTCCCGGGCCAGCGCGGCGGCGGCCTGGGTGTCATGGGGCAATTGCTTGAGGAAGTCTTCGAACAGTTCCGGGTCGAATTTGAAGCTGGGTGGAAACTGCCAGAGGATGGCGCCGAGTTTTTCCTTGAGCTCCAGCACCCCGGACGCGAAGAAATTCGCCAAGGGCTTGTGAATGTCCCGCAGGCGCTTGATGTGAGTGATGAAGCGCGGCGCCTTGACGCTGAACACGAAGTCCGGCGGCGTCTCGGCGTACCACTGGGCATACCGTTCGGGACGTTGCAGGGCGTAGAACGATCCATTGATTTCGATGCTGTTGACCGCGCGAGAGGCGAATTGCAGTTCCCGTTTCTGCGCCAGCCCCTTGGGATAGAAATCCCCGCGCCAGGGCGTGTAGCGCCAACCGGAAATGCCAATGTGGATCGCCGTCATGTGTCCCTCCCGTGCCAATGACCTCGTACTGCCTGTGTCTTTTGATGACCGCCGGGCGGCCTGGAAAGTTTCGATGGCCTTACCGATGGAAGGGGCCGAGCGGGTTCTGTGGCGAGGGAGCTTGCTCCCGCTGGCCTGCGCAGCAGGCCCATGCATTCATCCTGAGGTGACGCGGTGTCAGGTTTTAGGGCTGCTGCGCAGCCCAGCGGGAGCAAGCTCCCTCGCCACAAGAGCTTGTGTTGAGCGCTCGGGCGAACTTGCCGGCCCATTGTTGATCAGTTCCTTACCGACCCCGTGCGAAGGAGCCCCGCGTTTTGTCTCGATTGAGCACTGTATTGCTGGTGTTATTGCTGGCCATGACCGGCACCAGCGCCTACGGGACCGCAGCGGTCCCCGGCGCCTCCAAACCCGCAGAAGCCCCGACTGAACCCGAACCGCTGGTGCAAGGCGGCCTGTTGGGGGCGATCAGCTCGAGCATCGACGATGTCCAGGACAAGCTCGACCTCGACCAGAGCCTGGTAGATGCCTGGCGCCTACGGGCGGATCGGGCGGCGGATGAGGTGGATCGGCTGGTCGACCAGACGTCCCGTTCGTCCTGGCGGATAGCGGGCGATTTCCTGTTGCTGTCAGGCGTGTGGCTGGGGACGTTCGCGCTGCTCTGGACCGGCGCGCGCTTGCTGGTGCGACGCCTGGGGCGGCGCCGCTGGCTACGCACTCGCCAGCGGGTGCGGGACCTGCTCGGTTATCTGCTGCCGTACACCTTGCCGGCCGTGGCCTGCCTGCCCTTGACCCTTTACGTCAGCCATTTCCTGCAAGTCTCGGTCGGTCGCGCCCTCGCGTTGTGTTTCGCCTACGCCACCAGCAGCGGCATTGTTTCCACCTCGGTGTTGCTCTGCGTGATCGTGATGTTCAACGCCGGCCATAAGCGCCGTGCCGTGGCGATCATCCGGCGTTTCAGCCCGCGGCCGTTGTTCCTGATCGGCTTCCTGGCTGCCCTCAGCGATGCGCTGACCAGCCCGCAGATCGCCCGCCAACTGGGCGGCAATATCACCAGCAGCGTCGCGGTGTTCACCGGCCTGTTGGCTTCGCTGATCTTCGGTTGGCTGGTGATCCACATGCGCCGGCCCGTGGCCCACCTGATCCGCAATCGGCCGCTGGCCCAGCGTCTCAAGCAACCGGCCTTGCAAGAATCCCTGCGGATCTTTTCCGGCCTCTGGTATTGGCCGATCCTGTTGATGGTATTGGTTTCGGCGGTGAGCCTGATCGGCGTCGGCGAAGACAACCAGAAGGCCCTGCGTTGCGCCTTGTTCACCACCCTCCTGCTGATCGCGACGGTGTTCCTCAGCACCGTGTTCCAGCACATCTTCAAATCGCCCAAGGCCGAGGCCATCCAGCGCAACAGCGCCTACAAGGGGCGACTGTTGAGTTTGCTGCACGCCTTGTTGCGGATTGTCATGGCCGTGGTATTCATCGAAGTGCTCGGACGGATCTGGGGAATCTCTTTGTTCGAGTTCGCCTCGCGCAACGCCGTGGGACGGGCGATCAGCGATTCCTTGAGCCGCATCGGCCTGATCTTCCTGGTGACCTGGCTGACGTGGGTGGTGCTCGACACGGCGATCCAGGAGGCGTTGAAACCACCGCTCAACAAGCGCGGCGCTCGTCAGCCGAGCACGCGGATCAAGACCATCTTGCCGCTGTTGCGCAACGCGGCCAAGATCATCCTGGTGGTGATCTGCGCGATCACCACCATGGCCAACCTCGGCATCAACGTCGCGCCATTGCTTGCCGGTGCCGGCGTGGTCGGGCTGGCGATCGGTTTCGGTTCGCAGCAACTGGTGCAGGACGTGATCACCGGGCTGTTCATCATCATCGAAGACACGCTGTCCATCGGCGACTGGGTGGTGCTCAGCTCCGGCCATGCCGGCACCGTCGAAGGCCTGACCATCCGCACCCTGCGCCTGCGCGACGGCAAGGGCTTCGTGCATTCGGTGCCGTTCGGGCAGATCAAGGCCGTGACCAACCAATCCCGGCAGTTCGCCTTTGCATTTTTCTCGGTGCAGTTCACCTACGACACCGACGTGGACCGTGCCATTGAATTGATCCGCGAAGCCGGTGATTCGATTGCCGAGGATCCGTTCCTCAAGTTCAACCTGCAAGGGCCGCTGGATGTGTTCGGCGTGGACAAGATGGACCTCAACGGCGTAGTCCTCACCGCCCAGTTCCGCACGGTCTCGGGCGGGCAGTACGCGGTGAGCCGGGCGTTCAACCAGCGATTGAAGAAGCTTGTGGATAACGAACCGTCGGTGCACTTCGCGCAGACTTATCCACAGCAGGTGGTGATGCCGAAGCGGTTGGTTGAGGAGCCGAAGGAGGGAGGTGCTGCACCTGAACAATCTCAATAATTGCCCAGTTTTATAGTGAAGCCAGTGGCCTCTTCGCGAGCAGGCTCGCTCCCACATTGGATCTATGGTGAATGGAGAACCCTGTGGGAGCGAGCCTGCTCGCGAAGGGGCCCGGCCAGACACCTCAACTTTTCTGGATGAGCTTGTTCCTGACCTCAGCCATCCCTTCGGCATCCAACTCCACAAACAGTTGCTGCTTGCCCGCAATCAGCGCCGCCACCGGCAGCCCGTCCCGATACACCAGCCTATTACTCGCCAGCGCCGGCACTTTCGCCCCGGGCAACAACGTGCCGGCCAAGTTCAATGGATCAACCCCGCACACCGCCACCAGGCTGCCATCGGTGGGCCGACGCCTGGCTTCGCGCAGCAGCGGGATAGCTTCGGGCAAGGCGAACTGTTCGCCGGCGAGCCCGCTGACGAAACGCCCGCCACGAATCTCGCCCCGTGCCTCCAGCCGATGAAACGTGCGCAGCAACTCACGCCAGCTCGGCAACCAATCGGCTTCGCGCTCCAGCAGGCGCCAGAACACCACGCCATAACGGCGCAACAGGGTCATGGCGATGTGTTCCAGGGTATCGGGGGGTGTGGGCGCGGGTCGGTTGCCGGGTTCTGGCGCGGGCGAACTGCGGCGTAATAAGGCCCAGCGCCCGGCGTCGTCCATGCCTCCGACAAACGCCCCGCGTCCGCGCCGGTTGCTACGGGCCTGGCGTTTGCTGGCAGGGGTGATCAAGGCCCGCAGCCCGGCGAAGCTGTCGGCATTCACGAGCCCGGCACCGACCAGTTCCTGCAAGGCGATTTCCAGTTCGCTGCGCAGCAAGTGGGCCTCGTGCAGCAGTTCATCGAAAAACAGCGCGCCATGTTCACTGAGGGCTTGATGGACTTTTTGCGTCTTGAGCGACAGTTCGCCGACCGGCGTCTGCTCGCCCAGGCTGCTCCACAGCGCAACCTGGGTACGCGGCAACAACACGATCGGTGTGCTGCGCAAAGCGCTGGCGGATAACTTCTGACGGGCGCTCAGGCGCGTCCAGACGAACTTGCCGCTGCGGCACAGTTCATCGAGCCAGCTCGGCGAATAATCCTTGATCCGCGCCGGCAGCAGGTCGCTGTCCCAGGCCGAGGCGGCGGCAGGGTAGCCTTCGAACTGGCCGATGATCGCCGGCAGCACCGCGCTGCCGCGACCCTGGCTGGACGGCGACAGATGCTGCCAGTCGAACAGGAAACGCATGAAGTCCTGCAACATCACCGGCTCGATTTCCCGGCGCAAGCGCTTGACCGTGTAGCGGTGGATCCGCGCCAGCAGATGCCGTTCGCACCACTCTTCTTGAGCGGTGCCCGGGGTGAAGCGACCGCGCAGCACATACCCTTGTTGTTCGAGCCGGGCCAGGGCCTGGGTCGCTTGCGCCGGCGACAGCCCCAGCGGGTAGGCGATCGCGGTCAACGGTTGCGGACCAAAGGCACTGAGCCGCGCGCGCAGCACTTCCACCACGGCCTCGTCGCAGTCCCACGGCTCATCGAACCCCGGCAGCGGTGTCAGCGGTGGCTGCCATTGGGCGTGTGGATAAATCGCCTGCAGGCACGTCAGCCGCTCCAGCGGCACCCACAGGCCGCGCTCGTCACTGATCTGAATGTGACTGGCGCGACCGCGCTCCGCCAGGGTCCGCAACCCGTCCAGCCACGACCGCTCGGCACTGGCTTCGCTGTCGGCGATGCAGGCCAGGCTCATCAGCGCTTCGTGGATTTCGTCGATACTGGTGGGCGTCGGCCAGGCCTCTTCCCGCACGGCCTGGATGGCATCCGCGTCCAGTGCGCCGAGGTCGTCGGTGGATTGCGGATCACTCCAGCGTCGGTTGATCACCGCTTGGGTGCGGCGTTCCTCCAGCGGCGCGTCGTCGAGAAAGGTATAAGGCCGGGCGCTGAGGATTTCTGCCGCCAAGGGCGAGGGCGCCGGCAGGTCGCGGCTGACCAGGCGAACCTCGCCCGCTTCCATGCGCCGCAACAGCGCCAGCCAGCCTTCGCTGTCCATGGCTTCGTGCAGGCAGTCGTCGAGGGTCTGTTCCACCAGTGGGTGGTCGGGAATCTCACGCTCGCCGGCGAGGTTTTCCAGGCAAGCGATCTGGTCCGGGAACACGCTGGCGATCAAGTCTTCACTTTTCATGCGCTGGATCTGCGGCGCGACTTTGCGCCCGCCGGTGTAGCGCGGCAAGGCCAGGGCCACGCCGGCATTCCAGCGCCAGCGCACGCCGAATAGCGGCGCATCCAATACCGCTTGAATCAGGATTTGCTCGGCGCTGTGGCTGTTGAGGTAGCGCCAAACCTCGTCCAGTTCGAAGCTGTGGCTGGTGGACAGCGACAGCACGATAGCGTCCTCGCTGGCGGCGGCCTGCAATTCGAAGTTGAAGGTGCGGCAGAAACGCTTGCGCAGGGCCAGGCCCCAGGCGCGGTTGATGCGGCTGCCGAAGGGCGTGTGGATGATCAGTTGCGTGCCGCCGGACTCGTCGAAAAACCGTTCCATCACTAAGGTGTCCTGGGACGGCAGGGCGCCGAAGGCCAGGCGCGCCGGGGCCAGGTAATCGAGGATCTGCTCGGCGCTGGCAAGGTTCAGGTGCAAGGTGCCGGTCAGCCAGTCGAGTGCCGGTTGCAGATTACCCGGCGTGTCGCCGAGCAGTTGATCGAGCTGGGCTTGCAGACGGGCGACGGCCTGGGACAATTCGGCGCTGCGCCCCGGAGCTTCGCCGAGCCAGAACGGGATGGTCGGCGGCTGGCCCTGGGCGTCCTCGACCCGCACGCGGCCGGTCTCGACGCGAATGATGCGATAGGACGTATTGCCGAGTTGGAACACATCCCCGGCGATGCTCTCGACCGCGAAGTCTTCGTTGACGCTGCCGATGTTCAAGCCCTGCGGTTCGAGCAGCACGCTGTAGTCAGCGTTATCCGGGATGGTGCCGCCGCTGGTCACCGCCGTCAGCTTGCTGCCCCGGCGCCCGCGCAAGGTGCGGGTCACGGCATCGCGGTGCAAGTAGGCGCTGCGCACGCCTTGCCGGCCGTTGAGGCCTTCGGCGAGCATTTGCAGCAGGGCCTGGTAGTGTTTTTCGTCCAGCCCGGCATAGGGCGAGGCGCGGCGGAACATTTCCAGCAACGCCTGTTCATGCCATTCCTGGCAACTGACCTCGGCGACGATCTGCTGGGCCAGGACATCCAGGGGCGCCTTGGGGATGTGCAGGATGTCCAGCTCGCCACGGCGCACGCAATCGAGCAGGGCGGCGCATTCGATCAAGTCGTCGCGGGTGGTGGCGAACAGGCGCCCCTTGGGCGTGCCGCCGACCTGGTGGCCAGCGCGGCCAACCCGTTGCAGGAACGCCGAGATCGAACGGGGCGAGGCGATCTGGCAGACGAGGTCGACGTCGCCGATGTCGATGCCCAACTCCAGCGACGCCGTGGCGATCAGCACCTGCAGTTCGCCGCGCTTGAGGCGTTGCTCGGCGTCGAGGCGAAACTCCTTCGCCAGGCTGCCGTGGTGGGCCGCCACGGCGTCCTTGCCCAGGCGTTCGCTCAAGTGACGACTCAGGCGTTCGGCCAGCCGCCGCGTGTTGACGAACACCAGCGTGGTCCGGTGCGCCCGGGCAAGCTCGGCGAGGCGGTTGTAGACTAATTCCCACACGTCGTTGGCCATCACCGCCGACAGCGGCACGGGCGGCACCTCGATGTCCAGGTCGCGGGGGCGGGCGTGGCCGATGTCGACAATTTCGCATGCGCGCCCTTCGCCGACCAGAAACCGTGACACCGCTTCGATGGGCTTTTGCGTGGCCGACAGGCCGATGCGCATCAGCGGTTCGGCGCACAGGGCTTGCAGGCGTTCCAGACTCAACGCCAAGTGGCTGCCGCGCTTGCTGGCGGCGATGGCGTGGATTTCGTCGACGATCACCGTGCGGGTGCTGGCGAGCATCTGCCGGCCGGAGTCGGATCCGAGCAGCACGTAAAGCGATTCGGGTGTCGTCACCAAGATGTGCGGCGCGGTCTTGCGCATCGCCGAGCGTTCTTTCTGCGGCGTGTCACCGGTGCGCACGGCGGTGGTGATGGGCAAGGGCGGCAAGCCCATTCGCTGCAACTGCTCGGTGATGCCGGCCAGGGGATTCTGCAGGTTGATCTGGATGTCGTTGCTCAAGGCCTTGAGCGGCGAGACGTAGACCACCAGCGTCGCGTCCGGCAGGCCGCCTTGTTCCAGGCTGCGGTGCACCAGGTCGTCCAGCACCGCCAAAAACGCCGTCAACGTCTTGCCCGAACCCGTTGGCGCGGCGACCAGCACCGAACGACGCTGGCCAATCAACGGCCACGCCCGCGCCTGGGCGGCCGTGACCGCCGGGAAAGTCTGGCTGAACCAGGCGCGAACGGCGGGGTGAAAGCCTGCCATGGCGTGGTCGGCTGCAAGGGGCAGATTCATGTGGGCAGTTTAGGCGGGTGGGGTGGGGAGGATGCAAGTACCGTCCGAGACCTCTATTGCCTGTTCTGGCCCCATCGCGAGCTTGCTCGCGATGACGGCCTCAAGACCTGCACAAACCCGGCGATCTGCACATTACGGATGACGGTTGCGCACTAAACCCGCAAAATGCAACGATTCCGACCACGCCTGCGGGCGTTGTCGACCAAATTCTTGTGCCAACAGACTGGGC
>Ga0308169_10003514_pt1 | contig 15257 bp, 16 predicted proteins | sample PhyBR1_2_FD_202139 | JGI IMG/M metagenome (GOLD analysis project Ga0308169, IMG submission 202139) | Phyllosphere microbial communities from UC Gill Tract Community Farm, Albany, California, United States - DLSLSB.R1 | ecosystem: Host-associated > Plants > Phyllosphere > Unclassified | place... | reverse complement strand
GTGAAACGACTTTGCGCCGATGATAGTGCTGCAACCAGTGTGAAAGTAGGTTATCGTCAGGCTAATTATTCGCAGAAGCCCGCTCAGTTGATACTGAGCGGGCTTTTTGCTTTTCAGCGTGCCTGAACCGCTTTCAATCGCTCCCCAATTCAAGCGCAAACGCAGCCGCGAGCCGCGCAAATTTCAGCGCGTGTAGTGCTTGTCCACCCGAGTTCGCATAAGTGTCCTTTGCGGTGTGGGTGGCAGGGTTATCCCGTGCAAAGCTCGATTCAAAGGGCATCGAGGCCGGAAAGCCCTGCGCCTGCCAGCTCGCGTGATCCGAACAGGCATAGCCGCAGCGGTCATAGCCCAGTTTCAGGTCCGGCAAATACGCCGACACCAGCTGTGCAAGAAAGTCGTTCTGCTTGCTGTCCGTGTAATCCGTGAACAGCACGATGTCATTTGCGCTGCCCTTGTAATTCGTCATATCGAGCTGCAGCGCACCCACGACCGTTTTCTTGTCCTGCTTGGACGCCCGTGCGATGTCCTGCGATCCGCGCAGACCCACTTCTTCCGCGGCATAGGCGATGAAATGAATGCTGTGTTTCGGCCTGTAATCCTGTGCGAGCATGGCCCGCAGCGCTTCGGTGAGGCTGGCGGCGCCGGAGGCATCGTCATCCGCACCCGGGGCCAGCGCCGTATCGCTCATCCTCGACATCAGAATGGAATCCAGGTGAGCGCCCAGGACGATGTGTTCATCCGGCCTGTCGCTGCCGGCGATGCTCAGGATGCGATGTTTGCGGATAGCCGGCATGCGTGAACTGCCGTACGACGATATCCGGACGACCCTGCGCCAGCTCGTGCCAGTGCGAGTACAGCCAGTTCGATGCAGCGACGCCCGCCTGGCTCCTGTAATAACGATTCGGAAAAGCCGACAGCATGAGGATCGTCGCTTCGATATTCTTGTCGCCCATCTGCGCAAGCACCGGTTCGACCAGGTCGCGATGATCGATGGAATAGGATAAAGAGGATCCCGCCGCGGCCACATTCCGCAGCGCCGCCCGCGCATCCGCCTCGGATTGATGAAAGACGAAGCCGCCGCATTTCCGCATGCGTTGATGGACGAGCCTGGAGACCGTCTCGAGCCTGGATTCGGCAAGGCTGACAGCGTGGATTGTTTCGGCGCCGCCGGCAAGCTGGCGGGATTCGATCGACACGATGTCGGGCACGAACTGGCGTACCTGATGAAAGGCGGCGTCGCCCATGGTGATCCAGGCTTTTTTCTCTGCCGCGAAGAGGGGAAGCGACAGGCAGGCTGCCAGCGCAGCCGCGAATCCAACAAGACAGGGCCGCATCATCGACTTTCCTCCTGGCATGAGAAGAGGAAAGCCTAGCATGCGGCGAAATGCGTCACATTGACGCTGACGATTACGTCGCCCGCAAGCCGTGGACGAACGGCAGCTTGTCCCACATGCGGTCGTGCAGCGGCATCAGGATCACATTGCAGACCGGTTCCAGCACCGCCGCCAGACCGCCGAGCGCGGTCGACCCGGTTGCGTAATACAGCACCCCGAAGGCAACACCCATGTGCATGGCGCCCAGGCTGAACTTCTCGGCCGTGAGCAGCAGGTAGCGCCGCTGACCGCTGACGCCATGCAGGCAGCGATGCCAGACCTTTTCATGAAAGGGCACCAGCAGGACGTTCAGCAGCGGCTCGATCAGCACGGCGAGCCCGCCCAGCGCCATCGAACCCGTTACCGCGTAGGCGATCGCGAAACCGATCGCCAGATGGGTGATGACTTGACTGCCTTTGCGTGCCACTGCCATGGGAAACTCCTGTCGTTCTCTACTGTGTAGCGAATGATAGCGATTCTCATTTAATCAGTAAAATCGATATATTTTAGCGATGTGATAGGCAGAGTCTATCAAGCAGTGGGGCCGCCGCATCCGCGATCCGCTCCAGGCTGGCTTCGCGCAGGGCCGCCGCGTCGACGGCGTGTTCGCTGTGCAGTCCGGCCCAGCGCAGCAGTGCGGCGCAGGCGGCGGGATGGTCGAACATCCCGTGCAGATAGCTGCCCAGCACTTGGCCATCGTCCGAACATGCGCCTTCGCCGCGGCCCTCGATCTCGAAGGCCGGCCGCGCCAGTGCGGCGCCGCTCGACATGCCCATGTGAATCTCATAGCCTTCCACCCCGGCGCCCGCCGCCGCCGGATCGAAGACGCAGCGACCGCCCACCCTGGCCAGGCGTTTGTCGCGCGTGAGTACGGTGCCCAGGTCGAGCAGGCCGAGCGCGTTGGATCGGCCGGCCACGCCTTCGACGCCGTCCGGATCGTCGACGCTGCGCCCCAGCATCTGGAAACCACCGCAGATGCCGATCACCTTGCCGCCATAGCGCAGGTGACGCTGGATGGCCGGCTGCCAGCCCTGTCGCTGCAGCCAGGCCAGGTCGGCGCGCGTGTTCTTGCTGCCGGGGAGGACGATCAGGTCGGCGCCCGGAATCGCTTCGCCCTCGCGCACGAAGCGCAGGTCGACGTCGGGGTGGGCGCGCAGCGGATCGAAGTCGGTGTGGTTGCTCATCCGCGGCGTGCTCGGCACCACCACGCGGAATTTACCCTCGCGCCGGGTCACGCCCTGGACCGCGTCTTCCGCATCCAGGTAGAGCCCGTGCAGATAGGGCAGCACCGCCAGCACCGGCTTGCCGGTCTGCTGCTCGAGCCATTCGAGGCCCGGCTCGAGCAGCGCGATGTCGCCGCGGAAGCGGTTGATCACGAAGCCGAGGATGCGATTGCGCTCGCTCTCCGACAGGCAGGAGAGGGTGCCGACGATGTGGGCGAACACGCCGCCGCGGTCGATGTCGGCCACCAGCACCACCGGACAGTCGACGGCTTCGGCAAAGCCCATGTTGGCGATGTCGCGGTCGCGCAGGTTGATCTCGGCCGGGCTGCCGGCGCCCTCGACGATGATGCTTTCGTACCGGGACAGCAGCCTCGCATGCGATTGCAGCACCGCTCCCATCGCCACCGTCTTGTACTGGTGGTAGTCGCGCGCGTTCATCTCGGCACGCACGCGGCCGTGGATGATGACCTGGGCGCCGATGTCGCTGGAGGGCTTCAGCAGCACCGGATTGAAATCCGTGTGCGGCTCGACGCCGGCGGCGATTGCCTGCAGCGCCTGGGCACGTCCGATCTCGCCGCCGTCCTTGGTGACCGCGCTGTTGAGCGCCATGTTCTGCGGCTTGAACGGCGCCACCTTCACGCCCGATCGCTTCAGGAGCCGGCACAGGGCGGCCACCACCGTGCTCTTGCCGGCGTCGGAGGTCGTCCCCTGGATCATCAGGGTCCGGTAGGGGAAGGGCTTCATTTGATCCGGTGCTGGCGCGCCAGTTCGAGCTTCTCGCACAGCATCGCGGCCCCTTGAATCATGCGCGGACCGGAGCGGTTCAGCAGGTTGCCGTCGATGGTGAACAGATTATCGTTGCGCACCGCCAGCAGGGTGCCGTAGGGCTTCCACATGTTCACGCCGCCGTAGTTCTTCTCGGCCGTGGCGAAGATCGCTTCCGGATTCTCCTGCAGGACGCCTTCCACGCTGACCACCGGCGCCGTCACCGAAAGTTTGGCGAAGATGTTCTCGCCGCCGCACAGGCGCAGCGCGTCGCTGACGATGTGCTTGCCGCTGAGGGTGTACAGCGGCTTGTCCCAGACCTGGTAGAAGGTCCGCACGGTCGGACGGCTCGCATAGCGGCTGCGCAGGCCGGCCAGCTGCCGGCGCAGCTCGGCGGCAGCAGGGTTGGCCACCTTCTCGGTACCCATCAGCTGGCCGAGCCTGGCCAGGCTTTCCGGAATGTCCTCGAGCTTGACCGGTTCGCTGTGGTAGAGCGGCACACCGAGCTTGCGCACCATGTCGATCTGGCGCTCGGAGCTGCCGTGGCGCCAGACCACGATCAGGTCGGGCTTGAGCGCCATGATGCGTTCCAGGTCGACCTCGCGGTTGGAGCCGATCTGCGGGATCTTTTTCGCTTCTTCCGGGAAGTCGCTGTAAGAGACCACCCCGACCACATGGCTGCCGCCGCCCGCCGCGAACAGCAGTTCGGTGACGTGCGGGGCCAGCGAGATCACGCGCTGGGCCGGCTTCTGCAGGGTGATGGTATTGCCGTCGTCGTCCTTGACGGTGACGGCGGCCTGGACCTGGCTTGCCGCCAGGGCTGCCAGCAAGATCAGTGCTTTCGAAGTATTCATCGGTGCTTCCATTCTTGAAGTGCGTGTTCGATACGGTCCCAGTCCGTTTCCCGGGCGGGCAGGCCGAGGCGGATGCCGCGCGCCGCCTGGCGGAACAGGCGCACCCAGATCGCGTGGCGCGCCATATGTTCATGAAATTCCTCGGCGCGCTGTTCCGCCCACCAGTGAAACAGCGGCGTGCCGGACGCCTTGATGCCGTAGGCCGCGAGCAGTCCGCGCAGCCGGGCGCCGTCGCGCGCCAGGCGCTCCTGCGTCGCCTGCTGCCACGCCGCGTCGCCCAGCGCCGCCAGCGCGACTTGCTGGGCCGGGCCGCTAACCGTCCATGGTCCGAGCAGGTTCGCCAGCGCCGCCAGCAGCGGCGCCTCGGCCGCCACGAAGCCCAGCCGCAGTCCGGCCAGGCCGAAGAACTTGCCGACCGAGCGCAGCACCACCAGGCCCGGTTGGCCGGCATGCGCGGCCACGCTCAGTGCCGGCGCCGTGTCGCCGAAGGCTTCGTCGACCACCAACCAGCCGCCGCGCGCGCCCAACTCCGCTGCCCAGCGCAGCAGCGTGGCCGGCGGCACGACATCGCCGGTCGGATTGTTCGGGTTGCAGACCACGACCACGTCACTGTTCACCACCGCGGCGTCGAGCATCGGGTAGCCGGTCAGGCGCAAGGTGTGGCCGTGCTGTGCCCAGTGATGGGCATGCTCCGCATACGAGGGCGCGGCCACCGTCACCCGCGACGGCGGGCGCAGGCGCGGCAGGGCCTGGATCGCGGCCTGGGTGCCAGCCACCGGCAGCAGGGTGCGGGCGCCGTACCAGGCGCAGGCGGCAACGACGAGCGCCGGATCCGGTTCCGGCAGGCGCTGCCAGGCGTCGGGCGGCAGCGCCGGCGCCGGATAGCCGGCCGGGTTGATGCCGGTGGAGAGGTCGATCCAGTCCTCGCCGCCGAAGCGCCGCCGGGCTTCGTGCAGATTGCCGCCGTGTTCAAGCATGGGGCGCTCCGGTCTGGGAGAGGACGGCGCCGAGGCCGAGCGCGGCGACGGTCCACAGCATGGTGGTATGGAAGACCAGGCGCCAGGCGCGCCGGATATCGATCGCGGCGGCGGCCGGGCCGCTGCCCAGCACCGGCCGTTGTTCGACTTTGCCGTCATAGACCGCGCCGCCGCCAAGGCTGATGCCGAGGGCGCCGGCACCGCTGGCCATCACCGGGCCGGCGTTCGGGCTGCTCCATGCGAGCGCCTGGGCGCGCCAGCAGCGCAGCGCGCGCAGGCGGCCGGCGGCCGGCGCCAGCAGCGCATACGACAGCGCGGTCAGGCGCGCCGGCACATAGTTCAGGGCGTCGTCGATGCGCGCGGCCACGCGGCCGAACAGATTGAAACGCGTATTCCGGTAACCCCACATCGCGTCCAGCGTGTTCGCCAGGCGGAACAGCAGGGCGCCGGCGCCGCCGCCGACCAGGAACCAGAACAGGGTGCCGAACACGGCGTCGTTGCCGTTCTCGAGCAGCGATTCGGCGCCGGCCTTGGCCAGGTCGGCTTCGCCCGCATTCGTGGTGTCGCGGCTGACGATACGCGAGGTCAGCCAGCGTGCGTGCATCAGGTCGCCGTTCGTCAGCGCCTCGTGGATCGGCAGCGTGTGGTCGCGCAGGCTGCGCAGGCCGAGGCAGAGATAAAGCAGAATGACGTGGCAGGCCAGGCCGGCCGCGCCCTCGGCAGCGCACAGCCAGGCGGCGATGCAGCCAGGGGGCAGCACCGCCAGCGCCCAGCCCAGCGACCCGCGCGCGATGCGCCGGCCGCCGGCGTTCAGGCGCCGCTCCAGCCACTGCGCGAGGCGGCCGAAGCCGACCAGCGGATGCCAGCGCCGCGCCTCGCCCAGCAGCAGGTCGAGCGCGACCCCGGCCGCCAGCAACAGCGCGAGCGTGAGCGGCGCCAGTCCGCTCAGCATGGCGATCCCTTCAGGGCCAGCGGCAGGCCGGCGGCGACGAACAGCACGCGCTCGCAGCGCGCCGCCACTTCCTGGTTCAGGCGCCCGGCTTCGTCGACGAAGCTGCGCGACACCGCACCGACCGGCACGATGCCCATGCCGACCTCGTTCGAGACGAAGATGACTTCACCGGCGGGCACCTCGTCCAGCCAGGCCAGCAGGTCGGAACGCTCCCAGGTGAACAGGGGCGGCAGCTCGACCTTGCCGACCTCCGGATAGTCCTGCTGCGTCGAAAACATCAGGTTGCTGAGCCACAGGGTCAGGCAATCGACCAGCACGATGCGGTCCGGCGCGCACAGGCGGCGCAAGGCCTGCGCCAGCGCGGCCGGCTCCTCCACCGTCTGCCAGGCTTCGGGGCGGCGTTCGCGATGGTGGGCGATGCGCGCCGCCATCTCGGCGTCGCCGGCATGCGAGGTCGCCAGGTAGACCACTTCCTTGCCGGATTCGCGTGCCAGGCGCTCGGCCAGGGCGCTCTTGCCGGAGCGGGCACCGCCGAAGACGAGGGTGCGGCTCATGGCGCCTCCTGCGTGAACAGGGCGGCCGCGGCCAGGGGATTGGAGGCGAAAAAGCCGTGGAAGTAGGAAGCCGTCAGCGAACCGTGCCGGTACACCGCTTCGCCGCGCAGGCCCGATGGCTGCTTGACCGTGTACGCGACCGGTTCGAGGTCGGTGTCCATCGTCGAGTAATGGAAGGTGTGGCCGCGCAGCTCGCCGGCGGCGGTCGGCATTTCCTGCGACCCAAGTCCGGCCAGGCGTTGCTGCATGACGACCCGGCCGGGCAGCAGGGCCGGCATGGCCCAGCACTGGCCGTCCTTGTCGGTGATCGATTCCGCGACCGCCATCATGCCGCCGCACTCCGCCAGGATCGGCAGGCCGGCGGCGTGGATGGCGCGGATCGAGTCTCGCCAGGGTGCCGCCCGGGACAGGGCTTCCGTATGCAGTTCCGGATAACCGCCCGGCAGCCAGACGGCGTCCGTCCCCGGCGGTACGGGCTCGCCGGCCAGCGGCGAGAAAAAGCGCAGTTGCGCGCCCAGGCTGCGCAGCACGTCCAGGTTGGCGGGATAGATGAAGCAGAAGGCGGCATCGCGCGCGATCGCCACCGTCTTCCCGGCCAGCAGCGGCGGAATCGCTTGTTCCGGATCAGCGTGTTCCGGCAGGCGCGGTGTCAGGGCCTGCCAGGCCTCGGTGTCGAGATGCAGCTGGTCGGCCAGCACGTCGAGGATGGCGTCGATGTCGTCGACTTCGCCCGGCAGCACCAGGCCCAGGTGACGCTCGGGCAGGTGGCGCGCCTGTTTCGGCAAGGTCGCCAGCAGCGGAATGCCGCGCAGCGAAGCCGCCATCATCTGGCGGTGGCCTTCGCTCGCCACGCGGTTGGCGACCACGCCGGCCATCTGCACCGGACCGTAGTCGCGCAAGCCCTGCGCCACGGCGCCGACGGTCTGCGCCATGGCGGAGGCGTCGATCACGGCCAGCACCGGAATGTCGAAGGCGCGCGACAGGTCGGCGGCCGACGGGTTGCCGTCGTACAGGCCCATCACGCCTTCGATCAGCACCACGTCGGCCTCGCGCGCGGCTGCCGCCAGGCGGCGCCGGCACTCCTGCAGCCCGACCATCCACAAATCGAGGGTGTGCACGGTCGCACCGCAGGCGCGCTCCAGCAGCATGGGGTCGATGAAGTCGGGACCGCACTTGAAGACGCGTACGCGCTGGCCCTGGCGGACCAGGCCGCGCGCAAGGGCGGCGGTGACGGTGGTCTTGCCCTGGCCGGAAGCGGTGGCCGCCACCAGCAGCATGCGTGCACCCGGATGATCCATCACCACTCCGTGCCGGCCTGCGCCGCGATACCCGCCTTGAAGGCGTGCTTGACCACGTTCATCTCGGTGACAGTATCGGCCACCTCGATCAGTTCGGGCGGCGCCGCGCGGCCGGTCACCACCACGTGCTGCATGGCGGGGCGGTCGAGCAGGTCGGCGATCACCGTGTGCACGTCCAGGTAGCGGTATTTGAGGGCGATGTTCAGCTCGTCCAGCACCACCAGGCCGACTTCCGGATCGGCCAGGAAGCGCTTCGCCTGCTGCCATGCTTCCTCGGCCTTGGCGATGTCGCGTTCGCGGTTCTGGGTTTCCCAGGTATAGCCTTCGCCCATCGCGTGGAAGCTGATTTCGTCGGGAAAGCGGCGCAGGAATTGCTCTTCGCCGGTCGACATCGCGCCCTTGATGAACTGGACCACGCCCACCTTCATGCCGTGGCCCAGCGCGCGCACCGCCATCCCGAAGGCGCTCGAGCTCTTGCCCTTGCCGTTGCCGGTATTGACGAGGATGATGCCGATCTTCTTGTCGGCGGCCGCGATTTTGGCGTCGATGACGGCCTTCTTGCGCTCCATGCGCTGGCGGTGGCGCTCGTTCAGCGCCGCGGTGTCGGAAGCAGTGTCTTCAGGAGTCATGTCGTTCATGATGGTCTTCGAAAGGAATGAAGATGCGGCGGCCGCCGTGTTCGATCATCTCGATCGGGTGGCCGAGGTAGTCGCCCAGCAGGGCCGGCTGCATCACCTGCGCGACCGGTCCGGCCAGCCAGCCGCCGTCGCCGCGCAGCAGCAGGGCGTGGGTGGAGATGCCGTAGGCCAGGTTGAGGTCGTGGCCGATCATGACGACCGTCTTGCGCTCGCGCCGGCACAGGCGCGCGAGCAGGCCGGTCACGCTCACCTGGTGGGCCAGGTCGAGCGCGTTGGCCGGCTCGTCCAGCAGTAGCAGGGGCGTGTCCTGGGCCAGCAGGGCGGCGATCGCGACGCGCTGGCGCTCGCCGCCGGACAGGGTGCGCACGTCGCGCCGGGCCAGGTGCTCGACTTCCATCGCCGCCAGGGCCTGCAGGGCGGCCTGGTGGTCGTCGCTGCCTTCCCAGTAGCGGTTCGCATGGTAGGGGTGGCGCGCCGACAGCACGGTGTCGATCGCGCTGTAGGCGAAGGCGTCGGTGCGCGATTGCGCCAGGTAGGCGCGCCGGCGCGCCAGCTCTTCCAGCGGCCAGTCGTCCAGCACGCGGCCGTCGAGCCGCACCGTGCCCTGGTTCGCGCCGCGCAGCCCGGCCACGGTGCGCAGCAGGGTGCTCTTGCCGGCGCCGTTGCGGCCGATGATGCTCCAGCATTCGCCGCCCTGCACGGTCCAGTCGAGGTCCCGCACCAGCGTGCGGTCGGCCACCTCCAGCGTGAGTCCTTCGGTAGTAATCATCTTATTTGCGCAGCTGGTGCAATTGGTACAGGAAGACCGGCGCGCCGATCAGGGCCGTGATGGCGCCTACCGGCAGCTGGGTCGGGGCGATCACGGTGCGCGCCAGGGTGTCGCACAACACCAGGAAGCTGCCGCCCAGCAGCACGGCCGAGGGAATCAGTACCCGGTGGTCCGGGCCGAAAGCGAAGCGGCAGGCATGCGGCACGATCAGGCCGACGAAGCCGATCGAACCCGCATTCGTCACCGCGCTGGCGGTCAGTACGCCGGAGACGAAGAACAGGCCCTTGCGCAGTCTGCCAACTTCGATGCCGAGCGTGCGCGCGGTATCCGCATGCAGGGCCAGCACGTTCATCGCGCGCGCGTTGCGGAGGGCAAAAGCGAGGCCGCCGGCCAGCACGATCCAGGGCAGTACGCGCAGCGGCGTACCGGCCAGGTCGCCGATCATCCAGAACACCATGTTGCGCAGGGCGCCTTCGGGCGCGATCGACAGCATCAGCGTCACCAGGGCCATGCAGGCGGACATCAGGATGACGCCGGTCAGCAGCAGGGTCGAGGTGCCGCCTTCGGCCGCCACGCCGCCGCGCATGTCGCGCCGCGCCAGCAAATAGAGCAGCATCGACACTGCCACCGCACCGAGCAGGGCGGCGCCGTCGACCACCACCGCCGCGCACATCATCAGGAGCGCGAACAGGGCGCCGACCGAGGCCCCGGCCGAGATCCCCAGTACATAAGGATCGGCCAGCGGGTTGCGCAGCAGGGCCTGCATCATGATGCCTGCCAGCGCCAGCGCGCCGCCGGTGACGAAGGCCGTCAGCGCGCGGCCTGCGCGCAGTGCCAGCAGCGAAGCCGCCAGCGTGTCCTGGCGGCCGTGCAGCACCTGATCCACCGCGTCCGGCAGTTCCGCCAGCCCGACCGTGACCGAACCCGTGGTGCCGGAGAACAGCAGGCAGGCAAGAGCGGCCAGCAGGAGCGAGCCGACGATCATGGTGGTGCGCTGGCGCGCGGCGGAATGATGGAGTGGATGCATGCTGGCTTGATGAGTGAATTAACGGATACCGTAGCGCAGCGCGGCGAACCAGCTGCGTCCGGCCGTGCCGTAGTTGCGCGCCAGGTCGTAGCGCTTGTCCGCCGCATTGTCGAGGCGCAGCAGCACCGACCAGTCGCGCGTGAACCGCCATGTAGTGTACAGGTTCAGCAGGCCGTAGCCACCCAGGCGATTGAGGTTGGCGGCGTCGTCGAAACGGCTGCCGGAGGCCTGCAGCTCGGTGCCGAGGTCGAACTGGTCGAGCGCGTAGGCCGCCGTCAGGCTGGCGTGGCGGCGCGAACGGCGCGCCAGCTGCTTGCCGGTGGTTTCGTCGCGCGGATCCTGGAGGTCGACACTGGCGCGCAGGTCGAGGCCATTCAGGCGGGTCTCGGCCGACATCGTCAGGCCTTCGAGCAGGGCGTGGTTGACGTTGTAGGCGCAGCTGCCGGTGCGGCTCGGGCAGGGATTGACCGTCACGATCATGTCGGTCAGGCGGTTGCGGTAGTAGTTCGCCTGCAACTCGGCGCCGGCGACCTGCCAGCGCAGGCCGGCTTCGGCATTGCGGCCCTGTTCCGGCTTGTTGGTCGGCAGGCCGTAACCCGGGTAGTACAGCTCGTTGTAGGTCGGCGCGCGGAAGCTGGTGCCGACGCTGGCGGTGGCGCGCAAGTCCTTGCTGAACTCGTAGCCATAGCCGGCCGCGCCGGTGGTCTTGCCGCCGTAGACGGAATGGTCCTTGCGCAGGCTGAGATCGAGCAAGTGGCTGCCGCGGCGCATATCGTAGGCGGCGGCGACCGAGTTGGTGATGCGCGAACGGTTCAGGGCCGTGCTGGAGCTGGACAGCACCTCTTCCTTGCGGTGGCCGAACAGGACTTGCAGGGTGTCGCCGTCGAGGTCGAAGGTGTTCTGCCAGATGGTTTCAATCTGGCGCGTGTCGATCTGGCTGGCGCCGCTGGCGGCCGCGCTGGTGAAGCTGCCCAGCCTGTCGTTCGAGCGGGCGGCCTGCAGGCTGCTGCGCCAGTTCGGCAGGATGCGGTCGTTCAGGAACACGGCATAGCTGTCGATGTCCTGCTCGCTGTGGGTGTCGTAGCTGGAGGCGCCGCTGTCGTACTGCGCGCGCAGGCGGCTCTTCAGGAATTGCGCGCCCGCTTCATGTCCCGGCGCGATCTGCAGGACCAGGCGTCCGTTCATGCTGTTGCGGGTGTAGCCGTCGACGTCCTTGTTGTAGCTCGACGAGCCGGGGCGGGTGCTCGAAAAGCCGTCCGAATCCTCGCGCGCGCCGCTCAGGGCGTAGCTGACGCTGTGGTCTCCGCCGGTGGAGCCGTGCACGCTGGTGTCATATTGGCTGGTGCCGTAGGTGCCGCCGCCGGCGCTGGCGCTGAAGGCGGGCGTGCCCGCGCTCTTCTTCGTGAAGATCTGCACCACGCCGCCGATCGCGTCGGCTCCGTACAGGGAGCTGAGCGGGCCGTAGACGATCTCGATGTGGTCGATGGAGGACAGCGGGATCGCATTCCAGCTGGCGGCGCCGGTGGTCGAGGAGCCGATGCGCACGCCGTCGATCAGGACCACGACCTGGTTGCTGTTGGCGCCGCGCAGATAGACGCTGGTGCTGGCGCCCGGGCCGCCGTTACGCACGATCTCGATGCCGCGCTGGCGGCGCAGCAGGTCGGCCACCGAACCGGCGCCGGCACGGGCGACTTCGTCGCTGGAGATGACGGTGACGTCGGGGATCACCTCGTCGGCGCGCTGGGGCGTGCGGGCGGCGGTGACGACCACGGTCTCGAGCGATGGATCGGCGAGGGCGGAAATCGAAGGCAGGGCAAGGGTGAGGGCGAACAGGGGCGCGGCCGCCTGCCGTGAAACGGGAAAGCTCATGACGTTGTTTTTCTTTCGTGGACAACCGGCCGACGTCCCCGTAGGCCAGATTGAACAGAAGCGCCGGCAAGCCGATCGCTTCCACCTTTTGGCCGGTATCCGGGCTGGCAAGTGTGGCCGTCTGACCTTCCCATGCTTGCGCACAGTGGTATGAGAAGACGGTTGCCGCATCAGCTTTCGCTTCAGGCGGCACTTGCTTACCGTTGCGGGGGCAGCACACGTCGGCTCGTTCGAAGAGCTTCGTGTTTCCCGTTTAACTGCGCCTGAGAACACAGGCGCGAGCACCAAAACGCCGACATTATACGGCCAATAGCCCGCCGTGTTGTCAAACTTCCAGCGTGACGATTTCGCCGTAAGCGATGCGGTGCGGCCTGCGGGCGGCGTTCAATGCGGCTTCGTCGAGGCTGCCGGCGTCCTGCATGGCGCTCAGGAGACGGATGGTGCCGGCATGGCAGACCAGCAGCGCTTCGGCATCGCCGGCCTGGCGCAGGGCGTCGAGGAAGGCTGCCACGCGGCGTGCCACGTCGAGCACGCATTCGGCGCCGCCGGGGCGGTAGTGGAGCAGGTCGGCGGCCCAGGCGTCGACTTCATCGCGAGGGATCGCGTCCCAGGCTTGCAGCTCCCAGCGGCCGAAATCCATCTCGGCCAGGCGCGCATCGAAGCGCAGGCTGTGCGGCTGCAGGCGCCGCGCCAGCTCGGCGCAGCGCCGCAGTGGACTGGCCATCACCGGCAGCTGCCCGGGCAGGCCGGCCATGCGCAGGCTGGCATGCACGCGCGCGAGCTCGGCTTCCGTGACCGCGACGTCGCTGGCGCCGTAGCACAGGCCCTGGCCGACCTCGGGCTGCGGATGGCGGACCAGGTGCAGCTTCACCGCTCAGGTCCAGGCGCCATGGCCGAGGGTGGCCAGCACGCCCACATAGATCAGGGCTTCGGCCAGCTGCTGCACCGCGCCCAGGCAGTCGCCCGTGTAGCCGCCGAGGCGGATGTGCAGCTTTCGGCCCAGCCAGAAGGCGGCCAGCAGGGCCGCCAGCACGGCCGCCAGCACGGCCGACGATGCGATCCAGCCGCTCGCCAGCAGGACCGGCACCGGCAGCAGGGCGGACATCGTCGCGATCGCAAATTCTGCGCCGCTCATCTGCTGGGCCAGCGGCTTGGCCTTGCCTTCGCCGCGCACATAGTCCAGCTTCCAGATCAGCGAGGCGGCGGCCAGGCGCGACAACGGGTGAGCGAGGAACAGGGCGCCGACCGCCACGCGCGGCGGCAGCATCGCCAGCGTCGTCAGCTTGGCGGCCAGCATGCAGACGATGCCGATCGCACCGTAGGCGCCGACCCGCGAATCCTTCATGATCTCGAGTACGCGCTCGCGCGTCATGCCGCCGCCCAGGCCGTCGCAGGTATCGGCGAAGCCATCCTCATGAAAGGCGCCGGTCAGGTAGATCGAGGCGGCGGTCGACAGCACGGCCGCGGTCGGCGCCGGCAGCACGAGGGCGGAGGCGAAGTAGACGCTGGCGGTAATCGCCGCGACCACGCAGCCGACCAGCGGGAAGTAGCGCGAGGCGTGCTGCAGCCAGCTGGCTTCGAAGCCGACCCAGGATGGAATCGGCAGCCGCGTGAAGAACTGCAGTGCGATGAAGAAGAGGCGGACCTGCTGCATCTTGGTGTCTTTATTCGGCGGCGGATTTTTCGCTGACGCTGGCCGACGAGAAGGTCGCCATCTCGTTCAGGAAATTGGCGGCCGCGTGCAGCAGCGGCAGCGCGAGCGCGGCGCCGGTGCCTTCTCCCAGGCGCATCCCCAGCTGCAGCAGCGGACGGGCTTCGAGCTGTTCCAGCATGCGGTGGTGGCCGGCTTCGTCGGAGCAGTGCGCGAACACGCAGTAGTCGAGGATGGCGGGCGCGATGCGGCTGGCGGCCAGCAGGGCGGAGCTGACGATGAAGCCGTCGATCAGCAGGGTCTTGCGCATGGATGCCGCCTGCAGCATGGCGCCGGTCATCATCGCGATCTCGAAGCCGCCGAAGGTGGCCAGCACGCCGAGCGGATCGCTCACGCCGGCATGGCGCTCGACGGCCGCTTCGATCACATGCTGCTTGCGCAGCACGCCCTGCGGTGACAGGCCGGTGCCGGCGCCGACGCAATCCGCGACCGCTACGCCGGCCAGCTTGTGCATCAGCGCGGCGGCGGAGGTCGTGTTCCCGATGCCCATCTCGCCGAAGCCGACCACATTGCCCGGCAGCTCAGCCACCAGGGCCGCGCCATGTTCCATCGCCGTCGCACATTGTTCGGCCGTCATCGCCGGTTCGAGCGCGAAGTTGCGGGTGCCATGGGCGACCTTGCGGTCGAGGAGGCCGGGGCGGGCGCCGAAGTCGTGATTCACGCCGGCGTCGACGATATATAAGGCGGCGCCATTCTGGCGCGCGAATACGTTGATGGCGGCGCCGTCGGCGAGGAAGTTCTCGACCATCTGCCAGGTCACATCCTGCGGGTAGGCCGAGATGCCTTCGGCGACCACGCCGTGGTCTCCCGCGAACACGATGATGGCCGGCCGGTCGACCGATACCGCGACGGTCTGCTGGATCAGGCCGAGCTGCCTTGCCAGGCTTTCCAGTGCGCCGAGGCTGCCGAGCGGCTTGGTCTTGTTATTGATCGCATCGTCGAGTCGGCTGGCGAGTTCGGGATTGGCGGTAGCGGTAATGGAAGGCAGGCGCATGCTGGCGGGGGAGTGATAAAAGCGGCAAAGATAGCATACGGGCAAGCGCTGCAGACTGCGGGTGGCTTTGCTATAGTGCGCGTCCTGCTTCTGCAGCGCACCGTCGAGATTCAATAACGAGTGCACACTGCGGAAAAGGATGAGTTGACGAGGTAAGCGAAACACGGCATAATCTCATTCCTCTGCTGCTGACGAACAAAACGCTTCGCCGGATGCAGCAAGGCAGTACCGAATACGATCTTTAACAATCAAC
>Ga0308169_10003513_pt1 | contig 15268 bp, 10 predicted proteins | sample PhyBR1_2_FD_202139 | JGI IMG/M metagenome (GOLD analysis project Ga0308169, IMG submission 202139) | Phyllosphere microbial communities from UC Gill Tract Community Farm, Albany, California, United States - DLSLSB.R1 | ecosystem: Host-associated > Plants > Phyllosphere > Unclassified | place... | reverse complement strand
GCTGGCGCAGTTATGCGTGGCTTACCAGAAGGTCGGCAAGCGCGAACTGGCGCTGGCGACCTGCGACGAATTGATCGCATTCGGCCGCGCGCACCAGGACAACGGCGCCCTCGCCAAAGGCCTGGTCCGCAAGGGCTATATCAAATACGACCAGAACGACCTGGCCGCTTCGCATGAACTGGTCTGGGAAGCCGAGCGCCTGGCGAACACGACGAACGATGTCGAATTGCGCGTGCGCGTCGGCGTGTCGGCGGCCGAGTCGTTCGCCGAGGACGGCAACTTCCCGCGCGCGCTGGAAAAAATGCAGGCGACGCTGGCCTATACGCGCCAGCATGGCGGTCCCGTCCACCTGGTCATCGTCCTCAATTCGCTCGCGCGGCTGTACCGCCAGATGCACGAGTACGACAAAGGCTTCGAGGCGCTGGCCGAGGCGATGGTCGCGGCCGACAAAGCCGACTCCCCGGGCCGCCTCGCGACCCTGAAAGCCACCGAATACGGCCTCGCCGTCGAAACGGGGCAGCTGGTGCGCGCGCTGAAGGCGCAAACCGCGGCCCTCGCGCTCGAGCGCCAGATCGGCGCGCATTCGATGGTCGTGGCCTCGCTGGTCAACCTGTCGGACTGCTACCTGAAGATGCGCGACTACGCGCATGCCGTAGCGTACGCGAACCAGGCGATCGAGGCCGCCACTGCGATCAACCACGAGAACGGCCTGGCGACGGGCCGCATCAACCTGGGCCAGGCTTACCTGGCGACGGGACGCCTGGCCGAGGGCAAGCGCAATTTCGAAGCAGGCCTGGCCTCCTACGAAAAAAGCGGCGACAAGCCCGAACTGCAGACCGTGCTGGCCGAATACGGCGAAGCGCTCGAACGCGCGGGCGACTACGCCGGCGCGGTGCTCGCGTATCACCGCGAACGCACGCTGTCGAACGAGCTGTTCGAGAAGCGGCGCCAGAAGGCGATGCTGGAGCTGCAGGAAAAATACGACGCCGACAAGAAGCAGCGGCAAATCGAGCTGCTCGAGCGCGAGAACCAGGTCAAGTCGGTCGAGATCGACAACCGCCGCCTGCAGCAACGCGTCTGGTGGCTGCTGGCCGTCGTCTTCGCGCTGGCCTCGGTCGTGGTCGGCCTCCTGTACCGCAAGGTGCGCCACGCGAACGCGCAGCTGTACCTGAAGAACCAGGAACTGAAGCAGCAGAGCGTGCGCGACCCGCTTACGAGCCTGTACAACCGGCGCCACTTCCAGGACTTCATGCGCGGCCACCGCGCCGATGAAAAACGCGGCGCCGGCACCTCGGGCGAAGAAATGGTCAGCGCGCTGTTCCTGATGGACGTCGACCACTTCAAGCACATCAACGATACCTGGGGCCATGGCGCCGGGGACGCGGTGCTGATCAAGCTTGCCGAGAGCCTGCGCGAGATCCTGCGCGAGACCGACATGATCGTGCGCTGGGGCGGCGAGGAATTCCTCGCCTTCTTGCCGGCGATTCCGCTGAGCGGCCTGGACGAAGTGGCGCGCCGCCTGCTGAACGGCATCAGCGCGACCACCATCGAGTTCCAGGGTACGACGCTTTCCGTGAACGTGTCGATCGGTTACGCGCCCTACCCGCTGGCGCCGGGCGGCACACCGCTGCCGTGGGAACGCGCCGTCAACCTGGTCGACATGGCGCTGTACATGGCCAAGGGCCACGGGCGTAACCGCGCATATGGCGTGCGCGGGTTTGCGAATTTTGATCGGACCTCGATGGACGAGGTCGAGCAGAACCTGGAGCAGGCCTGGCGCGCGGGGTTTGTCGATATGGCGATCGTGACGGGTGGCTATCCGGAATTGCGCGCCAGCGCGTGATTCAGGTTGCTTCGGCTCGGAGCGGGCGTCGACGTTTTTCGCTGATGCGTAAGGTGGGCGGGTCTCCCGCCCACGCGTTCAATGCACATTCGATCTTCCGCACAGCGATTTCGCTAGTTGGTTAGTGCTGACGTCTCGCACGCGCAACGTTAAGAAGCAACGGGGCTGCTCACCTGTTCGTTGAACGCGTGGGCGGGGACCCGCCCACCTTACGGTCCCTTGCCAACACAAGCACCATTTGCACGGGTGCGTCGGACGCGTGGACGGGGCCCCGTCTACCCTTACGGTGATTTGGTATCGCGCAGGCGCTGCGGCTCGCCCTTCCAGGCCACGACGGCCATGAACAGCGCGGCCAGCAGGCAGCTATAGCCGACGCTGGCGAGTTCGCCGAAGGGCGCCAGCAGCACCAGGCCGCCGATGAGGGCGGCGAAGAAGACGGCGTAGGTCGCCCAGCCCTGCCAGACGAGGGGCAGTCCCCAGCCCCAGCCGCGCGAGGCGGGGCGTACGGGGAACCAGTACTTTTGTGGCGTCATTGCGTGCGCCCTCCTGAAAAGTTCGCAGCCGTCAGCGCGACGCGTCCTGCATCTTTTCGCCGGCCTGCTCGACCTTCTCGCCGACCTTGCCGGTGGCTTTCTGCAGTCCACGTCCGGCTTCCGCGGTCGCGTCCCTGATCTTCTCGCGCGCTTCGTCGGTGCGTTCGGCGATCTGGCGGCGCTCCTCCTCGGCGCGCTCGGCCAGCTGCTTTGCCGCTTCGTTCGCCTTTTCGAGCGGTGCGCGCAGTTCGCGCGCGACCTTGTCGCCGGCTTCGTCGACCGCCTTGCCGGCCTTTTGCGCCGGACCCATCGCGTCGTCGTGGCGCGAGCAGCCGGCAGCCAGGGCCAGGACCAGCAATGCACCCAACATGGTCGTCGTCTTCATGCTTCGCTCCTGTGATCGTGTTTCCGAAAGCATACACCTAGCGCACGATCGCGGGGGACCTCACTTGTTGTCGCCGTCGTCGGCGCGCCGGTGTTCGGGCTCGCGGGCGTCGATCTCTTCTTTCATCGCGCGCGTGGCGTCATCGTCGCCCCAGCGCTTGGTAAAGGCGCGCAGGCGCTGGCGGGCGCGGTCGACCGATGAGGCGGCCAGCGCCGACTCGACCCCGGCCTTCGCCTCGCGCCAGGCCTTGTCGCGCTGGCGCTTGCGGGTGCAATTGGCGCTGGCCTCGTTGAGCGCCTTTTGCACGCGCTGCAGCTGTTCGGGCGTCGCTTTCGTGCCGCGCAGCGCGATCAGTTCGCTCTGGGCATCGCGCGGTTTGCAGTCGGTGGCGAGCGCGATCGCCTTGTCCATCTGCGCCTCGATGCGCCGGTTCGAGGGTTTCGCGATCAGCCAGATCGCCCACAGCGCCGCCAGCGCCAGCAGCCACCAGCGCAGGCGGACCGGCTCGCGCTTCGGCGGCAGGGCCCCGGTCGGAGGGGCCCCACGCGGCGATGGCGGGGGCGAGCCCGGCGCTGCGGGTGGCGTGCGAGGAACGGTGGCGGACGCGAGCGGTGGCGGGGGCAGCACCGGTGGCTGGACGGGCGGTGGCGCGCTTGCGGCCGGCGCCGCGGTTTCGGCAGCCGGCGCGTTCGCAGAGCCAGCCACGGCGGCCACGGTGGCCGCTGGGGCCCGCACCGGCCTGTCCAGCACCACGCGGTATGCCTGCGCCGTTCCCGCGACCGGCTGGCCGGGCGCCGCAACCGGATCCATCCGAGCCGGCCCGGCCCCCCCTTGCGCGGTCCCGCAATACGGACAAAAATTCACGCGCCGCGGCAGCGCATGCCCGCAGGCGGCGTGAATACAGCGGAGCATCGAATCGTCTTGCACAACCCTCCCCTGTTATTGCGGATCCGGGACACCGTCGTCCGGATCGGGAATCGAGGGCGCAGCGTGCGCGATGCCGGGAATGTCGGCCACCGTCTGCCATGTACCGGACTTCGGGTCCTGCGCCATGTTCCAGGCGCGCGTGCCTTGATCGATCTCGCCGCGGGCCAGCTGCTGCGCCACTTCTTCCAGCGCGAACGGTCCCCGCTGCGCACCCGCCACGAACAGTTTATAGCGCGCGCCCTGCGCTGCAGGCGCCGGGTCGGGAATCGGCGCGGCGGCCGTCACGGCGCCTGACCCAAGCCCGCGCACCTCCAGCGCCGCCGCGGCGCGTGCCTCGCTGGCCAGGATCTCGGGCCTGATCACGCGCTTGTCGATCGGACGCTCGACTTCCCAGCTGTAGGCATCCAGCGCCGAATCGGGAACGCTTTCGGTCCAGGCGGCGATCGCGGCGAGTGCAGCATCGACGGCTGCGTTCGACAGCGTCGGCTCCGCCGCCAGCGCACGCCGCAGCCAGGCCTCGTACAGGCGGCGCGCCGTGATGTTCGGCAGCGAAGGCGACGGCAGCTGGGCGCCGGTTTCATCCATCTCCAGTCTCGGCTCGTACACGCGCTGCTGGTAGTGGCGCATCAGGGCGGCCAGCAGCAGCAACTGGTGCGGGCCGAGACCGGCCTGGCGGTTGCGCACGGCCGCGATCACCTGCTCGCGATAGTAGGGCGGCAGGCCGTTGGAGCGGATCGCGTACTCGTTCCCGATCTGCAGCCATTCGCCCGAACCCGGCTCGACTTCGAACAGGTATTGCCCGCGCGGCTGGAAGGCCGCCTCGCGGTCGCCGGCGTCCAGCTTGCGCCGCACGACGCCGAGCGCGATCGCCTGCAGGAACCACTCGAAATCGTCGGCCAGGCGATTGAGTTCGTCCATCGAGGGCGAGATCGGATGGCGGAAGCGCGTCGAATCGAAGTGCAAATGGGTCGGGATTTTCGGGTTCTCGATCTGGTAGGAGGCGCGCCAGGTAGGCAAACCGCGCAGGATCGTCATCGGGAAGCCCGACAGCTCGATATAGCAGACCGCGCGCCCCGGGATGCCGGTGTTCACGACCGAGACCAGGTCGCCATGAAAATACCCGGTCGGCACCGCGGCGCGGATTTCCGCTTCCATCTTGCGCCAGGCGGCCACGTCGCCAACTCCGATAAAACATTTGAATTGGTCCGAATTCGGAGTGAACTCGGCGGAGAAGCGCGCGTTCACCCAGGGCATGGCGCTGCGGATCCATTCGGCGAAGACGCGCTGGCGTTCCTGCGGCGTCATCGCATTCAGACGTTCGAGCAGCGGATCGACCGGTTCAGCCTCCAGTTCGCCATTCGAAAGCTGGGTCTGCGCGCGGCGGAACAGCTTCAGTAGCAGCTCCGCCCGCGTGCGCTCGTCGCCCAGTTGCGGGAACAGCCTGGCGGAGCCGCCGAATTCGAGCAGCACCTCTTCGCTCCAGGCGCTGGCATCTCCCGTCAGGCGTACCGGCGCCGGCGTCACGTCGCCGGCCAGCTTGATATAGGTGGCGTGCTCCTGGCGCGCGTCCGCACGCAGCTGGCTGATGCGGCCGTCGACCGCGCGCAGGATTTCCTGCACGTGGCGGCGTCCCTCCTGGAATTCGCCGGCGATGCCGCTCCACTGCGCATTGCCCTGTTCGTCCGTCGTCTGCGGTTCACCCAGCCAGGCCGACATGCCGCGCATGACTTCGATCGACTGGCCGGCCGCCACCGCCAGCAAGTGGAAGCGCAGGTAGTCGGCGATGTCGCGCTTCAGGTGCGCCATCACTTCGCGCGCCTGCGCATCTTTGCCGAACAGGCGACCCGCCGCCTGCGACAGGTTGTTCAGCGACTCCTCGACCTGGCGCGTACGCAGCGCGTCGCGGATGTCGCGGTAGCGGCGGCCATTGCGCTCGGCGTTGGCGAGGTCGCGCTGCAGCAGGCGCGCCTTCACCTGCTCCAGCAGCGAGAGCACGAATTCGAGCCCGCCCTGCTTGCGGTCGTCGAGCAGCGCGTACAGGCGCTCGCGCACCCGCGTTTTCAGGCGCCCGGTCAGTTCGATCGTGTGGCGCTTGATGCGGTCTTCGCTGGTCTCGGCGCTGGCGCCGGCCTCGCGGATCGCATCGCGTTCGAGGTTCGGCAGCAGTTCGGCCACGCGCTCGCGCCACTGCGGCACGTCGAAGGCGGCCATGATGCGGTCCATCTCGAGCTGCACCTTGCTTTCGACGCGCTCCAGCAGCGAGCGCCCTTCCTTGTCGCGCAACAGCAGTCCCGTCAACGCGTATTCCTGGAAGGGGGTGACGTCGACCGTCCCCTTTTTGAAATCGGGGAATTCGTCGAAGGGCAACTCGCGCATGTCCATGTGTTCGCGCATGAAGCCGTCGCGTTCCTGGTCTCCCGCGCGCCGCGCCAGCGCGCCATCGCGCCCGACGAGGCCGAAGAATTCCTTGACCATCAGCGCCGCCAGCTCGTAGGCGCGGATGTCCTCGCGCAGGCTTTGCTGGGTGTCGAGCACCGACTGCCCGAAGGCCGAATACACCTTCGAGTAGGACAGGCGCATGTCGCCGAAGCGCGCTTCCGGCACGCGCGGGTTATACGGCCCGAGCTTGTGCTGCTGCTGGTTGACCGCGACCGAGCGCTTGCGGTTGGCAAAGTCCGCCGAGGCGAAGTCCTCGAACAGGGTGTCGGCCACCATCTGGTAGACATCCTTCACGTCCTGGGTCGCCTTGTTGGCCAGGTTCGCGGTGTCGACGAAATACACGTCATCGAAAGGCGCGCCGCGGCCCGTGATGCTGTCCGGGTCCATCCATTTTATTTGCGCGTTCATGTCGCGCATGGTCGTTTCCAGTTCCATCATGGTCGCGTAGGCATTCGCCTCGGTGCGCTCCTTGTTCGCCTTGGCGAAGGCCGAAGGCATGAACATGACGAGGTCGACCTGGCTGTCGGCCACTTCCTGGCGTGCGATCGCTTTCGCCATCCAGCCCAGGTCGATCGCGCTGCCGGCGCCGGTGCCGCCCGCGTTCGAGGCGATGACGACGATGCGGAACTTCGAGGTATCCACTTGCAGGCCGAGCCGCTGGTAATTCTCCTTGCGCTCGATGCCGGCGTTGCTGCCCAGGTAGTTCAGCGCGCCCTTGATGCGGCCCCGCAGCTTCGGGTATTTATCAAATAAGTACAACCGCGCGACGGCGCGGATCTGGCCCGCGCCTTTCGATGGGTCGATGCCGAGGGAACGCAGTTTTTTCGGGCGCAGCGGCATCCATTTTTCGATCAGGGGGAAGCGCGACAGGCTGTCGTCCGACTCGTGGTATTGCGGCAGGTCGAGCGGCTCGACGAGCCGTTCTTCGTCGGTCAGTTTCACCAGTTCGTACCAGGGATCGGTACGCTGCGACTTGCCCTCGTCGATGACGGCATTCGAGTCGAGGTCGAAATGGAGGAAACGCGCGACCGGGAAGTCGGCGATCGATTCGACCCGCGTCGGATTGTGGCGGTTCCAGACGGCCGACAGGATGCGCCGGCGGATGCGCATCATGACTTCCATGCCGGTGCCGCCGGCGCCGATGAACAGCGTCGGGCGCAGGTCGACCTTCAGTTCGGACTTGCGGTTGATCTGGGCCTGGGTAGGGATATCTGCCATGGTGTTCTTCCTTTAGCGGCGGCCGATGACGAGCGCCGCGATCAGCGCCACGATGCCCACCGCCACCAGCGGCGCGGTGACGCCGAAGCTCAGGTATTTGCTCGCATTGACGATCGCCAGCACCACCGCGGCGGACAGGAAGGCGAGGCCGACGAACAGCATCCAGCCGGCGCTGCCCGCGGTGGACGGCGCCACGCGCCGCACGACCATGTGGTGCACGTAGGCGTTGCGGACGAAGAAGTACACGACCAGCAGCACGATGAAAATGGCGCCGCCGATGGCGACGTCGCGGGTGGAGGTGTCGGTCAGCGGCGCCTTTGCGCCGGGCACCACTTCCACCGGACCGGTCGCGGTTTCGGGCGTGGTCTTCGGCAGCGGATCGTCGGGTTTGGTCTTGTCGGCGGGGAGCTTGAAGCCGGGGTCGGTTTGGGCCTGCATGGTTTTTCCTTTGGATCAGCGGCCGAGACGGACCTGCGCACCTTCGCGCAGGTCGATCAACTGGTGGCCGAACAGGGTGGTCTTCAGGCGCGCGACTTCATTGCCCGCCTTGTCGTAAATCGGTTGGATGGTGCCGGTGCGCGCATGCATGCTGCGCTGTTCGTCTTCGACCGTGACCAGCGCGCGGCGCGGGCGCATCCAGCCGTAGGCCGCGGCGGCGCCGGCTGCCAGCAGGGCCAGCAAGCCGCCGCCTGCGGCCAGCAATGGCCCGCTGCCGTAATGGACGCGCACCTCGATCGGCAGCACGGCGGTCGAGGCCTGCACCTGGCTTGGGGGCGTGAAAATATCGGGCAGCGGATCGCCCGGAAACAGTTCCGTCATGCGCTCCCGGAAGCCCTTTGACAGGGCCAGCTTCTGGTCGGCCAAATGGACTTCGATCGTCCCCGGCAGCACATAGGCCGAGCCGGCGGATTTAAAAGCCGCCATCGACCATTTGCCGGGCAGTTGCGCCACCGGCAGCTGCAAGGTGGAACCCAGCGGCTGCGGCTTGCCCGGCGCCAGTGCAGCGACGCGGGTGCTGCCCAGCGTCACGGCGCGGTCCTCGCCGCCCAGCTTCGAGCGCGCGCTCAAGGTGGCGCTGACGATGGTGTAGGGGTACATCGTGTTCTCGAGGTGCCAGGCGATCTTCGCGCTGGGCGCGCTCGCATCGGGCGCCACGTCGGCGCGCAGCACGCCGTCCTGGCCCATGGCGAAGCTGACGCCGGGCGCATTTTCTACCTTGCGCGGCACCAGGCGCACGGTGTTGCGGTCGAGCGGTTTCAGGCGCGCGGGCGGCTCGGTGATGATCCGGCGGATCGCGCCGCTTGCCACCAGGCCATCGAGCGCACGCGCCCCGCTTTCTCCGATGGCGAAGGCGTACACCATCAGCCCATTCGCGCTGTAGTGCGCGCCCTTGACCGGCATGCGCAGCGGGAAAGCGAGCGCCGTGCGGATCTTGCCGCCCTGGTGGATGAGCTGGTAAAACTCGCGGTTGCGCTGGGCCGTCGCCTGGTCGTTGTTCGGGCTGTTGCGGTTGTTCGTGACGAGCCAGACGACGCCGTCCCTGCCGCCCAGCGCCTGCGTCAGGGCTGCGCCCACCGCTTCGCCCAGGTCGGTGTCGGCCAGCGCGCCGCCGGCTTTATGGGCCGTATCGAGTTCGCCCAGTGCGCGCGTGACGGCGGCGCGTGTGCCCTTGTCGACCGTGGTCGAAACCAGCGCGCGCGGCGACGGCGCGTTCCGCTGCGATTGATTGAAGGCGGCCAGCACCAGCGCGTCGCCCGGCTGCGCCACGGCCAGCGCCAGTTCGGTGACGAGCGGTTTGAAAGGCGATGCGGGATCGCTGTAGAACGGCTCCATCCAGCCCGAGTTCTGCACCAGGAAGACATGCGGGGTGGCCGATGCCGTCCCAAGGCCGCAGCTTGCGGCAAGGACGAACAAGCAGCGTAACAAGGCCGCCTTCACGACAGGGCTTCCAGGCGCCAGCCGCGCACCGCGTTCCAGTCCGGGTGGTGCAGCCACAGCGCGCCGGCATACACGAAAGGCACGCAGTCGAGCGGCCGCGCCATTCGCGCCACCTCGTCGAGGATCAGGTTGCGCTTGCCGATCCATTCGACCGTCGTGCGTGCGATCGTGCGGCCGGCCAGCGCTTCCTCGGCGCGGCCGGTATAGGTGTGGAAGCGCAGCACCAGGCCGCTCGGCTGGCTGCGGTTGTTATTGAAACTGCGCAGCAGCGGCAGCACCAGCGAGTCGTCCTGTCCCACGTCTTCGATGTGCTCGGCCGACCAGGGTTGATCGAGTACCGGATGGCCGCGCCGGAACAGGAAGTTGGCAAAGCCGAGACGGGCGCCGTCGATCGGTTCGACCTGCGGATTCTCGGCCCCGAGTTCGAGGAAGGAATAGGCCTGGCCATCGTGCCCGATGTGCCACAGGCGGCCGTCGCGGCTTTGGGTCGGGCCGCCGAAATCGAGCTTCGGCGTCCAGCCGCGCGGCCACGGCGTCCAGCGCGGCTCCTCGCCCGGACGCCAGACCAGTTGGCCCTGGGCGTGCAGCCAGAACAGGCGGTTGTCGTAGCCGATCGGACGCATCCAGCCGGAGGTGGGCGCGTCGGCGCAGTCCCAGGTGGTGCCGTTCACGAAATCGGCATTCGCATCGAGCAGCTGCAGCACGCCGTCCTCCACGTACAGGCAGCCGACCTGGCGCCGCATGAGGCCGGGGCTCGACACCAGGCGCCCGGCGAACAGCACTTCCAGGCGGTAGCTTTCGTTGACCGGATTGATCCACAGGCGCGAGAGGCCCGTATCGAGCGGCACGATGCCGACTTCGCCGCGCGCCGGATTCAGCGCGGGCAGCCAGTTATAGCTGCCGCTGTTGAAGCGCAGCTCGCTGCCGGCCTCTTCCGCGCCCATCACATGCCACAGCTGCGCCAGCGGATCCCAGTACTGCAGCACGCCGCGCGCCGGGGCGAGCGCCAGCAGGCGTTGCTCGGGAAAGCCGTAGCTGCCCGCGATGAAGACGCAATGCGCGTTCGGCGGCGCCGGCATCGCCAGTTCGGCGCGGTTGATGACGGGGGCGGCGGGCCGCCCTTCGAGGCGGTCGCCCAGCGCCAGCGAGGTGACCGGCAAGCCATGCGGCACGTGGCGCGGCAGCGACTGGTCGCTGGACGCGCCCCACCAGTCGGGCTGGTGCTGCACGTGGCCGAGCAGGCGCTCGAGCGGGGCGCCGCAGGTCGGGCAGAAGGCAAACCCTTCGGGGTAAATGCCGGCGTGCGTACAGGCGGTCGGGAGCGAGGCGCCGAGCAGGTGGGCGACGTCCGGCAACCGCCCGCGCGCATGCGCCTGCCAGTCGATCGGGCCCAGGCCTGCGCTGGCCTGCAGCGCAAACTGCCCGCTCGTCTCGTCTTCCAGCCAGGTGCTGGTTGGCGTGTCCCATCGTGTTGCCATTGTTCTGCGCCGTTCCCGAATGATTGAGATATGCATGCCACCCCTGTGATACGGGCGGCCATTGCTGTCTAAATCATAACTGCCCCGGCTCCTTCGCGGCGCGCCGTTCGCCCGGTAGCGCCCGGTGGCACCACAGGGCCCGGAATACGCGCCCTCACAGGGAAATTCGTATAATGCCGGGTCCATCCGCGCCCTCTCCTGCCATGACCGTGTCTACCCTGCCCTTCACGCCCGACCTGCCCGCGCACGCCATCGATGCCGCCGCCGCGCACCTGCGCAATGTCCTCGACATCGCGATCGAACACGGCCCGGCCCAGCGCGCGCTGGTCGTCTACGACACGCGCACCGGCCTGGCGCGCGCCCTGGTCGAGGCTTACCGGCGCAACCTGCCGCAAGCCGATTTCCTCGACTTCGACAGCGTGGAACCTGCCGAGGTGCTGGCGCGTTTCCGCCAGCTGGCGGCCAAAGACCTGGTGGTGCTGGTCCAGTCGACCAACTTCCGGCTCGAGGCCTTCCGCATCCGCGTGGAGCTGTTCAAGCTGGGCCTGAAAGTGGTCGAGCACGTGCACCTGTCGCGCATGCCGGGTGTGCAGGGTGAGCACTACATCGAGGCGCTGGCCTATGATCCGGCCTACTTCCGTGGCGTGGGCCGGGAGCTCAAGGCGCGCATCGATGCGGCGCCGAGCGCGCGCGTTTGCGGCGGCGGCGAGGAACTGGTGTTCGCATCGAAGCTCGAACCGGCCAAGCTGAACGTCGGCGACTACAGCGAAATGAATAACGTCGGCGGCCAGTTCCCCATCGGCGAAGTGTTTACGGAAGCCCTCGACCTGGAAGCGGTGAACGGGCGCGCCCAGGTCCACGTGTTCGGCGATACGGCGTATTTGTCGAACCGGCCGGCGACGCCGGTGACGATCATCGTCGAGCGCGGGCGCGTGGTCGGCACCGAGAACGCGACGCCGGAATTCCAGCGCGTGCTCGACATCATCCGCGCGGACGAAGGCGAAGTCTGGGTGCGCGAGCTGGGCTTCGGCATGAACCGCGCCTTTACCCGCGAGCGCCGCGTCGACGACATCGGCACCTATGAACGCATGTGCGGCGTCCACCTGTCGCTCGGCGCAAAACATGGCGTGTATCCGAAACCGGGCTTCAAGAGGAAGGATGCGCGCTACCACATCGACGTCTTCGCAGTGACCGATGCCGTGTATCTCGGCGAAGACAGAATCTACGCGGACGGCGCCTGGCGCGTGTAATTTACTGGATTTGACGATTAAAAGTGGTAACATGGCACTATTGGTAGTCAAAACTATAGAAATTTGTTGGGAATGGGATGAAAGAGGACCTCTCCAAACGCGTGGACGAGATCCAGGCAATCAGCGCGGTGCCCAAGATCCTGGAAACCGTGGCGGCGATGACGGGCCTGCGCTTCGTCTGCATCGCCCACGTCACCGATGATTCCTGGACTGCCTGCGCCGTGCTCGACCGGCTCGATTTCGGCCTCGTGCCGGGCGGCCAGCTCGATGTGACGACCACCCTGTGCGAGGAGGTGCGCGACACCGGGCGCGCCGTCATCATCGACAGCGTGGCGGCCAGCGACCAGTACCGCGCGCACCATACGCCGCGCATGTACGGCTTCCAGAGCTATTTTTCGATCCCGGTCTTCCGCGCCGACGGCCGTTATTTCGGCACCCTGTGCGGCCTCGATCCGGAGCCTGCGCGCCTGGCCGACAAGGTCACCGTCTCGACGCTGCACCTGTTCACCGAACTGGTCTCGAAACAGCTCGAGGCCGACAACAAGCTGGTGACGGCGCGTGCCGAACTCCTGAGCGAACGCGAAACGGCGGAATTGCGCGAACAGTTCATCGCCGTCCTCGGCCACGACCTGCGCACCCCGCTCGGCTCGATCCTGCTGGGCGCCGAAGTACTCAGCCTGAAGCATCCCGATCCCGCGTCGAAACCCGTGGTCGAGCGCATCCGCCGCAGCGCCGCGCGCATGGCGGCGCTGGTGGACGACGTCGTCGATTTCACGCGCGGGCGCATGGGCAGCGGCATCACGATGAACCTGCGCGACGCCGACATCGGCGCCACGCTCGAACAGGTGGTCGATGAAATGCGCGGCCTGTACCCGCTGCGCGCAATCACGGCCGCACTGGCTCCGGGCCTGCGCCTGCGCTGCGATCCCGAACGCATCGCCCAGCTGCTGTCGAATTTGCTGAAGAACGCGCTGGTGCATGGCAGCGACGGGGCGCCGGTGGCAGTCGGCGCAGGGCTCGACGGCGACGCATTCGTGCTGTCGGTCGCCAACGCCGGCCGCGAACTGCCGCAGGGCGTGATCGACAGCCTGTTCAAGCCCTACTGGCGCGCGGCCTCGCGCTCGGGCAGCGAAGGCCTGGGACTCGGCCTGTACATCGTCGACCAGATCGCGCGCGCCCACGGCGGCACGATCGAGGTCAGCTCGCGCGGCGGCACCACGGCCTTCGTGTTCCGGCTGCCGGGTGCGGCCCTGCCGGCCGATCCGTCGACTGCCTGGCTGGCGCATGCCGACTGCTGAACAGCGCATGCAGTAGGCGCGCGGCAGCTTCATCGTCCTGCCCCGCTCCAGGGGCGCCGCAGATCGCCGCCTTGCGGGCGCGTGCCGGGCCATCATCTCCTTGACCGCTTTCTCTCAGCTGTCCATGCGGATCGCTCTCGCCTTGCACTTGCCGGCCTGGCTCCGCAACTGCACCGTCTTTGCTGCTCGGCGCGCAATTGGATCCAGCGCAACAAGAATTTTCCGGTACGTGGGTTCGACTACAATCAGCCCAGAACCTTCAATGGATTTGATATACTCGTCCAGTACCTTTTAATGCACTATTAGATCCCATCCGTCAGTCAACGAGCGCGAAAGCCGAGCATGGATTGCCATATCGAGATTTTCCACGACGGCCAATGGCTGGAAGCGGCCCAGGCCAGCTTCTCCGATGTGGTGCGTAATGGCTTCCGGGCGAGCGATTGTGTGTTCGAATACGGCCTGGATTACGCCTTCGGCCCCGTGCCGCCCGCCGTGTCGCTGGCCTTCCCGGTGGACGCGAACCGCCACGTGCTGCAGGCATGTCCGGCCTTCCTGTACGACCTGGTCCCGCAAGGTAATGGACGACGTTTCCTTCTGGAGCGCCTCCAGCTTCCCGATGCCCAGGCATCCGACCTGCCGCTACTGTGCGCCGGCGCCTTCAGTCCGATCGGAAGGCTGCGTATCCGGGAAGCGGTGGATTATTTCGCAGCGCATGTCGAGCGCCATGGGCTCGCTGCCGACGGTTTCGCTTTCGACGAATTGCTGGCGCGCGCGCCCGATTTTCATGAAGCGATGATGGTGCACGGCATGCTGGCAGCCGGCGGCACAGGCATCCAGGGTGTCGCCCCCAAATACCTGCTGACCGAGGCGCTTGATGGAAAATGGTATCCGGACGGGGCGCTGCCCGACGAACGGGCGCAGCGCCATTACATCGTCAAGCGTCCGCGCGGGCCTTCCGAGGCGGACCGCAAAGTGCTGCGCAACGAAGCGCGCTACATGGAGGTCGCACGCCGCGTCGGCATCCGCAGCTTCGACCTGCCTGCCCTGCACGAGGACATGCTGTTCATCCCGCGCTTCGACCGGCGCGCACTGGATGGGCGCGTGCTGCGTTTTCACCAGGAGAGCGCCGCCTCCGTCGCAGGCCTGGGCGGGTTCGGCATCCAGGCCAATCAGTTCGAACTACTGGCGGCAATCCGCAAGGTTGTGGACGAACCGCTGGAAGAGACCATCGAATTCATCCGGCGCGATGTCCTCAACCTGGCGATGCGCAACCCCGACAACCATGCCCGCAATACCGCCGTGCATATCGTCGATGGCGTCACCCGCATCACGCCCCTGTTCGATTTCGCGCCGATGTACCTCGACCCGGAAGGAATCACGCGCGCGGCGCGCTGGTATCACCTTGAAACCCGCAAGGAATTGCAGCGGTGGGAAGACATCCTGGCGCACCTCGCCCTGCCTGTAACAGAGCACCAGCAACTGGTCGAGGCGCTGGTAAGGTTCGGCGAACAGCTGGTGACCCTTGCCGACACGATGCGCGAGGTGGGTGTCGACGACGACATCGTCGATTTCGTCACGCCCAGTATCGCCGCGCAACGCATCCAACTTCTGGCACTGAGATAGTCATGAGCAAACGAAAACCGATGGACAAGACGCAGGCCCGCGAAAGACGCAATCGCCTTCTGGAGTCCGCAGCCGCTGCCGACCTGTCGCTGACCGAAGGTGTGCGCGAAATGCGCGCGATTGCCGGCATGACGCAGGAAGAATTCGCGCGTCACCGCGAGGTCAGCGCGCGGGTCATCAAGGCGATCGAACTTGGGCAGGGAAATCCGACGGTGGCGACGCTGAACCGCATCGGCCAGTTCTTCGGCCTGGAAGTCGGGTTCGTTCCGGTCAGGCGAATGCGACCGACTGTGGAAGAGCCTCAGTCCTCTGAGGCCGTGACACCGGACTTCCTCC
>Ga0308169_10003510_pt1 | contig 15276 bp, 19 predicted proteins | sample PhyBR1_2_FD_202139 | JGI IMG/M metagenome (GOLD analysis project Ga0308169, IMG submission 202139) | Phyllosphere microbial communities from UC Gill Tract Community Farm, Albany, California, United States - DLSLSB.R1 | ecosystem: Host-associated > Plants > Phyllosphere > Unclassified | place... | reverse complement strand
GGCGATAGGCTAGAGGCAAGAATAAAGCTTTTGGTGGTAATTTCAGAAGATTCCTACGCCAGAGCTAAATCTTCAGATGACGCAAGGCATCCGAGAGGTGGCGTTGCGCTTGCTTCATTCTTCCCACGCTTCCAGACGCCGGTTCTGAGGTTCACATAGAAGCTTGTAGGTACGACAAAGCCCCGGATCAATTCGAAAAACGCCACGGGCCAGGGCTCAGGCCCTTTGTTGACGCGAGCCCCATGCAACCAAAAGCAGTTGTCCCCGCCTTTGTATCCGCCTCGTAACATTCTGTTGCGTTTTCTGACATTATATCGCTACCATAGCGAAAAAACGTGGCGATAGGCCATGCAGCATAAGCGTGCTTGATCCGCACTCGGACCAGCGCAGCAGGGGTTATGGATGACGCAGGACTTTATGCTCTACGCGCTCAAAGAAGCGCTTCTGACCGCTGCGATGGTGGCTGCTCCGTTGCTACTGGCTATCCTGATCGTCGGCCTCCTGGTCAGCATTCTCCAGGTCGCAACCCAGATCCAGGAAATGACCCTGACGTTCATCCCCAAGCTGATCGTGACGGTTGTCATTCTTTTGGTGTTTGGGGGATGGATGCTGACGGTCCTCAAACAATTCGCACTCAGTGCATTAACTCGGGCCGCTAGCTTCTAGCGTTTGATGCGCCGTGTATGACGTGGGTGTGAGTTGTGCTGACTTCCTTCTTCCTCAATGCGCTTCTGGTATCGGTCAGGTTGATTCCGCTTGTCGTGGTTTCACCGGTGCTTTTTTTTGCGCGCGTTCCATTGACCGTCCGGTTGATCCTTGCATTGGCGCTGTCGGCCGTGTTGGTCGGCAGCATGACGCTCACTCACACCCCGCTCTTTACGCTGCCCGTGGTATTGGGAGAGTTGCTGCTGGGTATATTGATGGCGTTCGGTTTTCATGCCGCTCACGCTGGTGTCGATATGGCCGGCAAATTGATCGACACCCAGATCGGCTTGAATGCGGCCGGGGTGTTTGATCCGGGCACCTCGAACATGACCGGTCTGATGGCCGAGCTGCTGGTCTGGTCGTTGGGTGCGGTGTTTGTCGTGCTTAATTTGCATCACGATCTGCTCAGGGTCTTCGCTCAGTTGCTGGTGGCGGTTCCGCCCGGCAGTGTGTCGCTGAGCACGTTGTCGGTGTCTTTGGCGACGGTCATGACGCAGCAGTTTTTACTGGCATTCATGATTGTCGTACCCGTGATCCTTGGGCTGTGGCTGATCGATGTGGCGTTTGCGTTCTTGTCCCGTTCCATGCCCCAAGCCAATGTCTACTTCTTGTCCTTGCCCCTAAAGTTGGGCGTGGGCATGTTCATTTTTATCCTGACCTTGCCGATGATCGTCCAGCGCTTGCCGCTGCTGATTGAAAACGCCTTGCGATTTGCCCTGTCACCGGCAGGTGTTCAATGAGCGATCAGCAGGACAAGAGCGAAGAGGCCACGCCCTACAAGCTTGAAGAGGCACGCAAGAAAGGACAGGTGCCCCGCAGCCCCGATCTGTTGTCCTTCATCATGTTGTTGACCTTCCTGATGGTCTTTTCGGCCATTGCTTACCCGTTGGCGAGTGTCATTGCTGCTCACACTCATTGGTGGCTGGGCAATGCCGGTCAATTGGGGCAAGGGTTTGGTTACCTCGGCGAGCAGGGCGGCTATAGCCTGCGACAGGTGGTGTACGGGTTGTTGCCGTTGATTGGTGCGCTGGTCCTGATGGCGATCCTGACGAATCTGTTGTTCAGCGGCCCGGTGTTTTCACTGACGGCGTTGAAGCCCGATTTCAAACGACTCCATCCGATCCAGGGCCTCAAGAAACTCTTTTCGCGACGCATGTTCGTCGAGCTGATCAAGGTGCTGGTCAAGGGCGCGCTGTTTTCGTTGGTCTTGTATTACCTGTTCCAAAGCGTGTTGCCGAAGTTGTTGGGCATGGCGACGATATCGCCTCTGGAATTGCCTCAGGCTGGCAAGCAATTGCTGATGCAATTGGGGTTTACCGTATTGGCGGTCATGGCGGCAGCCGCGCTGTTTGACATCTGGTACTCACGACGCGAATTCGGACGACAGATGCGCATGAGTCGTCGGGAAACGAAGGACGAGCATCGACGTCGTGAGGGCGACCCTGAAGTTCGGTCCAAGCGCAAAGGTATCCAGCAGGCACTGCTGAAAAAGGCCGCTGCGTTGGGGCAGGTCAAGGACGCTGACGTCATCATCACCAACCCGACGCACTATGCCGTAGCCTTGCAGTATCGGCCTTCGAGCATGCTTGCACCCAAGGTGCTAGCCATGGGGCGCGGCCTTCATGCGCGGCGTATCTGTCACGTCGCGAGAAAACATCAGGTACCGATTTTACGTCGTCCACCCCTGGCGCGGGCGCTGCACGCCCTGGCGCGGGTCGATTCAGCGATTCCGGATGCGACGCAGGCCGACGTGGCGCGTATCTATCGCTGGATCATCGCATTGCCGGGCAACAAGGTGCTTGCGCCATGAAGCCATTGTTGTCGCGCATGCTTTCCGAGGGCAGCGATCTGCTGCTGGCCGTGGCGGTGATCGGCATTTTGCTGGTGTTGTTCACGCCGATCCCTACGTGGCTGTTGGACTTGTTGTTGCTGACCAACTTCGCCGTCGCGTTGTTGGTGTTGCTGGTGACCTTCGACATCGATAAGCCGCTGAGCTTTTCGACCTTTCCGTCGCTGTTGTTGATGACCACGTTGTTTCGCCTGGCGCTGAATATCTCCGCGACGCGGCTGATCTTGACCGATGGCGATGCAGGGCTGGTCATCGCAGCCGTAGGTACCCACGTCGTGGGTGGCAATTATGTGATCGGCTTTGTGATCTTCCTGATCCTGGTGGTTGTGCAATACGTGGTGGTCACCAGCGGTGCCCAGCGCGTTGCCGAGGTAGCAGCTCGTTTTACCTTGGATTCTCTGCCGGGCAAGCAGATGAGCATCGACGCTGACCTGAACATGGGCATCATCGACCAGGAAGAGGCCAAGCGCCGACGCAGCCAGTTGGAGCGTGAGTCGAACTTCTACGGGGCCATGGATGGCGCGTCCAAGTTCGTCAAGGGAGATGCGATTGCCGGCATTGTGATCATTGCGATCAACATCATCGGCGGCCTGTCGGTCGGCATCCTGCAAAAGGGCCAGAGCTGGGGCGATGCGTTGCATCACTACACGTTGCTGACGGTCGGCGACGGCATTGTCACGCAGATCCCCTCGCTGATTATCGCCGTGGCGGCGGGCATCATCATCACCCGCGCCGCCACCGATGCCCGCCTGGGCCCCGAGCTGGGGCGCCAGGTGTCGGCGTATCCCAAGACCCTGGTGGTGGTGGCGCTGGTCACGCTGTTCCTGGCGATGATGCCAGGGTTGCCGTTGATTCCGCTGATGGTGCTGTTTTGCGGATTTGCCGCGGCGGCTTGGTTTTCCTACCGCAAGTTGCGGGGCAAGACCAACGCAGACGAAGACTCGCAACAGGACCTGCTGACCGGTCAAGACAGCGAATCCGGCGATGTCTACGCGTTGATGAACACCGATGCGTTTGAATTGCGCTTAAGCGCAGACCTCGCGGCTCACGTCCTGGCAGCCACCAGTACCTTGAGCCTGCGTATCGAAAACCTGCGCAAGCAGTTCGCCAAGGATTATGGCTTTGCCTTGCCGTCGCTCAACGTGCACGCCGACAAGAAGTTGGCCAACGGCACCTACCAGGTCTGCGTTCAGGGCGCGGTGATTGCCGCGGGCGAATTGGAGTTCGATAAATTACTGGCGATCAATCCAGGTGGCGCAACCCTGGTGCTCGAAGGGCGTGCGACCAAGGAACCTACCTACGGGCTCAAGGCACTCTGGATTGACGTTGCGCAACGTGCCCAGGCACGGACGGCGGGGTACACCCTGGTTGAGCCCGACACGGTATTGCTCACCCATTTGTCCGAGTTGGCACGCCGCTATGCGCCGGAGTTCCTGACCCGTGCCGAGACTGAACGACTGATCGAGAAAAAGCGTGCCGGCCTGGGCAGTCTGGTCGATGAGTTGGTGCCTCAGGTCCTCAGCTATTCGGATATCCAGCGAGTCCTGCAGTTATTGCTGCGTGAGCAAGTGTCGATCCGCAACCTTGAAACCATTCTCGAAGTTCTGGTTGACGCAGGGCGTAGTAACAAGAATGCAGAAGATCTCGTCGAGCGGGTGCGTGAACGCCTGGGGGCGGCGCTGTATGAGCGTCTGGTCGATAAGAATGGCGAACTCAACGTATTGACGATCGCTCCGCAGCTGGAGGGCTACATGCTGGCCGCCGCACGTCCCCGCGAAGGCTTGCAATTGGCGTTGCTGCCGGCTCAGGAATTGGAACGGTTTGTCACCACCATCGCGCGGGAGGCAGAGCGGCAGCTCAGTGGCAACAAACAGCCGGTGCTGCTGTGCGCGGCGCCGTTGCGACGGGTCTTACGGGCATTCATGTCTCGAGCCGTGCCGCACATGGCTGTGTTGTCGGTGAATGAAGTGGGGCAGCACGCCCGCGTCACGTCGGCAGGCATGATTGACCTGCCCGGTTTCCCCAGCCTGGAGTCTCCATGAGTGACTTGATCATGCAATTGGCTGGGGTCATCCAGCGTGATATCGATAACTTGAAGGCCGTGTCGCAGAACGTCGCAAACGCCAACACGTATGGCTACAAGGCCGAGCGCACATTCAATGTCATGGGTTCCAACGTGGCGGGCCCAGGCGTAGCAGGTGGGCTCGATGACATCCGGGCACAGACTTGGACCAGCACCGACGGCGGAGCGTTGCAACACACCGGGCGGGCCACGGACCTGGCGCTGTCTGGGGACGCCTGGTTTGCGATAAAGACGCCGGGTGGCGTGTTGTTGAGTCGCGATGGCCGTTTCCAGGTCGACAAGGCCGGTTATTTGGTCAGCAGGGCGGGTTATCCGGTGTTGGCAGACGACGGTCCGCTGGAGGTGGCGGACGGGGTGCTCAAGATCGATGCGAGCGGGGAAGTCAGTGTCGATGATCGACCGGTAGGCCGCCTGAGCGTTGTACGCGTCGACAATCCGCAACAGCTATTCGCCGTTGGGGATGGGTTGTATGCGGCCAATAGCGGGATGACGCCTGCCAAGGATTTCGTGGTGCACCAGGGGCTGCTGGAGCGTTCGAATGCAGCCATGGGCACCGACATGGTGAAGATGATGGAAGTGTCGCGGCACGTCGAAACCATGCAGCGAGCGCTGTCTGCCTACGACGGCATGCTCAACAGCGGTATCAACCAAATTGGCAAGAACTGATCAAGGAATGTGCTTGTGATTGACTCATTAAGTATTGCCAGCTCCGGGCTGACCGCGAACCAGGCATGGATCGACAGCATTTCGAATAATGTCGCGAACATGCAGACCATCGGCTACAAGCGCAGTCAGGTCGATTTCCACGACATGGTCCGGGAAGTCGGGACACGCGACAATGGCGGTGGCATGACCGAAAGCCTGCTGACCGGCGCAGGTATCCAGGCTTCGCAGCCGAGCCAGGTCTTCAGCCCAGGCACTGTTCGAGAAAGTGGCAATGCACTGGACCTGGCCATCCAAGGCGATGGGTTCTTCGAGGTGGCGTTGCCGACAGGCGAGCTGGCATACACCCGCGCGGGGCGTTTTCACCTCGACAGCGAAGGCCAACTGGCGATGCCAGATGGGCAGACATTAACGGCGGATCTGCGCGTACCGCCGGACGCGCGCAACCTGGTGATCAAACAGAACGGAGAGGTGCAGGCGACCATCACCGAGACAGGCGAAATCATCAACGTCGGCCAAGTACAACTGGCCAAGTTCGCCAGTGCCGAAGCATTGACGAAACTCAGCGACGGCCTCTATCGGCCGACCCAGGCCAGCGGCGAAGCCATCTATGCAGAGCCGGGTCGAGATGGCCAAGGGGTCTTGTTGCAGGGCTACGTCGAGATGTCGAACGTCAATCTGATCGATGAAATGAGCGGACTGGTTCTTGCCCAGCGTGCCTACCAGATGAATGCGCGATTGCTGCAAGCCAGTGATCAGATTCTGGAAACCATTAATAACCTGCGCCGTTGATCTTCATGAATATTCCTTGGTTGGCCGGACTCGGGCTGTGGCTCGCAAGCGTGGGTTATGCCCATGCGGCGCCCGGCGCCGGTTGCGATGCTGCAGCGGCAAGTCATGCTTTGACGACGGCCAGTCAGCTTATTCAGGCGCAGTTGACTACGCCAAAGGTTGAGCTTCAGCTCACGCCCATGGGCGAGTTTCCGGCCATGGCGCATCCGCAAATCAGGCTGTTGAGCCAGGGTATCCGCAGCCGGGTGTCCGTTGCTTTGAGTGGCACGGTGTGCGGCCATGAGCAGCCCAGCGTGGTGACGGTATGGTTCAAGGTCCAGGCCTGGAAGCAGGCGTGGGTCTATGGCCGTAACGGGCGAGCCGATCAGGTCGTGGACGATGCTCAACCGCGCCTGGAACGGGTGGACTTGGCGGCGGCGCAACTGTCGCCAGGCGATTTGCCCAGCGACCTTGCGGGGCAATGGCTGAATCAATCGGTCAATGCCGGCATGCCTGTGCTCAAGCGTCATCTCAAGGCTGAGCCGCTGGTGTCCCGCGATGCTCCGGTGACGGTGGTGGTTTTCGGCCCCGGGTTGATGTTGCGCACCGAAGGCAAGGCCCTGCGTCCGGGTGTGCTGGGAGAACGCGTACCGGTCATGCTGGACGGCGCCGAATCGAGCCTGTTGGCGGTGGTCGCGGGTAAAGGAGAGGTTCATGTGGGCCAGTAACGTTCGCAAAGCAGGGATGGTGATGCTGTTGCTGCCGGTAATGGCGTGCGCCCAGAGCCTGATCAATCCTGATGGTTATCGGTCCCTGACCGGCGACCGTCGTGGCTATCACCTCGGTGACACCCTGACGGTCCTGGTGGTGGAATCCACGACGGCGCAGAGTGCCGCCGGTACCGGAGCGGACAGCAATACCGATATTTCCGCGCGCACGGGTCTGGACAGCACTACCCATCAAGCGAGCCTTGGCCTGCGGGGCGACAGCAATGGTTCGGGGCAGACCAACCGCAGCGGGCAGATTCGTACCAACGTTTCCGTGCGAATCATCGAGCAGTTGCCTGAGGGTTTGTTGCGCGTCAGTGGCGAGCAACGCGTGACGGTCAATGATGAAAAACAACAAGTGCGGATCACCGGTCTGGTTAGGCCCGATGACATCGCCTACAACAACACGGTGCTTTCCTATCGTCTGGCAGACGCACAAATCGATATCGTCGGTGACGGTGTGGTGACCGACGCGCAGAAGCAGAACATCGTTTTTCGGGTGCTCAAGTGGCTGCGAATCTTATGAAAATGGTTGCTCGACTGCTTTCGGGCCTGCTGCTCGCCCTTTGGCTGGTGCCGACGCTGGCGGATGTCCGCATCAAGGAGCTGACACGCATACAAGGGGTGCGTGACTACTCCATCCTCGGCTATGGCCTGGTGGTGGGTTTGGCCGGCACTGGCGATACCGACCGCAATCGGGCCACTCGGCAATCGCTGGTCAACACCCTGAAAAACTTCAACGTAAATGTCGCGGATGGAGACCTCAACACCCGCAACACGGCGGCGGTGATGGTCACCGGAAACCTGCGCTCGTTCAGCGAGTCGGGGGACAAGCTGGACGTCGAGGTCTCTTCCCTGGGAGATGCCCGCAGTCTGTTGGGCGGCACCTTGTTGATGACGCCGCTGTATGGCCCGGATGAAAAACTCTATGCCCTGGCCCAAGGGCCGATGTCGGTGGGGGGGTACATCTTCGAGGCCAACTCCAATTCCGTGCAGAAGAACCATCCGACCGTCGGGCGCATCCCGCGGGGCGCCAGTGTCGAGCGCTCGGCCTTCTCGGAAAATGATGAGGTTTCGAAAAAACTGGTGCTGATCCTCAACGAGCCGGACTACACCACTGCCCAGCGCATTGCAGATGCCCTGAGTCGTGAGCTGGGGATCCCTGGTGTGCGAGTGGTACACGCCGCCAAAGTTGAGGTGCCCATTACGCCCGGCATGACCGTGCCTCGGTTGATTTCCCGGGTACAGAACGTTTCGGTGGCGCCAGATTATGCCGCACGGGTGGTGGTCAACGAGCGCACCGGCACGGTGGTGGCGGGCGCGAATGTGCGACTGGGCGAGGTCAGCATTTCCCAGGGTTCACTGAGCGTCGTGATCAGCACCAAGTTCCAGGTTTCGCAGCCGTCCTGGGTTGCCCGCACCGGGCCGAGCGTCGGCACGGTGGTTGTGCCAGACACCGAGCTGACGGTGAATGAAGAAGAACACGGCCCAGTGAAGTTGGCTGAGGGCGCGACGGTGGGAGATCTGGTGAAAGCCCTCAATCAGGTTCGATTGAGCACGCGAGAAGTTATCACTGTGTTGCAAGCCATCAAACAGGCGGGCGCTTTGCACGCCGAACTCATCGTTCAATAAGGAAGATTGATGTCAACTGATATGAATCTTGCAATCGAGACCGTTCGCTTCGCCATGAGTCTGGAGCAATTGCGGGCAAAGGTTGCGGCGCACAATATCGCCATGGCCAACGTGCCGGGGGGCAAGGCCATGCGTCTCAATGGCTACGAACCGATGGCTGCCTTGCGCGGCTTGCACAACGACCCTGAGTTGTTCGGCCAAGCGTTACGTTCGCTGCAGGACAACGAGCTGACGCCGTATTTGCAGAGCTATACCCCAGGCGCACCATTGGCACTGGACGGTGAAGTGGCGCAGATGTCCGCCGCGAGCGGTCGCTACCAAGCCTTGGCTGACGGCGTATCGCGCCAGTTCGCATTGATGCAATTGGCTATTCGGGGAGGTCGCTGAGGATGCCCCTGGATAACATCAGCGAGATCGTTCGCGGCAGCATGGCTTATGAGCGTTCGCGGGCGGAAGTCGCCAGCTACAACCTGGCCATCGCCAACGTGGCGATCGGGCCAGGCGAGCGTTCGCCGTTGCTGAGCGTGTCGCCCCCCACCAGTTTCGCCGGCCAATTGGGGTTGCAGCAGCCCCGGGTTCACGCCCAGGCGCGCAGCGACAGTCGTTTGGTCCATGAGCCCACCCACCCCATGGCTGACCAGAATGGCATGGTGCATTACCCCAACATTGAAGCTGCTAGGGAAATGGCCACATTGGTCTCGGCTACCCGTGCCTATGAAGCCAATATTCGCTCCTACAACAGCTTGCGTGAAATGACGCTCAAAGCCTTTGAAATTGGAAAGTGACATGACCGCTGCCATTGCGCCTATTGCATTGACCCCCGACCTCTCACCGGCCGCTGCCTTGGCGGACGGTCCGATGGGACCCCAGGGCACTGACTTTGTCGGTTTGCTGAAATCGGGTGCCACCCAGTTGGGTGCGCAGACCGGGCAGGCCAGCGAGATGCTGTCGGCTTACGCACTGGGCGAAAATATAGCGCCCCACGATCTGGTCATGGCTATGGAGCAGGCGAAGTTGTCTCTACAGTTGGCCGTGGAGGTACGCAACCGTCTGGTAGATGCCTACCAGGAACTCACGCGGTTGCAGATTTAAATCATGGAGAATCAACCGGTGCCCTCGTTCCTTGCTGGTCGTACCCGCGTCTTTGTGATTGGCGTATTGCTGATTGTCGGCCTGCTGGCCGCGTCGGTGTGGTGGGTGATCCGACCGCAGTACGTGGCGTTATACAAAAACGCAGATGAAGCGTCCCAGGCCCAGATTCTGGCCACATTGAGCCAACGTCATGTGCCCTATCGGATCAATACGCAGCAGGGTGCGATTGAAGTCTTGGCCGATCACGCGGCATCTGCCCGTATGTATCTGGCTGAGGCGGGCATCCCGACACGTGGCGGTACGGGATTTGAGTTGTTCGACAAGGCCGATTACGGCATGTCGGAGTTCAGCCAGAAAATCAATTACCAGCGAGCGATGGAAGGGGAGCTGGCGCGTACGATCATGAGCATCTCGGAGGTCGAGTACGCCCGGGTGCACCTGACATTCAAGAAGAGCGGCCTCTACCAACAGGCCGAGGAGCCCCCTAAGGCTTCGGTGATCGTGCGTCTGCGTTCCGCGGGGACATTGGTGCCGCAGCGTGTCAGGGGTATTCAGCAACTTGTCTCGTCAGCGGTGGAAGGCATGACGCTTGAGCGCGTGTCGGTGCTTAACGAAGACGGGCAAGTGCTCAGTGCCTCCGACGGTGCGGCGGCGGCGCCGGAACATCTGCAATTGACGGCCCAGGTCGAACAGGCACTGAAGCTCAAGGCCGAAGAATTGCTGGCGCGCCCGCTCGGTCGTCGTGGTGTCGATGTGTCAGTGCGAGTGCTGATGAATTTTGACCGTGTCAAATCCATCAGTGAGGAGCCGCTCGCGAACAAAGTACGTCGTGAAAAGCGGACAGAGTCCACTGAAAACTCGAGTGGCGAATCCACCAGCAGGCGCTCCCAGAACAACCGGGAAATTGATTATGAGATAGGTAAAGCGCGTGCTGAAACTGAGCATGCGACCGGCAGGATTGAACGTATCACCGTCGGTGTAGTGCTCAGCACGCCGGTATCGGACGCCCAAATGAAAGATATCCAGGCGTTGCTCGAAGCGGCTCTTGGAATTGACCTCAAGCGTGGCGATCGATTGGTAATGGTGTATATCCCCGATATGCCGGTGTCGAAGACGACTCCGACAGCCGAGCCCTTGGCCCAACCCGCGCCGGTGAGCGACGTGCAGGTGCCTGCGCCGGTCGATGCTGAGCCGCCGCTGTCTTGGCCGCGCTGGCTGGGTGTTGGCTCGATGGCGGCCCTGGCGATCGGTCTGTTGATGCTTTGGGCAAAAGGACGCCGCAAGTCAGGTTCTCTCGCTGCCACGGTGCCGCGTCTGACTTCAGTTGAGCGCGAACAATTGCTGGTGGATTTGCGCCGCTGGCTATTGGAGGGGCGTTAACGTCATGGAATTCTCTGCGCTTCGTAAAGCGGCTATTCGCCTTGCCTGTTCTCATACCGAAGACCGTGAGTGGATTCTGGCGCGACTGGAACCTGAGGAGCGTCGCCAGGTTGAGGTGCTGTTGGAAGAGATCAATTTACTGGGGCTGTCCAGCGACCCTTCCGTTGTCGCCGCTCTGATGGGCGAGCTGGCGGTAGCACCGCCGGTCGCGCGCACGACACCTGACAATGCACCGCTCAAAGCCCGACTTTCAAAAGCGACGCATCCGTTCTGGGGGGCTCTGGTCCTTCAACTGGAAGCGCCTGCTGCACGCCGTGAAGTATTGGGTGGCTTGGCCAACAGTAACGATATACGTCGGTGGGATAGCAAGCTTGCCAAGCAAGTTCTCCCCCCTGCGCTGATGGATAGCTTGAAAAGCCGGATGGACGCTCAGGAGGCGGGCAATGAACACGCCTAAACTGCCCATGTCCGCCACGGTGTTGCGTCAACCTGCTCAGAACGCGGGAACTCGGCGTCTGCCAGCGCATATCGCCGACGGCCGGACGAACGCCTCGCTCAACGAAGCGCCTCAACCCGACGTGAAGCAGATGTTGCGCGATACATTCGCTCTGGAGTTCGCGGAAATAGAGCGGGAGAGTCGCGAGAAGGGGCTATCGGAAGGCAGCAAGCAGGCCCGCACGCAACTGAGTGAGGCCTTGGCTCAACAAGAGCAGCAATGGCTGAAGAAGGAGGTATCCTTACGCACTGCGCTCGAAACCGAACGCCTTCAACTCGCACGTTTGATTGAAGTCTTGGGGACGCAACAAAAACAATTGGCATTGGCCATGGAACCCTCGGTAGGACGGCTCGCGCTGGCGGTGGTGACCCGCTTTTTAGGCCTGCATGCCGAAACGCGTCCATTAATCACCGAGCTGGCGAGGCAGGCCATTGAAGCGTATCAACTGACCAGTCCAGTGCGAATCCGTGTTGCTCGCGAGGATTATGAAACCTTGCTTCGGCTGGCTCCGGATGACGGGCTATTGGCATCGTTTCAGGCCGACCCACAGGCCTCCCTGGGAAGCTGCGTGATCGACTTTGACGGCGGTCAGTTGGATGTCGGAGTGCAAACGCAATTAGCCAACGTCGCATCTGTGTTGACCGAGCGAGGAGGTGGCCGTGTGGCAGGGGCTTGAGAGTCGACTGTTGACGCAGCTTGCTCAGGCCCGTTTTTGTCGGCGCCTGGGCCGTTTGAGTTCGATTCAAGGCATGGTGCTGCACGCCACCGGCCTGGATGTCCGGCTGGGTGAGTTGGTCGACATCCATCCTGCCCGAGGCGGCGACATTATCGCTGCCGAAGTGGTGGGAATGCGCAGCGATTTTACTCTGTTGATGCCCTACGGGCCGGTGGACGGTTTATGCCTGGCCAGCGAAGTCCATGCGCGGGGCACCCCATACACGGTTCCTGTCGGGGATAGCCTGTTGGGCCGGGTGCTGGATGCGACGTGCAATCCCTTGGATGATTTGCCTGCCCCTGAAGGGCTGACGCGGATGCCCCGTTTCGTGGCTCCGATCAATCCATTGCACCGTTCGCCTATCGACACGACGCTGCTCACCGGTGTGAAATCCGTGGATGTTTTTACCCCTCTTGGGCGCGGCCAGCGAATGGGTATCTTTGCCGGCAGTGGTGTCGGGAAAAGCACCTTGCTGGGAATGATGAGCAAGTACGCCGAAGCCGATGTCATCGTGATCGCCCTGATCGGTGAGCGCGGTCGTGAAGTGGGGGACTTCATTCGCGATAGCCTCGGCCCGCAAGGGTTGAAAAAAGCCGTGGTGATTGCCGCGGCGGCTGAGCAGCCGGCGGTCCTACGCCGGCAGGCCGCCTACACGGCGACGACAATTGCCGAATGGTTCCGAGCCCAAGGCAAGCATGTACTGCTCATCATGGACTCGATCACCCGTTTTGCCCTTGCCCAGCGCGAAATTGGTCTTTCGACGGGCGAACCCATGGGTAGCCGAGGCTATACGCCTTCGGTTTTTGGACTGCTGCCGCCGTTGATGGAGCGCGCCGGTGCGCTGAAAGGGCAAGGTTCCATCACGGGGGTTTATACGGTACTGGTCGAGGGCGACGATATGAATGAGCCGGTCGCTGACCATATGCGCGCCATCCTCGACGGACATATTGTTTTGAGTCGCAGTGTCGCGGCCCGGGGACATTGGCCGGCCATAGATGTTTTGCACAGCATCAGTCGATTGGTGGGTAGCCTGCATAGCCAAGAGCGCAAGGGCCAGGTTGAGCGTCTACGCTCAGCGCTTGGCAATTATCAGAGCAGCGTGGATCTGATAGAGCTGGGGGCTTATGAAAAAGGTTCTCAGCCGTTGCTGGACACCATGATAGTGCTCAAGCCGGAGTTCGACGCGCTATTGCAACAAACCCCACAGGAGCATTTCTCTGCATCAAGCACCTGGCAAACGGTTAGTCAATTGTTCCGGCAACTGGACAAGGAGGTGACCGGTGCAAGATGAGTGGCGCAAGTCGCGGCAATTGAACGCGGTGTCTCGCTTGCGTGCCATGCAGCGGGAGAGGGCGGAATTACTTTATAACCGCACCCGCCGAGAGCTGGCCGAGGCCGAGCACCGTTTGAGTGCGGAGCAGCTTCGCTACGACAACGTCCAGGCGAACAATGCGGCGTTGGGGCGCGTTGGCGCGATGCTTGATCCCTCCCAGCATGAACAGCGGCTATTGGCACAGGCAGCAGCTTTCCAGCGGCTCAAAGGTGCGCATCAGACTGTCATTGAGGCACGAGGCCAATCGTGTTCGGCCAGGGAGCAACTGCTCAAGTGCAAGGTGAATGAAGACCTGATCGACAAGGCAAGGGATCGGGTCCAGCTACTGCTGGGCAAGGCTGTTCGCGAGTACGAAGCCATCGACATTTTTGATGCGCAGCAAGCTCGGAGGGTAGGACATGGCAGTTAAAGTCGGGACATCGTTGTGGGTCATGAGGGCTGATCAACAGCGTCCCCCCGTTCGAGACACGCAGGCCATGGACTTCGAGCGCAGGATAGGCCTACATGTTCACTCGCCCGCGTCAAGCGACAGCAAAAGCCAACAGCGCCCCCAACAAGCGATTTCGGAACAACGACTCGCGCGCGCCGACCTTGCTGAGACGACTCTGGCGCGGGTGGAGCAGGTGCGTTCAGTTGGTATGTCTGAATCTACAAGCGCCGAGGCGCTTGAACTGTATGCATTGGGTGCGCATGCCGGGCATCATCTTTCTTATCTCCCCGATGCATTCGTGGAGCAGCAGGGTATGCACAGTGTTGCTTCAGTCGACATCGAACAGGCCAGTCGCGAACATTGGAGCGACTTGCCGATTACTTCCGCAATATTCTTCATGTCCAGCGGTGCTCCGCCAGCAAGCCCCGGTAGACCAGGGCCCGAGCCCGTTGGCATTGAACAGTCAGACGCGGAGAACTCCACCAGTCGACAACTATTGAGCTATTTGAACGGGAAATGGCCTGATAGGCACGTTCAATTCCTACCTCGGGATAAAGGTGTCGAATTATTGATTCGAGACTACCGGCTCACATCGCAAGAGCGCGACGAGCTGAGAGATGATCTCGCCCGTCTGGCGCCATCAATGCCTGAGCGCCCGCAGCAGATATGGCTCAACGGTGAGCAGATCTGGCGTGCTTCGTCTCTTTCGAACGATTACAAAGGTGAGCATGATGGCCGTTGAAGCGATCGGTAATGAGCTAAGTTCCACCACCTCAGAGTTGGCCCAGAGCCGTCTGGGGCAGGAAGACTTCATCAAGTTGTTCTTGACCGAACTGACATTTCAAGACCCTTTGGAACCGATCAATAATCGGGAGTTCCTCGCACAAATGGCGCAGTTCGCCAACCTTGAGCAGACCCGGATCACCAACGAAAACACCAACAATTTGGTATCCATGAACGCCACTTCGCAATCCCTCGGGCTGTTGGGGCGTCAAGTTGAAGTCAATATCACCACCGGTGGAACAGTGATTGGATCGGTCACAGCGATTGCATTTTCGTCGACCGGACCGGTGCTCTCCGTCAAACGAACCGACGGCACAGTCCTAACTGACGTGCGGTTGTCGCAAATCAAACTGGTCAGGTAGGGGGCGTGATGCTGCAAGCTTTCTTTAATGGAATGAGTGGCCTGTTTTCCTTCGCCAAGGGGTTGGATAACGTCTCCAACAACGTGTCGAACATGAATACCCCTGGCTACAGGGGTAGCGATACCTTTTATCGCGCCGTCAACGGACAGGATGGCCAGAGTTTTGGTTCAGGCATTGCCGGTACCCAGGTTCGCATCAAACCAGGAGAGAATCGC
>Ga0308169_10003509_pt1 | contig 15278 bp, 12 predicted proteins | sample PhyBR1_2_FD_202139 | JGI IMG/M metagenome (GOLD analysis project Ga0308169, IMG submission 202139) | Phyllosphere microbial communities from UC Gill Tract Community Farm, Albany, California, United States - DLSLSB.R1 | ecosystem: Host-associated > Plants > Phyllosphere > Unclassified | place... | reverse complement strand
GGCGGGGCGGGGGGGTGTGGGGGGGGGGTGGGGGGGGGGGGGGGGGGGGGGGGGGGGTGGGGGGGGTGGGGGGGGGGGCGGGCGGGAAGGGCATGTGCGGGTGGAAGTGCTGAGGCTGCTGCTGCTGAGGATACGGCGCGAGGATCTGGGTTGGCGCCGGGTGCTGAAGGACGTGCGGATGCGGATGCGGGTGCCCTTGCGGCGCGGCCGAGATTGAAGAAGAGGGAGGGTAGGGGACCTGGAGCGGCGCCGGCTGAACGGGCCCGGGCGCGAACGCAAAGTGGCCCGGCGCCGGCGCCGGCTGCGAGTAGGCCTGCTGATGCTGATGCTGATGCGGGTGCGGGTACGTGTGCGGGTGCGGCGGGGCGACGGCGGCCGTCATGGTCGGCGACGAGTACGCCGAGACGGGCTGCGCCGCCGGCGGCGGGATCGGCTTCGGGTGGTGCAGCGCGACGACGTGCGGCGCGGCCGAGCCGGGCAGCGGCAGCGGCGACGGCGCGCTGCGAGGCACGGGCACGTCGGCCGACGAGCCGTCGTGCGCGCCCTGCTGCGCCGCGCGGTACTCCCTCAGGACCTGGAGCGGGTCCTTGGGCCCGTGCGCCGCCGCCGCCGCATGAGCAGGCACCGCCTGCGCGCCGTTGAGGATCGAGAGCAGGCTGCCCTTGCCCATCGTCGGCGCCGGCGTCGACAGGTCCGGCTCAACCTCGCGCGGCAGGTCCTGCGCCGGCGCGCGCGGCGGGCTCTTTGCGGCGACGCTGAGCAGCGCGCGCAGGAGCGCATCGTGCTTCTCGCGCTTCTGGTCGTCCTCGAGCGCGGAGAAAGCCTGCGGCGGGGCGGGCTGCGCGGCGGCGACGGTCGCGGGCGAGAGGGGCGTGTGCGCCGGGGCGGAGGAGGCGGTCGGGAGGTAGGCGAGGGGGGAGGGCGTCGCGAGGGTGAGCGACTCGAGGCGGTGTGCGAGGGTGTGCTGAGGGTACTGAGGCGGTTCGTGGTGGTACTGAGGCTGGGGCGGCGGGGGCGGAGGAGGCGTCGGCGCGCCTGAGGGTGCGCCGCCGAGGAGCTCGAGCAGCTTCGACTGCTGGTTCGAGGGCTTGGGCACGGGCTGGAGGAACGACTGCTGGCGCTCGTAGGCGATGTGAGGCGGCGTCGCCGTGACGGTGCCGGCGGCGGACGAGGTCGACGGGACGGGCGTCGCGTGCTGCTGGGTCGGGACGGGGAGAGGCTGGATCGGCGGTGGAGGAGCGGGCGGCGAGTCGGCCGCGCCGAAGAAGAGCGCCCGGAGCGCGTCGGTCCCCTGCTGCGTCGTCTCCCACGGCGAGCGCTGCTGCTGCGCCAAGTGCGGCGGGACGGCGCGGCGTACTCGCTCGTCCTCGACGGCCGACTCGTCCTCGGTCGACTCCTCGCCGTCGGCGTGCTCGCCCTCGGACGGCAGGTGCGACGTCGCGTCGTCCTCGGTCCAGGGCCGCAGGACGCGGCCGCCGAACAGGACGGGCGAGCCCTCGGGCGACGGCGCTCGGGCGGGCGTCGGGAAGGGCGAGAGCGACGAGGCGGCAGGGCGAGGAGGAAGGTTGCGCGGCTTGTTGCGGTCGATCCAGAGCTTGAGGTGCCTGCGAGCGTGAGCTCTGTGTCAGCTGCGAGGTCCGCAAGACGGGCAATGAGGAAAAGGGAGGGAGAAGGGAGCGCACGAGATGAAGGGCGTGACCATGTAGAACTTGGCCTGTCGGCCATTGGCGAGCTCGCTCTTGGTCCTCGCGGCGCCCTTGCCCTTCTTGCTGCCGCCGGCGCCGCCGCTCGCGACCTCCTTGCTCCACGTCGGCAGGTCCGACAGGCTGAACCACTCGATTTTCTGCGGGCAGTCGTCGGTGCGTCAGTCTTCTACGCGATCGAGCTACGTGCCCCTAGTCACACGCTGTGCATGGGTAAGGCACGACAAGAGGCGAGAGGACGAGCGCCGACGCACCGAGATCTCCTTGCGCGTCCTCGTCTCGAACCTGGTGCGCTCGCTGACGCCCGGGATGAAGTACAGGCGGATCTTCTGCTCGCGGATGACGAGCTCGACGTAGTAGGGCATGCGCTCGTGGCCCTCGCGCTCGACGTACCACGGGTGCAGTTGCGCCGGCGGGAAGTTGGCCGTCAGGTCGTAGCCCGTCTCCTCGAGGACCTGCAGGAGGGAGGAACGAGTCAGGACTCGCTTCGACAGGGGCTAGCTCATCGACACGGCGTGCAGAGCGAGCCATGCGGCGAGCGCGGCGAGCGAGAAGGGCCCGACGCACCTCGCGGACTGCGCACATCGCCTCGGGCTCCTCCTTGTTGATCTTGCCGCGAGGGAATGACCATGACGAGCCCTTGGTCCAGCCCTTGACGAGGAGGACCTGTTTCGGCGAGTGCGGCAGGAGTCAGGAGACGGGCTGACGAGGTGAGGGAGGGAGGAGGAGGAGGAGGAGGAGGAGGAGGAGAGAGCGGGACGCACCTTGTCCCACCACTCGTTGATGAGGACAGCGCCGCACACGGGCACGCGCTCCTTGTACTGCATGAACGAGGTCCAGATCTGGGCGTGTTGCGGCACGAGGTCGTGCAGGAGCGGGCACGACTTGAACATGAGGAGCGAGAACGCTTTGAGCGTGTACGACGGGAGGAGCGACGGGTTGGACGCCATCGGTCGCACAAAGTCCTCGTAGTACCAGTGGCTGCGTGCAGAGGTGCAAGGGCGTCAGCCTGTGTCGCGCCAGGGCCCAAGCCGAGCAAGCCCCCACCCCACATGGTGGGCGGCGACGAGGAGGAAGGGGCGACACAGCTCAGAGAGGGAGGGAGACGGCGACGCACGCTTGCTCGATCTGGAAGCAGACCCTGTCCATGCTCTCGAGCTCCTCGGCGGGGAGGTTGACGATGAAGCGGGCGGCGAGGTCGTCGAGGACGGCGCTCAGCTCGAGCGACGCAAACGACGACTGGTGCGCCAAGTGGGCCGGTATAGGCTGCGCGTAGGCCATCCTACGAGTGGCTCTGGTGGTCGGGATGCGCGCCTGGCGGACAGGCGGCGAGTGGTGGAGAGCAAGAGCTCCGGCGACCGCCGCGTCCTTGTTCGAGCAACAACAGCGACGGTCCACTCGCTCTGGCCGGTTCTGCGCGGTACTAGTCGCATAGAGAGCACTCTTGCGCGTGCAGCGCGTCTGTCCCCGCTACTCTGCGTCGTCCCTGTCGCTCGCTGCTCCTCCTCCTCCGGCTTCATCTGCCGGCTCGCTCACAGGCTGCTATGGCCGCACAGCAGCGTGCTGGCGGCTCTCCGAGTCATCGCAAGCTATGCTACTGGGCGTGCACGTGCTTTCCAGCTTCACCGTAGAGCGCCGTGCGCCCGCCTCCTCGCCGTCCTCGCCCGACGCTCTGCCGCAGAGACGGCGACGACAATCCGGCTTCTTCAGCTCGATCTGGCTCTCCGAGTTGCTCAACGAAAGCTGTACGAGTGAGCAGAACACGAGAGAGGACGAGGCTGCAAGGCATCGCTCGAGCAGGCGCGCGAGAACCTCGCGAGCAGGAGGAGCAGGAGCAGAGCAGCGGGCGCGGGTGCAAAGCTTCTCTCCTAAGCTCGCCGAGGGGGATACAGAGATTGAGAGCGAGGAAGAGTGGAAGCGGAGAGAGATTGAGAGCGCTCGGCGAAAACGAGCTGACGAGCGGCTCGAGCGCTGAGCGCTTCCTGCTTGCGGAAGCGCTTTCTCCTGGCCCGTCGTGAGCTGAGCAGCTCCAGTCTCGCCTCGCTAAAGTTCCGAGACACTTCTTGAGCTCTTTGGCATTGCAATCGAGGGAGAGCCGCGCTTACAGCTTCTCCTGGAGGAACTTGACCGACTCCTCGAACGCGCCGTCGGCGTTCTTGCGCGCCTTGGCGTCGTTCGGGTCGCCGCGGATGGCGAAGCCATGCGTCGCTCCCTCCCAGTCTGCAGAGGTGGAGCGAGCGAGCGTCAGCTGCTGTGCCTGGTCCTACGAAAGCGAAAGGGATCAAGAAAGGGAGGAAGGCGACGCACGGAACTCGCGGTGGTACTCGCTGCCCTTGAGGATCTCGCTCGCGGTCGCCTGCTGCTCCTTGTTGAACAGGTAGTCCTCGGTCGCGTGGTTCCACAGGAACGGCGTCGGCTTGGCGGCGAGCGCGTCGATGTCCTTGGGCACCTCGAGGAGCGAGGGGTGCGCGACCATGCCGACTTGGACGATGTCCTGCGAGCGAGGGGAACCGTGCGTAATGTCAGTACGACTACTTCGAGCGAGGAGGAGAGGCTGTCGGCGAGAGGGGCGAAAGAGGAGCTCACGTCCAGCACGAGGTCGACGACGTAGCGCGCGCCGAAGCAGAACCCGAGCGCCGCAATGCGCTTGAAGCCCCGGCTCTTGAGCTCGGCGACGACCTTGTCGACAGGCGGCCTCGTCACGTCGGCGCCGTGCTTGCCGAGCCACTGCATAATGTCAAAGCGGCCCGCCTCCATCGCCTCGAACGGAATCGGGTCGCCGTTGAGGTCTGCGGGTTAGCTCAGCGTCGGCGATTGTGCGCAGGTAGTGAGCGCGAAGGAAGGGAGAGCACGCGCAGTCGGGCATGAAGGTGGCATAGCCGTTCGCGGCGTACGAGTCGGCGAGAAGCTGGCCGTTCGGGAGGACGTCGACGCCGTAGACGCTGCAGGGCGGGCGTCAGAATCAGCTAGACTCTCTACGTCAGAGCTTGAGAGCAAGTGATACGGTCCACGCACTCGGTGAGGAAGAGGAGCGCCTTCTCCTTGTCGTAGTCGCCGTCAGGGAGCGTCACGTCTGCACGGTTCGCGTCGTCAGCGAGAGCTCGGCTCCGAGCTCGGGCGAGAGGGACGCACAGGTTCGCACGCCGCCGAGCTGCTCGATCTTGCCGAAGGGCGTGCCGTCGTGCTGCAGGAGGACGACGGGGAAGTCAGCGTCGAGCGACGGCGCGGGGACACTCGAGTGAGGCGAGGAGGAGCGCCGCACCTTGTACCCAGACATGCAGCAGCTGCGCAGAGACATGGTGGTGTAGTAGAGCGAGCGAGAGAGCTGCGGTAAGCGGTGCGAGAGAGAGAGAGGAGCGCAAGCGGGGAGCGCCAAGGGAGTCGACAAGTCCGAGGCCCCGCTCTCGGCGGGCGGACAGTCAGCGTCGATCTCGGACTTGCTCACATGCATGCTCTGCGTCGACCTGCACACTCGCACACGTGAGCTGCGGCGTTTTGCCTGGCCGGGCGAGCGCTGACCGGCGCGCCTGGCGCTCCTCGAGCGGTTCTGCTCTGAGCGGTCGGACGAGATCCGCCGCCCTCGGCGACACTCCGCCGGAGCAGCCGAGCTGGCTCGAGCGAGACGTTCGCCGAGCTCAGGATGAAGCGCCGAGCAGAGAGACAGCGCACGGAAGCCGAGAGGAGCACCAAGTCGAGAGCGAGGCTCGAGCGCGCTTTGCTCGAGCGGGCGACCTTCTCTCTCGGACGCACGCTCGAGCCGGTCACTGCAGCACTCCTTACTCGTTGCATCCTCCACTATGTATCTACGTGTGCCGCGCATGATATAGGTACCGCCGCTCCGAAAAGCTCAAAGCTTGGCCTTGAGGAACTTGACCGACTCCTCGAAGGCGCCGTCGGCCATCTGGCGCGCCTGCGGGTCGCTCGGGTCGCCGCGGATCGCAAAGCCGTGCGTCGCGCCCTCCCAGTCTGCGTGCGCGGCGGGGTAGTCAGCCTCGGCTCGGTCGAGAGCGAGGAGAGACGCAGGGCGAGGGGGAAGAGGGAACGAGGGAGGGGACGCACGGAACTCGCGGTGGTTGTCGGTGTCCTTGAGGATCTCGGTCGCGATCTTCTGCTGCTCCTTGTTGAACATGACGTCCTCGGTCGCGTGGTTCCAGAGGAACGGCGTCGACTTCTTGGCGAGGTTCTGGATGTCCTCGGGGACCTTGAGGAGCGACGGGTGCGCGACCATGGCGACGTCGATGGCGTCCTGCGCGGCGAGCGTGCATCGAGGGTCAGCTTGGAGCGGGTGTGTGCGAGAAGGAGAGGAGGGAGAGGTGGACGCACGTCGAGGACGAGGTCAGCGACGTAGCGCCCGCCGAAGCAGAAGCCAACGGCGGCGAAGCGCTTGACGCCCTTGCTCTTGAGCTCCGCGACGACCTTGTCGATGAACGGGCGGGTCACGTCCTGGCCGTGCTTGCCGAGCCACGACATGAGGTCGAACTTGCCGGACTGGTACGCCTCGAGCGAGACCGGGTCGCCGTTGAGGTCTGCGGTGGGTGCGTTTTCCTGGGTAAGCGGGTCTTCTCCATCGTCGTGCGGTGCGAGAGAGTGCACGCACAGTCGGGCATGTAGGTCGCGTAGCCGTTGGCGGCGTACGAGTCGGCGAGGAGCTGGCCGTTCGGGAGCGTGTCGACGCCGAAGATGCTGCAGGGCCGGCGTCTGGGTCAGCGAGGCTCATCATGGTGGTCCTCGAGAGTGAAGGAGAGCCGGCACGCACTCGGTGAGGAAGAGGAGCGCCTTCTCCTTGTCGAAGTCGCCCTGCGGCAGGGTCACGTCTGCGCGCAGCGGGGAAGAGGTGTCAGCTCTTGCGCGACAGGAGAGTGAGAGAGTAGGGATGCACGCACAAGTGCGGACGCCGCCAACCTGCTCGATCTTGCCGGCAGGGGTGCCGTCGTGCTGCGAGCGAGGGAGCAAGGGGTGCCGGGGCGGGGACGTCAGCGAGGAGGGCAGGCGGTAGGGAGAGAGGCCACGAACGCACCTTGAATCCAGAAATGCAGCAGGAACCGAGCGACATGTTGTGCGGTGGCTGTGTGAGGTGAAGAGGAAACAGAGAGCGACGGCGGGCAAAGTGGAGGCTGCTTGCCCCGCTCCGAGCGGGTCGGCTTCCCCTGCGGTCGGAATGACACGCTTTTGCGGCTTTCATTACATACTCGGATCATCCAGCTGCTTCGCTCTCGCTGTCGTCGACAGCGAGACGCCGAAGGGCCGGCTGAGCCTGCTCGCACAAAGCCACGCCGCGCTCGAGCCTGTTCTCCGGTCTCCTCTCAGAAGCAGTCTCTCGTGCGCCCGAGAAAGGTGAAGCGAGGTACTGAAGTTCGGCCATTGCACCGGTAGGTGCTAGGAGAGGTCAGGGAGACGAGGACGGGGGTACTCAAAGCGGGGGAGGGGGATCAAAGCGACGGCCACGGGAGACAGGACGGCCACGAGGAGGAACGACGGCCACAGGAGACGGGCGGCGAAGGCGGCTCAGTTGCGAGCTGACTCCTTGTAGGCGTCGGCCTTGGCACCAGCCTTCGACTCGTCGATCTGCGTGCGGTGGAGAGAGGAGAAGCGTCAGCTCGAGGTCGGCGGCGACGGAGGAGGAGTGCGAGGGGCGCACCTTGTCGCCGACGGCGTTGAAGCCAGCCGAGGCGCGGTCGCCGAGCGAGGCGTCGGTGTGGCCCTTGGCGACCTCCTGCAGACGAGGGAGAGGGAGAGGGAGAGAGGAGGGAGAGGGAGGAGGGAGGAGGGAGGAGGTCAGTGCGGGGCTCTGCGGGGCGCAGCGGCACGGCGACGACCAGAGAGCTGTAGCGCACCTTGTTGCCCTCCTTGCTGGCGCCGCTGACGGCCTCGGAGACCGAGTTGGCGACGTAGTTGGCGCTGTGGGGAGGAGGAGGAGGAGGTCAGGACGAGGTCGACGTGTCGCTCGGCGGCGGCAACAGGGCGAAGCGAGATGGACGCACGCGTCCGAGACGGTGTTGGTGATCGACTCGACAGTCGAACCGGCGGTGGTAGAGGCCATTGTGAGCTGTAGGCGAGAGGCGAGCGAGGGGGGGAGAGAGGGAGGACAATGGGAGGGGGCTCGTCAGCGACCGCTTGCGCCGCTGTTCCGCTGGGGATGAGAGCACACGCACTGTGAGGTTGTAGTTGGTGGGTGTGGTGGTGAAGCGAGAGAGCTGTGGGAGGGAGAGAGAGAAGAAGAGAGGAGCGAAGCGCTCGGCGGTCCAAGTAACTCGAGCGAGCTGGCGCGAAGCCGACGTCACGCGGTAAACCGGCCGGGAGCGGAGGCAATGATAAGAAAAGGGCACGGTCCTCGAGGCAGGTAAACGCGGCCTCCCGCCGGCTGCAGATGAGCAGGGCGCAGGCAGCACGCAGCAGACGAGCAGAAGAGGAGCACGCGCATCTCGAAGCGCAGGACAGCTCGAGACGCGCGATTGTCGAGAGAGCCGGCGTCGGGCGCGTCGTCCCTGGACGATCCGCGACTCGGGCTCGTGCCCTTGCGCCGACAGCTGCATCCGGCCTGCGAGGCTGCGTCGAGTCTTTCACGAGGTCGGCTCGTCTGCAGATCCGTGAGCCGAGAGCGCACCCTTTGACGGCAGGTCGAGCGCCGGTCGAGCCGAAGAGTGGAGCAATTCGGCCTTCCCAAACGGAGCGTCCTCGTCGTTGCCGGTCCAGCGTCTGGCTTGAGGCCCGGCGCTGCGTGTCGACGGCGTAGAGAGCCCATCTCTGCGTCGTCTGCTGTTACGTGAGCCGCGGAAGGGTGGCCAGAGCGGGAGTCCGTGCGGGATCCGCTCGAGGTCGTCGGGGTTGGCGAGCTGGCGGTGCTGCTGTCGGCGGTTAGCATCCGAGCGGCGAGGAGGCAGTGCAGAGTGCATTCAGCAGGAAGTCGGTGGAAGGAGAGAGACTGTGTATGCGCTGGCGCGTCCAGCCCTCCACGTCGCGCAAGCTGCGAACGGCGCCGCGGCGGGGACGGTCAAGCCGCCAGGCGGTGCGAGCAAGTGGGGGGACTGTCGATCACAATCTTGGCGACGTCAGATCCGTCGGTAACAAGCCAGCTGGCCGTTTGTGATTCGTTCGCAGACAGGGTTTGCGTGCGAGAGACCGCTTTGAGCGGTCCAGGCTTTGCGAGACGAAGCTCTTTTCGGCAAGGGCTGTGCAGCGCAGTCGTCATTGCGTGTCACGGGAACGTCGATCCCGCAGTCGCCGTAACCGGCGACGGCAGGCTTCAAGATCCGTGTGTGCTGGGCGGGTCGTCGCTCCCTCCCTCTTCTCTCCCTTCGCCACACTCTTCACGCACACCTCTTCCCACCCAACCACACTCAACCAGTCAGTCTGAATCTCTCACCCTCGTCGACCGTCGACCGTCGCGCTCGCGCCCATCCGCACGGACGTCCGTGCGGACGCACGCTGACCTTCCCCACCTTCGCCCTTTCCGTCCCTCCTCCCTCTCCTCGGCGTTCTCTCTTGCAGCCCTACCTTCACAATGGCCTCCACCACCAACACCACCACCTCGGGCGGCATCATCGACACCGTCAAGGACGCGTGCGTCCCTCGCCGCCTCCCCTCGAGTCGCCGGACTCCGCAGCTGACCCTTCCCCTCCTCCTCGCAGTGCCAACTACGTCTCGGAGACCGTCCAGGAGTACACCGCTGGTGCCTCGAAGGAGTCCAACAAGGTTCGTCACAGTTTCCCAGCGCTCGTCGCCACTGTCCCCGCAGCTCTGCGCCCCCCGGGCCTCGCGCTGACCCTCCCCTCCCTCGTTCCCTCGTTCGCAGGAGGTGGCCAAGGGCAACACCAACGCCGGCCTCGGCGACCGTGCCTCGGCTGCGTTCAGCGCCGCCGGCGACAAGATCGACGAGTCGCAGCAGTGCGTCCTCCTGCCCTCCTCCTCCTCCGCTCTCTCCTCCTCCTGGCGCTTCGCGCTGACACTCTCTTCTCTCCTACAGCTCGGCGAAGGCTGAGGGATACAAGAAGAGCGCGCAGAACTAAGTTAATTAACGCTAAGCCGTCGTACCGCATCGAGCAGTTCGAGATTCCCTCTGTCTAGCTACCCCCTCGTGGCCGTTCCCTTGACAATCCAAGCTTCAGTACTATTCGTCCTTCTACCCCAGCCCGTCCGTCGCTCCACCGTTGAGCTGTTGGAAAGCCTGAGAGAAGCGGAATCACCTTCGAGTAAGGCGAGTCGGCGAATTCTGAAAGGGAACGTGCGGCACCGGCGAGGCGAGCCCCGACGACAGCGAGCGAGAGCAAGGCGGGAGCAAGTGCCGCAGGCAGGGTGGAGGGTCGGTGCCCTGCGAGCCCTGCGAGGCGCGGCACGTGCGTCTGGTAGCGTGACGGCGGCGAGAGGAGTCGCGAGGAGCAGGCGACTGATGAGAATTTGAGCGCTCGCCGCGCACTGGCGAGGCGCTTGGCGACAGCAGCGGGCGTGCCGTCGTCATCGTGCGTCCAAGGAGGGCTAGCGAGGGGCCGAGCTTCGGCGCGAGCGGCGAGAGAGCAGCAAGTCGAGGAGGCGCTCGGGCTCGAGAAGGAGCGCACGGCCCTCGCCTGAGCAGAGCTCGAGCGCACGCTCTCATCGGCTCGTCTCTCGATCGTATCTTTCTGCGCAGGCTCTGAAGCGATCGCTGAGCTCCTCGCCGAGCTCGTTGTCGAGCCGACGGCAGAAAAGTCATGAGGACGACGCTCTCGGATCTTCCTTCCTCGCCCTTCGCTCTTCGCTCTCTCGCGCTGCTCGAGGATTTCCGCAAGCACATAACGTGAGCAAGAGGACACAGAAGGAACTACAGAGCGAGTTACAGAGATGGCCGAGGCCGACGAGGGAAGGTTCTGTAGGATCAAGTCGGGCGAGGCTCACGCTCAGCGTCCTCGTCCTGCTCGCCCTCGTCGCCCTCGTTCAGCTCATCGGCGTCGGCGTCGTCGTAGCCGGACCTCTGAGCGCTGAAGGCTGCGAAAGGGGCCCGGACTCGGGTCAGCTGTCGCGCTCAAGGCGAGGAAGAAAGGGCACGACGAGAGCGAGAGACGCACCCGGGAAAGGAGCCTCGCGCAGCGCCGGAACGTCGAAAGTGAGCCCACCCTGCGCAGCTCGGTTGCACCAGAAGCTGTCCAGGCTGCCGATGTACTGCTGGGAGGTCGCGAGGTCGGTCGGGTCGCGCAGGTCGAGCAGGGCAAAGTCGGCGCTCGCGGCGACGTGCTCGGAATCTGGGCGGCGGCGCAGGTTGCGCATGTCGCTCTCCGAGCCGGCGGTCGACTCGATGCCGAGCGAGGCGGCCGACAGGTTGCCGGTGAGGAAGCCCTTGATGACGAGGTTGCCCGGCGTGGCGATGAGGACCTCGTTGTAGCTCGGGCCGTTGTCTGCAAGCGCGGCAGCAGGGAGAGTCAGGAGGTGCGCGAGGCGAAGGAGGGAGAGCGGCGGAAGAAAGAGCGAGAGAGAGAGAGCGACGCACGCGTGAAGAGGAATCTCAGGGAACCGCTCGTCGCCTGCGCCGCCGCTTCGTCCTGGATGACGGCCGCCAACGCACGTAGGTCGTCGAGCGTCTCGGTGCCGACCGCATCGATGGGCATGCAGACTAGGATCTTGCCGCCGGCCGCGAAGAAAGGGCGCACGTGCCGGAGGAGCGAGTGGAGGCCGGTCCTGCGGGCGGAAATGGACGGCACGAGTCAGCCAAGAGGGTCGAGAGCGACGCCGACGAGGAGAGACGCTTAGCGAGAGCGGAACGCACGGAGTAGCACCTACGACGAGGAAGACGAAGCCGCCGCGAGCGGCGCTGATGAGCTGCACCAAGTACGTCGCGACCGTCTTGGCGCCGCCGGGAAGACCGCCACGCGCGGTGCAGAGCTTTTGACCGTCCTGCAGACATGATGTCAGCTGAGCGCCTGCAGCGAGCGAGCGTGAGAGGAGGAAGTGGACGCACGAGAGCAGCGAGCACCTTGTCGTGCGCCTCCTCGTCGCGCGGCAGGTCGAGGACCGACTGGGCGAGGCCCATGAGCGCACCCTCGCGCTTGACGGCGACCTCCCAGTTGCTCGGGTCGTCCACGTACGCCTTGGTCTGCGCCGACAGGGAGTCGACGCGCGAGCTCGAGTTGGAGAAGTCGGTGTCGGATGAGTCGCTCATGGCGCTGCTGGCGGCGGGCAAGAGCGAAGGCGGAAACGAAGAGAAAGCAAGAGAGAAGAAAGAGAGAGAGCTCGCGCCGGCGTCCGCCCTCCAGCTCGCTGTGCAAGTCCGCGGGTCGTCCGCCGCCCGAGGACAGGAGGGTCCGTGACGCGCAAGCCGGCCCCGCCGCCGACCGGTAGCCGAGCTGAAACGCCGCAAGTGAATCTCGTGACGCTCGAGCGGGCAGCGGCGGAAGCGAGAGGAGGGCGACGCTCGGCGAGAGGGACGGCGAGAGGAGCGCGGGCGACAAGCTCGCTCGCTCGCGCGCACGCACGCAGGCTGCCGCGGCGAAGGCTTAGCCGTCGTACTCCCGGCCTTCAACCCGGGCAGCGCTGTGTGCTGTGAGGAGAGGGCGACGGCGGCGGCGGGGCGAGCGAGTCGGGTCGAGGCGCGGAGGTCGAGGGGCGCAGTTGCGGTCGGCGCAGCTTGTGAGCGAGTCGCAGTGTACAGCAGAGCTCCGCTGACCAGCAGCAGCTCGGCTCAGGAGGTGTCGGAGAGAGAGCTCACTCGCGGACGACGACGACGAGATGAAGTCGGGCCGGCTTGTCCCTCTCCCTCACCAGCCTCAGCACCAGCCGAGCCAGGGCCATTACTAGCATGGACACACCCCTCGTTCCCGTCCTCGTCTCGCTGTTCCACCCGCACCCGCGCACCCTCTCGCTCGCCCTCCCCTCCTCGACCTCGATCTCGTCCCTCGCCTCGCTCCTCGCGCCCTACTGCCCGCCAGCCGCCCAGGTCCTCGCCCTCTCGTCGGGCAAGCCCCTCCCGCGCTCGCCCTCGTCCACCCTCGCCACCCTCCGCCCAGATGCCGCCGCCACCTCGTTCGTCGCCCTGCGCCTCACGCCCCGCCTCCCCGGCGGCAAGGGCGGCTTTGCCTCGCAGCTGCGCGCCCAGGGCGGCCGCATGAGCTCCAACAAGGCCCAGAACACCGACTCGTGCCGCGGCCTCGACGGCAGGCGCCTCTCGACCCTCAAGGAGGCAAAGCGCCTCGCCGACGCCCTCGAGAACGAGCCCGACCGCCTCGCCGCCCAGGCGCTCGCCAAGCAGAAGCGCCTCGAGGAGCTCAACGCCGAGATCCGCAGGCTCGAGCAGCAGGCGGGCGTCGCGGCGTCGTCGTCGTCGTCGGCGGCGGGCCCAGTCGCGAGCGGGAGCGGGAGTGGCATCGGGTCGTCGGCGTCCGGCGCGGCGCAGGACGGCGCTCGTCCCGCACCGAGCGCAGGCGGCGGCGCAGGCGGCGGCAAGCGTCGCCTCGACGACGCCAAGTACGTCGAGGAGAGCAAGGAGATCGTGTCGGGCGTCAAGGACGCCGTCCGTGCGGGTGCGTCCCTCTCTCGCCTCCTCTTGCCCTCTGCCTCGTCGCGCGCACCATCACTGACCCTCATTCTATTTCTCTCGCGCGCAGCCATGATGAAGAAGCGCAAGAAGGCCAAGACGGACGCGGCGGCGGCGCCGGCCGCAACGTCGGCGACGGTCGAGAAGGAGAAGGAGAACAAGGCCAAGGCGGGCTCGAGTTCGGCCAAGGGCAAGGGCAAGGGCAAGGCGACCGAGGAGGACGACGAGGAGGCGGTTGCTGCGGCGGCGGAGGAGGCTTGAGCGAGGGAGAAGCGGAGCTGTCGTGCTCGCCCGGCTCTCGAGAAGGAGGTCGGCGTCGTCCTGTTGTTCTCGTATCCTGCTGTCCGTCTCCTTCGTCTACTGGTTGTCCACTGGTTGTAACTCGCTCGAGTGCTCTTTGTCTCTCTGTCGCATGCGCGAGAGCCGTGCGCGCAAGTCCCGCCGCCGAGTCGACCTCCCCTCGAGACCAAGTCCCGCCTCGCCCGCTCGATCCACCTCTCGCTCCCTCTCTCCCAGCCACAGCACACTATGCGCGACCCGACCTCGCCCGACACGCTCACCGCACGCCTCGCCGCCCTACGAGCCTCTGCGCTCCCCGCCGCGCCGGCAGCAACCTCCGCCTCGTCGCCCTCCGCCCCCACCTCGCCGTGCGTCCCTCTCCGTCCTCCCCTCGCGGCGCAGCGCGCGCTGACCTGCTCCTCGCTACAGTGCTCGCGACGAGGACGAGGACGACACCGATCCGCTCGCCGAGCGGCTCGCGCGACTCAGGGCGCCAGCAACCTCCTCCTTCGGCGCGGGCGAGGCGGGGCCGCGCGTGCCGGTTGGGTTCAAGGGCGTCGAGGACCTCGAGGGGAGTGCAAAAAAGGATGACGAGGTGCGTGTTTGCTCTCGTTCTCTCTGACGGGCCGGGCGGCGCTGACGCGGGGCTGCGCGCGCAGGTCGAGCGGTTCATGCGGCAGGTCGAGGAGGAGGAGCGAGGTGGGCAGGGCACGGTGGACGGTGAGGGTGCGCAGGTGCGTCTCGAGCTCGCCGCACTTCTCTCCATGGGCCTCTGGCACGGGCGAGTCTTGACGCGCTCTACACACAGCTCGCCGAGGAAGACAAGGACGACCTCGTGCGTCGCTCTCTCCTTACTCTGCTATCAAGCCCTTTGCAGAGCACGCCCAGCTGACATCCTTCATGCACTCGCGCAGGTCCAGGCCATCCTGCGCTCGCGCTCTCCACCTTCCGGACCCGTGCGTCCCTCCTCCTCCTCCTTTCCTCCCGCCCCTCTCGCTCTATGACGCCGCCCTCCCTCCCGCTCACCTCACCCACTCACCACCCTCTCCACACAGCTCGCCCACCTCCCTTCGCCGCCCTCCTCCCCGCCCTCCTCGCCCCCGCTCTCTCGCGCCCGCCGCTCGATCCCCGCCCTCTCGCCCTCGCTTCTCGACACCCTCTCCGGCGTCGAGGTCCAGTTCTTCCGTCCGGGCCTCGAAGCGCCGAGCTACTCGGACTCGGGCGCCCTCGGCGGCGCGGCGAGGTGGGACGAGCAGGGCGAGGTCGCTGAGCTGATGCGGCAACTGAAGGAGGAAGGCGAGGTCGAGCTGCGGCAGGGCGCGGTGAAGCAGCGGGAGGACGACGCGGCGGCGAGGGGTTGGGAGGCGCGGCTGGCGGGCCTGGGCGGTGCGGGTGCCGGCGCGTCGGGCGCGCGAGGACGACAGGCGGCTCTCGGGGCGGCGCCGCCGAGGGAGGGCGTGGACGAGGTGAGCCGGGCGGCGGGGAGGCACGAGCGACGGCGGAGTGGGAAGAGGGAGGGGAGGAGCGCGTCGGACAGCGAGAGCAGCGAGAGCAGCGAGAGCAGCGAGGAGGAGGACGAGAGCGAGGAGGAGGTCAGTGCGGCGGAGGAGGACGAGGAGGGGAGCGAGTGAAGGGTCTGGGACGGTCGCCCTTCCTTGTATTCCTGCCTGGCAGAGCTTGAGTGCGCTCGACGGTGAGCTTGCAGCGCCACGGAGCAGGAGCTCGCGAGCGACTCGTGCGCGAGCGTGCTTCGCCTCTTCGTTTTGCTTCTTCCTCTCGAGCCATGCTCGCCTCAGCTT
>Ga0308169_10003507_pt1 | contig 15286 bp, 7 predicted proteins | sample PhyBR1_2_FD_202139 | JGI IMG/M metagenome (GOLD analysis project Ga0308169, IMG submission 202139) | Phyllosphere microbial communities from UC Gill Tract Community Farm, Albany, California, United States - DLSLSB.R1 | ecosystem: Host-associated > Plants > Phyllosphere > Unclassified | place... | reverse complement strand
AATATCTAAACTCTTTAAGCTTCTGTTGTCTTTCAGAGCATCTGCTATGTCTTGAGCCATTTCATTCTGTGTACCAAAGTAACTTAAACTCAATTCAACCAGAGACTTGTTCTCTTTCGAGGCTTCAAGTATTTTCTTTGAGTCTTTGTTAAAAACACGTACAGATTGAATGTTAAGAGCTTTCAAAAACTTGTTTTTTGCCAAGGCTTTGGTTATGTAATCAATGCCCTCAGTATCAAAACTATTTTCGCTAATATCTAAACAAACCAAAGACTCGCGTTTATCAATAGCATCCATAAGGTACTTGCCACCTTCGCTTTTTATGTTATTTTTTGAGATATTGAGCGTAGTCAAAGTTTTGTTTGCAGCGCCACTTAAAGACGAAGTGCCAGATTGTCCAAGAACCTCATTTTCCACAAAAATGCCTGCTATGCATTCAGCTCCCTTATCCCCTAAATAATTGCCTGAAATGTCTAGTGTAGTCAATTTAGTATTGATTCTTAGAGCCTTAGCTATGCACGCTGCATCTTCAGCTCCTAAGTTATTGCTTGAAATATTCAATGAAGTCAAGGGAGCATTGCTTTGCAGAATTCGAGCAATATGTTCGGCAAGTTGGTTTTTATCTGCATAAAAACTAATAGTCTGTGAAATGTTTAACGTAGTCAGGGTTTCATTGCTTTCTAAAGCATCAGCTATGCATTTGATGCCATCAGATCCTAAACTATTGCACGAAACATCCAATGCTGTCAAAGTAATGTTACTTTTTAAAACATCAGCTATGAATTTGATGTTTTCAGCATCTAAATTAGAACTTGCAATTCGCAATGTAGTCAATGTCTCATTTTCTTTCAAAGCATCAGCTATCATCTGAAAGCCTTCATTTCCAATATTACTGCATGAAATATCCAAAGTAGTCAATGTCTCAATTTTTAGAATATCCACTATGCATTCAGCGCCTACAGTCCCTGAAAATATGCCTGAAACATTTAGTTCGGTCAAAGAAGTAATCTTCTTCAAATCACGAGCTAGAGGTTTTGCATCTTCAGTAGTAAAACTATTAAAAGATATATCTAACATTCTCAGCGATTTGTTTTTCTTTAGCAATTTGAGAATGCAAAGTATATTGGCTAAACTTAACTCGTTTCCAGGAATAGCTAATGCTTGTAATGCTGTATTTTTTGTCAAAAACTCTTGCATCATGAGAATAAATTTCTGTGAATCAAGCTTTAAGTTTGTTAATCTAAGATCTTCAAGAGTATTTTTTGTTGCTGATAAAATAGTCTCAGCATTATTGATCGAAAAAGCATTGAGATATGAAAAGCTCATGCATCTTATTTTCATAAAACTTTTTTTGACAGCCTCATTCCAAGTATTTATGATACTTTGTGATCGAATTTTAGAATATTTGATAAAGAATGACATCCATGTTTCAATGATCTCGTAATCAGGCATTTTTGCAAATATATCATCTATGTAAATGAATAATGGCCGAAAGATTGTTCTAGTTGCTAAATCTGACAAGTTTGCAGACTTTACTATATTCTCGATGACTTTCTTAGTTATTCTGTGGTCGAATTTATTGTTCTCGTCAATAAACTCACACAAATATACGCATTGGTCTCTTTTTTGCTCATTTGTATGCAGTGCGCCTTGATTATAAAGAACATCAAAGATATAGCCAAAATTTTTTGCTTTTTTATCGTTGTTATTGAGTAGCTTAATGTATCTGTTTATCAAAGATGGCAAAAGCAAACTGTCGTCATCAGATTTGAGATTTTTGAGTCCAGAAAGGTCGACCTCTTCCTGTTTAGATTTCATGTCCTCAAAGAAAAAGATGGTGTGGCCTTTTAAAACTTGAAGCTTCATTGTAACAAAAGTCTTTGACTTCTTAGGATTCAATGTTATACAGAAACTACCTTTAAAATCTCCCACATTGTCATGTGCAACCTTTTTTATGCCACTTCCTTTAATTGCTATCCTGACTTTCTTATTGCGTATCTTTTCGAATAACTCTATCAGTTTGTCAGCTACAGAATCTTCTGAGATCGGCTCTTCTGTCATGATCCTTTCATATTCATCATCATCAACACCACAGATTTTAGCCAAAACACTCATGGTATTTAAGAGGCCAGATTTTATTTCATTCCTGTATTGTTTCTTGACATAGTGAATCATATAAGGCTTATAGTTATCTTGGCATGCAAATGCTTTGTTATCATCCAGTCCTTGCACTACCCGTGACCAATCATTCCTCATTTTTTCTGTTACTTGAAAAGGCTTGTAATGATACTTTTCATAGAACTCTCTAAGTCTGACAGATTCTTTAAGCTTTAGCTGATCGAGTGAACACTCTCCTGTTAGCTCGTCGTAAAATAAACAGTTGCATAGATGAAGAATGACTATATCAGCACAATCTGAGAAATTTTGACCTTCTACAGGCTTATCTTCGTTTCTGTCATAAATAGGAATTGAGCTGTTGGAAGCTGGCGGATTGATCGTTGAATATGGAAACTTAAATGGGTTAGTATAAAGACGTTTAAATAGCTCTTTCTGTTTATCATTCAGACACAAAGCTGGATACTTTTCGGTTGAAATATCGCCTAAGCCATCTGATATTGCTCTTAAATATTCTTGCAACTCCTCTTTTTCGTCTAATGCCTCTACTACAAATGCATGGATAAATAATATTTTAAGACACGTTTCTTCTTTCTGTTTAAAAACCTTGCTTGGTGAGAACACTAGCCAATTAAACAATTTATATGGTTCAGTTCTCTTCCCAGGTTTTTTCTGTATTTCTCCTTTATTTCCATTCTTCAACAACTTGACACATGTCTCTCCTAGCATTTTAACGTTTTCAAGTCTTTTGTCTTGGCTTCCTATAGTTTTGGACCCAGTCTTGCTCAGAAAAGATTTTTTCTCAATAAAATATCTGAACCTAAAATTGTTTAAAGTGCCTAAAAGACTGTTTAAAATTCCACCATGTGATGGAAATAAATGGATCACCAATTTTGTAAGAGAGTCCTTGCTGTCACCTGACTTATAATTTCTGGCACCGTTTGCATACTTTATTTCAAGCTCAGGACTATAGAATCTCATATTCTCTACACATCCATTGACTCTGAGCATGTAGCCAAACAGTGGATTGATGATGGTGTACTCTAAGCCATCGCCTTCTCTGTCTTGGAATACTTCATCGAATGCTGTCTTCGCCTGCTCTATTGATATTCTAGAATATATCGTGCCGATCAACAGTACTATCTTCATGCTGCTCAATCTTATCATCATGAGGGTGACTGATAAAATTTCTTTTATGCTTTTTCTCCTTTTTAAAGTTTTTTAGACTGACCAATAAGTTTAGCATACAATGCAATAATAGTGTTTATTTTCTCCTTTAAAAATTTTACTGACCAATATTTTATTTTATGTTGCAATAAAAGTGTTTATTTTCTCCTTTTTTAGTATTCTGATCGTAATTATTGTTGAGAAGAATAAATTGTTCTTTTGTCTAATTGTTATATCGTTTACTTGCAAAATCTCTAAATTAGTGCATAAGTTTAGGAGAAAATCTTGTTTTTCTTCTTCTTATGATTTGATTTTCGATTACAGAATTTAAGTAATAACATAAATTTGTTCAAAATGTCTACAAATCTATATTTGTATTTGGCAACCTGAATATTGTTATATTGGAAAATCGTAAAAGGATGATACAACTTGTGTGAGTATATGCTTACTTGTCATATAAACTTTTTCTTCTACCAAAAACAAGATTTTTTCAATTCAACACTATTCAGGTAGTCAAATACAAATATAGATTTGTAGACATTTTGAACAAATTTATGTTATTACTTAAATTCTGTAATCGAAAATCAAATCATAAGAAGAAGAAAAACAAGATTTCCAAACTTTTGCTTTAGACTGTACATAACAAACCCTGAATAACTTAGACTTTTAATTTTGTTCTTCAAAAAGATTTACACTGATGTGTTTTATGTGCAATTAAATTCTAAATTAGCTAAAAGAAAGACACTGTCAAGCGAAAAATGCATCAAAAATTTTACTTAGTTCTGAAGCATCAGCCATACCTTATAAAAATAACTGTGAACTATGGTTTTAGCTGCTCTTACGTTTTGATCTACTAGACTTTTTTGATCTTGTCTTCATCTCCTTCATTTTGTCAATGGCATTGATAAAATAAGAAGATCCTATCTTGAGATCGCTAGAATCAAAGTTCTCCTTCAAGCACAATGTTGCTGACTCTTTGACAACCCCAGCTATGTCTGCTCCTGAAAAGTTAGTGAAGTCAAGAATATTAAAATCAAAATTTTCATGAGGAACCTTCAAAATACACTTGCGGAATATCTCCAGGCTTTCCTCCTGTGTTGGCAGGGGAACTTCAACTATTTTATCGAATCTCCCAGGACGCATCAGTGCCTCGTCCAGCGAGTCAATCCTATTGGTTGCTCCAATGAGGTACACTTCCCCACGGTCTTCCATGCCATCCAGCAGAGTTAGTATCTGATTCACAATTCTATTTCCAAATTCATTCTTTCCTCTCTTTCCACACAGCGAGTCAATCTCATCAAAAAACAAGACACAAGGACTCAGATTCTTTGCCTTTTGGAACAGGTCTCTCAGATGCTTTTCGCTGTCTCCTACATACTTGGTAATAAGCTCAGGCCCCTTGATCGATAAAAAGTTGCAGTGGGACATGTTGCTTACAGCCTTGGCTATCAGTGTCTTGCCGCATCCTGGTGGGCCATACAAAAGCACGCCGCTGGGCTTGTTGATTCCAAAGGCTGCAAACTTCTCAGGATATCGGGAGGGAAGGAGTATGCTCATAGTCAGCTCTTCCTTCACACTGCTCAAAGCTCCAATGTCTTCAAATGTGACACTCTGTGTTATGCTCTTCCAATCTTTTATGCAGCTTACAAAATCATCCATAATTACAGAAGCTTGACTATCATCAGTGCGCCCCAGATCAGGAGTGGAATAGAAAGAAGGCTGAATTGACATCTGTCTTTTTACAGACAATGCAACATCTCCAGCCAATGATCTGTGCACAGCCCTATTAACACACATGGAAATCAATTTGACAATGTCCCTCGGGACAAATCCGGGCAGGTTTTGCGATATTTGCAGAGTATCTAAATTTTGAGATTTTATGTTTTTCAGCAGGCCGTCTAAAATCTCTTTTCTCCCAAAAACCGTTGGAATCTTTAGGAATATCTCGCTGTCATAGCTGATTTTATCTATTGCATTGCTGTTGGTAATGGCTACAAGCCCGTTCCAATCCATGTTCTTGATTGACTCATTCAGTTGGAAGACTATGCTGCTTTCAGTTAAAATAAAATCTGTGTTTTCTATCAAAATAACAGATTTCTCAACTGTTTTGCTCCTGCTGAATAGCTCCTTAACGTCTTTTGCAGACTCTACGAAGCTGGTAAGCAGTGGGATTTGGTGGTGCTGGCAGAAGCACTTCACAAGATAGGACTTTCCTACCCCTTCTATGCCCCTTATAAGTATGGACTTTGGTGGTCTAGCTCCCATTTCTCTGTACTTCTCTGTGTTAAAGAGTGGGTTGTAAAGCTTTGAGCTTATTTCGTCTTTGCAGTAGTCGATGCCGTACAGGTCGTTCAAGGAGGGATGCACCTTTTCTGTTGCAGTTTTGCTCAGCTGGTTTGCCATGTATTTTTCTCTGAGCATCTCGGATGCGGACTTTCTGTTCATTTGGGAAACTTTTGTAAAATTTTTAAGACTTGTGAAAATTATTTATTCATTTCTGTAAGATGCAACTGTTAAAAGAAGGCAATACTCAAATATAGTCGGGATTTTAGTAAATTTGACTATCCTAACTCTGTTTTAATAAGACTATAATAAAGACTATAATAAAGATTATAATAAAGACTATAATAAAGACTATAATAAAGACTATAATAAAGATTATAATAAAGATTCAGAAGTAATGAGCATGGAAGATATGGCATAGTCTTGATTTTAGACATGCTTGTTGGCTTGCTGGTGCAGGTTGTTGACAAAATAGGCCTGCTGATTTGCATTTGGACCAAGCATCCCCTTTATGTCGTTCATGTATCGTGGAAGACAAGATCCTGGTGCATAATCAAAGCTTGACTCTGGCTTGCAGTCACAGTTCTTTCCGTCTGACGGACAATGTGTCATTGGCGGGTGGGTATATCCTATATCGTTAAAAAAGTGTATCTGCTTTTTGTCTAAGAAGTTCACCACTGCAAAGGTATGCACTGGTGCGTCCCCCCATCTTTCGGTGTAGAATCCCTTCTTCTCTTCTAGAAAATCTACGTATTTGTTGTAGAGACTAGACCTGAAAAAGTCAAAAGATGCTATCTCAAAGTTGGACCAGAAATGGCAGCCGTTAAACTGCCTTTTGTCATTATAAATAAAAGACAGCGGCGCTATGTTCTTGGGGATCAGCGACTGGTTTTGGCTCAGGAAGTCGTTGAAGGTTTTTTCAAGGGTCGGAATGGACTCCATGTATTCGTACATCATAATTGTAAATCCATACACCTTCTTCTCCTTTTCCATAAAATCGAATGGATCGTTCTCTACATCGCAGTGGAAGGACACCCCAGGCTCAATCCTCCAATAGTACTTGTACTGGGCCAACAGCGGATGCTTGTAGAAGGTTCTAGAAAAAAACCTGCACATGTTGTGGTAGCTCTCAGAGTCGGCATAGGGCACTCTTTTTTCTTTCATAAGGTTCCAAGACCTCATAATGTCTTCCTTAACTATGTCTTTGGGCATGCTCCAATCTTTGGACTCAACTTGGCCATATGTTGCATTGTTTCTAGTTACAACATTCAGCTCTCTTTTAAATTCCTCAGTCCAAGGACTGTCATTCAAGAATACGTATGGATAGTTGAATTTAGAATTAAACCGCCTCTCAAACTGGTCTAAGGACTTTTTAATGTCTTCCATATCTGAATTTCTGCATAGGATCATTATTACCGAATTCTGCTTGGCAAAGATCAGTGATATTAAAAAGACGAAAATCAGCATCTCTTTTAAATATCAGGTTTGTTTTTATTAAAACTGTGAAACACTGTTTTAAACTATTTTTATTATGCTGAATCTCTTACAACCCCTGAAAACAAACATAACGGCCTATGCAAGAATGAAGAAATGCCACAAGTCCTCGGGCCTGGCTCCTCTTACATATTTAGTTTATGCAATTAATGCAGCGCATGAATAAAATCAAAGAAGATATTCAAAACGAGGTTGTGCTTATTCTGAGCTCCTACATTGACGAGTCGAAGCTCAGATCCCTGAGGTTTCTTCAGATTGTCTACAGCCATGTGACTGCCGGTGACTTTATTCTGAGAAGATCTATTTACTATGAGGATGTCAGTGTTTTTAAGAACCAAGGGCGAGTTAACAGCTTAATATCCCGTTACACAAAGCGATTTCGGTGTACGCAAGAAGATCTGAGGATAAGATCAGGATCCAAGGGTATTTTTCATGGGCTCCTGGTATTTTACTACAAGGACTTTGTAAGCCATGCCGCAGGAAGGAATCTCATTCCCGACATGGACGAGATTGAGAAAGTAGAATGTGGAAATCAAAATGTGTTTGTGATCGAAAAAGAATCTGTGCTTGACAAAGTTGTAGGCAAAACACACATAACTGTTTGTGGGAAGGGATATCCCTGCAGAAACACAATCAAATTGCTGATGCTGCTCGAAAATAAGTGCAGGATATTTTGCATAACGGACTTTGATCCTTATGGGCTGCATATATTTACAAACTACCAAAAGCACATTAAAAGCATAAGGAGAATTGGGATAGGATACGATGATTTGTTTAAATACAAGGTTTCAGAGGTTTCCTGTGTTGGGCTTACAGCACACGACTTGAAAATGATTCAGAGGCTGAAAGAAACAGATGTGAGGGATCAGGCGGCATTTATTGAGGGACTTGGATACAAGCTAGAAATGGAGGCTGTTTTCAATCAGGTAGGATTTTGTATAGACTATTTTATACTGGATAAGTGCACGAATGAGTTCTGTGTCTCCTAAATCTGCAATTTTACATTAAATTTGTTTAGTCATTTGTCTCGCAAAATGTTGTGTTTTTAGCCAAAAGTTTGCAAAAAGATCTGTTCGTGCGAAAGAAAAGGCAGAGTACATGAGTGTTCATATTGTCATTTTTGCGTGCTTCTGGCGAGCTTAGCTTAGTGGTAGAGCGTAACGTTGTGGCCGTTAAGATGCGAGTTCAATTCTCGCAGTTCGCACTTTTTGAATGTTATGTGAAACTATTTTAGCATTGATAAATACCCATAACTTATAAAAAAAGCTACTCAAGATTTTGGCAGGAGTTATTTTCCATTGCCAATTTCGGATGTGCTGTGCCACATTGTATTCTCTAAAACACCAGGTTTTACAATTGTGAAACACTCGGTAAATTTGTCTTTCCAAGAATGTAGGAATGATGATAGTGTGCTCAGCAATTTTATGTGTTATAGCCACTTCTTTAATTTTGATTGTCATGATCAGCAAAGACAACGGCAAAAAACTCAAAAACAAAAAAGTTTTAATTATTGGCGGATCAAGCGGACTCGGGCTTGCTATGGCAAGGAAGCTGTATTCTTGTGGAAACGAAGTAACCATAACATCCAGGAGTAAGGACAAGGCCCAGGAGGTCGTAAAAGCCTTTCCTCAATCAAGTATTTCAAAAATAGAAGGGCTTGCCCTGGATTCTACCACTTTGGATGACAAATCCATAAATACAACAGCCAGTTCCTATGATTTCATCTTCTACTGTGCAGGAGTAGCTTATCCAGGGTATTTTAAAAATCAAGCAGCAGATCAGTTCGTCAAGCACATGGATCTAAACTTTATTGGGATGATTAGGTCCTTGTACCATTACAGAAGAACCAACAAAAAGCCCTTTGTATTTGTGTGCGTAGCCTCGACAGCCGGCTTATTCGGGTTCCCAGGATACTCTTCCTACTCTCCCTCTAAAACCGCATTGACAAGCTTCTACAAAGCTGCAAGACTAGAGCTTTTGACGGAGGGCATCCAGTTGAAGGTCCTCTATCCAGCTGCGATGGATACACCCGGTTTCCAAAAGGTAGAGCAGGCTATGCCAAGCTTTACTAAGGATGTGGAGCTTATTGTCAAAATGATATCTCCTGAACAATTTGCAGAATATGTCTTAGATAAGCTTTTGTATAGAAACTCAATATCACTGGACTGGTTCACATATTTTGTTCTAATTAGGGACGAATGTGAGAAGCCTCTTGACTACCTGCTGTTTCCCATTTCAGTTGTTGTGGCATGTGTAAGCAAGGTTTATGCAAAATGGTATTTCTTACAAACAAGAAAATAAAAATCAGGACATAACCAAGGTAATGTCATGTTTCAGCCAGCTGAATATTTTAGACAAGATGAAAACACTGTTTTTAGTAAGCTTGGCAATTCTCTGTTCTTTTCAGTTCTGAATAAAAGCTCTGAATCTAGCCAGCAAACTTTATTCTGGAAGTGCAATATTGAATTCTCAATAAACCTAGATCATTGTCCAAATTAGGATCTTCAATTTATTTTATAAGGTATAAGTAGTGTATTGTTAAGCTTACTAAAATAAATAAAAATTTTATTTTGAAAGAAAATCTGTGAACATGACAAAAGATTATACAATTTGTAAAACTTAGGATGCATGCAAGATAAGGAAACAGACTTATGCTAGCTATCTTAAACCAACAAAAGCCTATTTCTCGTCTGCAGAAATACTGTATGAGATCGCACAAGTATATTTAGCTCTCCAATAGCCAATTCTGTGCATAAGCATGTCTGTGAAGGAAAATGCACAATGTTATTCCAATTCTTTCCTGGCTAAAATATTTTCTTTTTTTGAATTTTCTAGAAAAAATTTTAATAAAAAAAATGCTTTCTTGGAGCCCCAAATGGCAACTGAAGAATTACCACTCATTAACATTTGCATTATTGGACACGTGGACTCTGGGAAGTCTACCCTCTGCGGAAACTTGGCCACCAAGTGGGGAGGCTTTGATGCCCGAACCCAGGAAAAGTTGGCCAAAGTGGCCGAAGGATATTCCAAGTCTTCTTTTACTCTTGCTTATTTCACAGATAAAACAGAACAAGAGAGGAAGAGAGGTGTAACAATTAACACCACACTGGTCCAGATGAGAACCAAGAAGTTTAGAATAAACTTTCTCGATTGCCCAGGACACGCCGACTATCTCAAGAACGCCACTTCTGGCTGTAAGCAGGCAGATTTGTCAGTTGTAGTAGTTCCAGCCGACTTCCAGGCTTCCTGCTCTGTTGACGGCACACTCAAGACTCATCTTACGCTTGCAGCAATTCTGGGATCGAAGAATTTCATTGTCTGCATAAACAAGCTCGATGAAGTTGCAGCCAAGAACAAGTCCGACATGAAGACCACCTTTGACGCAGCCTCTGCAGCCGTTGAGAAGCTTCTGAAGAAGCTTGGAGTCAAGATGGAGACTACCTTCTTCCTTCCTATTTCTGCCTTGCATGGAATTGGCCTCTTTGACGACAACAATAGATTCGACTTCTTTGAGGGAATTGTGCCAGCAGTGCCTAAGCCCGGCGTAGAGAAGGTCATGTGTCTGGAGGACGCCATCAACTATCAGGACATTCCTTCCAGGCCTGTTGACAAGGCCTTGAGGATGGCCATTTCTTCTATTGCACACGTCCCAGGACAGGGCATTATTTTCTGCGGAAGAGTCGACTACGGTGTGATCAGGAGAAACGATGCCATCAAGTTCCTTCCTTTGGGAATCCTTGGTAACGTCAAGAATATCCAGGCCCACAAGGCGGATGTTGAGGCTGGTGAGTCCGGCATGAACATTGGTTTCAATGCTTATTTCAAAGACAAGGGCGGTTCCGAGAAGAAGATTGAGGCTGGTCACATGATTGGCCCGGCTGATGACGCCTCCTTCCAGATTTATCCCTTCTACATGGGCGTCTGTGTCTCTCTCAAGGGAAAGGCTAAGGCCGGCCAAGCAGAGAAGGGCATCAAGAATGGCTATTCCCCTGTTGTCTCCTGCGGATCCTCTAACGTTGCTACTAAGTTCGTTAAGATTATCAGCACTATCAAGGACAAGGTTGAGATTGAGAACCCAGCAATTGTTGGCAAGGACCAGAGATTTACAGTTCTTTTGTATCCTTCCAAGCTGGTCCTCTTTGAGAATTTCAAGAACTTCCCAGCTCTAGGAAAGTTTGTTTGCAGAGACTCTGGCCATCTCGTCGCAGTTGGTCAGATCACTGACTGCGTGACCGAAGAGAGAGCCATCAAGGAGTTCGGGGTCAACATGGACGATGTTAAGGGCCTTAAGCCAGTTGCCACCAGCGACAAGAAGGCTAAGAAGTCTAAATAAATAATCTTTCATTATTTTCTGTTATTATTTCTCTATTTTCTGTTTCCAGCAAGAAATACTGCCAACAGCAATTTTTTCCATTTTTGACAATGTTACAAGCTTTAATACTATCAACAAAAGTACAATGATGGTATCAAAAAAGTGTATTTTATTAACAAAGTATATTACAAATAGTATTTCTATAAACAGTATAATGATGGGATGAACATCAGGCTTTGAAATATAATAACAAAACGCACCATTCCAGAAAATCAAGTTTATTTCGTATTTTGCAGTATCTCAAAAAGTCTAGAAAAAATAGGAATGCTTTGCATCTGTTTTCTATTTCCAACCAGCTTTAACACATGTCTGGCCCTTGTGAGAGCTACATTCAGCCTCTCCCTGGATTCCACTACTTCACACTGCTCCACAGGGTCAAACACAACAACAACCTCATCACTTTCGCTTCCCTGGAACTTGTCCACCGTTGTCACCATGCATTTTGCATATGCCTTGGTTTTTTTCACCTGCGAGTTAAAATAGCATAAAATAGTAGTGTCGGTATTGTCATTTTCCCTTCCTCCCAAAGACCCTATAAACGCAGGATAGTCAAGGTTAGACGAGTCAATAAAAGAGACCGAACCACTCTTCCCGAGCCCGACCAGCCTGTTTTCGTAGAAAAGGGTGTTGCTTAGTCTCATTATTGGGTCGCTCATCCTGTACTGGTGTGTTAATGATGAGCACCCGTCAATCAAGTACTCAAAAAGACTAAGGCTAAGCTCCTTGGACTTCTTGGCCAGTGGCTTCAGCTGTAGATGGTCTCCTACAATGCAAAACCTGTTGGCCCTGGAAATCGGGATGAGTGAAAGAAGCAGGTGCATCTGTGACCCTTCATCGATTATGCAGTAGTCAAAGACCCTGTTCAGGTATACGGGATCGTTGAATGAGTAGCATGTGCCCACAACTAGATCCAGTCTTCCCATTACACACTTTATCTCCTGATATGTTTTTAATGATATGCTCTCTTTTTTTGCTCTGTAGTACCTGACACTTCCTATCCTCTTCAAAACATTATCTATGGCCATGTTCGTGTAGCACACAAGAAGCACCTTGCTTCTGTAGTGTATCAATATTCGTATCAGCAATGAGATTACTGTGCTCTTTCCTGTTCCAGGCATGCCATGTATAATTTTGTAGTTCTGACAGTTTAAAGCCAAAAACAGGGCACATCGCTGATCATCGTTTAGTCTGAGAAAGTCTTCTTTGTAGACGTCTGGAATCACAAGCTTATACTCTTGCTTGGCTGTCCTGACCGGTGGTGTAAAATACTGGAAAGATTCTGAAGTGTTGCAAAGATTAAAGGCTATCTTGGGCCTGTTAGACTCACACGATGACTTTTTGTTTGTTTCATCACTGAGCACACTCGATATGCTGTTTTCTAGTGATAATGCTCTGGCATCAAAACTGCTGAATTTGATATTGCCATTCTTTTCACCTTGGACTGCCTCCTTGTCATGTGTAGATGCTTCAAACCGAGACAGCTCTATATTATCGCTTGTCCTGCTGATAGCATTGGCCTCCTCATTCACCAAGGATCTCTTTTTTTCCTGGACTTCTTCTGAATCGATCGTACAAAACGAAATACTTCCAGACGAATCCTCGCTGCTGGAGAATATTTCGTTGATAAATCTGGGGCTGCTTAAAACAGAGTCGCTGGACCCAACACTCGAGTCGAATATTATTTCTGGGTCGATTTTCGAGGATTCTTCGGATTTAAGAATAAAATCATCATCCTTGGAAAATGAGCATTCTTTTGTTCTTTTATTCGTAACAATACATCTGTTCACTTTCCCCGCCTCTTCTGTTGCTTTATTGTAAATATTAGGTCTATCTGTTATTATTGTATGTCTGCAGGCAGCTTGACTTTTATCACCCTGTATCTCTTCATTGAAGCCTGTTTCCTGCCCAGGCAAATAAAATGAATCGATTCCATTTCCTCTAGCTCCTGCCTTCAGGTATTTCATATAGGCCAGATTTGCTAACGACCAGAACATGTACTTGAGGAAATTGCCATCGTTTTCAATGCAAATTATAACAACCCGCCCGAGCTGGATATTTTCTCTCAAATTCACTACAATCTTTGTTTTGTCCGCCTCTAAAATACACCCATAGCAGATCTTCCGGTAGCTTTCTGAAAAAATCCTGACATATTGGTCTTTGACCAGTTCGCCTACACTATCTCTCCCTGCTTTTCTGTGCTTTGAAATCTTGTCTACTATTTTTATTGTCACTTCTTCTGCCTTTTGTCCCATTTTAACGCCTTTAAAATATTCTTTGTCCGCTTTTCCCTCCATTTCAATCGCCTTGTATTGCCTATATAAAAAGTGGTTGGAATCCAGGCCCTTTATCTTGTTCAGGATCTGGCAAATATAATTTTCAGGGCATTCGCATGGGCATATCTGACTCCTGCTGGCCAAGTCATTGCGCAGCTTCAGCAGGCCTATGATCTCTTGATGGCTCACCTCTATTTTAATAAAGTCCCCTGTTTTCAAATAATACAGATAGGGTTTTGCGTCTATTTTTTCATCACTTTTTGATAGAAGCCAGTAAAGTAATGTCTGTGATCTGTGCTCTATTTTGCAGTACTTTCCAGTTTTAATCTCGACCAAGCTTTTTTCTCCTATGCAATCAATGCTCCCTTTCAGCCCGTACAGCGTAGAGCATACTTTATACTCTGCCTTGCTTATGCCCAAGGGCTCATTTAGAAACTTTATGATATTCTTCATGTTCTTCAGTATTTCATTCAATGCTTCTTTCTCAGAAATGCTACAGCAGTACAACATCATTCCATTTTCATTTATGATCCTCTTTGTTTCTCCTAGTACCTTGTCAAATGTCTTCTGATTCTTCAAGAGGCTTGCTTGAATAATCTCGTGCATGATCACTCCGAGTGCAAGAGAGGGATGTCCGCTCTCAAAAGAAAGATCTGCAACCATCTCCTTCAAAATAGGATTGTTCAGGCACTCCTCGCCACTGCAAAAAGTTGTGACAGCAATAACATCGTCCTCTATTAAAATTATATTCTCCTCATCCGAAACACTGAATTCCACTCTCTTGGCTTTATCAGCAGAAGCAAGGAATTCTGCTGCTGGTGCTTGCGATTTGTTCTCGCTGCAGCAGACACATGGCACAATTCGGACTTTTTGGCCCACCCTAAAGTCATTTTCTGAGAAAGTCCCTGAAACTTTCACTCTCTGTCGTGCCCCATAAATTATTTTTGTGTTTTTCACTTCTTCTATTTTTTCTATTACAAATTCATGCAGTGGCTCATCAATACTTTCCAAATCTCCTGAGCTGTAAAAACGAGGCACATTGTCCCAAAAAGATATCATCTCTGGCTTTTTCTCTTCGTTGGGCGCTTCTACTCTGTATTTCTTGTTTTTCTGTGTGCTTATCCATTCAACCTCAGTGTCAAACTTTTTATTTTCCATAAGGGATGACTCATAAATACCTTTTTAAAGCTGTATTTTCGGGCCTTTGCAAATCTAGTTTCGAATTGGGCGATACATGGATTACAAAAAACAACACTTCTGCCCCAAATATCCTAATGTATCCATTTGGCAGACTCAGCATATAAACAATGCTCATAAATTTATTTGTACTTTCATCAATAAATTGCTGTAGTTCTTCTATTTTATTACAGCTAAAGTCACATAACTTTGACAAAAGAATTATGGCTGCCAAGCGCTCCCTCTGAATATACTTATAACGTTTGTTTGAATTTTATTTATCGTATATGAAATCTACTAGCAAACTGATAGATTAAAGATCAGTTAATCTATCAGTATATTTACTGTTCACAATTGATTGATTAACAACCAATTCATTTATCAAGATTCAAAATATAAATACAAA
>Ga0308169_10003506_pt1 | contig 15287 bp, 7 predicted proteins | sample PhyBR1_2_FD_202139 | JGI IMG/M metagenome (GOLD analysis project Ga0308169, IMG submission 202139) | Phyllosphere microbial communities from UC Gill Tract Community Farm, Albany, California, United States - DLSLSB.R1 | ecosystem: Host-associated > Plants > Phyllosphere > Unclassified | place... | reverse complement strand
TGTACCGCACCGGCGACCTGGCGCGCATCGAGCCGGACGGCGAAGTGGTCTGCCTGGGCCGCACCGACGACCAGGTCAAGATCCGCGGTTTCCGCGTCGAGCTGGGCGAAATCGAAGCCGTGCTGGCGCAGCAGGACGGCATCGGCACCACCGCGGTGCTCTTGCGCCGCGACGACGGCATCGACCGCCTGGTGGCCTACCTGGTGCCGGCTCTTGGTGCCACCGACGAGCAGCTGGCGGCATCCACCTTGCGCAAGGCGCTGGCCGGCCGCCTGCCGCCGTACATGGTGCCGAGCCGCTTCGAAGTCCTGCACGTGATGCCGCGCCTGACCTCGGGCAAGATCGACCGCAAGGCGCTGAAGGCGATGGCATTGAGCGCGCCGCTGGCCAGCGACGCCGCCGAATCGGATATCGCCGAAACCCCGGCCGAGGAAGCCTTGTTCGCCGCGCTCGCCCAGCTGTTCCCGGGCCAGCCGATCCGCCGCGAGCTCGATTTCTTCAGCGACCTCGGTGGCCACTCCTTCTTCGCCGCGCGCCTGGCCACGGCCCTGCGCAGCGACCCGCGCTTCGCCCACATGACGGTGCGCGACATCTACCACCATCGCCAGATCGGCGCGATCGCCTCCAGCCTCGACCAGGCCGCCGGCACCGCCCGGATGGAGCCGGACTGGACCCCGCCGCCGGAGGCGCTGCGCTGGGCCTGCGGCCTGGCCCAACTGGCCGCGGTACCGGTGCTGGTGACCCTGCGCATGGCGCAGTGGCTGGCGCCCTTCTTCACCTACCACTTCATGACCGGCGACCCGGGCGACTCGACCCTGCGCGCGGTCGCGGCCTCGATCGGCGTGTTCCTGCTGGCGACCCTGATGGAATTCGTGTTCGCCGCCGCCGGCAAATGGCTGGTGGCTGGCCGCCTGAAGCCCGGCAGCTATCCGCTGTGGGGCACGACCTATTACCGCTGGTGGCTGTCCGACCGCCTGGTCGAAGCCGCGCCCACCTACCTGCTGGCCGGCTCCTCGCTGTATGCCTGGTGGCTGCGGGTGCTGGGCGCGAAGGTGGGCAAGGACGTCGTGATCGGCTCGATGACATTGCGCTCGCCGGACCTGTTCACCCTCGGCGACAACGTCAGCATCGGCAACGGCGTGAACTTCGAGAACGCGCGCGTCGAACGCGGGCGCCTGCTCCTCGGCCACATCACCCTCGACGACGATGCCTGCGTCTCGTCCTACGCCATCCTCGAAGGGAATACCCGGGTCGGCCGGCGCGGCCACGTGGAAGGCCAATCGGCCCTCAGCGACGGCGCCATGGTGCCGGACGGCCGCGTGTGGTCCGGCTCGCCGGCGCGCGACGCCGGCGCCTTCGATCCCTCCATCCTGCCGCCGCGGCCGCGCGCTTCCCGCCTGCGGCTGGCCGGCGAAGCCCTGTTCTTCGTGTTCGGCATCCTGCTGGTGGCGACCCTGTTCTTCATGCCGGTCTTCCCGAGCTTCGTGCTGATCGACTGGTTCGACGAGCGCGGCACCCTGGCCTGGATGCAGGCCAACACCATCCAGGGCCAACTGGTGCGCTACTTCGTGCTGGCGCTGCCGGCCAGCGCGGTGCTGATCTTCCTGACCATGCTGGTGTCGGCGGCGATCCGCTGGGGCTTCCTGCCGCGCATGCAGCCGGGCCGCTCGGCCGTCCACTCGAACACCTATTGCAAGAAGTGGCTGGTCAGCCATATCCAGGAATCGAGCCTGAACGTCCTGCACGGCATCTACGCCACCGTGTTCGCGCCCTTCTGGTACCGCCTGCTGGGCGCCAAGGTGGGCCGCGACGCCGAGATCTCGACCGCCTTGGGCGTGGTGCCCGACATGCTGACCCTCGGCGACGAGACCTTCATCGCGGACGCCGTGATGCTGGGCGACGAGCAGATCGACGGCGGCTGGATGACGATGGAACCGACCGTCGTCTCGAACCGCAGCTTCGTCGGCAACGGCAGCTACATCCCGGACGGCACCGTGCTGCCGGAAGGCGTGCTGGTGGGCGTGCACACCCACGCCCCGGTCAACGAACGCATGACGAGCGGCGACACCTGGCTCGGTTCCCCGCCGATCCACCTGCCGGCGCGCGAACAGGTCAGCGGCTATCCGGAACACCTGACCTACCGCCCGTCGTGGGCGCGGCGGCTGGGCCGGACCCTGGTGGAAGCCTTCCGCATCGTCGCGCCGCACGCGGTGGTGATCGCGGTAGGCTATACCGTGGTGCTGGACCTGATGCCGCTGGCCGGCGCCGGCCGCTGGGGCGAAGTGATCTGGTACCTGGCCCTGATCGGCCTGGCCTACGGCATCGGCAACTACCTGTTCGTGCTGGCCTTCAAATGGCTGCTGCTGGGCCGTTACAGGAAGCGCGCGGACCCGATGTGGACGCCCTTCGTCTGGCTGTCCGAGGGCGTCACCAATATGTACGAGGGCATCGCCGTGCCCAACTTCATGCGCTACCTGCGCGGCACGCCCTGGCTGCCGCTGGCTTTCAATATGCTCGGCTGCCGCATCGGCAAGGGCGTGTACATGGACACCACCGACATCACGGAATTCGATTGCGTGACGATCGGCGACCACAGCGAACTGAACGCCCTGTCCTGCCCGCAGACCCATTTGTTCGAAGACCGCGTGATGAAGATCGACCAGGTCGAGATCGGCAACAAGGTGTACGTGGGTCCGCGCAGCGCGGTGCTGTACAGCGCCCGGGTCGGCCACAACGCCCGCATCGGCCCGCTGACCCTGGTGATGAAGGGCGAGCACATTCCGGATGCCACCGCCTGGTCCGGCCTGCCCGCCGCGCCGCTGCGGACCTGAGGAGATATCGATGGAGGACGCCGCTTCCGTTCCCGTTCAATGGATGCTGCTCCCCCCGGCCGCCGCTGCCGGCGGCCGGGGGGTTTTCGCCGGACCTGCCGCCACTTGTCGGTTAGTTGCAGATTTTGAGGTCTGCGTCATCGGCATCCAGGGCGATGCCGAGCGCGACCATGCCCGCCAGGCGATCCGCGAAGCCATCGTCGCCGCGCTAGGCCAGCTGAGCGGCCTGCCGCCCGAGCGCATCGTCCTGCGCGCCGAACCAGGTGTGCCACCCTATGCGGTGCTGGATGCGCCCTCGGGCCCGCGCCGCGCCTGGCTGGCGATCAGCCACGACGGCGCGCTGTCGGTGGCGGCGATCTCGCTGCAGGGCGAAGTCGGCATCGACGTCACGCAGGTCGCCAATGCCGCCGCCTTCCCCGACTGGGAAGCGGTGGCACGCGACTTCCTCGGCCCCGAAGTGGCGGCTGCGCTGGCGCCGCTGCCGCCCGACGAGCGCATGCTGGCCTTCGCGCGCGCCTGGACCGAACGCGAGGCGCGCCTGAAATACCTGGGCCGCGAGCTGGTCGAATGGAGTGAGGAAGGCGATGCCCCCTTGGGCGCCAGCCGCTGCCTGGCGCTCGCCCTCCCCGATGGCTATGTCGGCGCCTTGGTACTGCCTCCGAGCTGAGCCATTCTCCATGTATTCCGGGTAAGATTGCAGAATGGACAATCTCACCCACTCCGTCGTCGGTCTCGGCATCGGCGCCCTGATCGACCGCAGCCTGCCCGCCGAACCTCGTGTGGAACACCGCCGCGTGCGCTCGCGCATGCTGCTCACCATCGGCTGCCTTGCCAGCAATTTCCCCGACCTCGACCTGGTGCTGACCGGCCTGCTCGAACCGCCGCTCGGCTATCTGCTGCACCACCGCGGCCACACGCACACGCTCGTGGTCGCGCTCGCCGAGGCCGCCCTGCTGCTGGCCCTGGTCTGGCTGCTGTGGCCGTCCGCGCGGCGCCTGCTGCGCGAAAGTCCGACGGCGCGGCTCGGCGCCCTGCTGGCCTCCGGCGCCGGCCTGCTGCTGCACATCGGCATGGACAGCCTGAACGTCTACGGCGTGCATCCCTTCTGGCCCTTCGACCCGAACTGGTATTACGGCGACCTGGTCTTCATCGTCGAGCCGGTGTTCTGGATCGCCTTCGGCGTGCCGCTGGCGGAAATGATCCGCAGCCGTCCGCTGCGCCGGCTATGGCTGGCCGTGATCGCCCTGGTGCCGCTGGGGGCTGCCGTGCTGGGTTTCCTGCAATGGGGTTCGCTGGCGGGCCTGGCGGCGCTGGGCCTGCTGCTGGCCTGGATCCAGCGCAGGAACGATGAACACCACGGCGAGACCCGCGCCGAACGCGGGCGCATGGCGCTCGGCGCCGGACTGGCGGCCTCGCTGCTCTTCGTCGGCGTGCAGGCGATGGCCCTGCAGCACGCGCACGCCATCGTCATCGCCGAACTGAAACGCATCGATGCCGGCGAGCGCCTGCTGGACACGGCGCTGTCGGCCTATCCGGCCAATCCGCTGTGCTGGTCCTTCGTCACCGTGGCCCGCACCGGTACCGGCGACGCCGGCACCGTCCACCTGCGGCGCGGCATGCTGAGCATCGCGCCTGGCCTGAGCCCGGTGTCGCACTGCCCCGTGCGCATCGCTGGCCCGGCGCTCGAGGATGCACCGCCGCAGATTGCCTGGCAGGCCGAGGACCGCCAGCCGGTGGCCGCGCTGCGCCGCCTTGCTTCCACCAACTGCCATGTGAATGCCTGGATGCGCTTTGCGCGCGCACCTTCGCTGGCCGATGGGGTGGCGACCGATGTGCGCTGGGGTGAGCCGGGTAGCCGGAATTTTTCGACCATGGCGTATGGTGGTTTGGCGCAGGCGCCTTGTCCGGCTCCGGTGCCGGGCTGGGGTTATCCGCGGGCGGATTTGTTGCGGGGGTATTGAGTTGGCCTGTAGTCCGGCACTCGTATCGGGATTTCTAAAGTGCTCAAAAACGGGCGGAAGGGATTGCTTCTGACCAAGTGTCCTTGATGGCTCGTCAAGCATCGACCAAACATAATACCAACTTTATGAGAACATCTAATGAGCTTCAGCGTTATCGGTGAGACTGGTGATTTAGCGCGTGCGATTGACGAATTCAACGCGCAATACCATGAGGATTATTTTGCGGTTCGGACCCAGGCCACCTCCTATTTGACGGAGCCCTTATCGTTTTTGTCGGCACACGGACTGGCAGGTCCGCTGTTGGCGGCATTGAAGAGCTGGGGCGCCGGAAAACGAGGCGCGCCCTCATGCAAATCGATCGATACCGCGGCACAGGCGCTTTGCGAACCGGCGCTACAAGGTTTGCTGAAAAATCTCGAAAACAGCTTCCAATATCTCGACGTTATCGAAGGAAGACGAGTTGTAAAAGATGGGGCTCCGTTTGCAACGGTTGCGGAATTCGATGATGGCCTTATCAAGGCACTCAACATGCTCGCCGATGCCCTTTTGGTGGGCAATACGAACGTAACGTACCCGATGAAAGCTTTGTTGCTGATAACGGGGCTGACACCTGCCTATGACAGTCAGGTGAAAGGCGGTCTGGCTATTGCCGGCGTTTCAGGAATAAACAAGACACGCTATTTGCTCCCGCGAGTGGCTTGCGGCGATGCGAAGAAAATTTGTGCGCTCCCATTTCACATTGCACACTGCGTCGCACATTCCCGTCGTGTGCTTGACGCTGCAATCGAAACCAGCCGCTATCCCATGTTGAGAGGTGAATATGGCCGCCTATTCGACGTATTGTTATTCGTTCAACGTGGACGTACCCCGCAAACAGCATTACTCAACTTCACGTCGTCAATTGGCGAGCGATGGTACGAGAATTAATACCGCCGGCAGCAGCGTTTTCCCCAAAGGCCCTTCGGAGCCGTTCGACCGTCATTTGATCTCCAAAGTCTAGGGAGTTTTGCCCAAGCTAGCGGACAAAGGCGTTGCGCCAGGATGCAAGCAGCTTATGTTAGGAACTCCGAGACTTCGCGACAGCCACCTGTTCCCGCATCCGCTCTCCCGCGCCCGCGGCGGCAATAACTTCCCGAAAGAACCCCACCAGCGCCTGCACATGGCCATCAAAACAAAACACCTCCCGCTGCCGCCACACATTCGTCCGTAGCCGCTCCATCCGCCCAGACTCGCGCAACTGCGCCGCCAGCCCCTCGATCCCGTCGTAGAACAGTCCAATATCCATTCGCCGCACCAGCGACTGCGCCGCCACGATCGCGCCCCCGTTGTCGCGCTGGATCATCGGCACCCCAGCCGCCGCCAAGGTCGTGATCCGCGCCGGATAGTTCAGGTCGTCCCAGTCCGCACGCACCAGTTCCCCCTCGTTGCGGCTCGTAAAACAGTGCAGCCAGCCGGCGTCGTAGCGCGAGAATTCCTCGACCCAGCGGTCCTGGGCCACGTTGGCGTGCAGGTGCAGGTGACGCGGTGCCAGGGCCTGCGCCTTGCCGATCCAGTCGCGCCACTGGCCCTGGGTGAAGTCGCCGTAGAAATGCAGGTGGATGCCCTCGCGCGCCAGTTCCTCCATCGTGTGCGGATGCAGGCCGATCGGCCGGCCGGGCACCACCGTGTGCAGCTCGCCGTCTTCCGCCGACAGCAGGGGCGAGCGGCAGGCCGCGAACCAGTCGCGCTTGGGCAGGTCGCCGTCCAGCACCAGGCTGGGTCTTGACGCGCTCAGGCCGGGGCAGACGGTGTCGAACCAGTCGCGCATCTCGGGGCTGCTGTAGATCTGGCCGTCGGCATGGCGGTACAGCTCGACCAGCTGCGGCCATATCCCCTTCTCCAGGCAGATGAAAGGACCTTCCTTGAAATGCCAGACGAAGGGAATGCCGGAGCTGGCCCGCATGACCTCGTGGACGAAGGGCACGGCCTGCCAGTTGAGCAGGGCGTAGATGATATCGGGGCGAAGCGCCAGCAGCGCGGCGCGCCAGTCCTCGCGCGGCAGGTCGCGCACGTGGCCGAAGGGCAGCGGGCCGACCGTGTTGAACCAGCAGGGATCGCGCATCCACAGGCCATACAGCGTGTGGCCCTGCTCTTCCAGCGCCAGCACGCGCTCGGCGTTGTAGGCCAGTTCGCCCACCAGCAGGATGCGCAGGCCGCCAGGTGCCGCCGGTGTCGACGCGCGCTCGCGGAACCGCCGGTACAGGCGGACCTCGTCGATCGCATTGCCGGTGCTGGCGTGGTAGCGCAGCGGCGTGCGCACGCGGTAGCGCTGGCGGAAAGGGTTGATGCCGCCCTGCGGCTCGCGCATGGCCTTGTGGCGCTGGTGCGGATGGTCGACCCATTCGCAGCTGGCTTCTCCGGTGCCGACGAAGGGGCCGAGCAGGCGCAGGCGCGACCAGAACAGGCGCTCCAGGTCGTCCGATTCGAGTTCGGCGCGCTCGATCCAGCGCATGTCGACGCGCCGGTGCATGCATTGCACCAGTTGCAGCCAGGCGCCGCCCGCATCGGTGTCGATGAGGCCCGGCGCCAGGCGGTTGTAGTGATGGCGCAGGCCCGCATAGGCCAGCACCGCCTGCGGCGCGGCGTCCAGCGCGGCCGCCAGTTGCGCGAGGTGGGACGGATAGAAGACGTCGTCGCTGGGCAGGTAGGCGACCAGCTCCCCTTCCGCATGATCGAGGGCCACGTTCAGCGCCCGGCCCAGGCCCTCGTTGTGCGGCAGGCGCAGGTAGCGGATGCGCGCATCGGCCAGGAAGGGCGAGACGGCGCGCCAGGTGCCGTCGCGCGAGCCGTCGTCGACGATCACCGCTTGCCATTCGCACAAGGTCTGGGCCTGCAGGCTGGCCAGCGCGCGCGGCAGGAAGTGCGACTGTTCGAAGGTCGGCATCAGGACACTGACCCGTGGTGTGGGCATGACCGGCTCCCCGGATGTGCTGGACCCATGCCAGCTTAGGAGCCCGGACGGCTTCCCGTTTGCGACACCTCATTTGTGCGCGGAAGTCACAATCCGTTGCGTTCTGGTAACCGAGACTATTGCATACAATCACTAACTGCTAGACTCCGAGGCTATCCTTTTAGCATTAGGAAAGTTCATGAAGACGTACCGGGTTCGCCCGAACCCCAGCCTGCTGGCCGTCGCACTGGCCGGCATCGCATGGCATGCCGCCGGCGCCCAGACCGTAACGCCAGGCGCCGCCGGCGATGGCATCCAGGAAGTAATCGTCACCGCGCAACGCAGCGCCGCACCCGAATCCAGGACCCCGGTGGCGATGAGCGTGCTGACCGGCGAGCAGCTCGCCAAGCTCGGCCTCGACGATCCGATGGCGATCGGCGACCGCCTGCCGAATACTTATTTCCAATACGGCAACGACGGCCTGCGCATCACGATCCGCGGCGTCTCGAGTGCCGACAATACCGAAAAGGGCGATCCCTCGGCCGCCTTCATGCTCGACGGCGTCTACATCGCGCGTCCGCAGAGCCAGACCGTGTCCTTCTTCGACGTCGACCGCATCGAAGTGCTGCGCGGCCCGCAAGGCACGCTGTACGGCCGCAATACCACGGCCGGCGTGGTCCACGTGATCAGCAAGACGCCGGTGCCCTGGTTCGAGGGCGAGGCGCATGCGGAAATCGGCAGCTATGACAGCCGCAAGCTGGGCGCCACCGTCAACCTGCCGGTGAGCGATACCCTCGCGCTGCGCGCCGCGGTCGCCGCCAACCAGCGCGATTCCTTCCTGCGCAATGCCCAGGGCACGCCCTACCACCTGGGCCTGGACCGCGACGACTGGTCCGCGCGCCTGTCGGCGAAGCTGGCCCTGGGCCGGGACGGCTCGCTGCTGCTGCGCTACGAGCACACGCAGAACGACGCCAGCAACGACGACAGCCTGCCCGACACGAATTTCTACCGCGGCGCCGCGCAGGGCACGCCGGTCTGGTTCGACGCTCCCGCCGCGCAGCGCCTGACGAACGCCTTCATCGCGCCGAACGTGCGTCCCGAACAGGGCTACACGCACAAGACCACCTCGGCGCTGTCGGCGGAGCTGAACTGGGACCTCGGCCCGATCAACGCCACCTGGCTGGGTTCGCACCGCGATTTTTCGGCCAACTACCTGTACAACTATTACTACCGGGTGGTGCCCACCTTTGCGATCGGACTGCGCCATGACTTCAACGGCGACTACAACCAGGACTCGCACGAGCTGCGCTTCGCCACCAGGCCGGGCGGCCGCCTGAATGCCCAAGGTGGGCTGTACTGGTTCCGCGAAGACGCCAGCAACCACTACGTCTACCGCGACATGGAGCCGATCGGCCTGACGCCCTACTACGTCTGGGACATCATCCCGTCGGTGTCGCGCAGTCGGGCCGTGTTCGGCCAGGCCACCTACTCGGTGACGGACAGCCTGCGCCTGACCGCCGGCGCCCGCTACAACATGGACGACAAATCGCGGGTCGGCACCATCGGCTACCAGCAGGCGCGCGTCTTCAATCCGGCCACCGACCTGCGCGCCCTCGACCACGGCGAGCTGTCGACCCACAAGACCACCTGGCGCCTGGGTGCCGAGCTTGACCTTGCGCCGGGCAGCATGCTGTACGGGACCTTCGCCACCGGCTTCAAGGCGGGCGGCTTCAACGACGGCTGCGTGGCCGGAGAAGAAAAGCTCGGCGTGCGCTGCAACGCGCTGAGCCAGGTGCCGGCAGCGGAACTGACTTACGCACCGGAGACGGTGCGCTCCTGGGAGGCCGGCGCCAAGACCCGCTTCTGGGGCAATCGCGCCAGCCTGAACCTGGCGGCCTTCCATTACGACTACCGCAACCTGCAACTGTCGGCGGTGGCCTTCCACAACGGCTCGCCGGTCTACGTGACCAGCAATGCCGGCCAGGCCGTGGTCAACGGCCTCGAAGCCGAAGGCCAGCTGCGCCCGACCGCGGCCGACCGCTTCGACTATGCGCTGACCCTCACGGACGCCCATTACGTCAGCTACTCGCCGGACGGCGTGCATTCCTGGGCCGGCGTGAAGCTGGACCGCACGCCCACCCGCACCCTGTCGCTGGGCTGGGAACACCGCTTCGGCCTGCCCGGCGGCGCGCTGGTGGCCGGCGTCCATACGCGCGCCGGCAGCCGCGCCCTGCTGACGGTGCCGACTCAGGCCCTGAAGTACTGGGTGCCGGGCCACACCGAGTCCGACCTGCGCCTGGCCTGGGAACCGCTGGGCGCGCGCTGGACCGTGCAGGCGCGCGTGCGCAACCTCGAGAATGAAGTGTGGCCGACTACCGTGAACAGCTTCGGCATGGCGCTGCCGGGCGAGCCGCGCACCGCCGACCTGCGCGTCGACTACCGCTTCTGAGCAAGGAACCCGCCATGCGAACCTGGATCGTCCCGCTCTTCCTGGCCATGCTGGCCCTGCTGCCGCTGGCATCAAAGGCCGCGGCGCCGGCTGGCGGCCAGGCCACGCTGCTGCTCGACGGTCGCCAGCCCGAGGTCGATCCATGGCCGGCGGTGAGGGTGCTGGTCGATCCCGGCCACCGGCTGGACGTCGGCATCCTGGCGGACGCGCCGGAGCGCTTCAAGGATCCGGGTTCGCCCTTCGCCAGCATCGGCGTGCAGAAGGGGACGGCATGGCTGCGCTTTCCGGTGCAGGCGGCGATGACCGACGACGGCGACTGGGTGCTCGACATCGCCTATGGCCTGATCACCCGCGCCGACCTCTGGCTGCTGCGCGACGGCCGCATCGTGCGTCACGCGGCGGGCGGTTCCGGAATCGATCCGGAGGGCGCCCTCGGGCACGGCAATCCCGCCTTCCGGCTGGCGCTGGAGCCCGGCGTGCACTATGAGGTGCTGCTGAAGGTCCAGACCGAGGCGCCGAAGATCCTGCCGGTCATGCTGCGCAAGCCCGAAGCCTCCTACAGCGCGGCGATGAACGAGCAGCTCCTGCAAGGCCTGCTGTCCGGCCTCAGCCTGTTCCTGGTGATCTACAGCCTGGCGCAATGGGCGCACCTGCGCGAATCGCTGTACGCCAAGTACGCGCTGTACATCGGCAGCCTGGCCATCTATTCGGCCGCGGTGTACGGCGTCGGCGGCCGCTACCTGTGGCCGGGAAACATGTGGGCGGCGCTGCACGTGAGCGGCATCGCGGCCATGCTGTGCTCCTGCAGCGCCTACCTGTTCGTCGAACACCTGCTGGCCCGTCCCGGCCGCGACCGCATCTTCTCGATCGTGATGAAGTCCTGCGCCGTGCTGTGCCTGCTGAACGCGGCCGCCTTCGGCCTCGACCTGATCCACGACGAGTTCCTGATCATGATGGTCAGCACCCTCGGCATCTTCCCCACCCTGTTCGGCCTGCCGGGCGCCTTCCGCCTGGCGCGCCGCCGCGACCCGGTCGGCATCTGGCTGCTGGTCGGCTGGACGATCAGCTTCACCGGCGCCGCCGTGATGACCAAGGTATGCCATGCCGGCGCGGCGCCGGACTTCTGGAACATGCACGCGGTGCAGTTCGGCGCCGCCCTCGACATGCTGGCCTTCCTGCGCATCGTCGGCCTGCGCAGCCGCGCGACCCGCGACGCCACCCTGCGCGCCGAAGCCGCGACCCGCATGAAGTCGGAGTTCCTGGCGAATATGAGCCACGAGATCCGCACCCCGATGAACGCCATCCTCGGCATGAGCCGGCTGGCCCTGATGACCGAGCCGAATCCGAAGCTGCGCAACTACCTCGGCAAGATCCTCGGCGCCGGCGAGCACCTGCTGGGCATCATCAACGACATCCTCGACTTTTCCAAGATCGAGGCCGGCCGCATGACCGTCGAGGCTACCCCGTTCGCTCTCGACGGCCTGCTCGAGCACCTGGCCGGGATCGTCGGCGTCAAGTCGGATGCCAAGCAGCTCGAGCTGGTGTTCCGGGTGGCGCCGGACGTGCCGCCGCACCTGGTGGGCGATCCGCTGCGCCTGGGCCAGGTGCTGATCAACCTGACCAACAATGCCGTCAAGTTCACCGAGCGCGGCGAGATCGTGGTGGCGGTCGAGCTGGTGGCGCCGGTCGACCGCGCGGCCGGCCATGCGCGCCTGCGCTTCACGGTCAGCGACACCGGCATCGGCATGAGCGGCGAACAGCTGGCCGGCCTGTTCCAGGCCTTCGCCCAGGCCGACGGCTCGATCACCCGCAAGTACGGCGGCACCGGCCTTGGCCTCACGATCTCGAAGCAGCTGGTCGAGCTGATGGGCGGCGCGATCAGCGTCACCAGCACGCCGGGCGCCGGCAGCCGCTTCAGCTTCACCGTCACGCTCGGCGTCGGCAGCGCCGACGACCTGCCGTCGACCGCCCTGGGCCAGGCCCGCGTGATGGTGGTGGACGACTGCGCCAGCGCGCGCGACGCCCTGGTCGAGATGCTCGGCGCCTACGGCATCCGCGCCAGCGTGGCCGCCTCGGGCGAGGATGCCCTCGAACTGCTGGCCCAGGCCACCGGCGCCGGCAACCCCTACGAGCTGGTGCTGATGGACTACCGCATGCCGGGCTGGGACGGCGTCGAGACCATCCGCCGCATCCGCCTTGATGCCCGCGTCAAGGCGCCGCCTGCGATCCTGATGGTCAGCGCCTGCACCCGCGAAGGCGTGCTGCAGGAACAGGGCGACCTGCCGCTGGACGGTTTCCTGACCAAGCCGGTGAACCCGGCCCTGCTCCATCACAGCGTGCTGCAGGCCCTGCATCCGGAACTGGTGCTGCCGTCCGCCGGCGCCGGTCCGGGCGCCCTGCCCGACCTGGCCCGCCTGGACGGCGCCCGCATCCTGCTGGTCGACGACAATGCCAACAACCGCGAAGTCGCGCTCGACTTCCTGGCGGCCGCGCGCATGCGGGTCGAAACCGCCGCCGACGGCCTGGAAGCCGTGGCGATGGTGAAGGAAGGCGATTACGACCTGGTGCTGATGGACATCCAGATGCCGGTGCTGGACGGCCTGAGCGCCGCGCGCGAGATCCGCGCCCTGCCCGGCCGCGACACCCTGCCGATCGTCGCCATGACCGCCAACGCCATGTCCGGCGACCGCGAACGGAGCCTGGCGGCCGGCATGAACGACCACGTGGTCAAGCCGATCGAACCGGAGCTGCTGTTCCACGCGCTGCTGCGCTGGATCGAGCCGGCGCGCCTGCTGGGACGCGCGCTGCCGGAACCCCTGGACGCTTTGGCCGGCGCCGATACCGATGCCGGGGTCGATGGTGCGGCGCTGCCGCCGCTGGCCGGGGTCGACTGGAGCCTGGCGCTGGCCAGCGCCGGCGGCGAACCGGCCCGCCTGCGCCGCCGCTTCGCCAGCTTTGCCCGCGAATACGGCAAGGCGCCGGAACTGATCCGCGACGCCCTGTCCAGTGGCGCCGACGAGGTCCTGCTCGGGCTGGCGCACAACCTGCGCTCGGGCGCGACCTATATCGGCGCCGCCGCCCTCGCGCGCATCGCCGGCGACCTCGAGCAGGAATTGCGCGCCGGCCGCCGCGAACGCCTGCCGCTGCTGGCACCGGAACTCTCTCTGGCCCTCGACGCCGTGCTGCAGGGCCTGGCGCGCAGCCAGGCCGCCAGCGGCGACAGCGACAGCCGCGTGGCGCAAGCGCCCGTACCGGGGACCGGCGTGCCGGCGCTGGTGCGGCGCCTGGCCGGCTACCTGCGCGCCGCCGATGCGCGCGCCGAAGACGTCCTCGCCGAACTGCGGGCCGCCCTGCCCGCGGGCAGCCACGCGGCCCTGCTGGCGGCGCTGCGCAAGGCCGTCGACGAGATCGAATACGACAGTGCGCTGGCCCTGCTCGCGGAACTGGAACAGCTTGAGGAAGCGCAGGCATGAATCCGCTGGAACCGCAGAAAGTCCTGATCGCCGACGACGATGCGATCAACCGCCAGGTACTGGCCGACCTGCTCAAGCCCGAGTACACGGTGCTGCTGGCGAAGAACGGCGAACAGACGCTGGAGCGCACCCAGCGCCACGCGCCCGACCTGGTGCTGCTGGACGTGATGATGCCGGACATGGACGGCTACGAAGTGCTGCGCCGGCTGCGCGCCGATCCGCAGACGGCCCACGCCACGGTCATCTTCATCTCCGGCATGAACCGGCCGGAAGACGAGGCCAACGGCCTCAAGATGGGCGCCGCCGACTACATCGCGAAGCCCTTCAACGCCACCGTGGTGATGGCGCGCGTGGCCCTGCACCTGCAGCTGGTGAGGCAGCGCCGCATGCTGGAGCGCCTGGCCAACGTCGACGGCCTGACCGAGCTGGCCAACCGCCGCCGCTTCGACGAGCTGTACGAGGTCGAATGGCAGCGCGCCCAGCGCAACGGCCGGCCGCTGTCGCTGGCGCTGCTCGACATCGACGCCTTCAAGCAGTTCAACGACCACTACGGCCATCCGGCCGGCGACCGCGCCCTGCGCGCGGTGGCGCGCGCCGCCAGCACCGGCCTGCGCCGCCCTGCCGACCTCGCGGCCCGCTACGGCGGCGAGGAAGTGGTGCTGCTGCTGCCGGACACCGACGCCACCCAGGCCCGGCACGTGGTGGACGGCATCCTCAAGGCCATCTTCGAGCTGCAGCTGGCGCACGCGGCGTCCGGCGTGGCGCCCTGGCTGACCGTCAGCGTGGGCGGCGCCACGCTCGGCGAACATGGGTCCGGACAGCGGCCGGAAACGGCGGCCGAGCTGTTCGAGGCGGCTGATGTTCAGTTATACCGGGCCAAGCATGGGGGGCGGAATCGGGTGGCCTGGCGGGGGGTGGACTGAGCCACCGCCGTCATTCAGCGCACCACCGTCTGAATCGCATGCGCCGGAATCTCGACCGCCACCTCGCTCCCATCGACGATCAAGCGATAGCGCTGCGCCTGTGAAGTCGCATTCATCACCACCACCGCCAGACTGCCGTCCGGATTGCGGAAGGCCGTCGCATCCAGGGTGCTGCGGCTGGTGGTGGCGCTTACGCGGCGCGCCTTCGGCTTGATGTAGCGGGTGAAGTGGCCCATGTAGGCGTAGCTGGGGGTGAAGATCAGCTGGCCGTCGTCGCCCGCGTGCAGCAGCGCGAAGCAGTAGTTGCCGACGTGGTTGGGGCCGCCGCGGCTGTCGAGCAGCATGTTCCAGTCGACCCAGCCGCTGGAGCCGGCGTTCAGGTCGGCCAGGATCTCGCGGCCGTAACGCTCGCCGTTGGCCCAGGACTGCATCTGCGCCGGGTCGAAGCGTTCGATCGAGGATTCGGTCAGCAGCAACGGCACATCCGGATACGCTTCATGCACGGCAGCCAGGTTGCGGTGCATGGGCTCGCCCTTGGCCCAGGTCTCGTACCAGTGATAACCCACGCCCCAGACATAGGGGCGGGCCTTGGGGTCGGACAGGATGTGGTTCGCGCGCTGCGGCAGCAGGTCGCGGTTATGGTCCCACACGATCACCTTCTTGTCCTGCAGGCCGGCGGCCTTCAGGGCCGGCCCGAGGTGGTCGCCGAGGAAGCGGGTCT
>Ga0308169_10003504_pt1 | contig 15290 bp, 15 predicted proteins | sample PhyBR1_2_FD_202139 | JGI IMG/M metagenome (GOLD analysis project Ga0308169, IMG submission 202139) | Phyllosphere microbial communities from UC Gill Tract Community Farm, Albany, California, United States - DLSLSB.R1 | ecosystem: Host-associated > Plants > Phyllosphere > Unclassified | place... | reverse complement strand
GGATTGCAGGTAAATATTACATGGCTTTCCAAACGTAGGCAGGTCACGAAACTTTCTTAAATAATAGCTATGAAGCTTTTTTGACGGACTTAGGCAATCTGGACAACAGCAGATCCTTTGCCTGCTCTGAACATAGATATTAACAAAGTCGACCTGGTTATCTACTGAGACTACTTTAAAGGGATCAGTTGACGAAAAAATCAGTTTGGAAAGATTCATTAAAGCTTAACGAAACACCGCCAAATTTATCATAAAAAACCACCAAAATTGGGGAAGAACCAGTTTGCAGCGAAACAGGGTGACAGCTTAAACGCGAAACGCTCGGCCATTGGAGCATATACCATGCTGAACCATTCAATGAACTCGAAGAAGTTTTGCTTTCTTGCATCTGCTATCCTTGAAAACCGCAAATCAAGTATTGCCTTTAGTTCTTTCGGTTCTGGAAACCGCTGTTGATTGTTTTTCTGATAGCATTCTATTTCTTCATATACTCCTTGAGTAATGAGGCGCAGGCTTCCATTCAAAAGTTCTGAACTTGTAGAGTCCTTCGATCTTTTTGCTTTCTGCGAGAGGTTGTCCCACATACTGGGATGAATTCGTTTACCACTCGAGTAAACTAGCTTTTGACCATTGTATCTAATGATCACATTAATTGGTGTTTCTTTTTGTGCGTTAGGCTCTCTTAGGTTTAATTTAATCTCTGCCATATAAGTGAGTTGAGCAACCACGACAACGGATAATTGGTTGTCGTTTTGGTTGTCGGAAACACACTATATAATAAGATCAGTAAAAACAAAAACGGCTTCTCTGCTGTAGAAAAGCCGTTTAATGCGGAGATTTACCTCTCCAAGTGGTCCCGACGAGAATCGAACTCATATCTAGAATTCATTAGTTTCTATTCTAGCAGTATCTCAGAATACTTTTTTGATGCTATATCTTTATTTTAAAGTTAGCCTATCGTTTTTAATACAGATTCTCACACAGAAGCATTATAAAACATAATTAATAATTTATATCTATTTTATATTTATGAAACTAATAGGGTATATTTCGGAGAGCCAATTTCAACGAAATCTCCGAATGATATTAGAAAATTAAATCCTTGATTCAATGAACCAATTAACATTTGCAAATATTAGTAGAATTATTGAGCGTGAGAATAAATCAACAACTTATAAGTTTGCACTTCTACGGTCAGCGATAGATATAATACAGGAAAACTCACCTTACATTCTACTTAAAGGCGATGTAGCTGAAATTCCACTGGGCTTGATGATTGAGAAATGGTTGATCTATTATTACCCGATTTTGGAAAGTAATTTGAAAATCCCTCAAATAAATGGATCAACAGGTAAAATTGCTTTCCATGATCAGCTTGTTAGAATTACAGAGCATTATCAAAATAAAGGCGGCTTATCAGTTTTTTACAATGATCTTAGAAGCAACGGCTTTGATAGTGAAATTGTAGATAGTTTTATTACACTAGCCAAGCAACTCAAAGAAACAATTACCAAAATGCCAATGAGATATATTGGTGGAAGTCTTAATCAGGGCGAATATGCAATATTTAAGTATTTTAGGAATGCTAAAATTAAATATGCAGGGAAGGCAAATTTGAATTGGCTCATTGAGAATTTTGGTACATTCTCCATGCCTATTGAATATTATGAAGCATTCAAAATTTTAGGAAGTTTTATTTCCGGTACTGATAATATTTTGTTTAAATGGGCCGAGTTTTCTGTTAAAGCTAGTGGAAGGGAAGTCACCACTGAAAGAGCAATTCATGAAATTTTGAAAAGCCCGATTACTGAAAGAGATATTTTGATATCAAAAGGCCTTTATCGAAACATGTTAGCAAACTTGGGTGAGGTTTTTTGTGTTTGGACTGGTAAATCATTACAGAATTACGATGTTGATCACGTTTTACCATTTGCGATTTATAAAAATAACGATTTGTGGAATCTTCTTCCAGCAAAGCCATCAATTAATAATCAAAAGCGTGATAAAATTCCCTCTGAGGATACGCTGTTAAAATCAAAGGAGTTAATTATATACTATTGGAAACAGCTATATAAACAGCATAATTGTTCATTTCTGGAACAATTGCAAGTTTCATTGCTAGGACACAGGAAGACTAGTAATTGGGAAAATGAAGCTTTCGTTCAATTAATAAACACCTCAAAATATTTAATTGATACTAGGGGATATTCAAAATGGGAACTTGTAAATGATTAACGATTGTAATCCGATGAAATTTCAAGGAACTAATCCTATTGATGTATGTTGTGCGATCATAAAAAACGAGGATGGAAATGTATTGGTCGCACAAAGGAGCGCAGCAATGTCTTTGCCACTTAGATGGGAATTTCCCGGAGGAAAGTTAGAGCAGGGAGAAACCGCAGAGCAGTGCTTAATTCGTGAATTAAAAGAGGAATTGAATGTAACTGTAAAGATTGTTCGATTATTTGGCTCTCACATATATGAATATCCTAACTTATCCATTAACTTGATCGCTTTTGAATGTATCCTAATTAGCGGTGAAATTGTTCTATCAGAGCACGTAGATTTTAAATGGGTCGACAAGGAAAAGCTTCTGGATTTAGATTTGGCTGATGCGGATGTTCCATTTATAGATAGACTTTAGAAGTCTATGTTTTTAGATTTTAGAACTTATGCCAATTTCTATGAAAAGCAAGATATTCTTTCTGTTTCCTATTAAAAGATCCAACATTTTTTTTTCGTAGATTCCAATCAGTAAAAATTTGGGCTGCTTCTTTTTTAACTAACAACTCTCCCTCATCGCTAAAGCTAATAAATCCCTTATCAAAAAGTTTGTCAACGTGAGGGCTTAGGAGCAAACCATTGTTTCCATCAATTTTCTCAGCATTATCTGATTTACACCAGGGTTTTATATGGCTTGCAATTAAAAAAGATAGATCACTTACACCAGTTATTCTGCAAGTTTGTTCAATTTTAATAAGATTTCGCTTATATAAACCTTGACCTGTCCTAGCTTTAATAAGCTGTTGTTTCTCCTGCTCTGGAATGTTTAAATTTTCTATTTCCTGTTGCTCCTGATTTTCTAAAACTTCCTTTTTGTCTTCTAGTAAATCTGGTAAAATATAGACGTTTTCTAAGTTTATTATTTCTATAAGTTTTTCTGCTAACTCAGCACTTATTCGAGTTAGATAAACGCCCTGATTTCCGTTTCCATTTTGTTGTATGGGAGAATACTTGGATGGAAGCATTGCTTTTATCTCATCAATAAAATCTTTTGGCTTAATAGATTTATTTAAAACCTCCCAATCAATTCTGACAAGATAGCCGTCTTTGCTCCATTGTTCACCAACTGAGCCAAAGGCTTCGGGTACTGGAGCTTCCTCGTGTCTATTTTTAACCATGCCGATGGCCTTAATTTGCGTATCTGCGTATGAGAAAACGACATCACCTATATTGGTTTCAGTTAAATTTGTATAACTTTTATTAACGCTATTGTTCTTATTTTTGAGTGGAGACCAAATATATCCACCACCAACTTCCGCCTTATAAGTTTGTTTGTGATTTACCCACCAATAATTCATAGTTTTAATTGATTAGATTCAGAATTAATAAGCTCATTTAAGGCAGTTATGAATTATTTGATGAATTATGTTTTTTTAATCCATTCGCAAACTCCCTAAGCTTCTTTAACAACTCCGGATTATTTACCTTAACGACAATGCCCCTTTTTTTATCAAATTTTTCAACTTCAAGAGGAATGCCCTCAATTTTATTCAATCGTTGCAATTCAGATTCTAATGACTTTGCAAATCCAGTGTTAGTACGTCCTTGCGGCTCGTATAACATTCTATTGTCTACTTCAACTAATTCTCCTATACTATTTAAATTTTCGGCCTCGGGTTGTGTGGTGTTAGAATTCCAAGAACTTACAGTCGTATAATTAACATCGAGCCATATCGCAACTAAACGCTGTGATGCGCCAGATGCCTTTACAATTTCCTTAATTCTATTTTTTTGAATAACAGTATTATTTTTTTTTCTAGGCATTAAAATTTAATTTTATTTAGTACTTTGTACTAATAAATATTTTGCTATATTTGTTATCAATTATTTACAGCGACAAATAGAGTAGGGTTTAATCCTAACTTTTTACGATGTCACTCATGATAGAAAACCGTCAAATTTTCCCTATGAGTAATCGTGAGTTCGCTTTCTATTGAATATTTGTATCTTCGCATACTTATTCAATAGGGCGAACTTCATGGAAGTCTTTTGGGGAACTCAAGCTTAGGCTCGAGCGGTTCTTGACGGTACCACTATCAAAAGCATTGAAGTTCGCCTTATTGGCATTTTATCAATTTGGCATCCTTCTACTTTTGCTGAGTCAGCATCGTTTTGCATAAAAATTAACCGTTTATGAAAACGAAAAAATTAAGCTCTGCGATTTACAAGTACCTTCGAGAGGAATTGGATTGTTATTCCCTTAAACTTCTAATAAAGAACGTTATTTGTTCTCCATCGTAATGTGAACTAGAATTTCCAAGTAAAAATATAGCCCAAAAGAACAGAGGCTCGTGTGATGAGAGCGCACAAAGTCCCTGTAGGTTAATTTAACTTGGTACCAGCCCTTTATTGCTTAATTAGGCAAGGCACACCACTATGGTTTTTCGCAATCCCAAGGTAGGTATCTTTTTCCTAATAACAAATACAGTATCCCGCATTTACATATTTAGATGTGGAAGGGCTGGTTTTTTATCGCTTTTTCTTACCAATATATTAAAACAATTTGCAGACATGAGCCAGAATAACTTTAGTTCATTTGATCGGCTTTATGCATTAAAGCCCAAAAATCCCACCTGATGATGTGAAAGGGCAGGAATGGCCTTTATGGCCAGTAGAAATAGGTTCTTTAATGATGTTCCTGCCCTTTTTGTTTATTCAAATCAACCAACCACTTGGCTATTGCTATTGTATTGAATCAGCGATGGCCTAACTAACCTTGAGTTTTATGTCTTTCAAAAAAATAACGGAAATTTCCGTAAGGGAATTCCCATGCCCAAACTTTTCATCCTCTTTAGGATTGAAAAATACCGTTTTATGTTTTAGCTTACTGTTTATTGTACTTTTTCAATGCCCTTCCTATGGGCAGGTACCTCCCAAAGAGATTGCCATTGGCCAGACTATCCCAGACGCGCTGTGGAATGAACCACTAAAATTGCGCCTTCCTTCAGGTAAGTTCGAGCAGGTTTCCCTCTCCAAATACCGGGGAAAGCTAATCATCCTGGATTTTTGGGCTAGCTGGTGCTCGACCTGTATCGCTTCTTTTCCTAAGGGACATGCGCTGCAGCAACAATTTCCAGACAGTCTTGCTTTAATTCCTGTATCTGATGAAAAAGAGGATGGGGCACTTGCACTGCTTAATCGCAAGACTTCTGCTTCCTGGGCGGACAAGCTAACCACCCTAATTGGAAAAAATAACCTTTCATCTTATTTCCCTCATCAGGGCAATCCGCATTTCGTCTGGATATCGCCTGGTGGCAAGCTCATTACTACCACTACTAAATTTGAGCTTAAAGCGGAGAATATACGCGCTGCGTATTCTGGAGATAAGCGGTTTAACCCTGCTCCAAATGTTTACCAGGACCTATCCCGGCCTATCTTTTCATCTGACTTGAGACCACTTGACCAGTTATCCTTCAGTTCCTCTTTTTACAGGGGACATATTGCAGGCACCGGGGGGCCACATCTTTATTATTCTGGGAAAGACCTTCGGGGAATCAGGTACTCCAATAGACCGTTATTTAGCCTTTACAGCTATGCAGCAAAGCAGTTATACCCCGATATCATCCGCTGCCTAGTAGATTCACCTGATTCCGTTGTTTTAAAACTTTCTCTATCTCTCGGGGAGGAAACCTGCCGCAAATATTGCGCTACCTATGAACTCTGGATGCCAACTGAAAGGTCTGCCGAGCTCTATTCCATTATGCTTGATGACCTGAACAGATATTCGGGTTATAGTGGCGCTTTAGAAAAAAAGGTAACTAGGTGCCTGGTGATAACCAAAGATAAAGTCGCGAAGCCTTTTAAAGGCAAATTGCCTATTCCACGATCTGATGCTAAGGGGAGCCTGGTAACCTTTGTACGTACGCAAAACGAGCAGGGTGGGGTTTCCATGCCCCTGGTTGATGAGATAGGTAGCGAGACAACAGGAGTCGGCAGTTATGGGCCACTTGACAGATCTGCATTGGAAGCAGTACTATCCTCTTTGGGTTTGGAGCTGAAGGAAGCGGAGCGGGAAGTGCATTGGTTTGTCATCCGAAATAGAATTAACAGCAAAAACTAAAAAGATGCATTTATGAATTTAAAATATCAAATATCGTCCCTGATATATATCCTGCTGCCTTGCCTGTCTATTTTTTTTATGGGTAGCCCCAGCATTTGTGTCGCCCAGCAGCGAATTTCCGGTAAAGTGTCTGGCCCTAATGGTGATGGTGTTGCCGCTGTACGCGTCAGGATTGCAGGCGCTTCACTTGGCGTTTCCCTTACAGCAGCTGATGGCAGTTTTACCATCAGCTGCGCTGTGGGGGATACGCTTATTTTTAGCCACATTTCTTATCAGCTATTAAAACTTCCAGCTTCCCTTTCAATGCAGGTTAGGCTAGTACCACTTGAGCAGCAGCTAGACGAAGTAACAGTTTCTACAGGCTATCAGCGCCTGAGCAGGGAACGCTCTACAGGATCTTTTACATTGATAGCAGAGAAGCAGCTGAATACTCAGGTAAGTACCTCAGTACTCTCCCGGCTGGAAGCAGTTACCAGCGGACTTGTGATCGATAGGACTACCAATAGCCAGGGTAATTTTACTATACGGGGGCTCAGCTCAATATCTGGGCCTAGAAGTCCACTTATAGTATTGGACAATTTTCCTTATGAAGGGGATTTAAATAACATCAATCCCAATGAGGTGGAAAGTATCACAGTGCTTAAAGATGCAGCAGCTGCATCCATCTGGGGAACCCGGGCCGGAAACGGAGTGATTGTCATCACTACCAAAAAAGGAAAAATGAATTCACCGCTTTCCATTAGTCTGTCCGCGATCGCAACGCTGGTAAAGCAGCCAGCCTTATATCAGCTGAAAGTGATTAGCACCCCTGACTATATTAATCAGGAGATACTCCAGTATTCCAGGGGGGCTTACTCCTCTGATATTTCCTCTCCCGAACACCCTGCGCTCAGTCCGGTGGTAGAAATCCTGGCCAGTAATTTAAGTGAGGCTGAAAAAAATGCGCAGATCAATGCATTAAAAGGAATAGATGTACGCGATGAATTTAGCCACTACCTTTACCGCAGGGGCATCAACCAGCAGTACGCTTTAAGCCTTGACGGGGGATCAAGCAAGTTCTCCTGGCGCAGCTCGGTAAGTTTTGATGATAATACTGGCGTGCTTTCCGAAAAGTTCCGGCGTACCGCTTTGGGCTTTTCAGCACGGGCAATCCTCACTAAAGGTGTAGAATTATCTTTTGGCTTGCGCTATACCAAGAGTTCAACCGGGTCCGGAGCCCCAGGTTATGGCGATATTCTTTTCCGTGGAAATGTGCTCTATCCTTATGCCCGCTTTAGGGATGATAACGGAAATGACCTTCCCATCATCCGGGATATTAGCAGTTCTTACCTCTCGCAGCTCGGAGGGGGAAGGCTGCTGGACTGGAAGTATTACCCTTTGCAGGATTACCTTCAGGATACCAGCACCGGCCTGCTTCAGGATATCTTGCCCAATGCCTCGCTAAAGGTTAATCTTTTTAAAGGACTTTCTGCTGAGCTTCGCTACCAGTATGAGCGGCAAAGTCAGACGACTAATCACCTTTCCACAGTGGAGAGTTATGCTGCCCGTTCCCTGATCAATTCCTTTACGCAGCTTCCTTCCTCAGGCGCTCCAGTACTAAAAGTGCCAGTCGGTGGGATTCTATCTCGTGGTAGTTCTGAGCTCGAATCAACAGCGGCAAGAGGTCAGCTAGATTACCAGAACAGTTTTGGGCAATTTTCGCTCTCTGCGATAGCGGGAGCTGAAATCAGAACATTAAAGTCTTGGGCCCTAGGAAGCAGGGTTTATGGTTATGATCCATCGAACTTAAGTTCAGTGGCAGTAGATTATACCACCTTTTTTCCTGATCTGGTGACTGGGTTTGAAACCCGCATCCCTCAAGGCGTTTCAGCATCAGAGAAAATCAACAGATATATTTCGGGCTTTACTAGCGCTGCGCTAACATTTAAATCCCGCTATACCCTTTCGCTCAGCTCAAGGGCAGACGGATCGAATCTTTTTGGTGCTGCTGTAAAAGACAAGTGGAAACCGCTCGCTTCAGCAGGGCTTGCCTGGACGATATCTTCCGAACCTTTTTATAAAGGAAACCTTCCTGGATATCTAAAACTAAGGGTGACTTACGGCAAGAGCGGCAATGCCGATCCCGGCCAAACCGCAGTGACCACCATCCGTTATGGGTCGGTATCCCCTTATACTGGTAGCGCTTACGCGCAGCCTGATAGGTATTATAATCCTGGGCTAAAGTGGGAAAAGGTTAGTATGTTAAATATTGGACTGGACTTTTCTGCACTTTCTTCCAGACTTTCGGGTAGCATCGAATATTACCGCAAAGATGCATCAGACCTTTTTGTTCCTTACCCGATCGACTATACCACTGGGGTATCTACAACCGTGGTGCGCAATGCAGGCAGGATACGAGGGAATGGGGTAGACCTGGTACTGCATTCAGCAAATATCAAAGGGACTTTTAACTGGGAAAGTGATTTAAACCTTTCTTATTACAGTGACCGGCTGAAAGCTTATTTTCTTAGCCCCGCATTGATTGATATCAGTGGCGCCAGGGTATCGGGCGTGGTCGGAAAACCCCTTTATGGGATTTATGGTTACAGCTGGGCAGGGCTGGATCCAGTAAATGGAGATCCGCTGGGAATACTAAAGGAAGCCCCAAGCAAAGATTATACAGCCATAACGCAAGGCCTAGGCGAAGATGGCCCAAAATACTTTGGGCCTGCAACACCAGTGTTCTTTGGCTCACTGGGCAATACTTTTTCCTATGGCAATTTTGCATTGAGCGTGCAGCTCACTTTTAAGCTGGGTTATTATTACCGTAGCCCTTCTATCAGCTATTCTTCGCTCAACGGTTACTCTCCTGGGCACTCGGATTTCGCGCTAAGATGGCAGAAGTCTGGTGATGAGCTTATTACTCATGTACCGTCAGAGATTTATCCGAGCAATACTGCTAGGGATGCATTTTATCTGGGATCAGAAGTGCTGGTTAAAAAAGGTGACCATATCAGGCTAAACTTTATTAATCTGGATTATAGTTTCCCGTTAAGACTAGCAAAAAAAGTAGGGCTGGCCAGGGCATCCCTGTTTGCGAATGCAAGTAACCTAGGGCTGATCTGGAAGGCAGGAGATGAAGATCCGGAATATCTTGGAAATTCTTTGCTCAGCTACAACCGTAATTTTTCAATAGGCTTTAGAGCCGGATTTTAAAGTATGCAATGATGAAAACGAGAAAAAATATAACCATAGTGATGGTGGCTATACTAGCCATCACCACTATACCAGGGCTGATGTCCTGTAAAAAGTTGCTGGAGGATAAGCCTGATAGCAGCCTTTCTCTGGTAACAAGCCTGAAAGATATGCAGGCGTTAATGGATTATTACCCAACCGTAAATTTCCGGGAAGCAGGTTCGGGTGAGGCTAGCAGTGATGATTATTTTTTGACCTCCGCTGATTGGTCGGCAAGGACAGAGCAGGAGCGAAGGCTTTACCTATGGGAAGCAGATAATATCTTTGCGCCAGTATCAAATCCCTGGCGTGATACCTTTCAACCGGTATTTTTGGCCAATACTGTGCTCCAGTCATTGGAAGCTAGCAGCAAGGATGCTTTAGGCGCAGGCTATGAGGATATCAAAGGACAGTCGTTATTTATCCGGGCGAAATGTTATCTTCAGGCTGTAGCCATTTGGTGCCTTGCCTATGATTCTGCTACTGCAGAAAGTGCCCTTGGGCTTCCTTTAAGGTTAGATTCAGATTATAATACCCGATCGGTTAGATCTAGTTTAGCGCAGACTTTTGTTCAGATTGAGACCGATTTACTTGAAGCGGCAAGATTACTGCCTGAAAAACCCTTGCATGTCATGCGGGGATCAAAAGGAGCAGCTTATGGACTGCTCTCCAGGCTATACCTATATATGGGTCGTTACGGCTTAGCAGGGGAATATGCATCAAAGGGCCTCGCTATCAATAGCACTTTGATCGATTACAATAGCCTTTCTACCACTGCCAATTTTCCCTTAGTGCAGTTTAACCCAGAAGTAATCTATGCCAGCCACTTTTCAACGCCAGCACAGTTAACCCAGGCCAGGGCCAGGATTTCTGATGGCCTGCTAACTCTCTACCCGGCAGAAGATCTCAGGCGAAGCATTTTCTTTAAAGCAGGGACATCAGCTACCACAATTTTCAAAGGAAGCTACGAAGGGTCAGCCTCGCTGTTTTGCGGGGTGGCAACAGATGAGCTATTATTGAACTTAGCTGAAGCTAAAGCCAGGGAAGGTAACGCTTCCGAGGCGCTTACCCTGCTGAACAGTCTTCGTATTAAACGGATCAAAAAAGCAAACTATGTGCCCTTAAGTGGTCTCGATGCGTCAGCGGCGCTAGAACAGGTACTCGCAGAGAGAAGGCGTGAGCTGGTATTTAGGGGGATAAGGTGGATGGATATTAAGCGACTAAACAAGGAAGGGAGAGCCATTGCTCTAAAGCGTACCCTGGATGGAAAAGAATATGTGCTTGCGCCAAATGATCCGCGGTTTGCTTTAGCGATACCAGAAGATGTTATTCGACTCTCAGGTATGCAGCAAAACCCAAGATAGGAGGTGGAAAAAGAGCTGCCGTGGAGGCAGGCAGCTCTCAAAGTTTAGCTTAAGGATTAATCTCTTTGCGGCTTAATGCTGCATCGGTAATATCCTGCGTTGTAGAGAAACCCGCCAAATAGGTTTCCAGTTCTGGTCTGGTGTCGATAGACTCATCCACTTCTAAAACACATGGAAGGGGATCCGGATCTTGATCACAGCCAGTAACTGAAGGCGAGCTAACCAAACTATACTGGTTTTCATCAAAAGCCAAGCTTTGGCTGTTTGCATTATATTTCCAGTAAACTGAAGTACGTTTTTTTTCAGTAGATGACTGGTTTGAAATGGTAAAGGCGCTAGCGCCTAAAATAAGTACCATGGCAGCTGCGCCAAGGATACTTTTTGCATTGAAAATATTCATGTTATAGTTCTTTGAATGAAATAAATTGTTGCGTTGTCTTTGAGGCAGACCTGCCGAGAAAGTCTTGGTTATAACTTTCTCCTTTAGCTCGCTTACAGGCATCGCCGGAATAATGCAGACCTCAATGGGGACAGCCGCCGGAAGGAGGGAACTTGAGCATCATGTGTAAAGGATTGCGTTTTTTGAGATTCCATTAGCTGATTTTGAGGTTAATGGAATAAAGTTCAGCAGGTTTTTATAGCTGGATGATACCCAAATGTTACTAAATGGGAACGCAGAGCGAGAGACGAGCGGATAAAAGTCACCTTTTAAGGATTATCGCCTGATTCTGCTTAAAGTTCTGTTATCGATCCCGAGGTAACTTGCAATATGCTGTAACTGACTTGATTTTGCTATACTGGGATATTTGCGGATAAAATCAGCATAGGCCTGACTTGCATTCGTATTTTGGAGCATAAAGCTATGGTAGAGCATTCGCTGGATTTCTGAGCCGTGTAGTAGTTCAATGATGGTGCTGAATTCCCTAAAGTTGTGGTAGAGATTGTAGAGGTGCCTTTGATCAAAGTCTAAAATGGTCACTTCATCAATCGCGTGTAAGAAAGTAGGCATATCCCGCGCCTTTAAATAATGCGACGGAAAAAGGAATGTTCCTTCAGGGAAAAAACGCAGGGTGTACTCCTTTCGTTCTTCCTCATCCAGGGCAAATAACCTCAGGCTTCCATGCTGGATGAAAAGTAGTGGCTGTTCAATGAAGTTTGCTGTTGATTGGACTAGCCCATTGGGCAAATGCTGCGCTTTAAGGATGTAATCGAGATAGGCCTTAAGACCTGCACTAATGGGATGATAGTTAGAAAGGGTTTCGAAGAATTTTTCTTTTTCCATAACAGTTGTTTTCGGGTAAAGAAAAAGTATTTCGAAGGCTTGTCAAGTGGCCGGGAGGGTAACCCCAGGCAACTGCTGCAAGATAATTTTTTGGAGCTTTCTAATCGAAACCTTCACTAAAGAATTCTTCCATAGAAATGCCAAACGCCCGCACAATTTTTACCAGGCTGCTATAGCGCAAATCTTCGCCACGCTCATAGCGGCCGTATTGTGAACGGGGAATTTCATGCTTGTAAGCAAAGTATTCATAGTTGCTATAACCCGCTTTGATCCGCAGAGATTTGATGCGATCGCCGAGCTGTTTTAGCTCTACTGTTCGTTCAACGCTCCGCTTTTCTTTTTCACCTTGTGCCATGGGGTAAAATAAAGCAATGGTAATGTCTAATATTACCACTTAATAGTTACCACTTTTTAGTGTCTTTTGAATATTTTACGTAATTTGAACCACTGCCAGCTGATCCTTTCAGCCCGGCCTTAAATATCCAAAATGATGGAATTAAATAGATCCGAGCAAGAAAATAATTTCCTATCAACCCCAATAGGAGACCTCGCGGTAACCGAGGTCTTTAAGCTTCGCTCAAAACTAATGGGCTTTTCCACTATATCACAGATTCTGGATACTGATATGAAACTGATAACTCAAAAAGAAGATTATTCGGAAAGATGGTATTTTGAATTGGTTAGCCTACTGGATAGAAATAAGCTCCTGCATTTAATCTAGATGAGCGCGCTATCGCAACAAGTATAGTTTTTTGGAAGGATGTTTCTTATTTAGCTTGATAATCGAAAAAGATTTTGAATCTTTAGGTACCTGATTGGAGCCTAGGTTTGGCAGAACAATTTCGTTTAATAGCTTACTATAAAATTCTTACTAAAAGCCCATAAATATCAAACGCTTTTATCAACACAAGATTCATTTTACCGAAAAAAAGTAGCTATTCGTTTTACTAAACAGGTAATCATTTTACTAATAGGTTAGCGAAATACAACCTTCAATGAGACATCTATAATTTTACCCAAACAAGGCGCCTTAGATAATGATTTTCTAAAACGGAACGCGTTTTACTGACAAAATCATTTTTTTATTCTTTGTAGCGAAGATTATGCGTGTACAGAATATTATGGCTAAAAAAAACAGCTGGTAGTGAACAGTTGAAACTCCTCTTATCTCTGAAAGAATTCTTTCTCAGCAACAAAAAGTAAAGAAATTGAGCCGAGAAAAAATGAAGAAGAGTCTTAATGTCTTTGAAAAAATAACGGCTATCCTATTTGGAGCCTCCGTGGGATTCCAGCCTTTTTATAATCACTTCTCTAAGCCGCCCTTCGTTCTCATCGCCCCATCTGCCCAAGGTGCCAATGATGGGGATTAGGGTTTTGCCGAATTCAGTGAGGCTGTACTCGACCTTTGGTGGCAATACCGGGTAAATTACTTTGGTTATCAATTCGTGTGCTTCAAGCTCATTTAACTGCACATTCAGAATCCTTCTTGATGCCTCGGGAATTTTACGCTGGAGTTCGCTTGGGCGTTGATACCCTTCGTTGATGAACCATAACAGACGAATTTTCCATTTGCCGTACAATACCTCGCCAATCAGATCCAGTCCACAGTTTAGGTTCAAAGGCAGTTTTCTTTCGTACATATCACAAAGATAAGGGTAAGCAACAAAACAGCAATAGGGGATAAATTTATCCCTATCTGATTCGTTTATCCGTACTTGCAGGGGCGAGATGTATGGCTGAAATTTGTCTTAAATAAAAATACGTATGGAAGGGTTTAATTTCAATAACGAGTTATCAGATAAGATAGCACTGGTGACTGGTGGTACAAAAGGAGCTGGCAAAGCTATAGCTGAGCGTCTGCTTAGGGCAGGGGCAACAGTAATCATCAGTGCGAGAAACAGTCCGCAAGAGCAGAACGAGCAACTGCATTTTATTGGCGCAGACCTTAGCACTGCCAATGGTACACAAAAAGTGGTTGAGGAGATTTTGCAGAAATTCGGAAGGTTGGACATTCTAATCAACAACATGGGCAGTTCAGAAACCCCCGGCGGTGGATTTTCGGTCTTGACAGATGCACAATGGGAGGCGACCATCAACGCAAACCTGCTTGCGCCGGTTCGTTTGGACAGGGGATTTTTGCCACAAATGATCGACCGGGGGAATGGGGTCATCATCCACATCGCCAGTATACAGGGCAAACTGCCTTTGTACGATTCAACCTTGCCTTACGCAGCAGCAAAGGCTGGATTAATCAACTACAGTAAAAGCCTTTCCAATGAGGTTTCACCCAAAGGTGTTCGCGTGCTTACCGTTTCGCCCGGATGGATCATGACCCATTCAGCAATCCGGATGATGGAGCGAATTGCTGAAAGCTCAAATGGTACCGTGGAGCAGGCAACCCAAAGCGTGATGGATGCCCTTGGCGGTATACCTTTCGGCAGACCGGCCCATCCCGAAGAGGTTGCAGAACTTGTAGGCTTTTTGGTCTCTCCAAGGGCGGGTTATTTAACAGGAACCGAGTATGTGATTGATGGAGGAACCATACCAACTATTTAATCATTTCTAAAAAAAAAATATGAATTTACCAGACCTTATTACAGCCTTTGTAGCTGCCCAGAATGCCCAAGAAAGCGCTACCTATGTAGCCTGTTTTACTCCGGATGCTGTTGTTTTTGACGAAGGCCGGAACCATCAGGGAAGAGATCAGATCAGGGCGTGGAAAAAAGAAACAAACCAAAAGTACAATGCCCTTTTAGAGCCCATCGGATATTCGGGGTCTGAGGATGCCGGTAAGCTCAACGCTAAAATTTCCGGAACCTTCGAGGGTAGCCCGATAATGCTGAATTTCCAGTTCAAATTTACCAATGGCCTGATTAGCTCTTTAAGAATAACGGACTGACGATTTGTAGCCCAATCCCTTATCGCCGGCCTGGGTGCAGTTGATTTGGGGAAACGCCATATTTCTTTACTATATAACAAAAAAGATTAAGCTACCTGTAACCTCAGTGCGCTGAGTGCCTTTTCCATTGCTGCAATCCGTGCTTTTTTCTGTTTATTAAGATGTTCCTCACTGTTTAAGGGGTTGAAA